>Ga0224722_1000229_pt1 | contig 32239 bp, 32 predicted proteins | sample Balambano_FR1_Me_FD_161646 | JGI IMG/M metagenome (GOLD analysis project Ga0224722, IMG submission 161646) | Freshwater sediment microbial communities from Lake Towuti, South Sulawesi, Indonesia - Balambano_FR1_MetaG | ecosystem: Environmental > Aquatic > Freshwater > Lake > Sediment | place... | reverse complement strand
CGTCTGACGGGGGAGGGTTAGGGCGGGGGCGTAGCGTGACGAAGCGCGGCGTGCTGCCGGTGATGTGGCAGTTCGGGATGTAGCTCTCGTAATATGGCTCGAAGAAGATGACTTCGTCGCCCGGGTTCACCACGCCCAGCATAGCGGCGATCATGCACTCGGTCGCGCCGCAACACACCACCACGTTCTTGTCCGGGTCCACATCCATCTCGTAGCGCTGGCGATAGTGGCTGGCAATCGCGTCGCGCAGCGGCTTCAAGCCCCACGTCACCGAGTACTGGTTCCAATCCTCGCTTATCGCTTTCGCTGCCGCGTCTTTGATGACCTGCGGTGCGGGAAAGTCCGGGTAGCCCTGCGACAAGTTGATCGCGCCGACTTGCATGGCGACACGCGTCATCTCGCGGATGATGGATTCGGGGAATTGTTGAACGCGGGTCGAAGTGCGAGGTGCGATGGACATGATGGCGCGATTATAGGGAAGTCACCCAATCGCTTGAAGAGGGCGTCGAGTGGATCGCCAGATGGAGTCTCACAGAGACTTTGCAAGTGGATGCCCCCGACTCAAGGCCGGGGGCAACATGTGCGAAGTGCGTTCGCACTGGAGGCGCGTTCGCGCTACTGAAGCTGCACGGCCAGCGCACGGATGGGAGAGATCGTGCCGATGGCCCCCAGGTCCATCGCTTTGCCGGTGGCGATGTCAACCCCGATCAAACGCGAGGTGCCGCAGGCCGGTGCACTGACGTTGCCTATATCGCCGCCTGTCTTCGCATCCAGGTCAAGGTCGGCGTCCAGGCCAACCGCATCCCGCAGCACGGCGGCATAGCCCTTGTTCGCGCGCGAGATGTCGAAGCCGGACAGTCCAGTGGCGTTGACGTTGGTCACGCCGACGATGCTGAGCACGCCGTCGTTGGGCGGGCTTTGCAGCGCCACCAAATCGAAGCCAGAGTCCAAGTCATACAGCGCGGTGGGCGTGTTCGGGTCGGTATCGGGGTTGGTATAGGCTGCGCCGACGATCTGCGTTTGTACGTTGGCGGCGTTGATGTAGTTGAGCTTCTTGTCAGCGGCCACCAGCGCGCCAGTATCAGGGTGCAAGCGCAGGTTCTGGCCGCTGTTGCTGACCACGCGGATGCGATCCACGGCTGGGTTGAAATCGAAGCCGAAGGCCGAGCCGGATAGCGTGGCGGTGAAGGGTTGCGAGCCAACCGGCATGGCCTGCGCGGTTTGCGTGTCAATCGTGTAGAGGCGATTGCTGCTGCCCAGGGCATATAGCTTGTTGTTGGCTGGCCGAAAGTCAATCCCCAACACCTGCTCGCGTGGCTGCAAACCCGTGATGGCGCTGCTCCAATTGATCTTACAGGTGTCGCCGCTCGAAAACGTGATCAAGCGGTTGCCGCTAGTCACGGCATACAGCGTGTCGCCACCGGTCGCCGCAGCTGGTTGACCCGTGCTGAGCGTAACGGCGGCCAACGAGGCGAGCGCGATTGCCCCGCGGGCGAGTGTGGCCGCGCGGCGCGTGATTGTGTGAAGCATGTCTGTCCTCCTGCTGAATAGGTTGCTCGAGTTGCATGCGACCGGTCTGCGTGCACTTACATGTTTGGTTACGCACGACCCATTGCAACGAATTTGCAGAAGGGCAAACTCTTAACGCACACTCATCTGCGCAGGGGAAGCAGCAACGGAAACGGATACTGACGCTGGCCTCACTCGTAGGCCAGCACCTCGCGCACGGTCAGGCGAGAGGCGCGCCAGGCCGGGAACAGACTGGCCGCTGTCGCCACGATCAGCACCACCGCCAGCCATAACCCCACGCCCAGCAGCGAGAACTCGAAGTCGAGCGAGCGCCGAAGGAACGACTGGCCGACCGCATCGGCCAGCAGTCGGCTGATCGGCCAGGCCAGCGCCACGCCAATCACCCAACTCAGCAGCCCGATCACAATCCCTTCGACGATCACGATCTGCCGGATGGATCGGTCGCTCGCGCCGATGGCGCGCATCACGCCGATCTCGCGCGTCCGTTCCAGCACATTGATGCTCATCGTGCCGGTGAGGCCGAGGCCGCCGACCACGGCCAGCAAGGCTGCCATGATGAGCAAGAACACGATCAGGATGTTGAACTGAAACTCGATCTGGTCGCGCCGCTCGGTCAGCGTCTCGGTCGTGTCAACAGGCATATTCACCGAGCGGAAGTGCGCCTCGATGTCTTTGGCGACCTGCGATTGGAACGCGCCATCGTGCCGTTCGGTGACGACGACGACGTTGCGCACATCGCGCCCGCGCGTCAGGATGTCGCGATAGCCGGCCAGATTCATGTAGATCACGCGCGGGTTGCGCACCTGGCCGGTGAGCGTGCTCTGTGCCACGCCCACGACTTTGAACGGGTATTTGCGCTGGCCGAACTTGAGCGTGATGGTGTCGCCCAAGCCGATGTCCGGCTCGTCGGCCAGCACGTCGGCGTTGACGACGATCGCGTCGCGATCTTCGGGCGTCAGCCAGCGCCCGGACAGCATGACCGGGTTGAGCAAGGGCGTGTCGGCCGGCGGGGCGATCACACTAATGCCCCGGCTCTCGCTCTTGTTGTCCCGCACGCGCCGGGTGAAGTCCGAACTCCACGCCTCGGCTTGCGTCACGCCCGGCATGGCCAGCATCTGGCTGATGACCTTATCCTCGCCGTGCCCGCTTTTCAGAAACACTTCGATGTCGTAATTCCAATAGCGTAGCGAGGCGTCGAGCGTGTTGTTGAGCGAGTCGCGCACGGTGAACACCGAGATGAAGATGGCGCTGGCCAGCAGCAGCGTGCCGAGCGTGAGCAGCAGCCGGCCCCTGCGCCGGAAGGTGTTGCGCAACGAGAGCAGGATGGGCCTGGGGAGCAGAGGTGCGGAGGTGCCGAGGAGTTGGAAGGGGCTGCTTCCCCTCCGCTCCCCTGCTCCTCGGCTCCTCACGCTCTCCGATATCCCGGTCGACGCGATCGCCTCGCGCACGGTGATGCGCGCGCCGTTCAGGATGGGCACGAGCGCAGCCAGCAACGGGATGACCAAGCTGACGAACACCTCCAGCGCCAGCACGTCGGGCGGCGGCGTGGTGGTCAAGATGTCGAAGTTGAGCAGCCCGGCCACGAAGCCGACCAGCCACTGCGCGCCCAGCGAGCCGAGCGGCACGGCGATCAACAACGACAGCAGGCCGAATGCGGCCACGGTCATGAAATACATCGTGGTCAGTTGCGTCGTGCGCGCGCCGATGGACTTCATGATGCCGATCTGTTTGATCTGCTGCGCCAAGATGGCCGTGGTGGTGTTGACTACCAGGAATGCGCTGAGGAAGAGCGCCATCGCGCCCAGCACCACCAGGATCAGCATCATGGATTGAATCTGCTCGTCGGCGTAGTGCCGGTTTGGGTTCTGCTGGATGTTGGCGCTGAAGAACACGCGCCCGCTGTCCTCGACCCGGTCCTTGATCTTGTCGGCCACGTCCTGGATGTGCGTCCGGCTATCAGGCTGTTCGGCCACGCGGATGCGCATCTGCGTGTAGTTTGAGCCAAAGCCGAGCCACTCCCACGTCTCGCGCGAGAGATAGGCGCTGCCGAAGTTGGCGAACTGCACCGGCGGCGCATTCACGTCGAACACGGTGCCGGCGATGGTCAGGTCGCGCGTCTTGCCGTCACCCAACTCGACCTTGATCGCCTCGCCGATTTGCTTGTTGAATAGCCGCAGCGAGCTGCGCTCCAGCAGCACCTCGCGCCGGTCGGGCACGCGCTTGCCTTGCTCGTGCCGGAACTTGTCTATGCGCACATCGTCGAAGTCGTCGAAGGCATACAGGATCAGGTTGCTGCGCGCTTCTCCCAAAGGCACGCGCAGCAGATTCACACGCCGGCCCTCAGCCTCCGCAATCTCCGGCATGCGCCGCACCGAGCGCACGAACTGTTCGTCAATGTTGCTGAAGTTAATCGTGGCGCTGGCGTTGTTGGTGACAGCATATTGCGCCGCCAGGTCGCGCGAGAGGATGGTGCGCGCGGTGGCGACCGCGCCGACCGAGAACACGCCGACGGCGATGGACATGACCACCAGAATCGTGCGCGTCTTGTTCAGCCACAGGTCACGGATCACCTTGCGCCAGCGGGGAGCGAACATAGGCCGCAGGTTACAGCGTTCGGGTGAGCATTAGCTGAGGTGCGCCTGCACTTGGCGCAGCAATTCATCGTAGTTCAACGCGCCCAGGTCGGTCGTGTCCACCTCGATCAGCGGCCCGTCTATGTCCAGCGGCGCGAGCGACTCGGCGCGCCACTCTTCGGCCAACGCGTCGCTGATCTCGCCATCGGAATGGCCGGGATGACGCGCCCGCGCCTGAAAGCGCCGCAGCCGCACCAGGCCATCGGCCCGGCACAGCACTTGAATGCTGTGCGCATTGGCGCTGGTCAGTATGTCGCGCAGCGTGGGCGACGCCAGCTCCGGCTTGAAGTTGCACTCGGCCAGACACGACACGCCGGCCACAAGTTGCATGTTGACGACATAGAACAGCACCTCGATGGTGGCCGCGCCCAACATGCGCGAGAAGGCGCGATCCTTCCACCCAATCGTGTCGAATAGGATTTCTTTGACCTCGTCCTTGTAAATGGCCGGCCAGCCAAGCTGCTGCGCCAGCCACTTTGCCAGCGTGGTCTTGCCGCTGGCGGGCAGGCCGTGGACGATGAGCAGGGTGGGGCGCGGTAAGGTCACAACCCGACTGTCATGCAGCCGGCGGGCTGTTCAACGCCGTCGCGATGTTGATGATGCTGTCCTCGCTGATGCCCCGGCTGACGACGTTCGCCTTCGCTTCCTGCAACAGCAAATCCATCGCGGCCGATGACTCCGGGTCCACCCCCGCCACGATCACGGCCGACCCAGCCTGAATCGTCTCGCCCATGCGTTTGAGCCAATCGTCGGGCAAGCCGGCGTCGGATAGCTTGGCCGTAATCGCGCCGATGGCCGCGCCGCCGAGCAGGGGTAGCGCCAGAGGCCCGAGGATCAGACCGACCAATGCGCCCGCTGCGCCGCCGATGGCCGCGCCTTTGATCGCGCCAGCGTCGTTGGTCTCTTTGATGCTCAGCTTGCCCGACTCGTCCTTGATGATGATCGCGGCGTCGTATAGCTTGATGCGCCCATCTTTGCCCGCCGCCTTGATGTCTTCGAGCACCTTTTCGGTTGCACCCTCGTCCTCGAACCCGGCCACGACGATATCCACTGGTTGATTTGCCATGTTTGCCTCCTGACTCTGTCTCCTGTGATGAAGACAGGCATTGTTGCGCGGTCGCGCCGCATGGTCAAGCGGCCCTGTGTAGCCTGTGTAGCTGCTCAGAAACACGCCTTCGGCTGTTGGGGTCGCTCTACCCCATGCGGGGCACAAGTCCGTAGCGACCCTGATAACCCGACGCCTCTGCCAGGTGTTCATGGTAGATTCGGCGCACATCGTGGTTGAAGAACTCGCCCGGCCTGCCACGCCGCCCCAACCGCTGCGCCAGGCCTCGACGCGCATGCTGTCCCTCGTCGCCGTCATCCCCTTGCTGCTCGTGGTGCTCATCTTTGCCGGCTACTTCGTCGTCTATCTCACCTACGCGCGCGCGCTGTTCGCCTTCCCGTTTGATTACGACCAGGGCGAGGGCTTCGAGCTATACGACGCGATTCGCCTGGCGCGTGGAGAGGGCATTTACCTCGACAACGCGCAATTCCCCTTTTACTCCGGCAACTACCCGCCGGTCTACCGGCTAATGCTCGTGCCGTTTGTCTGGCTGTTCGGGCCGAACCTATGGGTGGGTCGGGCCGTGGCATTTGTGTGCTCGCTGGTCATCGGCGGGTTGATCTTTGTGGCGGCGCGACGTGTCTGGGCAAGGGAGCACAGGAGCGGGGGAGCGGAGGGGAACGCATCCGCTCCCCTCGGCTCCCTTGCTTCCGTGCTCATTCCTCTCCTGGCCGCGCTGGCATTCTTCGCCGCCAATTACGTGTATCACGTCGGGCCGCTGGCGCGTGCGCACCTGCCGATGGTGATGTTCGCCTTCGCCGGCATCTTGTGTCTGGATGCAGCATTCGATTCAAGACGGCAGGTGGCCCGTCCGTCGTCCCTGGTGGCATTGGGCATTGCACTGCTGCTCATCGCCGGCTTCACCAAGTTGCAGGCGGTGGATGCACTGGTCGCGGGCTTCGGTTACTTGCTCATCCGCAAACCCAAATGGTTTGCGATTGCCTTCGCCGTCTCTGCATTGATCACCGGCGCGATCGTGCTGGTCTTGAACACGGCCAGCGCCGGCCAATTCTGGCTGAACGTCATTTCGGCCAACGTCAACGACTACGACATCGCCATCACCTGGAAGACCTACGCGCAATGGTTCCAGTTGCAGGGCGTGCTGATCGTGTGCAGCGTGATCTTCGTGATTTGGGATCTCGTCGCGGCAGTCAGGGCGCGCTCGTTCCAGCCGATCACGATCTGGTCTATGTATTTCGTCGCGGGCAGCGCGATGGGCATGTTGACCGGCAAGTGGGGCGCGGGGCCGACGTATCTGATTGCCGCCATCGCTGCCTCGTGTGTGTGCACGGCTGGCTTGCTTGCCAGGATCAGTAATCGGTTATTGGTAGTTGGTGATGGAAGAATCGCCAATTACCCATTACTCATTACTGCTGTGATCGCAAGTGTGATCTTCTTTTGGCAAGCCACACTCAACGTGCATTTGCCGACCAGTGGGCGCGTCTTTGGCACAATAGCGCGCCTGATCGGTGTGGCCGATGCGCCGTCGTCCTACCCACCGTATCCTTATTACGACTCGGTCGGCTACACCCAACTCGGGCATTTGCTCGACCCGGCCGATGCCGCCAACGGCTGGGAGCTGGTCAACACCATTCGCGCGGTGGAAGGGCCGGTATGGAGCGAGGAGGCCATGCTCACGCTGCTGGCTGGCAAGGACGTAGTGACGAACCCGACCCAATTGCTCAACCTGTCGAAGAACGGCATGCTCGACACCACACACATGATCGAGATGATCGAGCAAAAGGCGTTCGGCGCGGTTATCTTTCGCGCGCTGTTTTACCCAGACGACGTGAAACAGGCGATTGGCCGCAACTACTATTGGGCCAAGAACGTGAAGATGAACGGCTTTGATTACTGGGTGCTTTTACCGAATGGCGAGTGACAAATGGGGAATGAGGAATCCATACATGACTGAAGAACATGCGCCGCTATCTGACATGCCGCTGGAAACAGAAGGACATGCTGAACATTCCCCACTCCCCATTCCGCAATCTCAATTCGAGCTGCGTTTGCCCAACTACGAAGGCCCACTGGATGTGTTGTTGCGGCTGATTGAGGAACAGGAGCTGCCGATCACATCCGTGTCGTTGGCGTCCGTCGCCGACCAATTCATCGCCTACCTGCGCGAGATGCAGCGCCAGGACCCGCAGACGATCGCCAACTTCCTGGCCGTGGCAGCCAAGCTCATCCTGATCAAGAGCCGCGCGCTTTTGCCGCAGGCGGTGGTGCCGACGGAGGAACAGGAGGAAACCGACGATCTGGTCAGCCAGTTGCGGGCCTATCAACTCTTCAAACGCGCGGCCACGATCCTCAAGGCGCGTGAACAAACGGGCCTGCGCTCGTTTAGCGTCCAGCCGCCGCCCATCCCACGCCCACACAGCAAGACGTTGCCGCTCGACAACGTCTCGCTGGAAGTGCTGACGCGCGCCATGCAACGCGTCGTGGATCGGCTGATGCCGCCGCCGCCGGTGGATGAAGTCATGTCGCGCCTGCCGTTCACGGTGAACGACTGCATGGACAAGATTCAGACCGCCGTCAAGCGCCACCCCAAGGTCACGTTCACCGAATTGCTGGATGGTGTGGACACCCGCGTCGAAGTCGTCATCACCCTGCTGGCGTTGCTGGAACTCCTCAAGCGCTACGTCGTGTGTTGCTCGCAGGATCAGCTGTTTGGTGAGATTTACATCATCGAGTGCCCGCTCGATCAGCGGCCTGTGGTTGAACAGGGCGAACCTGCGGAAGTCGAGTTTGTGGGTTGATCACCGCACGCATACATACGGCAGCGTCAACACTTTGGCCGAATACCACGCCTCGCGAAAGTCATCGTCGTGACGGAAGGGCGTCTTTGGCATCAGCCGCGCCACAATCGGACACTCGAACTTGTCGTCCTCAAACGGATAGGGCGACAGCCGGAATGCCCATTCGCCCGCGCGCTCGATGGTGACTGTCATGGGCTCACCGGCGCGGTCCGGCACATACACCATGTCACGGCCAATGGGCATGTTCTCGGCTATCCACACCGAGAGTGTGTCCACCATCTCAAACAATTTGAAGTCGTTCATCAGGCGTTCTTCGGTGAGCGATACGTCGCAGCGCTGTTGCGCTTCCCGCAGCAGCCGTTTCTGAATGTGCGTTTGCTCGGCGATGAACGCGCCGACTTTTGGCGTGAAATCTTCGCGGATGTGCCACGGGCTGGGCGTCTGATCAATGTGTAATCGGTCGCGGTGGATGCCGACGGCATGCATCGAGACGAGCAGGCCGACATACGGATGCACATCGGCCGCGACGCTGATGCCGTGCCGGTGCAAGTCGAGATGGTCATCGGCCGGTATGCCCCAATACGTCCAAGGCAGGCCAGCGTGATCTAGGATGGCGCGGTCTTCCCAATGGGACGAGCCGGCGTCGTGCAACGCCACGGCAATGGTGAGCAGTTGGCGATGGGTGGGTTGCCAGAACAAGCCGGATGTCCAGTGCGCCATCAACCGGCCACAGTGGTCATCGTGGTCGCTTTGCCGGATCAACATCCAATGGCCGGGGTAGGCAGGGTGAGGGTTGGTGCAAACAATCATCGTGACTCCACATGGTTGAATGCATCTGTGCGCAAGCCATCGCTTAAGCGCGCGCACCCTGCGAGGGGAATTGCCTAGTGGCAGCGATGTAGGTCGTACAGAGCTGGCTATTGACGGCAGAATTGTGACGCAATTGCGGTCAATGCGCAATGACGCTTCGTAGCGATTAACCGGATCAGCGAGGTGTCTTGACGCCGACCTGCCGGCACATGTCCGTCATCGGGCAGGTCGAGCACTTTGCGGCGATATGCGTTTAAGATCGAACGGCTGCTTGGACGAGTTTTCTAATCCCAAGCGACCGGCAACTGTTTGAGCGAACGAAACAACGGCACCAGCCGCCATTCGAGAGCATCCACGGGTGTGGCCAGCCGCAGGTACGGAGTCTGAATTGGATTCGTTTTCTCTTTCTTATCTCTAGTATGCCTCTGTGTTCTTTGTGTCCTCTGTGGTTAATCTTTCTGCAAAACTTCTGGGTTGATCGGCGTGAGCGGGGGCTGGCCGGTGAGCGCGTTCACCAGGTTTTTCGCCGCCAGCGTGGCCATAGCGGTGCGTGTGCGCAGCGTGGCGCTGCCGACGTGCGGCATGCCGGTGAAGTTGGGCAGGGCAAAGAGTGGATTGTCCTTCGGCGTCGGCTCGACCTCGAACACATCCAAACCTGCGGCCCACGGTCGCCCGGCCTTGAGCGCCTCGACCAACTCTGCCTCTTTCACCACGCCGCCGCGCGCCACATTGACGAAGACGGCCGTGTCCTTCATCAGCGCGAACTGCGGCGCGCCGAACATGCCGCGCGTCTCGGCCGTCAGCGGCGCGGTCATCACCACGAAGTCACTCTCGCGCAACAGGTCGTCCAAGGCGCGATATTCGGCGCCCGTCGTCACTTCCAACTGCGGCGCGCGCTTGCGGTTGTGATACAGCACGCGCATGCTGAACGCCTTGGCTCGCCGCGCCACGGCCGAGCCGATGCGCCCTGCGCCTACGATGCCGATGGTTGCGCCGGTAACGTCTTGTCCCAGCATGTAGAACGGATGCCACGCGCCCCATAGCCCGGCTTCCATCGTCTTTTGCCCTTCTACCAGACGGCGCGCCGAGGCCATGAGCAAAGCCCAAGCCACATCAGCTGTCGTCTCAGTCAGCACATCGGGCGTATTAGTGGCCAGCACGCTGCGCGCCGTTAACGCAGGCACGTCAATGTTGTCGTAACCCACGGCCATGTTGGCCACTACCTTACAGCGCGGCGCGGCGTCGAGGAACTCAGCATTGATCTTCTCACTGGGCATGATGAGCACGCCGTCGGATTGGGCTGCTTCGCGCAGGAACACGTCGTGCGGCGCGGCCATCAGGTCGTCCCACATGCCGTAATCGCACGCGGCGGCGACGATGTCTATGGCAGGTTGGGGGATGCGGCGGGAGATGAAGGCGCGGGGTTTTGTGGTGGTCATGATTTCTATGCGAGTGTAGCCGATGGGCGCAGCCAGAGCACACTAACCCAGCGGCACAAATAACTCGGCCTGCAACAACCAACGTTGGCCCTGCCTGTGCCACGAGGCAAGATAGACGCCATGCCGGGTGGTCGGACTGCTGGACTTGCGCCAATGTCCCACCCATTCGCCCGCCTCGGCGGCCACATTGCCGTCGGTGCTCAACGTCACCTGCGTCGTGGTGCGCGTGAACGTGACAAACGTTGGGTCGGCAAAGAATTCCTCGAAAGCAGCCTGGACGGCCGCCCGGCCCACAAGTGGCCGGCCAGAGCTGGTGCTGACCTGTACATCGGGCAGCCAGCACTGGCCGATGCGACGGACATCGTGCGCGGCGATGGATTCGTTGAATTGGCGGCGTTGCTCACGGATCGTTTGTTCGTCGCGTTGTGCGTTGCGCGGGGGCAGCGGCATGATGGGGTTGGATGTCATCGCTGCCGATTATGACCTGTGCGTGTGACAGTGGGATCACCCAGGCTAGCGCTGCATGAGCGGCGCAAAGGCACGCGGTGTCACATTCACAAATGGCGTTGGCGATGGGCCGGCTGTGGGGCTTGGTGTCACTGTCGGCGGTGCCCCGCCGCTTTTTACTTGCCCGCTGTCTTTGTTCACCATCAGCGACGACACATCTACCGCCTCGAAGTCGCTGCCCTTGAGCTGGCGGAAGGGCGTCACCAGCATGTCGTCGTCCCAGCGCGTGTCGTGCGCGCCGATGATGAACCAGTTGCTGCCGTTGTCGGACACGATGATGCCGTAGCGCTTGAACGCGGTGAAGATAACTTGGATGTCCGCCGGAAATTTCGAGATGTCCACCGACGCTTTTAGCCGGAAGCGCTGGCCCATCGGCGGGCGCGTGGGCGAAGTGTTGCTCGACGCGAAGTGTCGGCCCGGCCACACGTATTTGCGCTGCGAGATGGTCACCGCGAACCGGATGGCGTGTTTGATCTCGCCGCTCTTCACCTCGTCGTAGCGAATCAGGCCGGGGAGAATCGGTAAGCCGGCCGCATCGGCACTCGTCCAGCCTTCTGGCCGCAGGGCGTTGCTGTTCAAGTCGAACACCGCGCTGGAAGCCACCCGCCAACTGTTGTCGGTCTGCTTGGTGGCGTTGAATAGCTCGTACAGCTTGCACTCGCCCTGGCGCAGCACCAGCACATGCCGGTCGCCGGTGCTGGCGTTGCCGCCCTCCACGGGTGCGTCGGGCGGGATGGGCATCGGGCCGGGATCGCTCTCATCCTCGTAGCCGTTTGGTGGCGGGATATACGAGATCGGCACCGTGGGCTGCGATGCAGGTACGACGACATAGGGGATGCCGATGGGTGCGCCCAGATAAAACGTGCCGAAGTCAGGATGCAATCCGGTGTTCGCACCAATCGAGTTGATGTAATCGTTCGAGCGCGGGTCGAGCGGCAGGTTGTCCACGCGCGCGTTCCAAATGTTGTCGGTGGGAAAGACCGGACACCCTCCGATTTGTGGCGATGTGGGTTGCGCAACAACTGGCGTCTGCGTGAGTGTGCCGAGGCTGAGCGCAAGTGTGACCAGACTTAGGGCGATGAGGGGACGCATACGGCCATCATGCCCGCTGGCGGCCTGCGATTCAACAGTGCACTCGACGCCGGTTGCCCTTCAACTCGGTCAGTAGGTCATGGCTGCCACGTCTTTCGGTTTCCCTGATTCATCAGGTCATACAGGTCAATCCGCCATGGCGTCAGCCGCAACACGTGTGGTTGCTTGCATCGTCTTTGTCTCCCGCGTCAGCATGCTGGGCGCGTTCTGACATGTCAAGCGGGCTGACCCTGACCGACCCTGACTTTCGACAGGCGCATATAGAATCCCAGCGCTATGACTAATCCAATCAACGTGACCCTCTGGCACGAATACCGCCACGAAAAGACGCACAAGGAAGTCTCCGATCTCTACCCAAAAGGCATGCACATCGCGCTGGCCGATGGCATCCGCGCCAACGCCGACTTCGCCATCCGCACGGCCACGCTGGACGAGCCGGAGCACGGCCTGACCGACGACGTGCTGGCCAGCACCGATGTGCTGACGTGGTGGGGTCACATGGCTCACGGTGATGTGCGCGACGACATTGCCGAGAAGGTCGCCAAACGGGTGTGGGAGGGCATGGGCTTGATCGTTCTGCACAGCGGTCACTTCTCCAAGCCGTTCAAGCGCCTGATGGGCACCGACTGTTCGCTGCGCTGGCGCGAGGCCAACGACAAGGAACGCATCTGGGTGGTCAACCCCGGCCACCCGATTGCTCAGGGCTTGCCGGATTACTTTGAGATTCCGCAAGAGGAAATGTATGGCGAATACTTCGGCATCCCACAGCCCGACGAACTCGTGTTCGTGAGCTGGTTCACCGGCGGCGAGGTGTTCCGCAGTGGCTGTTGCTGGCATCGGGGGCAGGGCAAGGTGTTCTACTTCCGCCCCGGCCACGAAACCTATCCGACCTATCACAACCCAGTCGTGCATCAAGTCCTGGCCAATGGCATTCGCTGGGCGCAGCCGACGAAGGTGTCGAGCTTCACCCGACAGGTGAACAAGCCCACGCCGCCGCTGGAAGATTTGGGCACGACGCAGTTAACGAAAGACCCGTCACTGCACGGAAACTGATGGCGTCATCAGATTGAAAAACAAAAAAGCGGATGCACAAAACATCCGCTTTTTCGTTGCAAATCTGTTGATGTTGACTACCGACGTCCGCCAAAGATGCGGAGCAGCGCCAGGAACAGGTTGATGAAATCGAGATACAGCGCCAGCGCGCCCATGACCGACGCCTTGCTCTGCAGCTCCATCGCCTGATCGCCGCGGTCGCCATTGGCGAAGCCGTAGGCCATGCGCTTGATGCGCTGCGTGTCATAGGCAATCAGGCCGATGAACACCACCACGCTGACGTAGGTCACGATCCAGTAGAGCGCGCTGCTCTGCAGAAAGATGTTCACCAGCGAGGCGAGGATGATGCCGATCAAGGCCATCAGTGCCAGATTGCCCACTTTGGTCAAGTCGGCCTTCGTGACGAAACCAAACACGCTGACGATGGCGAATGTGCCTGCCGTGATGAAGAACACGCTGGCAATGGACTCGGCCGTGTAGCGCATGAACAACGTCGAGAAGGTCAGGCCGGTCAACGCGGCATAGCCGATGAACAGGCCGGTCGCCACGCCGCTGCTCAACTTGCTGATGGCAAAGCTCAGCACCAGGACGGTGCCCAACTGAGCCAAGATCAGCAGTAGGAATGTGGGGCCGGTGACCAGCGCCTGCATGAACTGCTCGTTCGAGGCTGTCGCCGCTGCGACCAGTCCGGTGACGGACAGCGCAATCGCCATCCACACATACACTCGGTTGATAAATGACCGCTCAAGAGCGGGGTTGGATTCAAGCGGTTGCGGTTGGGTAACACCGTATGGATTTGGGTTCACGTTCTTCCTCCAAGATTGTGCGTTTATCGCATGACGACCTTAGTCTTACGTTAGACCGAACCGTCGGGCGATGTCGGCGGCCTGGGTGCGGTTCTCAGCCTGTAGTTTACCCAGAATGTTCGAGACGTGGTTTTTGACCGTTCCCTCGGTGATAAACAGCTTCTCGGCGATTTCGCGATTCGACGCACCCTGCGCCAGCAATACCAACACCCCGCGCTCGCGGTCCGACAGGTCGAACCGTAGCGTCGTAATGCGGCGCGCCTCGATGCCTGAACCTGCCATCTCGCGCAGCGCCCGCGACGCGATCTCCGGCTGGATAAACACGTCGCCGGCATGCACGCGCCGGATGGTGCTGATGAGTTGGTTGGCCGGCGCATCTTTGAGCAAATAGCCCATCGCGCCGGCGCGGATGCTTTGAAACACGTAATCGTCGCGGTCAAAGGTAGTCAGCACGATCACCCTGGCCTGTGGCCACGCCGCGCAGATAGCCTGAGTGGCCTCGACGCCGCTCATGTGCGGCATTTGCACGTCGGTCAAAATGACATCTGGTCGCAGCCGCAACGCCTCGCGCACGCCGTCCGCGCCATTGCTGGCCTCGCCGATGACGCGGAAGCCCTCCTCTAGTTCGAGAATGGTCTTCAGCCCTTGCCGCATGAGGGTTTGGTCCTCGATGATCAGCAGCGTGATGTCATCGCTCATGCCGGCATTGTCTCGCATTTGGTCAGGGCGTTGGCGACCCGCGTGCCGTGGGTCAAAACTGTATTCGCCCTCAACATGCTTGAGCACCACGACAGCATCACATGAGCGGGATGTCGGCTTCGACACATGTGCCCGCGCCTGCGTTGTGGCCGACCGTCAGTGTGCCGCCCACGCCCTCGACGCGCTCGCGCATGCCGCGCAGGCCATAGTGCCCGGCTTTGTTGAACGCGTCGGCGGGCAGGCCCACGCCGTCATCACAAATCCGCAACGCGAGGGCGTGGGCCGCTATGTTCACCTGCACCTCAGCGCGGCGCGCCTGGGCGTGCTTCTCGATGTTGGTCAATGCCTCTTGCGTCACCCCCCAAATGGCTTCCGCCACGGTCGGGCTGAGCCGGTCAGCTTCGGGGGCAATACGACAGCTCACTGCTACGCCGCTGTGCTGACTGACCGCAACGCTCATCTCTTGGATGGCTTGTCGCAAGGCGCGGTCGCCCAGCCCCGGTGCGCGTAGGCCGGCCAGGGTGCGTCGCAGAGCATCCATGCTTTGGCGCGTCACGGCTTTCATCTCGTCCATCTGGGCGGAGGCGCGATCGGGGTCTTTTTTGTAAAGTCGTTGCGCCGCCTCCAGTTGCACGCTGAGGGAGACCAGCGCGTGGCCCAGGCTATCGTGCATATCGCGGGCGATGCGCTCGCGCTCCTTGAGCGCCGCCAACTCCGCTTCTTGTTCGCGCGCGGCGGCCAACTCCCGATAGGCTTGTTGCAATTCCGTGATCAGGCGGGCGCGGGCCTCGCTGTGCTCGGCCGACTTGCGGATGAACAGATAGAACACCGATGACCCCAGGAAGATGAGCGCAGCGGAGATAGCTGCGCTTGGCGCCAGCGTTTGCGGCTGCCAGTTGCTTAACCTGCCAAAGAACAGGATCAGCAGTGCGCCCATGCTGGAGATAGCGGCCCAGGGCGGCAGCGCGCCGCTGAAGTTGTGGCCGAAATACACCCACCACATGTTGGCGAAGATGGGCGAAATGCTTTGCTGCACCAGCACGATAGCCGGGCCGACCACGAAGTTAAGGAACAACCGCCGGGAGTCGGGTGGCCAGCTGCCACACCGCACGAAGGCGTAAAAGTAAATGGCCGCCTGCGTCGCCGTCAGGCCAATCAAGATGAGGTGTTGCCAGCCAAACCGATTGTTGCCGATGGCGTCGGTGAGCGCGACCCCAAGATACAACGCCATCATGCCGAACGTGAGGACATGCCAGAATATCGCGAAGCGGTCGTAAAAGTCCGCTTCGCGATTTGGGTTCTCGTTCAGCGCAGCAGAGACGGCGGAGGCGCGCTCTTTCATGGCGTGGGATTATGCCGTTGTCGGCGCTACACTTTGGCTTCCCAGCGGAAGAAGCGGGCGGCCACGAACGCGGCGATGAGGCCATATACCGTTGCGGTCACCAAGCTAGCCAGCGTGTTTGGGCCAAGCGCGCCATCCGTGAGCGGTGGGCGCACCAGTTCGCCGATGGCGTAGGCGGGCAGGGCCGGGGCGATGCGTTGCAACCACTCCGGCAGCATCTGCACGGGCAAAATCAAGCCAGCCGTAAACATCTGCGCAAAGTAGAGCAATTGGCCGATGGCCAGCGCCACCGCAGGCTTGGGCGAGAGGCTGCTGATGCACTGGCCCAACGCCACCGACACCAGCACGGCCACGAAGATCATTGGCAAGCTGAGCAGCAGACCGCTCACGCTAAACGTTACTTGAAAGACGACCATCGAGAAGATGATGACGAGCGCCGTCTGCAACAGGCATGAGATCAGGTTCACCACGACGTAGGCACCAAACAGCTCCAGCGATGGCACCGGCGTGGCTTTCAGCCGGCGCAGCACGCCTTTCTCGCGCATGTCGGTCATGAAGGCCGAACCGCCGACCAACCCGAACGACAGGATGTTCAGCACCACCACGCCAGGCACGACCCATTGCATGTAGCTCACGCCGTCCACGGCTTGTGCGCCGAACACGACGCGATAGATGACCAGCAAGAACAGCGGGAACACTAAATTCCAGAACAGCGTTTGCGGCTCGCGCGCATACGATAGAAACAGCGACCGCGTCAAAATCAAAAATCGTTTCATCTCACACCTCGAATCTTATGAGCCACGAATAACGACTCGTTACTCGTTACTCGTGCTCAGTTCAGCGAATAGCCCGTCAGCTTCAAGTACACGTCTTCCAGATTGGGCTGGCGGATAGCGATGTCGCGCACCACCCGGCCATGCTGGCCCGCCAGCTCATACAGCGCGTTAAGCGTGGCAATGGGTTGCGTGGTCTCGATCTCCAGGTGTTCGCCGGTGTAGCGGGCCGCCATTGCGCCGGCCAACGGTTGCACTTGTTCCAGCGGCAGCTCAATCGTGGCCTTGAGCATGGGGTTCACGCCCATCTTGGCGATCAACTGTTGCGGCGTGTCGCACGCCACCACCCGCCCGCGATCCATGATCGCTACCCGGCCGCACAGCGACTCCGCCTCGTCCATGCTGTGCGTCGTCAACACCACCGTGCGGCCTTGCTCCTTGAGCTGGCGAATCATGGCCCACACCCCGCGCCGCGCGCCGGGGTCGAGCGCCTCGGTTGGCTCGTCCAGCAACACGATCTGCGGATCGGTGGCGATGGCGATGGCCAACGACAGCCGCTGCTGTTGCCCACCCGACATCTGCCGCGCCAGCTTGTCGGCCTGGTCGCTCAGGTCGAAGCGCTTGAGCAACGCGGCGATCTGATTGGGCGTGAGAAAGATGTCATACAGCGAGGCATACGCCTCAATCAGCTCAGTCGCCTTCAACCCATCCAATAGCGCCGTGCGTTGCAACTGGATGCCGAGCATGCGTTTGGTCTGCGGGCTGTGCTGCGCCACATCCAGCCCGCCCACGGTCACACTACCTGTCTCGGGCTTGTGCAGCGCCTGAATGCACGAGAGCAGGGTGGTCTTGCCCGCGCCGTTTGGGCCGAGCAGGCCGAAGATTTCACCGCACCTCACTTCTAGGCTCACGTTCTTCAACGCATCTATACGCTTCTGACCATTGGCGTAATGCGCGCTCACATTTATCGCCTGAATTGCAAACTCATTCATGATTATTCTGCTTTGCCGCTTCCCAACGGGAAGTGTAGGGAAGGCACCATACAACCTTGAGTTCATCGAGTCATGCGCCATGCGGGCAGCCGCGCAGCAACGATATGCATGACTTCCAGAATCACGATCCCGGCGACTGGCACAATTCCGATGCCGAATGGATTAGCTGGGGGCACAATCAGCATCCACGCCAGACTGACCCACATCACGATGCGTGCGACTCGGACGCCGAAGAAACGTGTGAGTGTGAGATACCCAAGCGTTGCCATTACGCCGATAAGGAGCGTGCTGATGGCGACGGCTAGTAAATTGACCGGCCCGCCAAGCGCCGTGACGGCATCCGCCGGAAAGGTGAATGTAACGCCAGTGGTGAAGATGATGGCGTTAACGATGGTTGCGACCAGTGTGGCGATGCCGCCCGTGCGTACGATCTGCGCTGCCTTGGGTTTTGGACTTGAAATAGTTGTTGTCATTTCGATTGCCTCCTGAAACTTCATTCGGTTGGATGAGTTGGCAACCATGCTAGGGATAACGCACGCATGGCGTTAGTGCAGGAAGGTAGATTCGAAGTCAGGCCGCACGACACATTCGTACTATGTCGAAAGTCATGGTGTTTACTTTCCCGCCGCGATGTGAAGTTTGGAGTGGCGGGGCTTTGAGCTAACGCACCTTGAGCTTCGTCAACTCGATCTGGTCGCCGGCGAACTGGCCACGTGCGTCGTAGGCTGGCAGGCGGGCGAAGTCACTGGGGGCATACCATACTTGGAGCAGCCGGTAGACGCCCGGCGCGGCGTCCGGCGCGATGGTCAGGGCGTGTGTAATCTCAACCACCTGACCGGGCTGCCATTGCGTCAATGGCTGCGTCAGGTCTTGTTGTGCAATCTTGCCATCTCGCTCATCGAGCAGTTGCAACGACAGGGTCAGATCGGCCGGCAAAGCTTGTGCAGCGCGCCAACGCGTGGTCACGGTCAGGGTTGTGCCCGGCGCGGGCGAATCCGGCGTGATCACATAGTCCACCAGCTCAAGGCCATTGGCGTAGCGCAGCAGAGGTTCGCTTTCAGTGCGCGGCGCGAGTGCCACTGCGCCAAAGATGGCGCGGTCACCGCCGTCGGCCAGCGTCAGACGCTCGCCAGTGGCATAGTCATACAGCCCAACCGCCCACTGCAACTGCCGTGGCGCAGGCGCGAGCGCTGGCATGCGCAGGGTGTAGCGGTCGCTCCACATGCGGCCGGCGGGTTGCTCGCTCAGCGCCAGGTTGCCCTGACCGGGATACATATCGCGCTGGGCCACGATCACGTCGTTCTCGTCAATCAGATGCACGAAGATGCTGTAGCTGCGCGTCACCGGCTGAGTAAGTTGCCAGTTCAGGTTGAGAGTGATCTCCTCTCCCGGCGTGACCGTAGCGAGCGACGCGCCGCCCTCGACAAGCTGCACCGCGCCGCCAAATTCCGCGTTGATGGGGATGGGCAGGCGCACAGCCCAGCGGTCGACCGGATGCGCATAGGCAGATGCGATGAAGACAAACGGTGTGGCGATGGCGAGAGCCGCAATGCCAGTTGTGGCAGCGATTAGCACGAAGCGATGAATGCGCCACCAGCCATAGGCCAACACAGCGGCGATGACGGCAATACACGGGAACATCAGCCGGCCTTGCGATGCGGGTGTGAGCGAGGTCCAGCGCAGCAGCGCGACGAAGACGAGAGCGACCCAGAACGCGCACAGGAGAATCTTGCGCACTGCATTTGCCGTTAGTGGCTCTCTGCCAGATGCGTGATACGCGACACGCAATACAAGACCCAAGACCGCAAGCAAGGCCATCACATTCAGGGCATCGTAGACCCACGGCCACATGATGACGTTGAGCGTGCCAAACACACCCCAGAAAGCCCATACAAAGCCCTCGCGCTCGGTCCAAAGTTGCGCCAATGAAGCCGGGGTGTCACGCCGGCCGACTACATCGAGGAAGGCGTTCCAGCCAAGCAGATCGCCATACAACTGCTGGTTACGGATGAACCACCAGCCGCTGATGGCCAGTGTGACTAAGCTCAAACAAGCACAAAACACGAACCACGAAGGTGCAAAGCCGCGAAGGCGTTCAACAAATCTTCGTGCCTTCGCGTCTTCGTGGTTCCAAAAGGTAAGCAGAGATGCAAAGCCGAATAGCCCAACCAGACCCAGCGCACTGCTCTTGCTCAATGCACCCAGGCCGGCGACGGTGCCAGCGACGAGCGCGCTCTTGATGGACAAGTCGCCCAACCGCATCAGCCGCAGCGCCCACCACACGCCGATGGTGCTGAACATGACAGCGGCGTTGTCGTTGTTAATCGCGCCGCTGATGAAGGCGAACATCGGCACGCAGGCGACGAGAATGGGCGTGGCGAGACGCAAGATGGAACATGGGCTGCGCGCTGCGTATCGCGTATCGCGCATCGTGTCATCTCGGAACAGTTCACGCGCGACGAGATAGCTGAAGAACACCGTCGCCGTGCTCATCAAGATAGAAACGAGCCGCGCCATGCGCACTGCCAGCGCTGCCCGCGTCCACGGAAATCGCTCAGCGGGCGTGTGCAGGATGGCGTTGGCGTTGCCATCGCGCGTGGGCACACCCATATCGCTGTGCGGATTGATGCGTCGAATCTCGCGCCAGTTGGATGAATCGAACGGCGCGCTAAACGCTGCTGCGATCCAGTAATACAGCGGCGGCTGGCTGCCCTCTTGCCGCCAGGGCGCGTCGGCGTCGGTTTGCTCCCCGCGCTGCACCGGCAGACCCCCGCCCGTGGCCAGATGTTGCACCATCGGATAGTGCCACAACTCGTCGGAGGCTTCGAACAACGGGGTGAGAATGCTGTACAGGCTGAACAGCAGGAATGACGCTATGACGATTAGCGTCACTCCGATCTTTTCTGCGCGCGGAGTCACGATCTGAGAGGAGACTAGCTGACAGTCGGTGCGGGTGCCTGCGCCTGCTGTGGCGACGCTTCGGCCGAAGCAACGGGCACCTCTGCAGCGGGTTCAGTTACGGCGATGCGCGCAGCCCGATCACTCTCCAGCTTGCTGATGCCATTCGACACTACGCCCACGGTGTGATCGAGCTCATCGCGCAGCCGCAGCAGCGTGTCGAGCGCGTAGTTGTCGGCCTCGGCGCGCATTCGATCCACATCGCGGCGGGCGCGTTCCTCGATAGCCGCAGCCCGGCTTTGTGCAATCGAGATGATGGCGGTGTCATCGGCTAAGCGGCTGGCTTCGTCTTTCGCCATCTCCTTGATGCGCTCCGATTCCTCTTTTGCCTGCGCGATGATGCGGTCGTGCTCTTGCTGGATGCGCTGGGCCTTTTTGATTTCTTCAGGAATAGCCAACACCATCTGGTCAATCAGTTGGAAGCAGCGGTCTGCGTCCACCAGCTTCATCTTGGTGCCGGGCACGCGGCGCGCCTCCAGCAGGATGGCTTCCAGTCTTCCAAGAAGGTGTTGAATGTCCATGGCGGCAAGTATAGGGGAGTTTAAGGATTCTTGATGTGATTTGCCGCGCGCTTGGCTTCCAACGCATCAGCAATGCATGGCGGCACCAGGGCGCGCACATCGCCACCCAGGTTAGTGATCTGGCGGATGAGCGTGGCGCTGAGGAAGTGATTCGGCGCATTGGCCATCAGAAAGGCAGCCTCAATGTCATCTGCCAGCCAATGGTTGGTCTGCGACATTTGCAGCTCGAAGTCGAAATCCACACTGTTACGCAGGCCACGCACCATCACGTCTGCGCCGATGTGCCGGGCAAAGTTGACCGTCAGCCCGCTATAGCCCATCACCCGCGCCCTGCCGTCCACGCCCAGGTCGTGCAGGCACTGCTGCACCAATGACACGCGCTCGGCGTGCGTGAACAGCAGCTTCTTGTCTGGCAAGTCATAGACGCCAATGACCAGTTCGTCGAACAACGCCAAGGCACGCGTGGCGATGTCGAGGTGGCCGTTGTGGAACGGATCGAATGTGCCGGGGTAGAGGGCGACAGTCATATTGGGTCAGAGACCGAGCACTTCGCGGATGCGCTGCTCAACCGCTTTAAGATCATGTTGAGTCAATTCGCCAAGCCTGCGCTGAATGAGAGTGTGACTGATAACGGCGATGCGTGGTCTTGCCAGCGTCGGCTTTAGAAGCCCGGCAGCCTGCCAGTCGCGAAGAGCATAGTCAAACTCAGCAAGCGATGGGGGAAATTTCGAGGTCAAATATCCAATAAGGGCTTCACCGCGAATGTTGAACCGTTCGATGCTAATGACCACAGCGGGGCGTGCCTTAATCGCCGACAGATCAGAATACGGAAACGGGATGAGAACGACTTCACCCCTTGTCAGTGTCATACAAACGTCTCCAGTCGTCGTAGATTGCATCTTCGTCGTTGTCTAGACCCTCCTGGAAGGAGGATAGGCTGCCAACACTCCACTCTACAGACTCGGAGTCAAATGCTAGATACGTCCGGATCGCATCTTCGACAACTGCATCTACCGTCGTCCCGCGTTGCTGAGCTGCCTTGTGGATGCGCCGCGCCTCATCCCCAACAAGCTGAATATGAACATTTACTACAGTTGATGTGGAAACAGTCATAGCGATAGCCTCCAACTAGCGATTATCCTCCGCTGCCGGGAACACTTAGCTCGCATCTCCGCTTTCGCGGTTGCGCCAGAAGGCCGCAACTTTCTCCCCCAGCAACGGGTGTTGCGCAAGTTCAGCATCGCCTTCGAGCAGCTTCTCGGCCTGCGCGCGCGCCGTCTCCAGCAAGTCGCGGTCGTGCACGTTCACCAGCTTGAGTTCGGGGTCGCCGCTCTGGCGCGTGCCAAAGAACTCGCCTGGCCCGCGAATCTCCAGGTCAATCTCGGCCAACTTGAAGCCGTCCTGCGTGTTGACGATGGCCTGCAGGCGTTGATCGCCCACATCCGAACTGCTGTCGGCGAACAGCAGGCAATACGATTTGTGCTGGCCGCGGCCCACGCGCCCACGAAACTGGTGCAACTGCGATAGGCCGAAGCGGTTCGCGCCTTCGATCAACATGACCGTCGCGTTTGGCACGTCAATGCCCACTTCGACCACCGATGTGGACACCAGGATGTCCGTCTCGCCGCGAGCGAAGGCCGTCATCGTCTCTTCCTTTTCTGCTGGTTTCATCTTCCCGTGCAACAGGCCGAGCCTGAGCGTTGGGAACACATCGCGCTTCAACCGCTCGTATTCCTCAACTGCTGCCTTCGCCTCGACTTTCTCGGACTCCTCGACCAACGGGCAGATGATGAACGCTTGGCGGCCTTCACCCACTTGATGTTGCACAAAGCGATATGCCCGCTCGCGCTCGGTCGGCGCGAACCATTGCGTCTCGATCGGCTGGCGGCCCGGCGGCATCTCGTCGAGGATGGTGTTGTCGAGGTCGCCATACATCGTCAGGGCGAGTGTGCGCGGGATCGGCGTGGCGGTCATCACCAGCGTGTGCGGGTTGAGTTCGCCGGCCTTCTGCCGCAGCGCCGTGCGCTGCATGACGCCGAAGCGATGCTGCTCGTCCACCACGACGAAGCCGAGGTTCTTAAACGCGACGGCCTCTTGAATCAGCGCGTGCGTGCCGATGATGACTTGAATCTCGCCATTGGCCAGCGCCTCGTAAATGGCGCGCTTCTCACTGGCCTTCACGCTGCCCGTCAGCAGGGCCGCATTCACCGGCGGCAAACCGGCCTTCTCGTTGAACGCGGCGAACAAAGCCGAGATGGTCTTGAAGTGTTGCTCGGCCAGAATCTCGGTTGGGGCCATCAGTGCCGATTGCGCACCCAGGCTTGCTGCCAGCGCCATGCCCAGCGCAGCCACCACCGTCTTGCCGCTGCCTACGTCGCCTTGCAACAGCCGGTGCATCGCCATCGGTTTAGCCATGTCAGTGGTGATGGCGTCGAGCGCGCGGCGTTGTGCGTTGGTCAGTTGATAGGGCAGGGTGGCGATGAGCTTGTCGCGCGTGGCCGGGTCGGCTGGCAGCACCTGCGCCGGCTCCTTGCGCCACAGGTGGCGCTGCCGCAGCACGGCCAGTTGCAAGGTGAACAATTCATCAAACGCCAACCTGCGGCGCGCCGCCTCCTGGGCGCGCATGTCGCGTGGGAAGTGGATGTCGCGCAGTGCGTCGCCAATGACCATCAGCCGCGCCTCATCGCGCACGCTTTCAGGCAGGTGTTCGGGCACGCGCGTGGGCCAATAATCCACCAGCCGGCGCATCACCCGGCGCACCAGCAGCGGTTGCAACCCCTCGGTCAGGCGATAGACCGGCACGATGTTGCCGCCCGTCACCCACTCGCGCTCGGCCGGCTCGTGCGTCGGGCTTTGAAACACCAGCCGGCCCATGTATTCGTTCACCTTGCCGCTGATGACCATCTCGCGGCCGACTGTGAACTGTTTCATCAGGCTGTCCACAAAGCGCTCATTGGTGAACCACGAGCACTCGATCATCCCGCTGGCGTCTTCGATCACCACGCGCACAATCCACAGGCTGGTCTTGGTGCGGTGCTTGCGCGCGGACGCCACTCGCCCGACGATGGTGACCTGATCACCGTAGAACAACTGGCTGATCGTCTTTAGCGCGCTGTAGTCGTCGTAACGCGCCGGGAAGAAATACAGCAGGTCGCGGATGGTGTGCACGCCCAGCTTGTTGAATTTCTGCGCGTTGAACTCGCCGATGCCGCTGATCTTTGTCACTGACGCGTCGAGGCCAAGCCCGGCCTCGCTTGCGCGCGGTTGCGTCTCGCGTTTGGGCGCAGATGCAGTCGCACTCGCAGATGGGGGTGGCGATGCAGGCCGCTCTGACCGGCGTGGCTCCGGTGGCTCCGGTGGCTCCGGCTGTGGCCGATGCGGGGCTTCAGGTTCAGCAGTGGTCACCAGCGCACCGATCTCAACCTGCGGCGCTTGCAGAATCACCGGCTGCCGCGCCTCGGCGCGCTGCTCAGTGGGTTGCGTTCTGCCCTCGGCCTTCAGTGTGGGCGAGCGCAGGCGATTGATGAGCGCATCGAGCATGGCGCGGCGGCGCGTGTCGTCGCCGGTTGTGCTGTAATCGCGCATATCTTGAGCCACAGTTTCGGCCCAGTTGGGGTCAACGTTGTAACGGGCCGCGTCGGCGAGCCATGCCGCAGCAAAGGATTGCAAGCCGCGCGTCACGGCCTTGTCGTGATACCCGGTCTGCGCCTCCAGCCGGAGAATCTTCAGCAGCTTGTCGGTGGCTTGGTTCGGCATGGTCGTAATTGGTGATCGGTAATTGGTAATTTGCGATGGCTCACCGGTTACCAGTTACCAATTACCAGCTACGAATGTACGAATGGTTGGCGATTATACGGTTCGGCTATTCGTTCACGATGGCAACGCCAATGCCCAGCGGCCCGAAGTGTGTGCCGATGACAGGCGTCACCACCACTGGCTCGGGCGGATTGATCGGCGCAATTGGCTGCAATTGCGCGCGCACCACGTCGAAGTCCTTCGCCAGGTCGCCGGTGCTATGCAACAGCGAATAGTGCAACGGCTTGCCAGGTGTTTTCTTGACCTCGTCCAGCATCCGCTCCAGTCCTCGTCCGCGCGTGCGCACGCGGTCAATCGGCGTGATGGCGCCGTTCTGCAACTCGACCAGCAGCTTGATCTGCAACAGGCCACCCACGCCCGCCGTCAGCGCGCTCACGCGCCCGCCCTTGGCCAAATACTTGAGCGTGTCGGCCATCGCCACGATGCGCGTCTTCTCGCGTTGGGCTTCAACTGCGCGCATGATCTCATCCAGCGTTGCGCCGCGCAGTGCCATTTCCGCCGCGGTGATGCATAGCCAGCCCATGCCCAGCGACATCGAGCCGCTATCCACCACACGCACTTCGATGTCTTCGACCTGCACGTCCTGGGCCGCAATGTCTGCGGCTGCGCACACGCCGCTCACCTTGCGAGCGATGTGGATGCTGACGACCTGCGACGCGCCCTGCGCCTTGGCAGCGCGGTAGGCGTCGGCCAGCATGCCGGGCGAATTGGCCGCCGTCTTGGGGATGTCGTGATAATTTGGCAGGCTGGCATAGAACTGCTCGCGCGTCAACTCTACGCCGTCGAGATAGTCCTTGCCGTCTATGTTGACGACCATCGGCACGACGGTGATGCCGAGCTGTTGCACGACGTCGGGCGCAAGATCGCAGGTGGAGTCGGTGACGACTTTGATCATCGCAGCGATGATACCAGATGCGATGGTATCATGCGGATGACATCATGTGAGGAGGATGGCGATGGCAGCAAAACGAAATCGAAAGCTCGACCCACCTGATCGCAGCGAGTGGATTACAGCCAGGGAAAGCGCTGCGCTGATCGGCTACAACGAGGCCTACATCCGCCGCCTCGCCAATGAAGGTCGCATCGAATCGCAAAAGGTCGCGTCGGCGTTGTTGGTTTCCCGCGCATCGCTGCTGGCCTACAAAGCTGCGATGGACGAACTCGGCACGAAGCGCTTTTCAAAGACGCGCTCGGATCGCTACACGCCCCGCAACAAGGGCGATGCAACAAAGCGGGCCGTCAAAGAAGTGCCGAGTGACGTGTCGTATGTTGGTGAGTTGCGGGTGCGGTCAGTGTTTGACTTGCCGTTTATGAGCAAGGAAGAGCTGAGAGCGCGCAACGAAGCGGCGCGTATGTTGCTCAGATCATGGCGTGAGGAAACAGGCGAAGCGGCCCAAGACCAGATTGAGACCGGGAAGCTGTTGATGAAATCGCTGAGCGAAAACGGTCTGAGATTTCATACATCCCCCGAGTGGAAAGACAATGAAGGCGACGACCCTGCCGAAGATGACTCTCCGATTGACGCCGCGCATACCACGGAGTCACCTCGGCGATGAATAGGCTGATTTCGCTTGATAGCAATGTCCTAGGCCTCGTGACGAATCCACAGCTTTCTCCCGAAACGTATGCGTGTAACGAGTGGTTGGAATTATTGCTCAAATCCGGGCATACCGTTGTGGCGCCCGAAATCGCCGACTACGAGGTGCGGCGTGAACTCATTCGAGCAAATAAACTGCGCGGATTGCGAAAGCTTGATGGTTTGAAAATGTCTCTGCTGTATGTCCCGATCAATACCGAGACGATGCTTTTGGCTGCCAAGCTATGGGCACAAGTGAGACAGCTAGGCAGAGCAACGGCAGACAATCACTCTATAGACGCCGACGTGATCCTCGCCGCCCAGTCGCTCTTCACTGCCGAGAAGCTCAATCTCGATTTGACCATCGCTACGACCAACGTCCGGCATCTGGGGCGCATTGCGCCGGCCAAAGACTGGCGGCGCTGGTCGTAGGCATCACGCCTGCGCGAATGTGTCAATCATCAGCTTGGCGTCACTCATCGGATACAGGATCGGGCAGGTGCAGCCGCGTTTGACATATTCCTGGACTTTGGCCCGCGCTTCATCGGGCGTGCCGGTGGCCGAAATCTTGAGCACGAACTCATCCGGCACGAACTGCATCGCCGCGTGCACCTGTTCCTTTGTGGCCGGCCAACCCAGGATGCTTTGCACCTTCTTCACGATATCTTCGCTCACGCCGCTGGCCTTGGCGATGTGCGGCTGCTGCGCCAGATATTGTGTCAGCAACACCTTGGCATCCTCGATGGCTTGTTTGCGGTCGTGATTCACCGCGCACACTACCAACTGCGGCCGATCTAAAGTGTCGGCGCGGCGGCCAGCCTTCTTCGCCCCCTTGTCCAGCAACTCCAACGCGCGGTCGTTGTATTCTGGCGGCACGCAATAGTTCAGCACCGCGCCGTCGGCGATCTCGCCAGTCAACTCCATCATCTGGTCGCCGGTCGCACCTATGTAGATCGGCACATGACGCGGCTCGCGCCGGCCATGCACCACATCCAGTTCTATTCCATCCACGTGATGAAACTCGCCGTGAAAAGTCACGCGTTCCAGGTTGAGCAACCGGCGCATCACCTCAACCGTCTCGCGCATGGCCGTCAACGGCTTGCGCCGCTCGATGCCGACGTTCCTCGCCAACGGATCCCACCACGCGCCGATGCCGCAGATGATGCGGTTGGGGGCTAAGTCGTCCAGCGTCAGGAACGTGGCTGCCAGCAGGCCGATGTTGCGCGTCCAGTTATTGATGACGCCGCTGCCGATCTTGACATGTTCGGTCACCGCGGCGAAGGCGGCCATCGGCACGATAGCGTCGCGCACCAGCCGGCTCTCGGCTTGCCACACGGCCTCAAAACCGCGCTGCTCGGCATAGTGCGCCAGTTGCATACCCTCGCGGATGGGGTGGGCGTCTTGCAAGTAAATAGCGACTCGCTGGCGCTGGTTGGGGGTGTTACTCATGGCTTCGGTATCTTGGTAAAAAGCGCGATTTCTGGGAAAAAGTCATTGACTGACATTGTACAGAAGCCTATAATTACGTCTGATTTTGCAATACTTTCAATAATCATCAACTGAGGACGAATGGCTAAGAAAGATTTCAGAGAGCAGAAACAGAAGGAAGACGTCATCCAAGTCGAGGGTGAAGTGGTTGAGGCGCTGCCTGGCACGATGTTCAAGGTGCGCCTGGACAATGGCCACGAGGTGCTTACCACACTGTCCGGCAAGATGCGCAAGTTCTACATTCGCGTGTTGCTTGGCGACCGGGTTAAGGTTGAACTGTCTCCCTACGACCTATCGCGCGGCCGCTTGTCGTATCGCATGCGCACCTCCTCTGGCCGCCCGGAAGAGACGCCGGTCTAACACATCTCCTCTTCTACCTCAATCGCGTATTTGCATGGGGGTGTGGCGTCACGCTACACCCCTATTTCTTCGCACACACCAAACCCACCCAGTCGAGCATGTGCTTTTGCTCGACCAGCGCCAACCCCGCTGATTCGGCCGCAGCCAACACTTCCGGTGCCTGATGATCGAGGATGCCGGAGAAGACGAACAGGTTGCCGCGTTCCGACAAGCCGCTGCTAAGCATCATCACGATCACCTTGGCCAGGATGTTCGCCACGACCAGATCGTAGGCTTCATGCGTTGAGTCGTGTGAGCCACGCGCAAAGCGCGTGTTGGCCGATGTGCCGTTGATCGCGGCGTTCTCCTCGCCGACACGTACCGCCTCTGCATCGGTGTCCACCCCCATCACCTCGCGCGCGCCGAGCTTGGCCGCCAGGATGGACAACACACCCGATCCGTGGCCAACATCGAGCACGCGCATACCCGGCGTCACGCGCTCCTCCAACGCCAGCGCGCACAGTTGTGTAGTCGGGTGCAAACCTGTGCCGAAGGCCATGCCGGGGTCGAGCGCCAGCACGATGTCATCCGGTTGCGCGCCCGCCTCGGCTTCGTCCACCCACGATGGGCGAATGAGAATATGCTTGCCGATGCGCAAGGGCTTGAATGAGGCTTTCCAGGCGTTGGCCCAATCGCTCTGAGCCACCTCGCGATAAGCAGGCTGCGGAACGGGCCGCACCATATTCAAATAGAACAGCGCCTGTTCCACTTTCGTGCGTCGCTCCTCCAGCGTGGCGTCTATGGGCAGATAGGCCCGCACGACGACCGGCCCAGCCGCCGCCTCGTCTTCCCAACGATCGGCCGTCGTGCCATCGTTTAATCGTTGGTTGACCTGTTCGAGCGCCACGCCGCCCTCGACGTGCGGAAAGATGGCCTCGCTTATGGCTTCGGCCAGTTCGGCGTCGGTTTCAATGGCAAGTTCAAGCCAGCGTGGGTTGTCGGCTGCGTCTGCCGTGCTCATTTCGCGCGAGTGTAGCAGAGGGCGGTGATGCTGGCGCTGTGCCAAACTAGCCCACTATGTCCCAGATAAATCGCGCTCGTTTGAAAGCAGCGCTAACACGTGAACAGCAGCACTTCATCGCCACCCATCCGCGCTCGCTGGCATTGTCCGAACAAGCTCGGGCGCATTTGCTCGGCGGAGTGCCGATGAACTGGATGACGCGCTGGGCCGGCAAATTCCCCATCTTTGTGACGGAAGGGCAGGGTGCGCATTTCACCGATGTGGATGGCCATCGCTACCTCGACCTGTGCCTGGGCGATACTGGCGCGATGACCGGCCACGCGCCCGAAGCGACTATGCGTGCCGTCGCCGAGCGGATGGGCAAGGGCAGCACGTTCATGTTGCCGACTAAAGACGCGCTTTGGGTCGGCGCCGAGATGGCGCGGCGCTTTGGTTTGCCGTATTGGCAATTCGCCCTCACGGCCACCGATGCCAATCGCTTTGTCATTCGTCTGGCTCGGGCCGTCACCGGCCGCCAACTCATCTGCGCCTTCAACTGGTGCTATCACGGCACGGTGGACGAGACGTTCATCACCCTCAACAATGGCCAGCCTGGGCCGCGCCCGGGCAACCTCGGCATGCCGGTGAACCCGGCGCTGACCACGCGGGTGATCGAGTTCAATGACGTGGACGCGTTGCGCGCTGCGCTGGCGCCGGGCGATGTAGCCTGCGTGCTGGCCGAGCCGGCCATGACCAACATCGGCATCGTGCATCCACTCCCCGGCTTTCACGATGCACTGCGCGAGATCACGCGCCAGACCGGCACGCTGCTCATCATTGACGAGACGCACACCATCTGCTGCGGCGCGGGCGGCTACACGCGCGCGCACGGCTTGCAGCCCGACGTGCTCACGATCGGTAAGCCCGTTGCCGGCGGCGTGCCTGCGGCGGCCTATGGCGTGAGTGAAACCGTCGCCGAACGCATCCGGGCCGTGGCAAAAGTGGAAGAAGCCGACACCAGTGGCATCGGTGGGACGCTGGCGGGAAATGCGCTGTCGCTTGCGGCCATGCGGGCCACGCTGGAACATGTGCTGACTGAAGAAGCGTTTGCCCGCACGGTTCCGTTGGCCCGGCGCTGGGCCGAAGGTGTGCAGTCGGTCATCGCCGAGTTCGGGTTGCCCTGGCATGTGACCCAACTCGGCTGCCGGGCGGAGTATTGGTTCATGGAACATGCCCCGCGCAACGGCGGCGAGGCGGCCTCATGCGTGGATGCTGACCTGGATCGCTACATGCACCTGGCCGCGCTCAACCGCGGCATCCTGCTCACGCCCTTTCATAACATGGCGCTTATCGCGCCGGATGTAACTGAGGCCGATATTGACCGGCACACGGATGTGTTTAGGGAGAGCGTCACCGCCCTCATCGGAAACTAAAGACCTCCAGGGTCTCACAGACCCCGGAGGTTTGTCTTGGCCTCACTTGCCCGGTTGCAACAAGCCGTAGCCGCCTTCTTTGCGCCGATACACGACCTTGATCTTGCTGTCTTCGTCGTGGTTAAACATGTAGAAGTCGTGGCTGACCAGTTCCATGTGGTCTATGGCTTCCTCAACGGACATGGGCGACATTTGCAGCGTCTTGATGCGCACCAGCTTGGGCGCGGGCGCTGCGGCTGGCGCATCAATTGGCGGCTCCTCTGCTTTGTCCAACCCGTCCTCTTCGACCTCGATCACGATGGCCGCGCCTGCGCCGGAGCGCTTCTTGTCAATGCGCCGGCCCTTGAAGCGGGCGACGCGATGTAGCATTTTCTCCAGCGCGTTGTCGAAGGCTTTGAACGCGTCGGCGTCACGCTCCTCAACCCGCAAGACCGTCTTGCGGCGGCGCACCGTCAACTCGACCACTTTCGGCGTGCCAGCTTTGGCGCTCTGGCGCGAAAATTCGACCCGCATCTCATCTGTGCCCGGCAGGTAACGCTCCAATCGCTCGGACTTGGTCTTGACATACTTTTCGAGGCGCTGGCTGATGTTCATGCTGTGGCTATGAATCACTACTTGCATTGCGTTTCCTCCATGCGTCTTACGTCTTACGTCTGGCGTCTTGGATTCGCAGTTCGCAGGCATCTTAAACGCCTGCGGGCATTGTCGCCCTACGACTGCGCTCGTGCAAGCGTGAGCGCAATCACTTGGCGCGCACCTGCGTCATACAGCGCCATGGCGCATTCGGCCAGCGTCGCGCCGGTCGTGAGCACATCATCCACTACCAGGACGGACAGGTCCTGCATGCGATCCGGGCGGGCGGCAAACGCGCCGGCGACATTGGCCTTGCGTTCGCTGGCGCTCAGATGCGCCTGCTGCTCGGTGCGGCGTATTCGTTTTAATCCGCCTTCAATCAGAGTGAGGCTGACCAAAGCAGCAACCTGCTGTGCCAGCCGCTCGCTTTGGTTGAAGCCGCGTTCGCGCTGGCGGCTGGGGTGCAGTGGCACGGATACGATGGCATCTGCCGCCAGGCCCGCTGCGCGCCAGGCCGATGCCATGTGCTGTCCAAAGGCCTCGGCCAACTGCGGCGTGCCTTCGTACTTGAAGGCATGAATGGCCTCGCGCAGGGGTGGGGCGAACAAGGCGGCAGAGATCACGGGCAGCGTCAGTGGTTGTGGTGACGAGCCCGACGCAGGCGTAAGCTGCAGGTGGTGCAGGTTTGAGGCTGCGTCATAGCGCGTGAGGCGTTGATCGCATGCGCTGCACCACCAACCGCTGCCGGTCTCGCCGCAGCCGCCGCAGCGTGGCGGATACACCAGGTCGAGCAAGCCGCTAAAGCTGCTGCGCAGGTGGGTGGCGAAATGCATGCACACATGCTAAGCCTGGGATGCGATAACGCAACGGCAAAAAGGCGCGTTAGGCGTCCCATCAAAATAACATGATCGATCTCACGCCGACGAAGGCGAGATGCGATAGTTCCAGTCGCCATGAAAGTCGGCGGGCTTGAGACGGATCGCGGCCAGTTCCGC
>Ga0224722_1000228_pt1 | contig 32255 bp, 29 predicted proteins | sample Balambano_FR1_Me_FD_161646 | JGI IMG/M metagenome (GOLD analysis project Ga0224722, IMG submission 161646) | Freshwater sediment microbial communities from Lake Towuti, South Sulawesi, Indonesia - Balambano_FR1_MetaG | ecosystem: Environmental > Aquatic > Freshwater > Lake > Sediment | place... | reverse complement strand
GCGCAGGCCTATCTCGCGGCGGGCGTGAGCATGCCGCTCACCCACAGCGGAATCTCCGGGAGTGGCCCGCGCACGGCCTTGATGTAGGCCGGGCCACCCACGCTGCCAGCCGGGAACACCTTGACCACATGTGCACCCAGCCGCCATGCGTGCAAGATCTCGGTCGGCGTCAGCCCGGCCGGGATAGCGACGACACCGGCCTCGCGGCACGGGCGGATGATGTCGGTCTCGCACACGGGCGAGACGATGAATTGCGCGCCGGCCTCGATGCACAATCGGGCGTCAGCGGCGCTGGTCACGGTGCCCGCGCCAATGCGCACATCCTCTGGCGCTTCGGCGCTCAGTTGTTTGATCACGTCAACCGCGCCCGGAACAGACAGCGTGACCTCGACGCACTTGAAGCCGCCCTTGAGCAGCGCATGGGCGATGTGGTGCGCCGTCTCGGGTTGCGGCACGCGGATGATGGCGACGACCTGGGCGGCGAACATCGCGCGCAGGCGTTCTTCGATGGGGAGCATGTGAGCAAAGAGATCAGAGGAGCGAGGGTGCAGGGCGCGCCTGTGCGCCTCCGCTCCCTTGCCCCTCTGCACATCAGCGTTCGGCCAGAGGCACGTAGTGCACGTTGAGCGGGCCGACGTATTCCGATTGCGGCCGGATGAGCACGTTGTCCTTGTACTGCTCGATCACGTGCGCGGCCCAGCCAGCCACGCGCGCGCAGGCGAACATGGGCGTGAACAGGTCAATCGGGATGCCAATGTAATACAGCATCGAGGCGCTATAGAAGTCCACGTTGGGGTGCAATTCTTTGTGCCGCAGCACCGCGTCCACCACCCCGAGCGACATCTCGTAATACTTGTCCTTGCCCAGCTTGTCTTCCAGCTTCTTGGCCCACGTGTTCAGGTGCGTGCTGCGCGGGTCGCCGTTTTTGTAGATGCGGTGGCCGAAGCCCATGATCTTGCGCTTGGTGGCAAAGGCGTTGTCCACAAAGGTATCCACCTTATCCACGCTGCCAATCTCCAGCAGCGTGTTCATCGTGGCTTCGTTGGCGCCGCCGTGCAGCGGGCCTTTGAGCGAGGCGAAGGCCGACGAGGTGGCCGAGTGCAGATCGGCCTGAGTGCTGGCGACGACGCGGGCGGTGAAGGTGCTGGCGTTCATGCCGTGGTCGGCCAGCAGGATGAAGTACATGTTCAGCGCGGCGGCCATGTCGGGGTCGGGCGGCAAGCCGAGCATGTTCAGCGTGTTGGCCGCGTGCGTCATGCGCGGGTTCGGGGCGATGGCCTCTCTGCCGGTGCGGATGCGCTGGTAGGCCGCGCACAGCGTGGGCAATTGCGCGATCAGCCGCACGGCCTTGCGCTGCGTGGCCTCGATGCTGATGTCCTCGATCTCCGGGTCATAGAACGACAGCGACGACACGGCCACGCGCAACGCTTCCATCGGCACGGTGTCCTTGGGCAGGGCGCGCAGCAGGTCATACAGCGGGGCGGGCAGCCAGCGGTTGGCCACCAGGCGCGCGTTGAAGTCACCCAGTTCGCTGCGGTTGGGCAGCTTGCCATTCAACAGCAGATAGGCGACCTCTTCATACGAGGCCTGCTCGGCCAGCTCGTGGATGTTGATGCCGCGATACAGCAGCGTGCTGTTCGGGCCATCCACCGAGCTGATCTCGGTTTGCACGGCGACGATGCCATCGAGACCTTTGACGAAGGGCTTGGCCGCTGTGCCATTGACGGCGCTGGCAGTAGCAGTGGGGGTGGTAGTCATACGTTCGCTCCTAACTCCTGATCGTAATTAACGCCGCGTGCGAGGACGCGACAAAGGTTTTGGCCGTGGTGAATCACGCTGAATTATAGAATCGAGTTCGACTGTGCTGAGATCGCGCCATTGGCCGGGTTGCAAGCCAGCCAATGTGACCGGGCCGATTCGCACGCGCACCAGCCGCAGCGTGGGCAGGCCAACGGCGGCGGTCATGTGGCGCACCTGACGCTTCTTGCCCTCGGTCAAAATGAGTTCCAGCCAGGCGGTGGGGCCGTGCGGGGTGATGGGTTTGTCGCGAGGTGGCAGCGCCGCTGGTTCCGCCACGATGCGAACCTGACACGGCAACGCGCGATAGTCCTTGATCTGCACGCCGCGCCGCAATGGCTGCAACATCTCGTCCGTCGGCACCCCTTCCACGTGGGCAAGATAGGTCTTGGGCAATTTGTGTTTCGGATCCGTGAGGCGGTGGATGAATGCGCCGTCGTCGCTGAGAACGAGCAACCCTTCGCTGTCGTAGTCCAATCGCCCGGCAGCGTAGACACCCTTGGGCAGACCGAATTCGCTCAGTGTGCGTTTGGGTGTGGGCGAGACATCCGGGGTCTCCGAGACCCCGGATGTCTTGTCTTCATGTGTGAACGACGACAGCACGCCATACGGCTTGAATAGGGCGATGTAACGCATAACCTTTTGGTATTATGCCCAACGCGAAAATGGGCAGACCAAGTGAAGCATCTACTCTTCTAAAAGATGGCAAGGATCTCGTTGAGATCGCTCAAATTATGGGTGTCTCAGTCGCGTCCACGATTGACTATCTTTATCGTGAGGTTGGGCGAGGAGTAATCAAGCGATCCGATGTATTCTTCGCAATTCCGCTAGAAACGCGGCGGGTAATCGATGTGGTATTGGTTCAGCTTCAGACTGAGGACAATCACATCGTTCGCGCTCATCTGCATAAAGTCCCTCACAAACTCGATAGTACGCTAGTCAATGTGTGTCTTGAACTTCGTGATGCCCGTGTTTCAAGGGGCGACATGTACGAATACATCGCTGATATTGAACTTACATTACATGGGCAAATTAAGCGCGCGCTTATCGCTGCGCATGGTGACACTGAGAAGGGTTGGTGGCGCGCTGTCCCACTAAATGTGCGTCAAAACTGTGCAAGCCGACGTGAGGAAGATGAAGAGCCATTGGAGCCATACAGGTATACACAATTCATCGACTTGTCTCGAATTCTCGACAAGAATTGGGGTGTCTTCTCGCAAGTGCTTCCAAGAGCGATTTCTGGAGATAAGCGAAGATTTCTTGACGATGATCTGTTGCGTCTAAATCGAATTCGCAACAGCGTGATGCATCCGGTTAAAGAAATTCCTCTCGCGGAAGAAGATTTTCTTGCAGTGAAGCGTTTTCGTGACGACATTCAATACTCACAATGGCGAATGTGATCGAGTTGGCCAGATGAATTTGGGCCTGCAAACTGCTCTGCTGTTCATCGTTGCAGCCATCTTGATCACCATCGGCGTCACCTAGATGGCACGCTGATGGCCTCATCGCGTTCATCGGGCTGGTAGCGCCACAATAAGGCGGAATTTAGGCGAGCCTGCGACTATCCTGACGAACGCAGATTTGGGAGAGGGGACTATCCACACAATGAGAATTTTGATCACCGGCGGGGCCGGCTTTATCGGCTCGCATCTGGGTGAACGGCTGATCGCGGATGGCCACAGCGTCATCGCGATGGATAACTACATCACCGGTTCGCGCAACAACATCGCTCACCTGATCGGCCATCCGCAGTTTGAGTTGATCGAGCAAGACATCATCGCGGTTTGCTGGGTGGAGGGCGAACTCGATGCGGTGATGAATCTGGCGTCGCCGGCCAGCCCAGTCGGCTATCTCGACAACCCCATCGCGACGATGCTCGTCGGTTCGCATGGCGTGCACAACGCCCTGGAACTGGCCAGGGTCAAAGGTGCGCGCTTCTTGCAGGCCAGCACCAGCGAAGTGTATGGCGATCCGTTGGAGCATCCGCAGCGTGAATCGTATTGGGGCAACGTCAACCCGAACGGCGTGCGCAGCGTGTATGACGAGGCCAAGCGCTTCGCCGAGGCGCTGACGATGGCCTATCACCGCAAATACGGCATGCCCACGCGCATCATCCGCATCTTCAACACCTATGGCCCGCGCATGGCGCTGGACGACGGCCGGGTGGTGCCAAACTTCGTCAAGCAGGCGGTCGCCAATCAACCGTTGACGATCTACGGCAATGGCAAAGCCACGCGCTCGTTCACCTACGTCAGCGATCTGGTGGAAGGCATGCTGGGTCTGCTGTGGAGCGACGAACCGATGCCAGTCAACATCGGCAACCCGCGCGAGATGACGATCACCGAATTCGCCGAGGCCGTGCTGGCCGCCGCCGGCCCGGATTGCCAGAGCGAGGCCGTCTACGTGCAGCCCAAGAAGGAGCGCACCGCCGACGACCCGCAGCGCCGCCGGCCCGACATCACCCGAGCCAAAGAGATTCTGGGCTGGGAGCCACGCGTGATGCTGGAAGATGGATTGAAAGAGACGATTGCTTACTTCCGCAGCGTGGCTGCGCAACAGGTGGTGTAAACGGCAGTGCGTCAAAACCAGGATCAAGCCTCGCTTATCTATCGCGTTAACCACGATTAATCGCGACGCCCAAGCGCGCGCAAACCTGCGTGTGTCCCTGCGTGCTTGAAGTTGCCCCGCGCGTCTATTAGATTGATCCACCGTAAAGACTTAAATCGGCCGTGTTTGCACAGGCCGTGTGACTTTCAGGTGAATCAACTCATGAATCGCAACATCAAGCTTCTCGCTGGCGGCCTGGCTGCCGCAATCGCACTCGCGGCTTGCGCCGCACCGCCGCCCGCCGCGCCTGCTGCGCAACCGCAACCCGCCGCTGCCGGCCTATCGGGCGAACTGACTGTCTACACCTCGCGCGCCGAGGCGCTGTTCAAGCCGGTGGTCGAGGCCTTCAACGCCCAATACCCCGACGTGAAGTTGACCGTGCTGAATGGCAGCAACGGCGAGTTGGCTGCCAAGATCCTGGAGGAGCGCAACAACCCGCAGGCCGACGTGCTCATCAACAGCGACACGCTGACGATGGAGAGCCTGGCCGCCGACGGGGTGTTCCAGGCCAACGACTCCGCGGCAGTCAAGGCCGTGCCCGAGGCTTACCGCGCCGACGACGGCAACTGGACCGCGCTCACGTTGCGCCCGCGTGTGATCATGTACAACACAGACTTGGTGAAGGCCGAAGACTTGCCCAAGTCGGTGCTCGATTTGGCCGACCCGAAGTGGAAAGGGCAGATCGGCTCGGCCGACTCGCGCAACGGTGCGCTGATGGCCAACCTCGTCGCCCTGCGCGAGTTGGCCGGCGAAGAAAAGACAAACGAATTCATCATGGGCCTCGTCGCCAACGAGCCGCAGTGGTTTAGCGGCCACACCGAGGTGCGCAAGGCGGTGGGCGCGGGCGAGCTCGCACTCGGCTTCGTCAACCACTACTACTACCACCTGTCCAAGGCCGAGGGCGCGCCGGTCGGCATCATCTACCCCGATCAGGATGCGTTCGGCTTGGTGGTGAACTCGACCAACGCCGGCATCATCAAAGACAGCAGGAATGCCGAACTGGCCAGGCTGTTTGTAGACTTCATGCTCTCGCCCGAGGGCCAAAAAGTCTATGCCGAGAAGAACTTTGAGTATCCGGTCACGCCCGACGTGGCGCTGGCCGAAGGCGTGCCGCCGTTGAGCGATTTCAAGCTGGCCGGCGTGACGCTGAAGACGATGTGGGAACAACTTGAGCCGACCAAGCAATTGGCCCAGGCGGCCGGGTTGCCGTGAACTTAGCCTCGACCTTGCACGGGATGAGCGGATCGTTCCGCTCATCCTCCGTGCCGCGCAAGAAAAGCAGAACTGCGCTGCGCGCCACTGCCCTGATCATCGGGCTGCTGGCCGCAGCGCCACTCGCGTACATCGCCATCCGCGCCTTTGGGGGCGGGCTGGGGGTGTGGGAGCGGTTGTGGCTGGGCCAAATCCCCACGCTCATCGCCAACACGTTCGTGCTCCTGTTCACCGCCGTGACCACTTCTGTGGTGCTGGGCGTGGGGTTGGCGTGGTTGGTGGAGGGCACCGACTTGCCAGGCAAGGCGACATGGCGCTGGGTGCTGGCGCTACCGCTGGCCGTGCCCGCCTACATCGTCGCCATCACGCATATCTTGTTGTTGCGTCGCGGCGGCATGGTGGATCAGGTCGCGGTGGATGTGCTCGGCTTTGCGCGCGGCGAATTTCCACTGCCGCCGATTTATTCCCTCGCCGGCGCGACCATCGCTATCAGCCTGGTGGTGTATCCGTATGTGTATCTGCCGGTGTCGGCGCGGCTGCGCGGGCTCAACCGGTCATATCTGGAAGCGGGCCGGGTGAATGGGCAAGGCGCGCTGGGCGTGTTCGTCAAGATCGTGCTGCCGCTGGTCGCGCCGGCCATCGCGGCGGGCGCGCTGCTGGTGGCGCTGTATGTGCTGTCCGACTTCGGCACCGTCTCGATGATGCGCTACCGCACGTTCACCAGCGCCATCTTCAACCAGTTCGGCGGGCAGATTGACCGCACCGCCGCCGCCGCGCTGAGCGTGATGCTGGTGGCATTGACCCTGCCGGTGTTGTGGGCCGAATCGCGCGTGGCCAGCCGCGACAAGCGGCTCAACGGCGGCTCGCAGTGGCGGCCGATGCGACCAGGCACCGCGCAGGCGCAGTCGAGCCGTCAAGCGATGTGGCGGCGCTGGCTGGCATTTGCGGCTGTGACAGGGTTCGCCTGCGTGGCGATGGGCTTGCCAGTGTTGGTGCTGGGTGGGTTGTCGTTGCAGGCGTTGTTGTTCCCCACCGAAGCCGACCGCATCTGGAGCATCGGCAACGACGGCGCACTGCGGCATGGGCTGAACAGCTTGCTTATCGCAGGCGTCTCGGCCACTCTGGCAACCGTCATCGCCTTTGTGCCGGCGTATCTCATCGCCAAAGATCGCAGCCGCTTCAGCAAAGCCGTGGCGTGGCTGATCAAAGTGCCTTATGCATTGCCCGGCGTCATCATCGGGCTGGCGTTCATCATGCTGTTCAACCAGTTCATCCCGGTGATTTACGGCACGGTGATCGCGCTCACGGTCGGCTTCGTGTTGCGCTTGTTGCCGCAATCGCTCTCCACGGGCGAGGTCGCCATCGGGTCGGTGCAGCCGTCGGTCGAGCAAGCCGCGCGGGTGATGGGCTGCAACGGCTGGCGCGCCTTCTTGCGCGTGACGCTGCCGATTGCAGCGCCCGGCGTGCTGGCCAGTTGGACGCTTGTGTTCATCACCGCGATGAAGGAATTGCCGACGGCCATGATGCTGCGGCCACCCGGCTTCGACACCCTGGCCGTGCGTGTGTGGGCCGCTGCATCTGAGTCGGTCTACACCCAAGCCGCCGTGCCCGCATTCGTGCTGATCGTGTTGACGATGATCCCGCTGGCGCTGGTCTATCGGCGCGGCTTTGGCATTGCGCGAGCGCTGGGGGAATAGAAGCCGGCGTGAAATACTCAGAGCTTGTTTGCGACATAGAGTACTAAGCACTCCGAGCGGATCGTCAGATCCGCGTCTGCGGCCGGATTTGTCAATCCGGCTTGAGCAGCCAAGTTCCAGTGCTACAGTTCGCCCGGCATGGCAGACATCGTCATTGAACTGAAGCACATCACCAAGAGCTATGGCGACACGCTCGCCGTGCAGGATGTGTCGTTCGCGTTGGAGCGCGGCAAGCTGCTGTCGCTGCTCGGCGCGAGCGGCTGCGGCAAGACCACCACCCTGCGCCTGATCGCCGGGATCGAAGTGCCCGATGCGGGCGAGATTTGGCTGAACGGTCAGCGCGTGGCCGATGGCCCGCGCGTCATTCCGCCTGAACGGCGGCGCGTAGGCATGGTGTTTCAGGACTACGCGCTGTTCCCGCACCTCACCGTCGCCGACAACATCGCGTTCCCCATCACCGGCCGAGCCGGGCCGCAGCGCCAGGCGCGCGTGAGCGCACTGCTCGACATGGCCGGGCTGGCTGGTTTAGGCCCGCGCTATCCGCACGAACTCTCGGGTGGGCAACAACAGCGCGTGGCGTTGGCGCGGGCCTTGGCGGCCAATCCATCGGTCGTGCTGCTGGACGAGCCCTTTTCAAATCTCGATGCCGCGCTGCGGCGAACGATGCGCGAAGACCTGCGCGGCATCTTGCAGCGCGCAGGCGCGACAGCCATCTTCGTCACCCACGATCAGGAGGAGGCGCTCAGCATCTCCGATGTGGTGGCTGTGATGATGCGCGGGCGCATTGCGCAGTTGGGCAGCCCGCACGATGTTTATCTGCGCCCGATCTCGCGTGAGGTGGCGGCGTTCGTGGGCGACGCCAATTTTTTGCGCGGTGTGGCCGATGGCGATGCGGCCGAATGCGTGCTCGGCCAGGTGCGGCTGATGACGCGCGCGCATGGCCCGATCGAACTGATGATCCGGCCGGAGGCCTTGCGCCTGACGCCCGATGCGCAGGCCAGTGCGCGCATCGAGAAACTCACCTTCTACGGTCACGATCAACTGGCGCGCGTGCGCCTGCAAGATGGTGCGTGTGTGGATGCGCGCATCAAGCCTCTGCCCGGCATTGCCGTCGGTCAATCTGTTTCAGTAGCGATTCGTGGCGCTGTGATGGCATATTCGCTGTGATAGCATTTGCAGCGTATGGCCACCATCTTCCCGTTCACTGCAATCGTCGGTCAAGACCGCATGAAGCGGGCCCTGATCCTCAACGCAATCCATCCTCAGATCGGCGGCGTATTGATTCGCGGCGAGCGCGGCACAGCCAAAAGCACGGCGGCGCGCGCGCTGGCCGCCATCTTGCCCGAAATTGACGTGATCGAGGACGATCCGTTCTCGTGCGACCCAGCCAACCCTGCGGCATTTACGGATGACTTGAAGCGGCGCGCTGCGTCGGGCGAAAAATTTAACACGGTCAAAAGAAGGACGCGCTTCGTCAACCTGCCGGTGAGCGCAACCGAAGACCGCGTGGTCGGCACACTCGACATCGAGAAAGCGATTCAGAAAGGTGAGCGCCACTTCGAGCCGGGCGTGTTGGCCAGCGCCAATCGCGGCGTGTTGTATGTGGATGAGGTGAACCTGCTCGACGACCACGTCGTGGACTTGTTGCTGGACGTGGCGGCGATGGGCGTGAACGTGGTCGAGCGCGAGGGCATCAGCTTCAGCCACCCGGCTCGCTTCGTGCTGATCGGCAGCATGAACCCGGAAGAGGGCGACCTGCGCCCGCAGTTGCTGGATCGCTTTGCGCTGTGCGTGGACATCCTCGGCATCCGCGATGCCAAGGCACGCATGAATATTCTGGAGCGCAACCTGGCGTATGAGGCCGACCAAGCTGGATTTTTGAAAGAATGGGAGCCATACGAGAAGGCGCTGACGCTGGAGATCGCCGAGGCGCGCGAACGCCTGCCGCAGGTGAAGCACACCCAGCGCGACCTGGCGACGATCGCCAACCTGGTCGCGTCGTTGGGCGTGGACGGCCATCGCGCCGACCTGGTGATCCTCAAGACGGCGCGCGCGCACGCCGCGTTCATGGGCCATGCCGAAGTGACCGAGCAAGACATCCTGCTGGCAGCTGAACTGGCGCTGCCACACCGCCTCAAGCGTCATCCCTTCCAGGACACCGAGCAGGCCATGGCCGTGCTCAGCGAGAAGCTGCAACAGATCGAGCAGCAGACGCAGGCCCAGGCACAACAGCAGCAGAATCAGCAAGCCCAGCCCGACGCGAACGCAAAAAAAGCGAAACGGGGCTAAACGAAAACGCTGAAAACTCCGAGAGCCCCGCGGAGCCAATGCAGCAAAATGTGCCGGCCGCGCCGCAGAGCGCGCAGGACTGGCAGGGCGGCCAGAAGACATCACTGGGCGAGGAATTCCGCGCCCGCAAACTGAACACGCCGCTCGATAAGATCACCCGCAACGCCACCGGCAAACGCAGCACCACCAAGACCAACCGCAAGCGTGGCCGCTACATCAAGGCGCTGCCGCTCAAGGGCCGGGTGGATGACCTGGCCTTCGATGCGACGCTGCGCGCGGCGGCGGTGCATCAGCGCACACGCAAGCGCGCCGGAGCGGCGGAGCAGGGGAGCAGAGGGGCAGAGGGGCAGAGGGGCAAGGGCGCAGAGGAGAACACCCTCGCACCCTCGCACCCTAGCCCCTCCGCACAAGCACAGCCCGCCTTTCACGTGCAGAAGGCCGATTACCACAAGAAGGTGCGGGTGCGCCGCGCGGCCAACTTGATCTTGTTCGTGGTGGATGCATCGTGGAGCATGGCGGTGGCCGAACGCATGGCCGCGACCAAGGGCGCGATCATGTCGTTGCTGACAGATGCATATCAGCGCCGTGACCGGGTGGGTCTGGTGGTGTTTCAAAAGAGCATGGCCACGCTCGTTTTGCCGCCCACATCATCGGTTGAGTTGGCACAGAAGGCGTTGCAAGACATCCCCGTCGGCGGCAAGACGCCGCTGAGCGCCGGCCTCACGCTGTCGCTGCACGTGACCATGCGCGAGAAGCGGCTGCACCCGGAAGTGATGCCGCTGCTGATCGTGCTGACCGACGGCGCGGGCAACGTGAGCATGAGCAACCTGCCGCCGCAGGTGGAAGCGCACCGCATCGCCAACCAGATTCGTGATGAACACATCCGCTCGGTGGTGATCAACATGGAGCACGTGGCGTTCGACCAGGGCCTGGCCCGCAAGCTGGCCGAGAACCTGGAGGCGCGCTGCCTGTCACTGCGCGAGTTGCACGCCGAGGCGTTGTATGAGGCGGTCAAGAAGGAACTGAAATAGTTAGAGGAGAAGGAGCACGCGTTTCATGTCTGATGCACAGGGTCCAGTCAAGTTCTATGGCGCCATGTGGTGCGGCGACACCCGCCGCGCCCGCTCGTGGTTCGATAACAACAGCGTCGCCTACGAGTGGATTGACGTTGAGAAAAACAAGGAGGCCGAGGAGTTCGTCAAGTCGGTGAACAATGGCTTCCGCAGCATCCCCACGATCGTCTTTGCCGACGGCTCGAGGCTGACCGAGCCGAGCGTGCGCAAGCTGGAAGACCACGCGCGCAAGCTGGGATTGGTCCCACCCGCGCCCGAAACTGCCGATGTCTGAACTGCCGCAAGCGCCGGATTCAGGCTCGGGCGCCGGCGCGAACCCACAGCAATCCCCGCCGGCGCCCGAATCCTCACTCGTGCCGATGGCCGAACCGGCGCCCGTCGCGGCGCAGGTTTATTCGCCGCCTCAGGCGCAGGCTCAGCCACAGCCGCGCATCTCGCAGACCGGGCTGGGCTGCATGATCGGGGCAGGCATCATCGCTGCGGCGACGCTGATCGCCGGCCTGCTGGTGGCCTTTGCCCTGCGCGATTCGGCCAATCGCGTGGTTCAGACCGCCGAGCAGATTAACCCGGCCAACATCGTGGCCACGCTCATCCCGCCCGCCACGCCCACCATCGTCGTCCGGCCCCCGGCTGTGCTGACCGTGCGCGCCATCAGCGACCTGGCCACAGCGCAATCGCTCATGTCAACGGTTGTGGAAGCTGAGCAGGCGCGCGTGGGCAACGTGATCTACGAGAAGCTGGTGCTGATCGCGTGCGGCCGGGTGAAGGCCGGCATTGACCTGAGCAAGCTCGACGACAGCGACGTGACCGTGGGCGACGATGGCAAGACCGTGCGGGTCAAGCTGCCGCCGGCCGAGTTCCTGGACGCGTATCTGATTGATGACGCCGACCAGCCGTGCACGACCAGGGTCTACGACCGCACCAACCTGATCGTCATCCCCGAGACGAAAGAGTTGGAAGCGCAGGCGCGCGAGAAGGCGCTGGACGCCATCGTGCAGACGGCCTCGCAAAGCGGTCTGTTGAGCGACGCGCGCCGCAACGCCGAGATCGCCATCGAGCGCATCCTGCTGAACGCCGGCTATGAGACGGTCGAGTTCGTGACGGAGTGATCGCGGAGCGCATGGAACACTTCTTGATTGACACCGACACGGCCTCGGATGACGCCGTCGCGCTCGTCATGGCGCTGCGGCACCCCGGCGTGAAGGTCGAGGCCATCACCGTCGTCGCCGGTAACGTACCGCTGGATAAGGCTTTACAAAACGCGCTTTACACGCTGGAACTGTGCGGCGCGGACGTGCCCGTGTATGCCGGCGCGGCTGGCCCGTTGAACCGGCCGCTCGAAACGGCGCAGTATGTCCACGGCGAGGACGGCATGGGCGACATCGGGTTGCCCTTGCATGGCCGCGCGCCGACGCCGGGCGATGCCGTGGATGTCATCGTCGAGACGGCCAACCGCCTGGCCGGTGAGCTCACGCTCGTGACGCTCGGCCCGCTGACGAACGTGGCCCTGGCCGTGCAGCGCGACCCCACTATTGCCCGCAAGGTGAAGCGCTGCGTGGTCATGGGTGGCGTCGGCTTGGGATACGGCAACGTCACGCCGGTCGCGGAATTCAACATCTGGGTGGACCCGGAGGCGGCCAAGATCGTGTTCGCGTCGGGCCTGCCCATCGAGATGGTTGGGTGGGACATGTCGTATCACTACGCGACGCTCGACCCGCGCGAGGCGGCCGAGTTCCGGGCCGTCGGCACGCCGTTGGCGGAATTCTGCGTGGACATCCAGGCGGTGTTGCAGGTCTACGCCGTTGCCGAGAGCGGCCTGGCCGGGTTTGATTTGCCCGATCCGTTGGCGATGGCGGTGGCGCTTGAGCCGCAGGTCGCCGCAAAGACGAGCCGCCTATATGTGGACGTTGAGGCCGAAAGCACGCTGTGCCGCGGGCAGACCGTGGTGGATCACCTGAGCGCGCTCAAGCGCACACCCAATGTTTCGGTCGTGCGCGAAGTGGCCCGCGACACGTTTCTCGATCTGCTTTACCGCGCGGTGCGGTAAGCGGCTACTCACTCCTCTTCCTGCACAATCACCTCAAGCGGCCCAGCGCCGGCCTGAAGATGGCATTGCTCACAGGCTGGCTTGACCACCGCTTGCCGATCCAGATAGTTCGCCGCCTCGGTCGTGCGGTGCGCTTGGTGGCAGCTTGCACATTGCACCGTCGTCTCGTAGCGCACCAGCCCCTGCGCGACGATGGCCTGCGGGTCGGTGGCACCAGCCGGCGCGATCAGGCGCGCGCCGTTCTTCCACGCCTCGTAGACGGCGGGCAGCGCGGTGTGATGATGATTCTCCGGCCCGGCCACGAGCAACTGCTCGGTGTGGCAGCCGATGCAACTGGCGTTCGTCAGGCGCGGCGCGTGCAATGCCAGAGTTGTCTGTGGCACAGTCTGAGTGATGCCGTTGACGACGGTTGAGGTGATGGCCGTCTTCTCCAGCCTGCGGTCGTCTTCGCCGGCCAGCCATCGCGACGCCAGTTGCGCGCTCAGGAGCATCGTCTGCAGGCGGTCGTTCGTGCTGCCATCGCCTTGGTGGCAGTCTATGCAACGAATATCGCCGCCTTGCCCACGAATCTGCTGATAGTGAAAGCTGGACAAATCGTCGGCCAATGCGCCACCCACGGCCGCCTCGGCGCGCTGCAAATACGCCTCGTGTTGCGGGGTATGGCAACTGATGCAGAACGCATCCTGCGTCTGTTGCTCGGAGAAATAGAAGATGCTGGCGACGCCAGCGATCAACAGCACTGTAAACAGCGCGATAAACGCGGGCAGCACGGGTGAGCGGCGCTTGCGGCGATACAGCTTGCCCTCGTAGGGCAATTCGTCATCGTCGTCGGGCAACTCGTAGTCGTCGGTGACGTAGCGTGGCATCGTCGTACAAACCTCGCAGGTCTAAATGGAAAGTCCTGAACCGCCGACTTATTCGGCAAGACCCGCGAGGTTTCTGGCGCGGCTCAGGCGGCGGCAGCGGGTTGCGGCGCGGCGGGCCGGCGGACGACGTGGTTGAAGATGAGGATGAGCAGGCCGAGCGCGATCAACCCGAGCGAGACGACCACGGCCGTAGGCAGCGCGCCCAGCGTCCACGCATCGGGCCGGAAGAGCAACTCTGTCCACGCGCGGCCGATGCCATACCAGATGAAATAGATGCCGATCAGGTCGCCGTCGCGCAGCCAATGCTCAAAACGCCGCCCGATCCACAGCAGGCCGATGAAGCCGATAAAGCTCCACATAGACTCGTAAAAGAACGTGGGATGAAAGCGCGTGTCGGGTGGGTAGGCCTGCATGTCGGTGAAGTCCACCTTGGGCGTGCGGATGCGGTAGGCCGGGTCAATGGTGACGCCCCACCACGACGAGCCAGTCGGCCCGCCATACAACTCCTGGTTGACGAAGTTGCCCCACCGGCCGATGGCCTGACCGAGCGCAAAGCCGGGCACGATGCAATCGAGCACGCGCCACACGTTCACCTTGCGGTACAGGCAGAAGGCGAACACGCCGATGATGCCGCCGATGATGCCGCCGAAGATGCCCAGGCCGCCATTCCAGATGGCCAGAATCTGTAGCGGGTTCTGGCTGTAATAGGCCCAGCCGCTGTTGCTGCCGTCGTTGGGGGAGGAGAACACGTGATACAGCCGCGCGCCGATAATGCCCAGCCCGATTACCCACAGCGCGCCATCCCAGATGATGTTGGGGTCTTCGCCCTTGCGCTTCATCTCCAGGCCGGCGATATAGCAGGCCAGGATCATGCCGGTGGTGATGATGATGCCATACCAGTGCACGCGCAGCGGGCCCAGTTCAATTGCGATTCGGGGGTCCATCGCCGGGATTATACGGAGCGAGATGTGCAATCGCCTCCCGCAACCTGAGTTAACGCGCAGTGTTTACGCGTGTGAGCTGCAAACGAACGCCGATGTGGTAATGTTCGCACTCGATTGAAACTGATTCACGCCCGCACCCGCGACCGCGAACGCGACGATGAATCCATATAAAAAGGCAGGTCAGAAACCCAGTGTCGCTCACTCAGCCCGTCCCGTCCGCCCCATCACGCCCCGCATCCAAGCCATCCCCGATTGAATCGTCGCCAGTGGTCCCCGTCGTCAAGCAGCAGCCGGTCAAGTCGTTGCCCTTCACCGGCCAGCTCGGCTTCCGCAAGGAAGTCATCAAGCGCGTGGATGCATACATGAAGGCCAACAACATGCAGGCGCGCGACTTGCCGGCCATGTATGCCAAGTCGGCCATTTGCCTGGGTTGGTGGCTGGTGAGCTATGCGTTGATGCTGTATAGCGGCATCGCCGGCTGGCCGGTTTGGGTCACCATCGCGCTGGCGCTGTCGTTCGGCCTGGCCACGGGCAGCATCGGCTTCAACATCATGCACGATGCCAACCACAACGGCTACAGCGACAACCCCAAGATCAATCGCTTGCTCGGCCTGTCGGTGGAATTGGTCGGCCTGAGCAACTTCATCTGGCGGCAGCAGCACAACGTGTGGCACCACACCTACACCAACATCGCCGGCCTGGACGAAGGGTTGGAGTTCGATGGCTGGATGCGCAACAGCCCCAAGGACATCTGGCAGCCCAAGCACCGCTTTCAACATCTCTACGCGCCGCTGATGTATGCGCTGGCGGGCGTCGGCTTGCTGATTGGCCGCAACTTTCAGGTGTATTTCACCGGCCAGTCCGGCCCGACGTTCAAATACCCGCCCATGAGCCGCAGCGATAAGGCCATTTTCTGGGCCGGGCGCTTCGTCAACCTGATAGTCTACATCGTGTTGCCGGCGCTGGCGTTCGGCTTGGGCGGCGCGCTGCTCATCTTTGCGCTCACGTCCATGGTGACGGGCTTTGTCATGGCCACGATCCTGCAAATGGCGCACGTGATGAACGATGTGGAATTTCCCGAGCCGACGGGCGACCCGCTCAAGATCGAGAACGAGTGGGCCATCCACGAGGTGCAGACCACGAGCAACTTCGCGCCGAAGAACGCGGTGGTCAACTGGTATGTCGGCGGGCTGAACTACCAGATCGAGCATCACCTGTTCCCGCACATGTGCCACCTGAACTACCCGCGCATCGCGCCGATTGTGGAACAGACGTGCAAGGATTACGGCATCGCGTATCAGTCGTATCCCACCTTCCGCGAGGCCATCGTGAACCACTGGCGTTCGATCAAGGAGTTTGGGCAGAAGCCGGAAGTGGCGGCGGCGTAAATCATGAGCGCCTGGATCGCTCAAAGCGATCCAGGCGCTTTTCATTCGCCGTTATCCGCACACTCCTATGAACGAGCTCACCGCACTTGACGTCTCGATCGAGGATTTCACCGAAGAAGAACGTCGCTTGGCCGAAGTCGCCGGGGTGGATTTGAAACTGCTTGTCTCAAATTTGCGGCTGACGCCGGGCGAACGGATAGTGCGTGCTCAGCAAGTGGCGCGAATGTTCATCGCGTCGGGACAGATTGCTCGCTGCTGGCGTCCTCGCCGACTGAGACGTGATTCTTGCGACCAGCACGTCTGCGTCGCCTGTGTCGAGCAACACAAGGGCCGGCCCGCGCTTGCTGCCAATGCCACCGGTGAAGGGGAAGCTCAGAAGCAGAATGTCACCGAAGCGATAAGCGGCCATGTTAGTCGGCGGCGCTTTTCAACTTATCGTAGTTGTCGTAGATGGCATCGGCTTCGTCATATCCGGCCAAGAACTGCACGGCAGTGACCTCCACCCACGCATCATATTCAGCTTTGGTTTCGGCGACGCCTTCGCGTTTGGATTCAATGAGCACAATCAACTCAACGCGCTGGCCCGTGGGTAGCGGCAGGCCCGTGAGGTGAATTTCACCGCCGCGCTCAATCACCGTGTTTAACCGCATCGCTTCCATTGTCGCCTCCGCAGCCGAATTCTATTACCCCTCAACCACCACCATCCGCATCAGGTAGTCGCTACCGCTCAGCGCGATGGCTTCGTCGCCGCCGGCCGGCCGGCCACGCCGGGTCAAATTCTTCGCCTTCAAGCTCTTGGCGTTGTTCTTCATCGTCACGTAGACGATGGTGTCCTCCGGCGTGGCAATCACCGCGTCGGCCACGGTCGCATCCTTCACCAGTTTGGCACTGATGACGCCCTTGCCCGCGCGGCCCTGCACCGGGTAGTCCTTGAACGCCACGCGCTTGGCCCGGCCGTCCGTCGTGCCCAGCACGATGTCGAGCTCCTTGCTGGCCTCGTCGGCGATGCCCATGCTCATCACAATGTCGCCCTCGTCCACCTTGATGCCGACCACACCGCCGGCCGGCAGGCCCATCGGCCGCACGTCATCCTGCTTAAAGCGAATGGCCATGCCCTGCTGCGTAAACAGCATCAGGTCTTCGTGGCCCTGCACCAACCGGGCACTGATGGCGCTGTCGCCCTCGGCCACGCCGATGGCCGGGAACGATTGCCCCGGCGCACCCGGCAAAATGCTGGCGGCGCTGCGCTTGATCATGCCGTTGGCCGTGGCGCACACCATGTAGGGGCCGGTCTCTTCTTCGCCTTTCTTCACCGCGCTGCGATCCACGGCAAACGCGCCGACCACGTCGTCGCCCTGCGGGAACGGGCTGATGGCATTCAGCACTGCACCCTGCCCACGCACCACGTCTTCCTGCGGCAGGTTGCCCACGTTCAGCACCACGCCCTTGCCCGACGAGCCGACCACATACACCAGTTCCTTGGTGAAGGTCTTGACGATGGCGGCAGGCACGACTTCGGCCGCGCTGGTCACGCGCGGCGGCTCGCTCACCCGGCCGATTTTGCCGTTCTGCCCGACGATGACGTAGACCGCCTCGTTGCCGATCAGCTCGTGGGCCGTGAGCGGAAAGTCGGCAGTGGGCTGTTTGCCGTTGGCAGCTGCCTTTTCGCCCTTCTTGCCTTCTGCCTTCTGCTTACTGCCCTCTGCCTTCTCATCCACCTTGCCCACGATCGTCGTGCGCCGGCTATCGCCATACTTGTCCTTCAGCGCCAGTAACTCGTCCTTGATCACGCCCAGGATCTTGATCGGGTTCTTGAGCAGATCTTCGAGGAACTTGATCAGCTTGCGCTTCTCGGCCAGTTCCTCTTCCAGCTTCTTGCGGTCGAGCTGGGTCAGCCGGCGCAGCGGCATGTCCAAAATCGCCTGCGCCTGCACCTCGCTGAACTTCAACTCGCCGATGAGGCCTTTCTTGGCCGTATCGGTGTCACGCGATGACCGGATCAATTTGATGATGCGGTCAATCATGTCGAGCGCGCGCACCAATCCTTCCAGGATGTGGGCGCGGCGCTTGGCCTCTTCCAGATCGTATTCGCTGCGCCGCTTGATGACGATCACACGGTGCTCGATGAACACCTGCAACATCTTGCGCAGCGAGAGGATGCGCGGCTCGCCGTTCACCAGCGCCAGCATGATGATGCCGAACGAGGTGCGCATGACCGTGTATTTGTAGAGCGCAGCCAGCACCCTGCGCGGTTCGTCGTTCTTGTTGATGTCAATCACGATGCGCATGCCGCGCCGGTCGCTCTCATCGTGAATGTCGGTGATGCCGGTGATCTTGTCATCGCGCACCAGATCGGCAATGCGCTCGATCAGCGCGCTCTTGTTCACGGCATACGGCAGCTCGGTGACGATGATGTGGTTGCGCCCGCGCGTGCCTTCCTCGAAGTGGGTCTTGGATTGCACCACGACCTTTCCCCGCCCGGTGGCGTAGGCGCTGCGGATGGCGTCGCCGCCCTCTACCTTCTCGTCGTAGCGAAAGGCAAGCCCGCCGGTGGGGAAGTCCGGCCCCTTGACGAACTTCATCAGCTCCTCGACGTCTACCTCGGCCTCCGGCACTTGCCAATCCTGCATCTTCTTGGCTGCGCCGCGCGTCTCGCTGATGCGGTCCAGCATCAGCGCCGTCGCGTCCACGATCTCGTTCATGTTGTGCGGCGGGATGTTGGTCGCCATGCCGACGGCGATGCCGGTCGCGCCGTTCAAGATCAGGTTGGGCATGGCCGCCGGCAGCACGGTCGGCTCCTTCTGCGTGCCGTCGTAGTTGTCGCTGAAGTCAACCGTGTCCTTGTCGAGGTCGTTGAGCAGCTCCATGGCCGGCTTGCTCAGGCGCGCCTCCGTGTAGCGCATGGCGGCCGGCGGATCGCCATCCACGCTGCCGAAGTTGCCCTGGCCATCCACCAGCAGATAGCGCATGGAGAAGTCCTGGGCCATGCGCGCCATGGCGTCGTAGACGCTCTGGTCGCCGTGGGGGTGGTATTTGCCCAGCACGTCGCCGACGATGCGCGCGCTCTTGCGATATGGCGACTCGGGGCGCAGGCCGGTGTCGTGCATCACGAACAGGATGCGGCGCTGCACCGGCTTCAGGCCGTCTTGCGCATCGGGCAGGGCGCGGCTGACGATGACCGACATGGCATACGAGAGATAGCTGGTCTGCATCTCCTCGTTGATGTCGGCCCGGCGGATGCGGCCAAAGCGGTTGTCTTCCAGCGCGAGGGCTTCCTGGTAGACGCCGTTCGTGGATGTAGTTGATTTCCTAGCCATAGGACGTTTGTTCTAGGCGAGATTATACGCAGATGGCGCAGCGCCTCACGTACTCATCGTAGAACTATCGGCAGAGCTACTTCGTGTCCAATTAGCAATGCGCGCGGCAATGAGCTTTCTTTACCGTCCGCATTCCGAACGCGCACATCAAACCGCCCTGGCGGCAAAGCCTGAACGGTTACTGCCTTGAGCGTAGATGAATCTATGTACTGAACGTTGGGCAATAGAACATTGCCAGCGAAGACTTGGGAGGACGGTGCGAAGTTGAGACCCGTAATCGTAATTTCGATGCCAGTTGAAAGCAGCCTGTTTGGCATCACATTCATTGGGACAGGTGTTGTCCAGTCACTCAACGAAACTCCATCAACAGACAGTGCGCTGGCAATATTGCCCGCCTTCTGTCTCCACTCCAACGTCGTAGTGACAACTTGCCCGCGCCACAGGCCCAAGTCTGCCCAACCAAGGTGCCAGCCCATGCCGGTGTTGGTGACGACAGTCGTTGCGATTGCACCGCTTTCGTTATTGACGCGAACCAGTACGTGATCTCCTGGCAGCACACGATTGTCGGTGCGATACATGAATGCCAGGGTAGGACTCGTGAATGAATCCGGCACCGTAAGTTGCTGAGAAATACTGTGCGCCGTCGAGCCATCGGCAAAAGCACTGTGACGAAGATAGGTCGGGGATCCGGCATAGTTATTATTGCCAAGCATGTAGACTGCCCCCGCTTCATCCACGCCAAAGGCTTGCCAGAAGGGCATGGGCTGAGATGGTGATTGCGGGGGTGGAATGACCAACTTGCGTTCCCAGATGCCCTCCGGCATCTTGGAATACCAAACATGATCCTGGCCGGAACGGCAGAACAGGTCAATCACGCCGGATAGCCGCATGTGCCAGTAGATATCTGCCGTCTGACATTCAGACACGCCGGATTCCACTACGATAGATGCGCTGGTGATCTGTGTGTTTGTCGAGAAGCGAAGCAGGCTGCTCTGACTGCCTGACACATGCACGTACGCATCGCCGTTGCGATCCACAAGAATCCGTTGGCTAGTTCCCATGGATCCCCTCTGTTTCACAAGCGTGATAGGTGCTTCCCAAGTTCCGCCGATTGTTTTGGCGCGATATTGTGCACCAGTCCATTCACAAGTAGGGGTGCACAGAACTTGGCTCCACACCACGTGTACGCGCCCGCTGGCCACAGCCATATCTATAAGGTCACTTTGATGGTTTGTGCCGACACGTTCTGGAGCAGACCAAGCACCGCCGACGGGGCGATAAACGTAGTAGATCTGGAAGTCTTTGATATACAGCGCATGCATCGCTCCGGCGGCATCCAGAGCCATGGCACCATTGAGTTGAAACGGCAAGCCTGTAGCTACCGTTTCGGCTGTTGAGCATGCATCTGAGTTCGATGCCTTGTAGCAATACAGTAAAGAGTAATTGTTGGAGCCACCTGCATTGCCTCCCCATTGCAGCCAATACACGTAAAAACCTCCCAGTTGGTCCGCAAACGCGCGATAGTGGAAGGCGCTTGTCGGCATTAGCGTCACAGGTGTGAAACTCCAAGTGCCGTTCGACGATTTCTTCAGGTAACGCGTAGACCCTCCTATTCCACTCGGCGGGATGTCCAGATAAAGCAGGTATGTGTTGAGATTGCTGTCTGCGATGATGTTGAAGTTGTAGATTGAGATGGGGAGGGTATAGGCATCTGTCAGCCCGAGACTTGGCGTGTTGCCCATCCGAGCAGCAGTGTTGCCGGAATGGCTTGAGGTGCCCTGTGTCACGCCGACTTCACCCATCGTGGACCACGCATTCAATCCGCCTGCCGCATCTTCGAAGCCGCCATTCTGAACCACATTGCCGGGAGATGGCATGTAGTGGTCATAGCTGCCCTGAAAATCTGCGCCTGCCTGGGAAGCTGAGGCTTGATCGAATCCTGATTTCTGCGTCTGAAAACTGAATGTCCCCAGGGACGGCAGCCCAAATGCAAATTGCCCAAACGCGTTCGTTTGACCAACGCCTGGCTGTGGAATTGGTGCCGGTGACAAAGCAAGGGAAACATCGGGTATTGACACACCACGGCTATCCGTCACAGTACCCTTTAACGTCGCTGCTGCCACAAGTGTGGATACATCGCCGGAGCCTGGTCGCCAGTTCTCAAGATTGCCACCACGATCCCGCGCCCTCACGCGAAAGTGAATCGTTTGACCTGCTACGCCAGAGTAAATGGCGTTGGTGCGATGGGTGCGCTGTAACCAATCCGACCAGGCACCGTTGCCGATTCTCACTTGGACGTCGAAGTTACTCAGGCCCATGCGCCCAAGATCACTGCCCAACCATGCCACGCGTACATCAGTCCCAGCATTCATGGCTGGCAATGGTGGTGCCACCGAACGAGGCGCGACATAGTCTATCCATTGCCATGACGGAAACACATCCTTCCGTGTTGCGCCTGACATGATGTAAGGGTTGCTGCCGTTCGCGCCCACTTGTGCCAAGTCCGTGAACTGCACGGTTAATTGATTGTCAAATACACCGTACGTCACGAGTGTAAAAGCGATGTACTGACCATCAGGTGACCAACTTCCTGCCCAAGGTTCGATGAAAGCTGTGCCTGCATCGAAGACGCGACCGGTCTGCTGCGTTCGGATATCAATGGTGTAAAGCTCGGTCCAGTCATCTCCTGTGTTGTCACAGTCGTATGCAAGCTTGGCGCTATCCGGCGACCAGGAGGGATGAGACAAATAGCGGCAAGTGGAGGAAGTCAGACCGAGTTGGTTGCTGCCATTGGCATCCATGACCATGAGCTGGCCGCTATCGGAAGAGGTCGCGCTTATCCAGGCGATTGATTGCCCGTCAGGAGACCATGTCGGTTGAAAGTCACTCGCGGGATTGAACGTCAATTGTTTGACGTTCGATCCGTCGGCATTCATTACGAATATCTCTGGATTGCCGCTGCGATCCGAGACGAATGCGATCTGGCTGCGATCGGGCGACCAAACAGGGTTGGTATCAGTGGCGGCATGCTGAGTCACGCGCCGCGTGCCGGTTCCATCTGCGTTAATGACATAGATTTCGTAATTGCCGTCACGGTTGGAGGCGAAAGCTACGTGCGCCCCATTAAGCGACAGATTCGGGCGAATATCTGACCCGACGTGGTATGTCAGACGAGTTTGGTAGGCGTTATTTCCGCTTGCGCGATAGATTTCCCAATTCCCATCTCTGAAGGATTGGTAAACGACAAAACTTTCAGTGGCGAGAGATGTAGATGCATCAAACTTGTCAATGCTATCCGCAGCAAGAATAGATTTGTCGCCGGTCATGCCTATACTCGTCTGAGCCTGTCGTCCGCGCGCGAATTGGTCAGGATAGTCTTGCGCGAGTTCGATGCTGGAGTGTGTGGGCAAAGTGATGGGTTGCGCAGACGCAGATGAATTGAGAGCGCTAATCCCATATAAAAAGCTAAGGCTGCATGTGACTAAAGTGATAACGGCGATTTGCTGTGGTGATCGGCGACCCATGATGTTCTCCATGAGAGTGCTAAAGTCTCACAGGGAAGTTTACTTGCCAAAGAGAGAGGCACCAGCATCTGCAAAGCACCTGATTTCTATCTGCTTTGTATGCCGATGAGCGATTTGACACGGTCAAACTCGGCCGGCATCGTGCAGGCGGCGCACAAGAGCAAGATGAACGTCGGGTCGAAATTCTGCGCCTGTTGCATGACAACTCGACGCTTCCGCTACTGTCGAAGTATTGAAAAAGCAAACGAGGGTGCGCTTTTGCACCCTCGCCTCTCATCTCAACGGTTTGCTGGCGACGACGGCCTACTTCGCCATCCCGGTTTGCGCCTGGCGCGCCTTTCGCGCGTCCACGAACGACTTGACGCACAGCGCGAAGAACGCGCCGCAGGCCACGAACATGAGCACGTTCGTCCAGAATGCCAGGCCCAGTTCGCCGCCGCTGCCCAGGGCCGGGAAGATGCGCCCGAGCGGCGCAAGTAGCCCGATCAGGCCGACGACCGCCGCGATGTGCATAGCCGTCTTCTCATTCCCCCGGCCAGCCCACCAGCCCAACCCGGCCAGCGCGACGCCGAACAACGCCGGGATCAACCCGGTGATGCTCGACATCCCGCCAGCCAGCCAACCAATCACACCGATGGCGATCAACGCCACGCCAAAACCAATCGCAGTCTTACCCATGTGTCAGTGTCACACTCCTGTTGAATTTGCTGCGCATGGTGCAAGCGGCGCATAAGAGCAAGATTAACGTCGGGGCAAAATTTTGGTCATACCTATAATCCCTTCGTTCAAGGATTTCATCTTCCATGCCGCGTCTGCTCGGCTTTCTCAAACCTCACAAAAAGCTCCTCATCGCCCTTGTCTTTGTCAACTTGCTGCTGGCAGCCATGCTGACGATTGCCCCGTTGGTCACTAAGGCCATCGTGGACGACGTGATCGGCGCGCAGCAACTGCAATTGCTCCTGCCCTACCTCGTGTTGCTGCTGGCCGTGGCCGGCGGCCGCGCGGTGGCAACCTATTTTTACTCGTTCGGCCAGAACCGCCTCGGCCAATTGGTCATGACCGACGTGCGCCTGGCGCTGTATCGCAAGCTGCTGGCTCTGCAATACAGCTTCTACGACAAGGAGCAAACCGGCCGGCTGATGAGCCGCGTCAGCAGCGACGTGGAAAGCACCCGCATCTTCCTCTCGCAGATCATGGTCGAGGGCATGAGTCACATCATGACCATCGCCCTGGCCACCATCGCCATGTTCGCGCAAGACCCGCTGCTGGCCGTGCTCTCGGCCGGGCCGATGATCGCCTCGGGCCTGGGCATGTTCTTCGCCCACCGCAAACTGCGGCCTTATCAAGCCGCCAGCCAGGAGGCGTTCGCCCGCATGTCGGCCAAGTTGCAGGATAGCCTGGCGGGCATCAAGGTGGTCAAGGCGTTTGCGCAGGAGGATCAGGAGGCGCGCAAGTTCGATGGCGCGGTGCTGGAGGCGCGCAACAGCGGCCTGAAGACTCAGGACATCTGGAACAAGCGCTGGGCCGTCATCGGCAGCCTCGGCCGCTTCATGCAACTCGGCATCATCGCCGTCGGCGGCGTGCGGGTGATGAATGACCAGATGACGCTGGGCACGCTGGTGGCCGTCATCGCGCTCAGCATGCTGCTGCTCGGTGCCATCAACGCGCTCGGCACCATGCTCAACACCTTCAGCCAGACGGCCACCGCCGCCGTGCGCATCTTCGAATTGCTCGACGAGCCGGTGACCATCAAATCCCCGGCCTTTATCCACGAAGGACACGAAGGGGCACGAAGTACAGGAGAGGATAGCCTTCGTGATCTTCGTGCCCTTGGTGGATCATCTCCTCAAGTGAGCCGGGGAGAAATTGCGTTCGAGAACGTCAGCTTCGCTTACCCAACCGCCAACGCCAAGGCGCTGCACGAGGTCAACCTGCGCGTGCCAGCCGGTGGGTCACTTGCCATCGTCGGCGAGACCGGCAGCGGCAAGAGCACGCTCATTCACCTGATCGGTCGCTTCTACGACGTGACCAGCGGCCGCGTGACGGTGGACGGTTGCGACGTGCGGGATTACGACCTGACCGAACTGCGCAGCCACATTGGCATGGTGGCACAAGACACGCTGCTGTTCTCGGCCAGCGTGGGCGAGAACATCGCCTTTGGCCGGCCCGATGCCACACAAGCCGACATCGAACGCGCAGCCAAGCTGGCCCAGGCGCACGACTTCATCGTCAAGTTGCCGGATGGTTACAACACCGTCGTGGGCGAGCGCGGTATCGGCCTGAGCGGCGGGCAACGCCAACGCGTGGCCATCGCCCGCGCGCTGCTGCTCGACCCCAAGATCATGATCCTCGACGACTCGATGAGCGCCGTGGACGCGCAGACCGAGCGGCTGTTGCAAACGGCCATCCGCGAGGTGATGAAGGGCCGCACCACTGTCCTGATCGCGCACCGCCTTTCGACTGTGGAGAAGGCCGACCACATCATCGTGCTGAAGAACGGGCGGATCATCGAGCAGGGTACGCACGACGACCTGCTGCGCCACAGCGGCTACTACCGCCAAGTGCTGGAATTGCAGCGCATGAGCGGCGGGCAATCCATCCCAGACGTACCGCAAGTTCGCATTGATCCTGCATTTGGTATTTGATCCACGAAGGACACGAAGTGCACTAAGGAGCGGAATGAAGGATTTGCTTTTTCGAGAGGAGGTCTTCGCAATAGTAGGGGCGACAATTGAGGTGCATCGCCATATGGGCCCAGGATTTCTTGAGCCTGTATATCAAGAGACTTTAGAAATCGAATTCACTGACAAGGGCATCCCCTTCGTGGCACAGAAACTTTTGTTGATCTACTACAAAGGCAAGTCGCTTACCAAGACCTATGTCGCAGACTTCGTTTGCTATGGACAAATCATCGTTGAAATCAAGGCGCTGCCAAAATTGTCTGGTGTCGAGGAGGCTCAATTGCTGAATTACCTAAAGGCAACAGGATTACGGCTTGGCGTTCTCATCAACTTTGGATCAATCGGAAAGCTGGAATGGAAGCGCCTCATCCTTTGACCTTCGTGCTTCTTCGTGCCCTTCGTGGATAAACTCAAATGCTCAGAACCATCACCGGACGCCGCACCCGCATCGTCAACAGCGACGAGCCGCCGCCCCTGCCACCGCGGCAGACGCTCAGCCGCGTCTTCACCTACCTGCGGCCTTATCGCGGGCGCATGATCGTCACCGTCGCCATCTACATGGCGTGTGTGCTGGTCAGCCAGTCCTATCCGTTCATAGACCGCATCATCATTGACGACCACATCGCCGTGAAGCGCATTGAGGGCTTCTGGCCGCTGATCGCGCTGGCCGTCGCCTTGCACGCGGCCAACTGGTTCGGCGTGCTGATCCGGTCGCTGCTGATCTCGCGGGTCGGCCTGGGCATCCTAGTTGACCTGCGGCGGCAACTGTTTCACCACGTCGAGGCGCTGTCGTTCAAGTTTCACGACGCCGAGCCGGTGGGCAAGACCATGACGCGCTTCCTGGGCGACGCGCGCGCCATCAACGACTTCCTCAGCAATCAGGTGGCCGCGCTGTTCAACGACGTGACGGCCGGCATCGTCGTCGTCATCCTCATGTTCGCCATCAACCCGGCGCTGACGCTCATCGCGCTGTGCACGCTGCCCTTGCTCACGTTGGTCGGCTTGTATATGCGCCCTCGGCTCTACGACGGCTGGGAGCGCGTGAGCGAGAACATGACCCGCTTCAACATCTTCCTGGCCGAGAACATCGCCGGCATGCGCATCATCCAGGCCTTCTGCCGCGAGAAGTTCAACTTGGGTCAGTTCGACCAGGCCAATGCGCGCGTAGTGGACGAGTGGATGAAGGTGATCAAGCTGCAAGCGTGGTTCTCGCCCGTGGTCGAGATCACGCGTGCGCTGGCGGTGGCGGTAGTGCTGTTCGCCGCGGCCAACCGCTTCGGCTTTGCGGCCGGACTGACCGTCGGCACGCTGGTCGCTTTCACAGCCTACATCAACGCGCTGTGGCAACCCATCAGCACCCTGACCAACATGTATGTGGTGGTGCAATCGGTGCTCGCCTCGGCCAGCAAAATCTTCCGCCTGTTGGACACCGAGCCGACTATCAAGGATGCCAGCAACGCGCGCGTTTTGCCACGGGTGAAGGGCGAGGTGATCTTTGAGGGCGTCAACTTCAGCTATGACGGCGAACGTCAGGTGCTCAAAGACATCAACTTGAAGATCGAGCCGGGCCAATTGGTGGCGTTGGTGGGGCAGACCGGCAGCGGCAAGACCACCATCGCCGCGCTGGTGTCGCGCTTCTACGACGTGAGCAGCGGGCGCATCACCGTGGACGGCTACGATGTGCGCACGGTGACGCAGCACTCATTGCGGTCACAAGTGGGCGTGGTGCTGCAAGAGCCGTTCATCTTCAGCGACACCGTGGCCAACAACATCCGCTATGGCCGGCCCGACGCAACGATGGATGAGGTGGTCGCTGCGGCGAAGCTGGCCAACTGCCACGACTTCATCATGAAGACCGGCGACGGCTACGACACGGTGGCGCAAGAGCGCGGCTCACAGTTCAGCATCGGCCAACGCCAGTTGCTCAGCATCGCCCGGGCCATCCTGGCCGACCCGCGTATCCTGATCCTCGACGAGGCGACCAGCGCCGTGGACACCCAGACTGAGATGCTCATTCAGGAGGCGTTCGAGAACTTGATGAAGGCCCGCACCGCCATCGTCATCGCGCACCGCTTGTCCACCATTCGCAAGGCCGATCAGATCGTGGTGCTGCGCGATGGGCAGATCGTTGAGCTAGGCGACCACGCCGCGCTGATGACGAATGACGGCTACTACGCCTCGCTGGTGAAGGCCCAGGCTGCGGGGGAGCATTAGGTCAATCCCAACAATTGCGGCTGATAGGCCAGCACCCATTCAGCCAACTTCTCACGATCCACCAACACGCAGCCGGTCTGAGCCGCGTGCAGTTTCGCCGGCTCACGGAAGGTGCTCGTCGTCACGATCATGGCAGTGTTGCACCCGCGCCGGGTTTTGGCCGCATTGGCCTCATCCACCAGTTGGGCCGAGATCGGCTTGTTGAAGCGCGCCGCCAGCACCAGCATGCGCGCGCCGTCTTTCGTGGCAAGGAGCTCCATGCCCAGATCGTCGTAGCGCTCGCTCGGCGAGGGAATCTCGATCGCATAGCCCTGATGTCGCAACAGGCCGGCCACGTAGGCGCGGAAGTCGCGCAGGCCCATCGTGTTGATCCGCGCGCCGTCGAGCGCCAGCTTGGCTCGATCCTCCTGGCGGCGCGCGCGCGTCGTTTGCTGCCCATAGGCCACGCCCGTCATGACCAGAAAGCCGACCAGCGCGGCAATGGGCACGAACACGCAAAGCGCGGCTGGCGTGGCGAAGAAGTCAATCGGGGTCAGGTTCATCGCTTAATGAACTTGAGCGAGTATCGCAGCACCGTCGCGTCCCGGTCAAGCCATCGAAACCCGGCCGCTTCGGCCCAGCGTTGCGTCGTGGCCTCGCGCACGTATTCCGGCTCGATCAGGTCTTCGCCGATCACCAGCACACCGCGCGGCTTGAGCACGCGGCGCACCTCGGCCAGGGCCGCCTCACAGTCGTGCAGCATCGGCAGGACAGAGATCATCAACGCGGCGTCGAACGTTGCATCATTGAAGGGCAGATGCGTGGCCGGGGCGATGCGGGGAAAGACGTTCGTGACGCCTGAAGATCGCAGGCGCGCAACGAGGGCCTCGATCATCGCAGGCTGCACATCCACAGCATGCACGCACTCGGCGTGGCGCGCTAATTCAAGCGTGAACGCGCCGTTGCCACAGCCGAGGTCGAGGACTGTCCAATCGGCCTGCACGCTGGCAAACGCGACCAAGTCTGCTGGGTTGCGATAGGCCATCCGAAACGAACTGAGCAGCAGTGGCGCGAAGGCTGGCGGGGTGATGAGCGATGCGCGCCGCGTGACCCAGCGCACAGCGAAGAACGCGCCGGTGAGGGAGCCGAGTGCGAACCAAGCCGGCCAAATCACGCCGCGATTCTAGCTGTCGTAGTCTGTGAACATGATGCCGTTTGGCTTGCTGGGGCTGCTCACCTTCAGCTTGATGCTATTGATATTGCGGGCGTTGTGAAGATTACTTAGCCGGCATGCTGGCGCTGCGCATGACCACGCCCGGCTTGCGTCCCAGGTTGCGCAGGGCGCGCCAATGACTCATGAAGGCTTGTCGCCAGGTGGCGTAGCTGTAATACTGGATGCCGAAGTCGGCACACGTTTGTTGCACGATGGGCGCAAGCGCCGGGTAATTGAGGTGACAGATGTGCGGCAGCAGGTGATGCTCGATTTGATAGTTCAGCCCGCCAATGTACCAACTCAGTGCCCGGTTGCGCGGTGCAAAGTTCACCGTGGTCTCCACTTCGTGCACCGCCCACTCGTTCTCGATGTGCAGTGGGTCACCCACCGGCTCAGGGAAATCGGCCGCCTCCATGATGTGCGCCAACTGAAACACCAGCCCGGTGAGCAGGCCGACCAGCAGGATGACGAACGTCGCGCCGATCAGCACCTGCCACCACGGGAAGACCAGCATGGGCAGGCCGAGCATGATCAGGAAGAAGAATGCCTTGCCGCCCCAGAACACGACCTTGTCGTAGCGGCTCATCTTCGGATAGACGTGATGCGCATCGCTCTTGCCAACGAAGGCCATCATGAAATCACGAATGATGAAATCGAAGCCGATGAAGCTGTAGATGAGCGGGAAGTACCACTGCTGGGCGCGATAGAACGGCTTCCACGGCTCATGTGGTGACAGCCGCATCGTGCCGTAGGTCTCCACATCGTCGTCCAGGCCGGCGATGTTGGTATACGTGTGATGCCAGACGTTGTGCTTGGTGCGCCAGCGGAAGCCGCTGATGCCCAGAAACTCGGCGCTCAAGCTGAATAGTTTGTTCACCCACGGCTTGTTGGAGTAACCGCCGTGGTTGGCGTCGTGCATCACGTTGAAGCCGATGGCGGCGATGCTGAATGCCCACACCACACACAGCAAGACGTTGACCAACGGCGGGAACCCGCCCAACAACAGCAGCAAATAAGCCACCAGCCACCACGCAAACACGATGCCGGTCTTGACATACATGGCCGGCACATCGCGCGCGGGCAGGCTGTGCACACGCAAATGCGCATCTACACGTTCGTTCAGGGTCTTGCGAAAGCCGAGCTGTTTAGTAAAAGGCAGCGCCTTAACGGGATGGTCTTTGAGGATCGGCAAGTGAGGGACTTCCTTCGTTCGGTTGGATAGCCGATGCTACCACTGGCTATATGTGCAAATCGCCAACCTGAGCCAATCCTTATGAATAGCGAGGAGTTGCTATCCGAACGCATTCACAGCGTTTGCTCATCCGGCCACTGTATCAATGCGAGTCCGTGTGTTTTGAGCACAAAGTCGCAGTCGTATTGGGATGGTCAATGATGTCAACGCAACAAGCAACCAAGGGAACACGAAAATCGAAAGCGAGCGGATGTTTGAAGTGGATTGGGGTAGCGGGGTTGGCGCTCATCGCAGCCAGCATCGGCACAGCCGGCTTCTGGACGAATCGCACCAATCAACAGGCAAATGCAAGCGAGGTGTTCGACTTCACGGCCGATGCGCCCGGCCGGTTCGCTGACGTTGGCGGGCGCCAGATCCACTATATCGAGCGCGGGGACGTGACCGCCGACCCACAGGGCGCGCCGATTCTGTTCCTGCACGGCTTCAATCAGGGTGCGGGCATCGAAGCCTCGCTGCTGGCCGATGAGTTCGGCCCATCGCGCGCTTGGATCATCCCCGACCTCCTTGGCTTTGGCTTCTCCGAGCGTGTGACCCAGCCGACGCCCGACTACACCGTTCGCGGCCAGACCCGCCTGATGCGCGACCTGCTCGATGAGCTGGGCGTGCAGCAGGCCGATGTGATGGGCGTGTCGTATGGCGGTGCGGTGGCGGCGCAGTTTGCACTGGATTACCCGGAGCGCGTGCGCAATCTCGTGCTCATCGGCCCGCAATTGTTCGACAGCGGCGGCGGCATCTTCAGTTCGCTCGGCAACGTGCCCTTCGGCATCGGGCGCGCGCTCACCTGGGATGCGCTGGGCGCAGGCCCACGCGGCACGCTCTTATACCGGCTGGGCTGCCAGGCCAACGGCTACTGCCCCAGCGACGAGCGCGTGGCAGCCCGCCAGCGCCGCGCCGAGATCAAAGGCACCACCGATGCTATGGTTGCCATCAACGCCGCCCCGCAGGACTCGCGCCTGCCGCAAGACCTGGGGCAGATTTCTGCGCCCACGCTGCTGGTGTATGGCGACCGCGATGCGTATTACTCGCGCGAGGTGGCGGAGAAGGCGCAGGCCGCCATCCCTGGCGCACAGTTGCAGTTCGTGCCCGATGCCGATCACACACCGCAGATGCACCGGCCCGGACCGACGGCGCAGATCATCAGCGAGTTTTTGAACCGGTGAGGAAAACCAAGCGCCTCGCTACTCGTTACTGGTGACTCGTTACTTTCTCAATCCACGCACCGGCGGCCAACGCCCGCTCATCTGTGCCGAACGGTGTGATGACCTGCGCGCTGACCGGCAACCCATTCAACCAGGCGAACGGCAACGATAGCGCCGGCACGCCTGCAAACGCCGCAGGCGCGGTCAGATGCAGGATTGCCAGCCGCAAGTTCTTTGCGCCGGACTCAAGCGTGATCTCGCTCACGCCGCGCAGCGGGGCCACGCACGGGGCAGCCGGCATGACGAGGGCATCTGCGCTTGCCTCCGCTAGCGTGCGGTGGATGACATCGCGCATGGCAAATTGGCGCTGCTTTGCGTCCAGGTATTGCACTGCGCTGACCTCATAGCCGCGCAGCAGCGCCTCGCGCACGTTCGGCGCAAACGCTTCCGGCTGCGCCTCCAACGCGCGCCGGTGAATCAACACCGACTCGGCCCGCAGCGGCAGAAACGCCTCGGCCGCATCGCCGATGTCGAGCGATATGTCTTTGAGCGTTGCGCCGGCGTCACGCAGCGTGAGCAGAAATTTCTCGAATGCGACGCGCACCTCCGGCGTTAACGCGCCATCCAAATACGCGCGCGGCACGGCGAGGCGCAAGCTCTTTAGGAGTCCGACTCCTTCAAGGAGTCGGACTCCTGAAAGCACCTCAAACATCATCCTCGCATCCGCCACCGTGCGCGCAATTGGCCCGGCGTGGTCGCAACTGGGGATGAGCGCCAAGGCCCCGTCCAACGACACAACGCCATGCGACGGCTTAAAACCGACGGCACCGCAGAATGACGTGGGCAAGCGAATCGAGCCAGCCGTGTCGCTGCCCAGCGAGCCATAGCCAATGCCGGCCGCAACCGCTGCCGCCGAGCCGGATGACGAGCCGCCAGCCTGCCGCGCCGGGTCGTGCGGGTTCTTCACGTCGCCCGTCCACGGGTTCTCGCCGTTCAGCCCCAGCGCGATCTCCTGC
>Ga0224722_1000227_pt1 | contig 32303 bp, 34 predicted proteins | sample Balambano_FR1_Me_FD_161646 | JGI IMG/M metagenome (GOLD analysis project Ga0224722, IMG submission 161646) | Freshwater sediment microbial communities from Lake Towuti, South Sulawesi, Indonesia - Balambano_FR1_MetaG | ecosystem: Environmental > Aquatic > Freshwater > Lake > Sediment | place... | reverse complement strand
ACGTGCAGTGGATTCGCCGCTTTATCCTGTTTCATAACAAACGCCATCCTGCCGAAATGGGTACACCTGAAGTCTCGCAGTTTCTCACTCATCTTGCAGTTTCAGAGCAAGTCGCAGCAGCAACGCATCTCTTGCAAAATAGCTACGATATTTGCACGGTGCAGGAGTTGTTAGGACACAAGGATGCGAAAACCACGATGATTTTACGCATGTCCTGAATCGAGGTGGGCGAGGGGTACGCAGTCCGTTAGATGGGTGAGGTGAGCAGTAAGTTGTTAGGAGGTTGGTGGGGGCTGATTCCCGTTATCTCCATTGAAATAGTTATCGTTTTGGTCAGCTGCAATTAATTCACTAACGGTTTCTGTCAACGCTTTGGGATCCATAAAGATAATTTTGGAGTTGGCACTTTCGCCTAAGCGATAATTGGCATCGACGTAGCGCTGGGCAATCAGGTATTTCATGACGGCATCCGCGTTGGGTTGCGCCTTTAGCACTTTGGATAGCATTTCGATCGACTCTACTACCCCCTCTGTTTCTAGGATCTTGGCACGTCGGTTGGCTTCGGCAGCACGTTCTGCTTCTAGAGATTTTCGCAGCGCTTCTGAAATGGTGATTTCCTGCACCTCCACCCGCGTCACTTTTACACCCCAGGGCTCTGTGGCTTCATCCAGTTGGTGCAGCAACGCTTGGTTAATTTGGTTACGGGAGGATACAGTTTGGCGCAAGTCCATTTGGCCAATTTCCGATCGCAACGTGTTGACTGCCAGGTTTTTGAGCGCTTGCTCCAGGTTGTCAATGCCGTAGAAAGCTTTTTGCAAGTCTAGGATTTTCCAGAACATGACCGCATCGACCGAAATTGTTACGTTATCGCTGGTTAGTGCCGTTTGCGGCTCGATTTCTAGTAGTCGTTCTCGCGTTTCTTCCATGTAGACCTTGTCGAGAAACGGGATAACGAAGTTTAACCCTGGCCGAAGGGTGCGGCGATACTGGCCTAGTCGTTCGACCAAGCCTTCCTCACCCTGTTGGACGATCCGTACAGAACCGGCTAGGTAACCAATGAAGGATAGAGTGAGGGCAGCTAAAACTGACGGATCCATAAACTGCTCTCCAGAACAGAAGGGATAGACGTTCTAGTCCCAGTCTACTTCTGCTTGCTCGGTCTGGGGGAATTTACTCCTGAAACTGGTGAGCATAGAACTGGGCGTAGCGCCCGCCCTGATGCAGAAGTTCTGTATGGGTGCCAGATTCGATGATTTGCCCCTGCTCGATTACCAGGATGCGATCGGTACGGCGTACCGTTGCCAATCGGTGGGCAATGATGAATACAGTACGGCTGTCCATCAGGCGTTCCAACGCTTCCTGGACAAGGGCTTCAGATTCTGCATCGAGAGCTGAGGTAGCTTCATCCAAGATCAGAATGCGGGGATTGAGCAGAACGGCACGGGCGATCGCCAGTCGTTGCCGTTGTCCTCCCGACAGGTTAACGCCTCGTTCGCCTACCAGGGTTTGGTAACCGTCGGGAAATTCAGCAATGAACTGGTGAGCGTTAGCAATTTCAGCAGCAACTTTAACGGCGTCAAGGTCAACGTTGGATTGCCCAAAGGCAATGTTTTGGGCGATCGTTCCAGAAAACAAAATCGTCTCCTGGGGAACGATACCAATTTGCCGCCGCAAACTGCGCAGGCTCACATCCCGAATATTGATGCCATCAATCAACACCTGCCCAACTTGGGGATCGTAAAAACGGAGCAGCAGGTTAGCCAGCGTTGTTTTACCTGCACCGGAGGATCCTACTAGGGCGATCGCATCGCCTGGTGTGACCAGCAAATCTACATGGCGCAAAACGGGCTGGTCGGGCTGGTACGAAAAGCAAACATTTTGATATTCAACCTTGCCTGTGACCGGGGGCAAGTCAATGGCTCCACTCCGCTCCACGACCGTTGGCTGCAAATCCAACAGCTCAAAGATGCGATCGACAGAAGCTTCTGTTTGTTTGAACTCGTTGTAGTTGCTGGTTATCAGGGTTATGGGCTCAATCAGCATTACCCCAGCTGTCAGATAGCTCACAAACTGGCTCCCGGTCAGGTTGCCCTGGGAAATCTGCCAACCACCCAGCAGAAACAGCAGCAGCAAGCATAATACTTCCATGAATCCCACAACGGGAAACTGGGTTGCTTTCAACTGTTCGGCTTTCAGACGAGCACGCCGGTTGCGTTCGGCCTCTTGGCGAAACCGTTCTAGCAAATATTCCTCAGCCGCAAAGGCTTGGATCAACCGCATCCCAGCAAACACCTCCACTAGCAAAGCCGATAGGTCAGAAATGCGGCTCTGGCTGCGGTAGGAAAGTTGCCGTAACTGCTCACCAAACCAAGTAATCAGCAACACCATTAGCGGAGCAATTAGAAACGTTGCCACTGTGAGTTGCCAGTTGAGAAATACCATGAAACCCAGCACTGCGGCCAGATGAAACAGGCTAGGGACAAACTCATGGAAACCGCGATTGAGCACTTCCCCAATGCGATCGATGTCCTCTGTCAAACGATAAGCAAGATCTCCACTTTTAGCTGTTTCAAAGTAGCTCAGGTTCAGGCGCTGCAAGTAGGCAAATACCTTTACCCGCAGTTGCAGTGCAATTTTGAGCGTAGCTCGCGCCACAAGGGAATCTTGAGCAAACTGAAAGATTTTTTGTACCAGGAAAACCAGTGCCGTCAGCCCAGATACCCGTAAAATTTCTGACACATTGCCCTGGGAGATAGGCTTTGCCAAACTACCTGCTAACCATGCCAAAGCCGGCCATGTCGCCGTATAAACCAGGGTACAAAGAAATGCTTGACCAATGGTACGAAACTCAGGTCGGATGTAGGATAACAGCTGCCAATAGCGATCGCGAGCACTCAACGTCTGCTTGCCTTTCATTCTTAGTGGAGATGCAGAATAGACGGTGCAATCGACACCACGATATTGACTGAGATAACGGGCAGCCACGATTGACCTGGGTTAACCCCTTGACCCCATGCCGCTAGAAAATGTTTCAAGTATTGCCTTTATGGGGCAATACTAACCACACTCCAATGGCATAGCCAACATTATCTCCCAGAACGGCACAGACACTACGCTGACCTGCTCACTTCACGATGCCGCTTACTCACAGACGTTTGCGACGCCGCTCACGCGCTTGCCGTTGCTGACGACGAAAAATCCACACACCAAACACAACCAGCAAGCCAAGCAATACAAACTTAGAGACAGGGCCAAGGTACTCGTCCACCAGTTCATAGTTGCTACCCAGCCAGTAGCCCAAAGCCGTTAACAAAGTGATCCAAATGGTAGTGCCTACAGTGGAATACACCAAAAAAGGCAGCATGGGCATGGCGTTAATTCCTGCTGGCAGCGAAATCAGAGTGCGCACCCCTGGCACCAATCGGCAAAGCAGAACAGCCAGTCCACCGTGGCGGGTAAACCAGCTATTGGCCTGGTCAATATCACGACCAGAAATGGTCAACCATTTGCCGTAGCGATCGGCCAGATTACGCAGCCGTGCCTCTCCTAAAAACTTGCCCGCGTAATACCAAGGAAATGCACCCAGCACAGTGCCAATCACGCCTGCAGCTACTGCAGCCACAAAATTAAGCTTGCCTTGTGCCACAGTGAATCCTGCTAGTGGCATGATTAGCTCTGACGGGATAGGCGGGAACAGGTTTTCTAGAAACATAAGGAACCCAATGCCCAGGTATCCCATCGATGTCATGATGTTCGTGATCCACTCTTGCATAAAGATTCCTCCTAGTGGTGGCTTAGTTTAATGATCGCGATCGAATTATTAAGCTTAGTTAACCCTGCATCTGGCTATACCCTACCAGCTTTCTTAATTAATGCTTCTAGTTAGCCTAGTCATTCACAGTGACTTTGCATTGGCAGTCAACCAGGGAAACCCACAAGGCCAGCATATAGGTTCAATCTTGATCTAGCCGCAAAAACCGAGTCAGTTCTCGGTTTACCGTTTGTGGCGCTTCTTGCTGAATCCAGTGACCACACTGAGGAATTCGTTTAAGTTGGTAGGGTGCCGCAATCAGCTCATCCAAGCCCTCAGTCAACGCTAAGCTCAGCAAGGGGTCGTCTTCACCCCACAGTACCAGTGTCGGTGTCGTAATAGTTGTTTGTGGGTTAGTCAGTTCTTGCAACCAGTTCCAAGGAGAAAGCATTTGGCGGTAGTAGTTAAGCGCCGCAGAAAGGGCACCAGGTTTGGCCAAAGCCGCTTGATAAAGCAGCGTATCTTCTGTGGAAAAGGCTCCTTTGCGAATAGCTTGCCCTTGAAACAGACTTTTGACAATTCTCTCCAGATTCTGCTGAATCAGCCATTCTGGCAAGCCGGGTATCTGAAAGGTTACCAAATACCAACTACGGCGTAATTGATCTGCATTAGTAGCCAGTTCTCGCACAAAACGGCGAGCAGGGGCGGCATTGAGAATGGCGAGGCGATCGAGCTGCTGTGGAAACTTCTGAGCCAAGTGCCAAGCGATCGTCCCTCCCCAGTCATGCCCTACCAGATGAGCCTGACGGTAGCCTAGGGCATCAATCAAGCCTCGGATATCAGCTGTCAGAGTATCCAAATCGTAGCCACTGGTAGGCTTATCGGAGTCATTGTATCCTCGCAGATCGGGTACAACCACCTTGAAGTAGCGTGCTAGCACAGGAATTTGAAACCGCCACGAATACCAGAATTCTGGGAATCCATGCAGAAGAATGACCAACGGTCCTTCACCTTGGGTAACACAGTGGAGTTGAATGTTATTTGTTTCTATAAAGCTATGTTGCCAACCGGCTGCCGCAGCAGTCATCTCAGCCTGTCCTCTAATCGTGGTGTTGCTCGTCATCTAGCAGTCGGAGGCGCAAAATCTCTCGCCCCAGCATAAACAGCCCAGTTATGCCAACGCCCAGTAGCCCGACATAAACGTGCCAGTAGTGATAAACCTGCTCTGCTACCGACTGGTTGCTATGCAGCGTAGACAGGTAAAGCGTTAAAAACACCATCATTAGTGCACCAAGCCCCACCCATACCAGTCCCACCCGTATCCGCGCTGGACGCAGGTCATCATCTGTAATCGACTTGAGGTCGATCGCAGCTAACTGGTTTAAGGTCACATCGGCTCTAGCGGCGGCGGCTGCCAAAGGCTCTGACAGATTCTCTGGCAAAACGGGGGTGACCGTTTCCAGTGCCTTAGTACGGAGCGATCGCTCTGTGTCGCGCAGCATTACCAGCGGCGATCGTCCAGTTTGTTCAATTAAACCAGGCAGTATTTCTGGTTGGCTTAGCTCATTTGGTTCACTTGATGCAGACTTCATGGACTACCTGAATGGAACCCCAGTTTTCACGCTCATCACTCTTCCATTGTAGAAAGGATGAGGTGCGCATGATGTTGCAGCTTAGGCATTTCCTTGCAATTCATCCAGCCGTGTCAGCACCTCCACACTGTGTGCAGCAGGTCTAACCGCTACAAACGTAGCTCGCAAAATTCCCTCAGGATCAATGATGTAGGTATGACGTAGCGACATAGTCGCTAGCCAAGATCCATAAGCTTTGCTAACTGAACCATCTTCATCCGCCAAGAGTGGAAACTTCAGCCCTTCTGAATCGCAGAATTCCGCATGGGAATCTACAGAATCAGCACTGATGCCCACAATCTGGGTGTTGCGGCTGAGGTACTTGGGCAAGTCTTGTTGAAATCGCCGCGCTTCTAGCGTGCAACCAGGGGTAAAGTCTTTGGGGTAGAAGTACACCACTACCCACTCCCCACGATAGTCCGTCAAAGATACCTTCCCATCTCCTGAGTTGGTGGGTAGGGTAAAGGTAGGTGCGGGACTGTCGATCGCAGGTAATGGGCCACCTAGAGCTTGAGCTGCAGGCATCCAACCTACGTACATCAGTGCTAATAGAACCAGACCAACCATGATATTAAGAAAACTTCGACGGGACATCATAAGACAGAAGCGTTGAATAACATGCTTAGCAAAAGGACAACTTCAGCTTACCTGAATCTTCCAATGTAGGTTCGAGTTGGAGGCTACGCTGGGAACATCAATTGGCGGAAATACTATGATTTCTGTCCGTGGCGTTAACCAACGGGGCTAACCTTAGCGCGGTAAAGCAGCCTATCCGCTTGTCGATAGCCAACATAGCGCACCCTTACTAAATCTCCTGGATCGGCACTCCCGTCAATTAGCTGGTGCAGTTGCGGATCGTAAGGAACCTCTGTGCCTACCGCAGCGATCGCCTCTACTCCCCAAGACAGTAACAGTTGTTCCAGGGGCTTCAACAGTGGCAGTAACCGCACAGCAGGGGCTTGCAGATTTTGTTGAGCTGCATAGGCTGCCGTTGGCCATTGCAACAGCAACGATTCCAATTGATGCAAACAGGCTTGCTGAAACTCTAACCAGAGTTCCTGCTGCTGCTGAGCCATTTGAGTTTGCAGCCGATTGTACTCCTGCTGCAATACGGCTGCACTCTTTGGGGAACCACTGTCTGAACTATCGCTGCTGACGGCTCCAAACTTGGCTAGAAAGGCCACAAGTGGCAGTTGCAGGGCTTGACTCAGTTGCAACAAACTACTAAGGCGCATCTGTGTCAATTTCCCCTGTTGTAGCAGCCCAATCTGATGCCGAGACACGCACGCCGCTTGACTCAGCGATCGCACACTCGCAAATCCAGCTTTCTGCATCAACCCTTGCAAAGTTTGAGCAGCTTCTGAAGCGTGTTGGGAAGAAAACACCATCGAGAAAACCTGTGCTATCCTAAGTTCAAAGGAAAAGGAGTGACCAATTCAGCTTTTTCCTAACCACTTAGATTAAACCCATTTAGGGAGTAGGAGGTGATGCCCATGCAAGATAGTAGTAAACGCCTGGGTCATCAGGTAGGACATAACCAGTTGTGCGCCGGAGCTGTTCTCTAGTATCAATCTGGATTCTAGGAAGGCAAACCTAGTGAATCTTAATCTAGGTTGAGACAGAGTTCCTTCCGGCAACTAGGCTCCATTTGAAGACCCTCTACACCGCCCCTACTCCTCTGCATTTGAATGCCTTCAGATGCGTTGGTAGGGGCGGATAGTTTTTGAGGGGATAGGTGTTCTATAAGATCAAGACATCTCAATTTAGAAGAAATGCTTAGCTACGATAGAACAAATACCTTCCACTTAGAACCACTTAGAGGCTGCTGTCTTCGTTGTTGGCTCTAGTTTCTCACTCTAGTCTCTGGCTGTTTGCTAGCCTGTGGCGATCGCTAACTCAGGGGTACAATTAGCTCGTCATATTCCCACTCCCTCGACGGATACTTCATCACTAATGAACCCATCATCTTGGCTTCGACGTTGGCAGCAGTTTTATCGCAAAGATCCTATCCTGACCATGATTGTGACGATGGGTTTGGTCGAAGGAGCTATTGGTGGCTTAGGTAGCCACATTGTATTGACAACAATGGGGTTAGGAACAGCGGGTGGAATTGTTGTGGCTCGATGGTGGTACTCTCAACGATCCCCCATTCAATTAGGCAGATTTCAACCCAGGCGGCGATCGCCCTACCGCTTGCCTGCCAAATCCTCCAGCCAGCCCTTACCCATGCTCTTCATTAAGAAGAGATAGGCTTCCTTGATTGCTAGCCTGCTCCACCCCAACCATCTGGAGGTTTAGCTATGCACTCTTTATCCAATGCTATGCTTTGCAAATCATCTCCCCTCAAGATTGGTGCAGTGGCTACGCTGACAGGATTGCCTGTCAAAACCATCCGCTACTACGATGATATTGGCCTGCTAACACCAACCGTAGCTCGATCCAACAGCAAGTATCGCCTGTTCGATCCTGCTGTCCTAGATCGCCTAGCCTTTGTCAAACGCGCAAAATCCTTTGGCCTTAGCCTAACGGAAATTCGAGACATCCTCGCCATCCGCGATCGGGGTGAACTCCCCTGCGATGAAGTAAAGCGCTATCTACAACAGCATCGGCAAGCCATCACTGAGCAAATCCAGGCATTAGAACAACTCCGTGCCGAGTTAGATCACTTACTGCTGGACTGGCAACCAGCCCCACCCATGCCTCTGGCTGCCCACACTATCTGTCCAAACCTGCAACCTGCCTAGCCCCCTAATTCTTGATGCCTGTAGCTGCTACACCGCGAATGAATTGCTTTTGACCTAGCAAGAACAAAGCGACAACAGGAATAGTTGCAATTACTACTGCTGCCATTAACAACCCCCAATCACTGGTGAACTGTTCCTGAAAACTGGCCAGAGCCAACTGTACCGTTTGCAACTCAGGTCGGGTTGTAAACACCAATGGCTTGAACAAATCGTTCCATTCAGCAATGAAGGTGAAAAGAAACAGAGTTACTAGGGCTGGCTGTGCCAGAGGCAACATCACTCGCCACAACGTTTGCAGGCGATCGGCTCCATCCAGTGCTGCGGCCTCTTCCAATTCCACAGGGATCGTTTCAAAAAACTGTTTAAGCAAGAAGATTCCGTAACCATTCACCGCAGTAGGCAAAATTAACGCTCCGTAAGTGTTGACTAAATTCCCTGCCTTCAAAATCAGGAAGATGGGGATTACGAGCATTTGGAAGGGAATCACAAGCGTTGCCAAAATCAGCAGTACGATCGCTTGCCGACCTCGAAAATTTAGCCGTGCCAAAGCATAGCCTGCCAGCACCGATGTCAAGATTTGGCAAGCTGTGACCGCCAGCGCTACTAGTGTAGAGTTGGCAAAAGCCAGCAAAAACCCTCCTTGAGCCCAGGCTTGCTGGTAATTTTGCCAGCTCAACTGGCCGGTTGCATTGCCTGCACTACCCGTTGCCGCGAAGGAAGTGGCCAAAACAATTAACAGCGGTAGCAGAACGACGATCGCACCGATAATCAGCACACCCAGCATGACACCTTGCAGCCGCCGATCGTGATTTGAACCCAACGGATCCGTCGTAATCGATCGCTCCATTTGTACCTGCCTATATAAATGAGTGTCGGGCATCATTAAGTTTAATGTATGGAACGAAGCAAGACTGGGTACAATCAGGAGATGGTTAGCTTGGTTAAACATCACTTAACATCTAGACGGACTGTTTTGATCTTGATGTAGGAACCTTGGAACGGAGTGTGCAGAATCTCACTGGCTCGGAGCAACCCGTCTTGCTCAGCTTGTTGGGATTATTCCATAGCGTCCATCGCTTCACCGTAGTAATGTTCCGGGAAAGCGATAAAGTGATAGGAGACATAAGTGTAAAGTTGTTTGTTACGTTAACTTTAATTTCATGCCGAGGTATCCTCGGAAAAGTTCTTGAGGAGAGAAAAATCTATGCCGCAGCTTGAGGCAAGTGTAGCCGTTGATTTTACGAGCGAGGAATATCGGGACGCCTACAGCCGTATTAATGCCATCGTAATTGAAGGCGAGCAAGAGGCCGTTGGAAACTACACTAAGCTGGCTGAGCTGCTGCCCGACAGTAGAGAGCAATTGCTTAGCTTGGCAAAAATGGAAAGTCGCCACAAGAAAGGGTTCGAGGCTTGTGGGCGCAACCTGTCAGTGACTCCAGACATGGACTTTGCGCGCGAGTTTTTCTCTCAACTGCACCAGAACTTCCAAACAGCCGCTGCTGCCGGTAATGTTGTTACTTGTTTGCTCATCCAAGCGCTAATTATCGAATGCTTCGCGATCGCTGCTTACAACATCTACATCCCCGTGGCCGATGATTTTGCCCGCAAGATTACCGAAGGCGTTGTCAAGGACGAATACGCTCACCTGAATTTTGGAGAACAGTGGCTTAGTGAACACTTTGAAACTGCCAAAGCCGATCTAGAAGCTGCCAATCGTCAAAACCTTCCACTCGTCTGGAAAATGCTGAACCAAGTGGAAGGCGACGCCCAGGTTTTGGGGATGGATAAGGACGCCCTCGTTGAAGATTTCATGATCCAGTACGGTGAAGCCCTAGCTAACATTGGCTTCAGTAACCGTGATGTCATGCGGCTATCAGCTATGGGCTTGGCTGCAATCTAGCTATTCTCTATCGCTGTTGAGCTTCTTGGCTTGTTTATCCACTATGGATAAGCTGATTGACTTCTGTCTATCCCTTCGCTGAATCGGATTTTCCTGTCCATGTTTGGTCTTATTGGTCATCTCACTAGTTTGGAACACGCTCAATCTGTTGCAGCTGAATTGGGTTACCCAGAATATGCTGATCAGGGCTTAGATTTCTGGTGTAGTGCTCCACCACAAATTGTGGATGACATTACAGTCACAAGTGTGACAGGGCAAACCATTCAAGGTAAGTACGTGGAGTCGTGCTTCTTGCCAGAAATGCTGGCAACTCGTCGCATCAAAGCGGCCACTCGCAAAGTGGTCAATGCTATGGCTCACGCCCAAAAGCATGGGATTAACATCACAGCGCTAGGTGGGTTCTCATCCATCATTTTCGAGAACTTTAATTTGGAGCAGGTGCAACAAGTTCGCAACGTCATGCTGGATTTTCAGCGTTTCACGACAGGCAATACCCACACAGCCTATATCATTTGCCGCCAAGTAGAAAAAGGTGCATCTCAGCTAGGTATCGAATTGTCAAATGCAACGATCGCTGTTTGTGGCGCCACTGGAGATATTGGCAGTGCAGTTTGCCGTTGGCTAAACGAGTGCACTAATGTTGCCGAACTGTTGTTGATTGCTCGTAACCAGGAGCGCCTACACGATCTGCAGGCAGAACTAGGGCGTGGCAAGATTATGGAATTAACTGAAGCATTGCCACTAGCTGACATTGTGGTTTGGGTAGCTAGCATGCCTAAGGGTATGGAGATTGATCCGGTCACCCTAAAACGGCCTTGCCTGTTGATCGATGGTGGCTACCCCAAAAATTTAGCCACCAAAATTCAACAACCTGATGTCTATGTGCTCAATGGCGGTATTGTTGAGCATTCCCTCGATATTGAGTGGAAAATTATGCGCATTGTCAACATGGATGTACCAGCACGCCAGCTATTTGCTTGCTTTGCTGAATCCATGCTGTTGGAGTTTGAAAAGTGGTACACCAACTTTTCTTGGGGGCGCAATCGGATTACGGTAGAGAAGATGGAGCAAATAGGGAAGGTGTCTGTTAAGCACGGGTTCAGCCCACTGCTGATTTGACCCATCAGCACAGCTAGGATCGGTTTTCTCTGCATCAAATCGGTGTGTATACCTGTTGATTTAGTTACTTTGCCTAGTCTGTTTTGCTCATTTGTTACCACGGTTTTCTATCCTTGTTGATGATTTTTGGCTTTGACCTATGGCCTCCTCCGATCGCAAAGCTATCCTGCTCGACTTTGAAAAGCCTTTGGCGGATTTAGAATCCCGAATTGTCCAGATTCGCGAACTTGCCGAAGAAAATGAAGTTGATGTATCGGATGAAATCCGTCAACTTGAGGCGAGAGCGGTGCAACTTCGACAGGAGATTTTTAGTAATCTATCCCCTTTGCAGCGGTTACAAGTTGCTCGTCATCCTCGCCGCCCTAGTACGCTGGACTACATCCAGGCAATTACCGATGAGTGGGTTGAGTTGCACGGCGATCGCATTGGGTTTGATGATCCCGCTATGGTGGCTGGAGTTGCTCGGCTGGCTGGTCGGCCTGTGGTGATGCTGGGTCAGCAAAAAGGCCGTGACACCAAAGACAACATTGCCCGCAACTTTGGCATGGCCAATCCCGGTGGTTACCGCAAAGCTATTCGCCTGATGGAACATGCCGATCGCTTCGGCATGCCAATCCTGACTTTTATCGACACTCCTGCGGCTTATCCCGGCATCGAAGCAGAAAAGTTTGGCCAAGGTGAAGCCATTGCCTACAACCTGCGGGAAATGTTTCGCTTCGATGTTCCTATTATTTGCACTGTTATCGGTGAAGGTGGCTCTGGCGGGGCATTGGCCATTGGTGTAGGCGATCGACTGTTGATGCTAGAACACGCCATTTATAGTGTGGCACCACCAGAAGCTTGCGCAGCTATTCTCTGGAAAGACGCTGCCAAAGCACCCCAAGCTGCAGAAGCCCTCAAAATCACAGCAACTGATCTCAAGCATCTCAACATTATTGACGAGATTTTGCCAGAACCTCTGGGTGGGGCTCATGCCGACCCCCTTAAGACTGCAGATATTTTGAAAACTGCTTTGATTCGACACCTGGCAGACCTAGACCAACTAACAGGGCAACAGCGGCGAGATCTGCGCTATCGTAAGTTTCGAGCAATGGGCGTATTCATCGACACTTCAGCGTCGTGATAGCGTGCTAGCAGTACCTGATTTAGCCAAGAAACAATCTATGAAGTTGACAGGAGCATTCCTACTAATTGCGATTCTGCTTGCTGCAATACCAGTAAAAGCTGAAGTCGCTGAGATTAGAAATGCCTCATGGCAAAAAGTACCCAATACTGGAGACAGGGGTGACGAAGCTCCTTCTGTTGATCTTAATGGGATCATCAGAAATGGCGATATCGTAAGATACGACACAGTGATATCTGATGGTGCAGATCTGGCATCCACAGCACCCCAACTTGGAATTATTCAGGGCAGATTGTCCTACCCTTCTGATTTCGTCCCGCCTATGAGGGTTTGTGCTCAGTCTGTAAGCAATTATTACCTTATGAACTGCATTAATACTGAAGCACGGGATCGCAGTTCATTTCAAAACTTTAAGCTAACCGTTAGCCCTGGAGAGTATTTTATCTTTGCCTATGCAAGTAGCGAAGACAGTGGAACTCCGTTTGATTACCAGGCTTACCATGCCAATTCCAATCAACCGATCTCAGTCAAAGTTTCAGCAGGAAAGGTGATTACAAACATTCAAGTCAATCAATGGCAATTATGTCGCCGTAATCCTCGCCCTTCATATTGCATTGCCCCTTCCAAGTCTTCATCTCAGTCTCAACCCAGCCAGTCTCAACAATCAGGAACTGTTAGATTCACTAACCCAAGCTGGAGAGTTGTTCCCGGTGCAGCGGTTGGACGAAATCCTGCCGAAACTTCGATGAATATGAACAGCTTATCCAGACAAGGAGAGGTTGTAACCTTTGAGGTGATTGGCTACCAAGGCTCTTACCAGCAAATGCAAGGGAATTGTCGCACGAGGCAAGTGGCTGTGACCCGACAAGGATTGCAGACAAGGGACGGTGCTAACTATCGAGAGACGGCACCGAATGAGGTATCAATCACAAGTTGGCATCGTCGGCTTTTGCGATTTGCTTGTCAAAATTCATCAGGCTAGAGACCAACAATTGTGGTTGAGTCTTGGATTTTGTCCATCAGCGAGATTTACCTGTAGTGGTTAGAGGTGTTTTGTCGTGGGATTATTGGATACGTTGCAACTGTTCAATTTTGTGGTTCCGGCTAGTTTATCTATCACAGGAGTACTAGCACTGGGTATGGTTTCTTCAGCGATCGCAGAGCAAGCCTGTGTCAGAACAACAGCAGGTAATGTTGTTTGTGGAACATTGGTGCCGCGAACTGCTGGCCAAGATACTGCGATGCAGCCGCAACGAGCTGAAAAAAATGGATTTAGGTTTGAATTGCAGAGATGTGTCAGGAATGGAGATGCCGTTGAATGCAGCCTACTCATTACAAATATTGGACAGAAAACTAGGGATCTGAAGCTTTACAGTAGTCAAGCGAGTGGTACGGGACGATCGCCCTCAAGAGCCATCTCTACGTCTGGGGAGGAATTTTCCACCACAATTTATGAGCTAGGTAACGATAAGACTACATACAGTTGGCGAGTGAGAAATACGTTAGCTTCTGGTGTGCCCATGAGAGCAAAATTCACGTTTAATGACGTTACTCCCCCAACGACACAATTGGCACTGGTAGAAATCGGTTTTGGCGTGTTAGACACCGGTACGATATCCACCAATTTTTCTGGCTCAACGGCTCAATTTCGTAATGTTGTTATTCAGTCTAGGTAAAGGTGATCTAGTTCGCCGGTAGAGTGGGCACTCCCTGTCCTGGTTGATTCGTGAGATATGGTGAAGGAGTGTTCAGATGTTAATGTCGCGATCGGGAGTCAATCTATGCAAGCGATCCTATTGAGCGGTGAAGAAGTTGCGAAACGTGCGTACCAAATCTACGAGAGCGGAATCCGCCAAAAGGTTGAGACGGAGGAAAATATTGGCAAAATGGTCATCATCAACGTTGAGACAGGTGACTATGAAGTCGATGAAACTGGGCTACAAGCAGCTCAAAACCTTCAGGCAAAGTCTCCATATGCGAGACTCTTTGGTATCCACATCGGCTATAGTGTGGCGGCTTCTTTCGGCGGTGTGATGGAGCGGGTGAGCAGTGATTTCCGGTACGGTGACTGACAGACACGCGATCGTCTCATTGACCTTTCTTTTGGTGAATAGTACAACTTTCCCGATCGAGTTTGCCATCGATACAGGCTTTACGGATCATCTTTGCCTCCCGCCAGAGGCAGTAAATTTGCTCAGACTTCCGTTTTTGTACAGTTTGCCTGTAAACCTGGCAGATAACAGTTCAGTCTTTTTACCCGTCCATCAAGCGACGATCTTTTGGGATGGAGCAGAACGAGATGTTCGTGTGTTGGCAACAGGGCGACGACCTTTGATTGGGACTGCTCTGCTTGACAAGCAAGAACTGGTAATTCAGTTTACAGAGGGTGGGTTGGTGACGATCGATGAGTTGTAGGGTGTAGTCAGCGGTTGACACGCAGGCTAACGAGTCGATAAAGCGGACGGGCGAAAGATTTCAGTTGTGATGCTGAGGTTATCTGCCGCCACTTACCCTAGTCTACAGGGTGCTATATCTAGCCTACAAGACAATCACCCGAATGCTATAATCAAGCAGTTGTTAATAAAAATTAACAAATATTCTTTACTCAACTAGGTTCTCTGCCCTGGCGCATTGAATCTCTGGACCGTAGAGCTAGTGTCAGATTGAGTGAGTTTGTTGAATTCATACCGACTGCAACAACCCTCAACTAAAGCAGAGTGGTCGTACGTATTGAGAGTTAGCAATGAGTTTTGATGCCAAGTTTTATGGTTAACTAAATCTCCTGACCCAGACTCCGCTCTAGGATGGTTTCGTAGAGCTCGATTATGCACTAGAGCGGTTGTAAACCCTATGACTTGTTGAACAGGTCGTTTACTTGTCCGAGTTTTTTCCCATGACCGATCAATCCAACCAAATTGCCTTAATTACGGGAGCGAGCAGTGGTATTGGTGCAGCAACGGCGCTGGCTTTTGCCCAGGCAGGTATCAATTTAGCGTTGGTAAGTCGCCAGCAGTCTAAGTTGGAGGCAGTTGCCAAAGCAGCATCTGCCTATGGAGTTTCTGCCAAGGTTTATCCCATTGACCTTGCTGCTGTTGATCAGATTGAAGGGTGCGTTGCCGAAATCCTAGAGGATCTGGGGACGATCGACATTCTGGTAAACAATGCTGGCATGGGTTACACCAATCTACTGTTAGACACACCTTTAGCAGATTGGCAGCAGGTTTTGAACCTGAATCTAACCAGTGTGTTTCAGTGCATCCAGGCTGTTGTTCCTGGCATGCGTCAACGCCAGCGTGGCACCATCATCAATGTGGCTTCGATTGCTGGGCATCAGGTCTTCCCTGAATGGGGTGCCTACTGTGTTAGTAAGTTTGGCTTGGTGGCTCTTTCTAAGGCACTAGCGGCTGAGGAACGAGTTCATGGCATCCGAGTGACTACTATTTCTCCTGGTTCAGTGAATACGCCTATTTGGGATACTGAAACCGTGCAAGCCGACTTCGATCGTTCCCGCATGTTAACCCCTGAAACTGTAGCCCAAGCGATTTTGCATACAGCTCTGTTGCCGCAACAGGCTGTGGTTGAAGAGCTAATCCTTTTACCCAACGTCGGTACATTTTGATTTCCCCGCTGAGTTTGGTCTAGTTCATCTTGCTTAGGAGAACCAGGCCGTTCAATGTTCACGTCACACAACCCCCAACTTAACTATGACTATGGCTTCATTCAACGGTTCACAACCTTCCCAACCTCAAGTCACCGCACAGAATGTCAACGTCCAACCTCGTCCCGATCGCAACACCCTGAATGGCCAGCAGCAACCCAAACTGCACACACCATCAGAAGAGATTCAAGATGACATGGTGGATGCTGTGAGAACGCTGCTGCTGGGTGTAGGCGAAGATCCCGATCGTGAAGGCTTACTCAAAACACCCAAGCGGGTAGCTGAAGCCATGCGCTTTCTTACCAGTGGGTACCACCAATCCCTTGAAGAGCTAGTTAACGGCGCTATTTTTGATGAAGGCCACAACGAAATGGTTTTGGTACGCGATATCAATGCCTTTAGCCTGTGCGAACATCACATGTTGCCTTTTATGGGTAAGGTACACGTCGCCTATATTCCAACCCAGAAAGTTGTTGGTCTCAGCAAATTAGCTCGGATTGTAGAAATGTACTCCCGCCGCTTGCAAGTGCAAGAACGCCTGACCCGCCAGATTGCCGAAGCCGTGCAAGAAATTCTAGAACCTCAGGGCGTTGCAGTGGTTATGGAAGCTACCCACATGTGCATGGTGATGCGTGGTGTACAAAAGCCCGGTTCGTGGACGGTGACTAGCGCGATGCTAGGCTCTTTCCAGGAAGACCAACGCACCCGCGAAGAATTCCTCAGCCTGATTCGCCATCAACCCGCTTTTTGGTAAATCTCGGCTTCTGTCCAGGTCTTTTCTGCCAGAGGGAGTTAACCTTTTCCAGGAATATTCCCTCTGGTCAGCATCGGTAATGTATTTCTAGGGACTGTCATCAATTCCAGCTAGAATCCCAATGATGGAAAGGTTACAGTCCCTAGATTAGTTTTTGAGGCGGGCGCGGTAAGGGTTGATGCCGCAGACATTTGACTAATAATTGATGACGTGCTCTAGGGCTGTCCGTTATTTGGCAGATGAAAAAAGTTTTGTAGAGCCGTTTTTTCTGCCACGGTTTTTCCTTCTGAAACCAGATAGTCAAAGAAGGTCTGGGCAATGATTGATAGCTGCTTGCCATTGGGATAGACAATGTACCAGTAGCGCTGAATCGGAAAGCCCTCTACATCTAGGACTGTGAGTGGGCAATCGCTTCCTTCGATCGCCATGGTGTGCATCGACAATACTGAAATACCTAGTCCTCCAGCGATCGCTTGCTTAATGGCTTCGTTGCTGCCCAAATCTAGCTTTACCTTAAGTGTTAATCCATTCTCATCAAACAGCTTTTGGACTGACTTGCGCGTGCCTGAGCCGGGTTCTCGCATAATAAACGGTTCACTAGCCAGACGTTTGAGGGGGATGGCTTTCTCATTAGCTAGGGGATGATGGCGTGGTGCCAAAACAACCAAAGGATTGTCCAAGAAGGGAGTCACCGACACATCTGCATCGTCTGGCGGCTCACTCATGATGTAAAGGTCGTGGCGATTGTTAACCAGGCTGTCAATAATGTACTCGTGATTAGTCACCATCAAGGACACGTCAATGCCGGGATATTGCTGACAGAAAGGTCCTAACAAGCGTGGAACGACGTACTTGGCTGTGGTAACTACAGCAAGCCGCAATGATCCCTGCCGCAGCCCTTTCAGATCAGCGATCGCAATTTCAAACTGCCCTAACCGATCAAAAATGTCTCGGCAGGTAGCATACAGTTCCTTCCCGCCTTCAGTTAAGTAAAGACGCTTACCAATCTGTTCAAACAACGGCAAGCCGATCGCCTTCGACAGTTGCTTGACTTGCATCGAAACTGTAGGTTGTGTGAGAAACAGTTCTTCCGCAGCCCTTGTAAAGCTGTTGTGTCTGGCAACTGCCTCAAAAACCTTGAGTTGGTGAAGGGTAGCGTTCCTCAAGGGTCATTCTCCTTGAACATGCGTGGGAAATAGATAAAAGTCTATAGACTGAATCTAAAACAGTGATTTTTACTTATGGGTTCCAACGCTATTATCGCTAATGTACGAGTCTATGCTCCCTTCCATCTAAGGCGCTGTGCAAACTAAAGATTTGAGGCTGTTGTAATGGCAACAGCAGCTATCTTTCTAGGATGTACGGCGTCCTTTTTATGGGCTCCCATAAACTGTGGAAATCATGGCGCAACCAACTCTGGTCATATTGTAGACACTGAACACTTGGGCTTAACAGCTAGATTCGTCACCTTAGTTCGGCATGACAGACAAGTGGTCGTCTACGAGATAAGGTCCAGAACATTGTGAACGTATTTACATTGGTTCAAGCGTCAAGAGGGCGTGGGTGATATGCTTATCCACAAGCTAGGGGTGCCTGAGAATTATCCAGGCTGAGATAACACCCTTAGAACCTGAGTCCGGCTAATACCGGCGAAGGGAAGCTGTAACCTCTGAGGAACTAAATTATGCGGACAGAATGGGTTGCCAAACGGCGCGGACAAAGCAACGTGTCGCAAATGCACTATGCGCGGCAAGGCGTGGTGACAGAAGAAATGGCCTACGTGGCTCAACGAGAAAACTTGCCTGTTGAACTGATCCGAGAAGAAGTGGCGCGGGGTCGGATGATTATTCCTGCCAACATTAACCATACCAACCTGGAGCCGATGGCGATCGGCATTGCCTCCAAGTGCAAAGTCAATGCCAACATTGGCGCCTCGCCAAACTCCTCCAACATTGAGGAAGAACTAGACAAACTGCGACTAGCGGTGAAGTATGGCGCTGATACCGTAATGGATCTGTCTACAGGGGGTGGCAATCTGGACGAAATTCGATCGGCCATTATCAAGGCGTCACCCGTGCCGATCGGTACTGTGCCTGTTTACCAGGCTCTGGAAAGCGTGCATGGGTCGATCGAGAAACTTACCCCCGATGACTTTTTGCACATTATCGAAAAGCATGCCCAGCAGGGCGTAGACTACATGACCATCCACGCGGGTATTTTGATCGAGCATTTGCCGCTTGTGCGCGATCGCATTACCGGCATTGTCTCCCGTGGCGGCGGTATTCTGGCTCGCTGGATGCTGCACCACCACAAGCAAAATCCACTGTACACCCACTTCAACGACATCATCGACATCTTCAAACGCTACGATGTGTCCTTCAGTCTGGGCGATTCGCTGCGTCCGGGCTGCACCCATGACGCATCCGACGCCGCACAACTTGCCGAACTGAAAACCTTAGGGCAACTAACCCGCAAAGCCTGGGAACACAATGTTCAGGTAATGGTTGAGGGCCCTGGGCATGTGCCGATGGATCAGATTGAATTTAATGTGCGCAAGCAAATGGAAGAATGTTCTGAAGCCCCCTTCTATGTGTTGGGCCCTCTAGTGACGGACATTGCCCCTGGGTATGACCACATTACTAGTGCGATCGGAGCAGCTATGGCTGGTTGGTACGGTACAGCTATGCTGTGCTATGTCACTCCCAAAGAACATCTGGGACTGCCCAATGCTGAAGATGTGCGCAATGGCTTGATTGCTTACAAAATTGCAGCGCACGCAGCCGACATTGCCCGCCATCGCCCTGGAGCGCGCGATCGCGATGACGAACTCTCTAAGGCTCGCTACAATTTTGACTGGAATCGGCAGTTTGAATTGGCTCTCGACCCAGAGCGGGCTCGCGAGTACCACGACGAAACCTTACCCGCTGACATCTACAAAACTGCCGAGTTTTGCTCTATGTGCGGGCCCAAATTCTGCCCTATGCAAACCAAAGTGGATGCTGACGCATTAACAGAACTGGAAAAATTCCTGGCCAAGCAACCCACATCGTCCAACGCTTAAGACATGTAGCCAGCCCAGGGCAAGACTTTGGGTAGTCTTCTGGACTGGCTTCTCTTACCCCAATCACTGACTCCCATGAAACCGAGCGATCGCCCTTTTACCACACCGCTGATTAAATCCAAACCCCTTTGGTTCTGGACAATCTATAGCGCGATCGCTTTGGGAACCTTTGCCCTAGCCCTAACCCTTAACCTCGACTCTCGCCTCACCTGGACAGCCACCCTTGCTGCTGGCATCCTGGCTGGTTTCAAAGGCTATGCACTAATTAACCAGTTGGCTCAACAAATCACCGATGCAATAGCGAAGAAGAAACTTTAGTCAAGCAGTAGCATTGCTATTTTGACTGCACTTAACCGTTAAGCACCAAGCTAGCTGGCTTAAGCTTTGAATCAAAATTTTGCAGTCGGTCTCTTTGGGGAGGTAGAGTCCGCAAAGTGAATAGCAGCGATTAGACACCGAGTTTTTGATAACACTCAATTCTTCGCATAAATCTACGGAGGCAGAAATAGTTTCTGGGATGGATACTGGTTTCGCTTATACGGATTAAGTGGAACTCTTTGAGAAAGTTGTCCATCTCAGCTATTTGTCAAGGTAACTTAACCCAAAGAAATGTTATCCTTCACCGTGTGTGTGTGGAGTTGAATTATGGTTTTATCCCCGATTCGGACGCAGGAAGAGCCTAGCGTCAGTTTGGCAAAACGCTCAGTGCCCGTGACTAGTGCACCAGCGATAGAAGCAAAGTCTGGCATCATTGAGCGATCGCCCCGTTTGCCTGAAGGTGACCCTCATTGGCAACCGTTACCCCTACCCGATAGCCGCCTGTTTGGTACTGATGGCATCCGTGGCAAGGTAGGTGATGTGCTGACGGCTCCTTTAGCCATGCAGATCGGCTTCTGGGCAGGCCAAGTACTAAAAACCCATAGCCAAGTAGAGGCTCCCATTGTTATTGGTCAAGATTCGCGCAACTCTAGCACGATGTTGTCTGCTGCATTGGCAGCAGGACTCACCTCGGCTGGGTTGGAAGTGTGGAATGTGGGGCTGTGTCCTACCCCCGGAGTGGCCTATCTAACCAAGACACTGGGCGCGATCGGTGGGGTCATGATTTCTGCCAGCCACAATCCCCCAGAAGATAATGGCATCAAGTTTTTTGGTGCCGATGGCAGCAAGTTATCCCTAGACTTGCAACAAGATATTGAAGCAGCCTTGCGTGGCCAACGCGGTGGTGCACTTTCTACCAGTTGGGGGCGGCAACACCACCGCACCGAGTTGGTGGCTCAGTACCAGCAAGCTGTACAAGCTTCGCTACAGACAACACCCCAACTACTCAGCAGCCTTAAAGTTGTACTGGATTTGGCTTGGGGTGCAGCCGCACATCTGGCGTCCCAAACCTTTACTGATTTGGGAGCTGAGGTGATTTGCTTGCACGATGCTCCCGATGGCGATCGCATCAATGTCAACTGTGGCTCTACCCATCTGGGTTCTCTGCAAGCAGCCGTGGTAGCCCATCAAGCTGATTTGGGCTTTGCATTTGATGGGGATGCCGATCGGGTCTTGGCCGTTGCTGCCAATGGGCGTCCGGTAGATGGGGACTATATTTTGTACCTGTGGGGACAGGGATTGGCCAGTGCTGGCTTGCTCCCAGGGCGGACGATCGTTGCTACGGTCATGTCTAACCTGGGCTTCGAGCGAGCCTGGAATCAGCAGGGCGGCCAGTTGATTCGCGCAGCCGTGGGCGACCAGTACGTTCATGCTGAAATGATGCAGCATGGAGCTATGCTGGGTGGTGAGCAGTCTGGTCACATTCTATGCCGCCACTACGGCGTTACGGGAGATGGTCTGCTGACCGCTGTGCATATCGCTAACCTGGTGCAGCAGTCGGGGCAGTCGCTAGCGGCTCTGGTGGATCAAAGCTTCCAGACCTACCCTCAGGTACTCAAGAATGTGCGTGTCGAAGACCGTACCCGCCGTCTGAATTGGAAGGAATGTGCCCCATTGCAACAGGTCATTGCCCAAGCTGAGGCTGACATGGGCGATCGCGGGCGAGTGCTAGTGCGAGCTTCCGGGACAGAACCTGTCATTCGGGTTATGGTAGAAGCCGCTACTGTTGACCTTGTGGACTATTGGACAGAAACCTTAGCCACGGCGGTGCAGCGCCATCTTATTGCCTAGACAATCCATTGATAGTTTAGATCAGGCTCTTAGGGCGCGTCATCAATTAACAGTCAAATGTCTGCGGCATCAACCCTTACCGCGCCCGCCTCAAAAAAACTAGGCTAGGGGCTGTAACCTTGCCATCATTAGGATTCTAGCTGGAATTGATGACAGTCCCTAGTGGTTCGCTGGGGGCTTTTTCGGTGGCACTTTCGCTCACAGCCGCTAAAATTGACAGTGCCACTAGGGGAGCCGTCAGGCTGCGCAAAATCCGATGACCTAGGGAAACAGGCTGATACCCAGCCGCGATCGCTGCAGCAATTTCGCCCGATGTCCAACCACCTTCTGGGCCAACCGCCACCACACAGTCGCCCAGTTTCCTTTGGGAGCTTCCCAGGGTACAGGCTAGCAGGTGGGGATAGTGCCCTCGCGCCTCACACAGAAAGCGGGGCAGAGGCAGCGCATTAATGGCTTGCAGGTGCGCCATGAAGGGCACGGGTGGCGCGATCGTCGGCACGACTTGCCGTTCCGACTGTTCTGCTGCTTCTTGGGCAATCCGTCGCCAGCGATCGAGCTTTTGAGGACTGGGCTGTAGTAGCGTGCGTTCACTTATTACCGGGACGATCGCAGCTACTCCCAATTCCGTTGCTTGCCGCACTACATCATCAAACCCAGTACCTTTGGGCAGTGCCGCTACTAGCGTTATAGCTAGGGGTAGCTCGGTAATGGCCTGTATAGGCTCTAGAATAGCCGCTTGCAGGGATGCTTCTACCTGGGTCAGCCTTGCTATCCATGCCTGCCCCTGTCCATCCATTGCCACGAAGCGATCGCCTGTACCCAGCCGCAACACATGCTTCAGATAATGCTGCTGCGCCGGGGTGAGTTGAACTTGAAGGCCATGCCATTGGCTAGGGGCAATCACCACACGCTGGAGAGAGTGCAGGGCTGCATCATTGCCATCCATACCGACCTCCAGTTTTCACCGCCCTAGTCCTGCTGCTGCAAGTAGGCTCCCATCACATCGCTAATCAACTGGCTGACAGAGATGCCCTTCTGGTTAGCCCGCTCATACAGGCGATCGTACAAGGCTGGTTGAACCGTTATCCGATGGCGATTATCCTTCTTCTTACCGCTGCTGACTTTTGGCTGGTCTGCAATGTCTACAATGGATGATGCCGAGACGTACTCCGCAGCAGGCGCGTAGGTAGCTGCAAACTGGTGCAGTGCTTTCAATCCAGCCCGATCGCAGAAGTCTCCAAACAACTCATCAGGCTTGCGGTTTTGCTTGAAATAAACTAGCAGTGGCTCAAAGGTTGTTTCCAACTGGTCGATCGGCATTTTCTCTAAGTACACCTGCGACAACCGCGTTTGGTTAGACGCTGCCCCCAGCCACACCTGGTACTGGTCAGGGCCATTGCCAACAAAGCCTACTTCTGCCAGGTAAGGACGGGCACAGCCATTGGGGCACCCAGTCATCCGAAAAATAAAGTACTCCTCTGGCAATCCTACTTTCACCAGCAGCGCCCGCATCCGCTCCAAAATCTCTGGTAGAACCCGCTCGGATTCAGCATTGGCTAGCCCACAGGTTGGCAATGCAGGGCAAGCCATCGCGTAGCGCTCCAAGCTGTCAATTTCATCCTCTCGCCGAATTCCGTGGTCAGCAAGAATAGACTGGATCGCCGCTCGATCGCCCGGTTCAATGTCGTAGAGCAAAATGTTTTGGCTGGGGGTCAGCAACATTGGCAACTGATAGGTGGTCACGATCGTCCGCAGCGCTGTCTTCAGCCGGAAGTTGCCTTCATCCTTGACACGCCCCGTCTGCACATTAATCCCCAAAAACAGCTTGCCGTCGCCCTGCTCGTGCCATCCCAAGAAATCAAGATATTGCCAATCCGGCAAGGGTTGAAAGGGCTGAAAGGGCTTGCCAAAGTACTCCTCAGCTTTGGTACGGAAGCGATCAACGCCCCAGTCTGCCATCAGGTACTTGAGTCGGGCATGACGACGATCGCTGCGATCGCCATAGTCACGCTGTGTCGCAACAATAGCTTTGACTGCGTCGTACACATCAGCTTTATCGACATAGCCGATCGGATCCGCTAACCGAGGGAAGGTATCATCCTTGCCATGAGTACGCCCCAATCCGCCCCCAGCCAGGATATTGAAGCCCTCTAGACTCCCTTGATCATCGGTGATTACCACCAGAGTCAAGTCCTGGGAATATAAATCCACCGAGTTATCCCCAGGCACCGTCACGCAGGCTTTGAACTTGCGCGGCATGTAATGAGTGCCATAAATGGGCTCTGGATTATCGTGAAACACGGTGCCCGTACCATTGCGCTGGCGAGCCGCCACCACCTCTGGATGCTCCTCTGCGGAAATCACCTTCTCATCGTCCAGCCAAATCTCGTAGTAAGCTCCTGTTTGCGGCGTTAGCAGATCGGCCACACGGTTGGCATAGTCCAGCGCATAGGCATACTCTGGGCGGTTGCGGTAAGGAGCAGGCGGTGCCATCACATTGCGGTTAAGGTCACCACAGGCTCCCAGAGTGGAACCCATGCTTTTGACGATCGCTGCGATCGTCGCCTTCAGGTTCTTTTTCAACACACCATGCAGTTGAAAGCCCTGCCGTGTCGTTGCTCGCAAGGTATGGTTACCATACTCATCCGCCAAGCGATCTAACGTCAGGTACAGTTCTGGTGGAATGAACCCGCCAGGGCTGCGTGTTCGCAGCATCATCTGATAATCCTTTTCCTGACCCTTGGCTCGGTTATCCCGATTGTCCTGTTGATAAGAGCCATGAAATTTCAGGATTTGAATCGCATCTTCTGTAAAAAAGTTTGTATCCAGCAGCAATTCCGAGGCCAGAGGCTCCCTCAAGAAATGACTACGCTCTTTAATGCCCTCAACCTTGGAGGGTTTACGAACAGTAGGGGGATTTGGTGTGGTAACCATTAGGCGTTGTTATGTGTTCTCTGCATCTAAAACCTCAGCGCTCTTCCTTAACCTCCTCAACCAGTCACAGACTCATTAGCCTAATTCCCAATAAAGTCGATCGGAATAGCGTTGAGCTTAAATCCTACCATTGGTTTTTGGATCCCCCAGGGTTCCCAAGAAATTCCTAATACTTATCCATATACCTTGCCTAACCTCGAAATTAAAAAAGCTCCTAGTTTAGGCTAGGAGCCGGATTGCGGAGAAACACTATCTATCAAAGCCGTGGACTAGGGGCAAACCACGCTTAGAAGCGGTAGCCAACTCCGCCCTGAATGCTCACAGCATCAGCCGAGCTATTTTGGAAGCCATCGGGCGCCCACTTCACGTCTCCATAAACCACAATGTTGCGGTTTATAGCACCTTCAGCGCCCACAGTGGCGACAAAAGAATCCTGGTTTCCTAGAGGGGAACGCACGCCAGCCTTGTCGATAAAGGAATAGCCAGCTCCAACGTAAACGTTGGCATTGCTGGAAACAGGCACGTCGTAGGAAACGATTGGCATAACGGCGGTGTTTTCGCCACCAAACAGGACGGCACCGCGAACGGAGACAGGCGCGCCTGGAATAGCGACACGAGCCTGAATGTTGCCTCCAAAGGTGTCTTCACCACCAGGCAAACCGCTTCTGGTTACACCTACAGCAACCCCTGCACCGACGTAAGCGCCGTCAAAGGTGATGGGTCGAGCAGACGCACTACCTGCCGAGAGAACAATAGAGGTGGCAGCGACAGCGGCCATGGTTGCGATCGTTGAGAAACCTTTCAGAGAGAGTTGCATATTTAGTCCTCACAAAAGTGTGTTGTGTGCTGTTAGAAGCATTGTCGAAAAATCTATTCAGAAGGTTCCAGAAAGCTTGTAAAACTCATGGGTTAAAAAATGTCTACCCACACTGTATTCTATACAAGCAGATTTAACTCAAGAAATATTTCTATTCATCTAGAGCAGGCTCCCGTCCGGATAAATTTAGCCCAATTCAGAATGCCTATTTCTAATCTATCTCCAGAGCGTTATCAGGCTGTATTCAATATGTAGAGGCGATTCAACCCATGACAGAAAACTCCATTGCGACCTGAGATAAGAGGGACAAGTCCCTAAATGATACTCTGCACACAAGCCCTTTAACGTAGCCATTTCATCACTAACTAACTCCCTAGCCTGTTTATCAACTGGCACAAATATGCCCACATCTGAGCTATTTCTACCATCGCTATCTATTTCAGCCTGAGTCAAGTTGTTTCTCCTAAATTGAGCATTTATCTCTAAATGAAACTAACCATACTACCCAGGAAACCTATGCAAAAGACTCGTTAGAGATGAGCGTAGCCATAACTGAGCTCTAGTCACAGACTAAAGCTTTCCCAGGCTAGTGCAAGGAAGTAACTAAAGCGTAGGAAAGACGGGAAACTAAATCGAACGCCAAACTCTCCCTAAAAAGAAAAAAGTAAAGAGATTGAAGCCGCTGATAAGCAAAGGCTGCTAACCAACCTGCTGTTTCACCAAGCAATGACTATTCCCAGTTCATAATGAAACAGACGTAGCCGTGGCATCCCATGACCGATCCCCGCCTTTATGACACTGAAACCTATGTTGTCCTAGAACCCGGTCAACCAGAGCAGTTTCTTTCATCTGATGAACTGCTGGAAAAGTTACAACGGATCCTAGTTGGTCGGGCAGGCAACCTACCCTACGATTTGCAGCAACTATCATCAACTCAAGAACAGGCGCAGTACTTATTGGAAAACGCCTGCGAATTGACTCTGGAACCAGGGCAGTTTCTTCAGTGGTATGCTGTGCGTCTGGAAAAAGAGTAGCTAGGTGAACGCTATGCCTGTACTGAGGGTGCTGAAATGATGGCAAGTTCGATGCGATCGCCCCCTAAACTGTGCACTTCAGCTCGCACGCCAGGACCAAAGAAACTCGTCATCTTTTCTTGCTTCTGCTGCCAGGTTTCTAGCGGTAACAGCGGCGAGTCGAACTCCAGCACTAGCGTGTAAGCACCATCTGTTGCTGTTTCCCGAATGCCCACCAAATCAGGGCGCTCCTCATCCGTTGGGCTTAACCCCAATGCCTGCAATGCATCAGCAAGGTGGGCAGCCTGCCCATAGCGAAACCGTGTGACATCGTTGCGAACTTGGTTTTGGGTTGGTGTAGCCTGCTGAACGCGCAATTCAAGCACTTGATCAGACGTAGCCTGACTCAGGGGAACGGGTTTCAGTTCGGCGTTTTTTAAGGCCAGCCCACCCAACAACAGGGGAATGCCGTAGAAAAACCCAATTAGGTTGAGCGTGGCATTTCCTAAAAAATACGCACCGAAACCAATTACAGTCAAGATGCTACCCACTCCCAAGCCAAGCGATCCTAAAGAAATCTGACGTAACATAGAAGAGTACTGAAGTAACGTAAGTTCAATCTTGCATTGTTTTATTATCCCTATTGAGGGACAGGGTTGACAGCGTTTATCTAGCCTTCAAGTGCAGTGGCCTATTTATTGGTTTGTCCTAATGGTTAACAGCGACCACCAGCAACGGGCGATAGAGCGATCGCTGAAAGAGGAATTAAAGTCTCTCAAGCGTGAGGATGAAATGCTTTACAACATCCTGGCTGTGGATATTTGGGCACTAGCAAAAACGATGGATGAGTTCCATCCTGGCTTTTGGGCAGAATTTATGCGAAACCGGGAGCAAGCGCTCAAACGATTCATTGACGAGGTTATTAAAAGTAAGCCTACAGACGTCAAGCGCCCACCTTTTTTGAGCTAGGTCAATCTTTCGCAGGCTTGCGTGGACGAACTGACCTTAGAATAACTAAGGAAATGTTACGCACTTGAGCGATCGCAAAGGAACCAATGCCATGCTTGACCCCCAGGAAATGCGCCAACGAATTGCTCTAATTGCCAGCAAGCGAGAATTTTTGGTTCGCCTCTTGGAGCAGCCCAACCTGGGCACCCTGCGAATCGACGTAAACCAGGCTATTGAGGAAGTAGATGATTTGCTGGAAGAGTTTCGCCAAACTTTTCCAGACGCTACGATTGACTAGGATCCCTTTGTAACCAACTGCCCTTAACGCACCCAGTCCTTGAGCAGCGCTTGTCGCCTGGGATGGCGTAGTTTACGCATAGCCTTAGCTTGAATTTGCCGGACTCGCTCTCTGGAAAGTTGGTAGATTTCGCCAATTTCAGAGAGGGTGTAGTGCTGACCATCGGTAAGGCCAAACCGCAGCTTGATAATGTCACGTTCGCGATCGCTTAGGTGATCGAGAACTGAGTTAAGGCGATCGCAGAGCAACTTATGATCCAGGCAATCGTTGGGAGCCACATTGTCAGAATCTTCGATCAGTTGCATTAGCTCTGTGTCTTCCTCGCGTCCGACCCAGGCGTGCAATGACAACGTGCCCTGACTCACATCCAGAACTTGGTCTAGCTTGTCTTCATCAATATCTAGCGCCACCGCAATTTCATGCTTAGTAGGTTTACGACCTAACTGCTGAGATAGCATTTGGCGAGTTTTTCGCACTTGATTCAGTTTTTCCACCATGTGAACAGGCAAGCGTACTGTACGTGACTGCGAGGCAATTGCACGGGTAATTCCTTGTCGAATCCACCAATAAGCATAGGTAGAAAATTTATAGCCACGCTCATAGTCGAACTTTTCAGCAGCGCGCATCAAGCCCATGGCACCTTCCTGAATTAAATCCAGGAATGGGACACCTCGATTGAGATATTTCTTGGCGATCGAAACGACCAATCTTAGATTCGATCGCACTAATTTCCGCTTAGCTTGTTCGCCACGGGTTCCGCCTTTTACGATCTCTCGTGCCAGCTCAATTTCCTGAGCTTGAGTTAATAGCGGATAGCGTGCCATCTCACGTAGAAAAATACCTACTGAGTCATCAGAAAGACCCAGTCTTTCAGCCTTAGAGAACTTTGCTGAAGATTTTCCAGACTCTAGATCAAGCCCTTCTAAATCCTTCTCTAAATCATCTAAATCGGATAAATCGACCTCAAAATCAGATTCTATGAGTTCAGATTCAATGACATCAATTTCGGGTGGTTTAGGGGACAATTCGGCACTCATACACACTCTCTATAGAGGTAAGGGGAAGGGGATTAAAATTGCCCCAACTTTAGCAAAATTTTCTGAAAAGTCACCCCTTTTTTAGACAAGATCCTTGAATTTTATATAACGTTTTATAACGGCAAAAAAGTTTCTCACAAAATTGTTGCACCTTTCAGAAAAGCAAGTATTATTGTCGGTTTTACCGACAAACAACGATTCAAAAGTAAGCTAAAAAGGCGCGATCGAATTGCTCGCCACACCCTAATGGCCTTCACAAAATTGCCTCTAGCGACGCAAGAAAGAAAAAGTATAGCCGCACTTTTGAAAAACGAACAAAAATTTTTCTTGACGTAGGTTGGAGAGGAGTCTACGAGGCAAAGCCTTACTAGCTAAGCCTCTGTGCCCCAGGTTGCCTTCTCGCTAACCTGGTGAATACTACACCAGATTGACTAGAGCAGGGCGTTAAATAGCCCATCTAGGTCAGTGCACACATTGCCAAAACCAGTGAAAACCAAAAAAGTGGGACACGCTGGCGTGCCCCACCATAAATGAGCCTGACTCAAACGGCCTTTAGTCGTTTGCTCAACCTAGTTATTCTGGAAATTGCGTGGACCTGTGTAGCCTGATAGCTCAGCCAGCTTCTGCAAAGTCTGAGCGCCAGAGTACTGCTGCCCTTTGATATCCCAGGTAGGATAGCCAGTAATTTTGGCGGCTTCGCAAACCTGAGGCTGAGAATTTTTCACATCAGGTGCACATTCAATGTAAGGAATTTGCTTAGCGGCTTGCTGGCCAAACAGCAATTTTTGTTCATAACAGTGAGAGCACCAGTAAGCTCCGTACATCTTTGCGCCAGTATCTTTGAGATGCTTTGCCAATGCCAACTCGGCAGCCGTAGAGGTTGTGGTAATCGGTGGTCCTGGATCGGCAGTTGTATTACCAGACGCAGTACCTTCGATCGGCGCAAACACAGCCAGCGTGGCTATTAGCGTCACCATCAGAGTGATGAGACCTGTCAACCACAACTGACCTACATCCTCCCACTCACGCCCCAGCAGCACCAACACCAACATAGACAGCGCAAAAATGGCTGAAGCAATGCAGTAAACGCAAATGCCTTTAGCTCCAAACGGAATAACAAATTTGGACACCATAATAAACATGAGGTATCCGCTAAAGACTGTCATAGCCGTTGCACCAATGAAGAGTAGCGGCCACGTCCAATTTTCGAGGGTTGTGCGGAGAGTTTTGTTGGTGTCAGCCTTGATTGCCAGAGGACTGAGAGCGAAGATTGCCATTGCCAGATAGGCCAGCAGTCCAAACAGTGCTAGGGGTAGGCCAAACACCGTAGCATAGGGGCTATTTAAGACTTGGTCACAGCCGCTGGTGGGACAAGCTGCTTGAGCATTCCCAAGTTTAGTAAAGGTCAAATAAGCCGTATTCAGAATGCCAAACCCAGCGATCGCACCAATGATAGGGCGAGACCAGCGATGAATCCACGGCGCAGTACGACGACGACTAGTCAGACTCTTAGACATGGCTCCACAACTTGACGAACAACAATATTAAAGAGCGGTTTTTGCTCACGTAGCCAATCCACTCTGCCTTATTCTAGCCGTCTGAATTGCCTATCATGAACTAGAAGTTGCGAGACCCCTTGTAGTTAGACGCTGTGGCCAAACTTTCTAAAGACTGTCTGCCAATGTACTGCTTACCCCGAATATCCCAGGTGGGAAAACCGCGTACTTTCGCAGCTTTACACAGGTTAGGTTTGGGATTTTTACCCCTAGCATCGCACTCTATATAGGTAATGTAGCGATCGAACACGGCTTGACCAAACAGTTCTTTTTGCTGAGTGCAGTAAGGGCACCAATACGCCCCGTACATTTTGGCACCTACCTGTTTCAGGTGCTTGGCCAGTGACTCCCGAGCGGTTTGGTTCACCGCAACTAGTGAACTGGGGTTTGGCCAACTTTGTTTGACATCTTGTGCTGCCATCCCTGACATTGAAGAAATGCCACTCGCGATCGCAAAACCCGTCAATACCAAACCTGAACCAATTGTGGAAACTTTCATATTCAGCTCAACAAGTTAGATGGGTTAGGCAGCGTGTGGCTTTCTGGGGCTGGGCTGGGCAAGCCACGGCGAACCGCCTCTACAAACTGGCTAACTCGAATAGGATCAATCGGCTGGTCTCGACGACCATGACGCTTCAGCGAACTGCACACAATTACCCCATCTGCCGCTTGCATCAGTGTAGCCACATTATCCAGGTCAGCACCACTGCCAATCAGGACAGGGGTATTGCCTGCAGCAGCTTTGGCCAGTTCCAAATCTTCTAGGTTCGTTGGACTACCTGTAGCCCAACCAGAAAGAATCACGGCATCAGCTAGGCCACGTTCGATCGTGTCTTGTACCGCAATTGTCAAATTTGGTGAGCTTAGAGGACGGGCATGCTTCACCAGAACATCTGCAAAAATTTTGACATCACTACCCAGGGTGCGGCGATAGCGAAGCAAGCTATGGGCACAGCCTTCAATCAACCCTTGATCGGTTGCCATCACTCCTGTAAGGATGTTAACCCGAATAAACTGAGCACGGGTACAGGTAGCGATCGCCAAGGCGCTATGAGCATCGTTACGCAGCACATTGATCCCGATCGGCAAACTCACCATCTGCATTAGCCGCTGTACTACCAGGCTAATAGAACTGACAGCCGCAGGATCTACGGCATCCTTCGTGAACGGAGCGTCAAAGAAATTCTCCACAATAATGCCATTAACCCCACCTGAGGCCAGTGCCATTGCTTCTTGCTCAGCACGATCAATAACAGCTTTGAGGCTGCCGCCCCAGCGAGGGGACGCCGGTAAAGGAAGAAGATGAATGACGCCAATAACTGGATGAGGCGTTTTGAAAAGATTTATCAAGTCCACTGAATCAGCTCAGTCTAGGCTAGTGAATAGGCAGCTACTCCATCATAGCCCCTTGCTGTACCTGGATCAGGTGCACGTCTCTTTGAAAAGGAATTTGGGAAAAGTGTTTAGTACATCGTAATACTCAGATCTTTTACGCTAGGATATTAACCGAATGCAAATTAGCGATTGCATAGAGCAGTGACCTATTGTGTCATCTAAAGGCGACAGGACTTTATCCATCGCGGGTGCGATCGCTACAACTCAAGAGCAATACCCGTTTGAAGATTCGTTCCAACCCTATGGGCACTAGGCCTGCTATTGCGCTGACTCATCTCGGCTGCGAGAAAAATCGGATTGATACTGAACATATGCTGGGGCTATTAGCAGCCGCAGGGTATTCAGTCAGTTCCGATGAGGTTAGCGCTGATTATGTTATTGTCAATACCTGTAGC
>Ga0224722_1000225_pt1 | contig 32625 bp, 28 predicted proteins | sample Balambano_FR1_Me_FD_161646 | JGI IMG/M metagenome (GOLD analysis project Ga0224722, IMG submission 161646) | Freshwater sediment microbial communities from Lake Towuti, South Sulawesi, Indonesia - Balambano_FR1_MetaG | ecosystem: Environmental > Aquatic > Freshwater > Lake > Sediment | place... | reverse complement strand
GTGTAGGGACAGGAGGCACCCATATCGTAGTAACTTGAGACATAGCTGAATTGGAGCGCGGTAACGATGTCCTGTTCAAACGCTCGCCAGACAACGCCCGCTTTATAACCTGTGTTCAGCATATGACGATAGTCGGGCGGCAGCATGATCTGATCCACTCGTTCGCCGCGCCCATCATACACTTTCACCCATGGTGTACCGGCATGATCCACCGCTGTCGAAATCGCCATACCTGTTGCTTCCCACCACGTCTCAAAATCGCGCAGTGCAGGGGACTCGCGCATATCGCCGAGCATGGTGTGCAAAAACGAGACAGGCGAATTAAAGATCGAGGACGCCATCTCCATCATAGGATTGTTCCATATTGATCTGGAAATTGAATATGCGGGCAAACCTGCTCGTCGCCTCCAAGCGATCAATGGCTCAGGACGGGCGCTAACTCCGCATCCCAGAAAATATTGATGGGCTGATCGACCTTGAACACCGTGTCCGAGCGCAGCCCGTAATTCTGCATACGGGCGGCAATTGAATGCCCGCTGCCGAATTCAAGGACATAACGGGTATCCGTGCCGATATAGTTTGAGTATTTGACCACGCCCTGCACGAGATTGATGTCCGGATCGCGTTGCAGGGCGGCTTTATAGGCATCTGCTTGATCGCTCGATCCGTCGGCGTAGCGCACCAAGCCCTCAGTGGCGAAAATACTGATCTTCTCAGGACGAATGGCGATGGTGGCGTTCTGCCCGACCACCAGTGAAGGATCGTTGCACTGCGCCTTGATAACGACGTTCTCATCCACTTCAACAAAGCCGAATTTTTCGTTCACGTCCTTCAGCCGTCCTTCGATAAAATTGGTTTCACCGATGAAGTCCGCGACGAAGCGCGATACCGGCGACTCATAAATTTCATCGGCAGGACCCATTTGCAGGACTTTACCCCTGTCCATGACGGCAATGCGATCTGCCATGGTCATCGCTTCTTCCTGATCATGCGTGACGAAAATGAAGGTAATGCCCAGATCGTGCTGCATCTGCGCCAGTTCTACCTGCATTTCTTTACGTAGTTTCAGGTCAAGCGCTCCGAGTGGCTCATCAAGCAGCAGTACAGCGGGTTCGTTGACCAGCGCCCGCGCCAGTGCCACGCGCTGCTGCTGCCCGCCGGAAAGCTGGCGCGGCTTGCGGTCATACTGGTTCAGGCGCACCATCTCCAGCGCTTTCTGCGCCCGTTTGCGGGCTTCGGGCTTGGCGACACCCTTCATTTCCAGCCCGAACATCACATTTTGCAGCACCGACATGTGTGGAAAGAGCGCGTAATCCTGAAAAACCGTGTTCACCGGGCGGTGAAACGGCGGCACATTCTGCATTTCCTTGCCGCGCAGCAGGATTTTGCCGCTGGTCGGGTCTTCAAAGCCGGCGATCATACGCAGCGTGGTCGTTTTGCCGCAGCCGCTTGGACCCAGCATCGCAAAGAACTCGCCGTCATAAATATCCATCGAAACATCATCCACAGCGCGAACGGGGGCATCGCCGCTGCGCCCCGGAAACTCCTTGATGACGTGCTGGATCGAGATGTCTATCGGCTGGGTTGTCATAATGAATGTACCGTCATGAAGTGGATTGGATTTCAAAATCGCATTATATTCTGTCACACAGCCCAATCTGAGCAAACTAAAGTCTCAGATTGGGCTGCGTGAAAACTACCAAGTTTTCTACTGCCCCAGGAACACGCGAATCTCATCCCATGCGTTGCTGAAATACACTTCCGCATCGGGAACGTCTTGAAGCTGGAACAATTTCGCCAACACTTCGGCGGATGGATAAATGCCGGGATTGGACAGGAGCGCTTCGTCAATCAATCCGAGATCAAGCGCCGCCTGATTGGGCGTGGCGTAGGCGACATAATTACTGATGTCGGCACCAACCTGTGGATCGAGGATATAATCAATGAACACTTCCGCCAGAGCATGATTTGGTGCGTCTGCCGGAATGACCAGATTATCCGTCCACAGTTGTGTCCCTTCGTCTGGAATGACGTAAGCGTAATCCTCGCATTCACAGTCCGCGTTCAGTTGGAAAATATCGCCGTTATATTCAATGGCGATGTCCACGTTACCACCGGCGAGCTGCGCCTGTCCATCATCCGCCGCGATGTAGACGACATTACCCCCTCGTTCCAGCAGGAAATCCCGTGCCTGGTTGATCTCATCTTCGTTTTGTGAATTGGGATCCAAACCAAGCAAATTGAGCGCATTCCCCAGCATGAAGCGCTGATCATCCTGCCAGGCGACCGGCCCGTCATATGTCCAGACCTGCTCCCATGAGGTGATTGGTTCGGTGATGATGTTTACATTATAGGCGATGCCCTGGGTTCCCCATTGATAGGGAACGCTGTATTGATTGCCGGGATCGAACCACGGGTCTATAAACGTTTCTCCAAGGTTTGCGATATTGGGGATATTGTCGTGATTCAGGGGTTCAACCAGGTTTTCGGCGACCATGATTGCCACCGCATAATCGGTTGGAACGGTAATGTCATAACCCGGGTTGCCCTGGCGTAAACGCCCCAGCATTTCCTCGTTATTGCCAAACACATCATAATTGACGCTAACGCCGCAGGCGGCTTCAAAGTTTGAGATGGTGTCTTCCGCCACATAGGTTGACCAACTGTAGACGCTCAGGGTTTGCCCCTCAAACCCCTCTGGACATACCCACGGTTCCAGGTGAGCGTCTAGAGCCAATACCGGAACGGCGAGCAGTATCGCCGCGCCCACTGCCAAGAGTAACTTTCGCATGTTGCCTCCATACCTGAGTTGTAACAATGAATGTAATCAGTCCGTTTATACCCTGTTTTGGCGGCCCGTCAAGCGTCTATTGACCCAGTGCCACGCGAATTTCATCCCATGCGTTGAAAAACAGCAGTTCGTTGTCGGGATTGGAGTCGCTTTGGAACAGATTCGCCCTTACCTCGTCGGAAGGATAAATCGCCGGGTTTGTCAGGATTTCTTCGAGGATCAGCCCGTCGTCCAGCGCGACCTGATTAGGCGTACCGTAGTAGGTGTAGTTGCTGATGTCCGCGCCCACCTGCGGATCAAGCAAATAATCCATGAAAACTTCGGCAAGTGGCTGGTTCGGGGCGTCTAATGGGATAGCGACATTATCCATCCATAACTGCGTCCCTTCTTCCGGTACGACATAAGCGTAATCATCACATTCGCAGATCGCCAGCAGTTGGAAGGTATTGCCAGGATAGTCAATTGCCATATCCACATCGCCATTTTGCAGCAGTGTTTTAGAGTCGGCGGCGACAATCGCGGCGACATTATCGCCATGCTCAATCAGCCAGTCACGCGCTTCGGCGATCTCATCTTCGTTCGTCGTATTCGGATCATAGCCGAGCAGGTTGAGCGCGATCCCGATCATCCCGCGCATATCTTCCAGCCACGCCACCGAACCCTCATGGTCGAACAGGTCATACCACGAGGTGGGCGGTTCATCTACCGCGTTAATGTTGTAAAAAATACCAATCGTTCCCCACTGATAGGGAACGCTGTACTGGTTGCCCGGATCATAAACCGGGTCGAGCAGGTCAGGGCTGACGTTGGCGATATTCGGGATATTGTCCAGGTTGATCGGCGACAGCAGCCCTTCATCGGCGAGGATTTCGACGGCATAACCGGTTGGCACAACAATGTCATAGCCGGGGTTGCCCAGCCGCAGCCGCCCGATCATATCCTCATTGCTGACGTAGACATCGAAGTTGACCGTGACCCCGCACGCTTCCTCGAAATTTGGGATTGTGTCCTCTGCCACATACGACGACCAGTGATAAACATTGAGCGTTTGCCCCTCGAATCCTTCCGGACAAACCCAGCCTTCGCTGTCCTGGGCGAATACGGGTGCTGACACGAGCAAACCTGCTGCTGCCGCGACGAGCCATGTTTTTATACGCATCGTTTCTGATCCTTTGTCTACAAATCCTGATTGGGATTCGGTTTACTTATGTCCCTACAGCATCAACCACCCGCTGCCACGCGGCATCGTACAGTGGGAACAAATCCGGTGTTTGCTCAATGAAAAATAAGCGTTGCGTGACCGATGGAAACGGATATACGCCTGGATTATTCAGCAGTTCTTCGTCAATCAAGCCTTGTTCAATCGCGGCGGCGTTGGGTGAGCCATACGCGACAAAGTTACTGATGTCTGCGCTCACCTGAGGATCGAGAACGTAATCAATGAAGACATGGGCAAGCTCAGGGTTAGGTGCGCTGGCGGGTATCGCCATGTTGTCCGTCCACACGACCGCGCCCTCGTCAGGGATTGTGTAGGCGTAGTCCTCGCAATCGCAGTCAGCATTGAGTTGGAAGATGTCGCCGCTGTACTCGATCACCATATCCACATAGCCCGCCGCCAGCAGCGCCTGACCGTCATCCTGAGCGATGGCGATCAGGTTATTGCTGTGGTCAATCAGGAAATCGGCGGCGGCGTTGATTTCGGCTTCGGAGTCGGTATTTGGGTCATAGCCGAGAACCAGGAGCGCCAGCGACAGCATCGAGCGCTGATCATCCAGCCAGGCAATCGGTCCGTCGTAATCCCATACCTGCTGCCAGGTTGTGATCGGCTCATCTATGATCGTCTGGTTATAGCCGACACTGATTGTTCCCCACTGGTAGGGGACGCTGTACACATTACCCGGATCAAACGGCGGATTGACAAACGTTTCGCTGACGTTGGCAAAATTCGGAATCAGATCGAGGTTGAGCGGTTGAAGCAGTCCCTCCTCAATCATGATGGCGACCATGTAATCGGACGGCACGACGATGTCCCACTCCTCGCCATCACGGAGAATTTCCAGCAGGTCTTCGTTATTGGCGAACAGGTCATAATCCACGTCCACGTCGCAGGCGTCTTCAAAGTTCGATATGGTATCTTCGGCGATATAAGTGGACCAGTTGAGGACGCGCAGTTCCTGCCCCTCAAATCCCTCCGGACAAACCCATTCTGACTGCGCGGTAATCGCTGTACTGATGGACAGCCCTGCGATGATCCCCATCCCGACGAGTAACCCCCTTATTGGTCGCATAGCCTGCACTCCTTCTGTTTCCTGTGTTCTAACAGTGAAATCAGGTTTTACCTGCATTCCGCCCTTGCAGCGCCATCGCCACGACAATCAGAACGGTGGACAGCATCAGGATGAGTGTGGAAATAGCGTTGATCTCCGGCGTGACCGATGTTCGCAGCAAGCCGAAGACAAACACCGGCAGCGTGGTTGAACCAACGCCGGACAGGAAGAACGTGATGACGAAATCATCCAGCGAGAGCGTGAACGCCAGCAGTGCGCCGGAAATCACGGCAGGGAGGATCAACGGGAAGGTGACGCGCCAGAAGGTGCGCCAGGTATTCGCGCCGAGATCGCGGGCGGCTTCTTCCAGACGCGGATTCATATCGGAAAATCGCGCCCGAACGATGATCGCCACAAACGAGACGGAAAAGACGACATGCCCGATGATGACGGTGCCGAAACCCGGCGTTGACCGCACTCCCACTTGATCCAGACCGTCGAAAATCACATTGAAAAACATCAGCAGGCTGACGCCCTGGGTGATTTCCGGGATGACGATCGGCAGAAACAGCAGCGCATCCACCCATGCTTTCCCGCGAAAATTGCCTCTTGCCAGCGCCATGCCGACCATCACGCCCAGCACGGTTGCAATCGCCGTGGTGGCGAGGGCGACGGTGATACTCGCGCCGAACGATTGCAGCATCTCCGACGTGGAGAAGCGGGCTTCCGACCCGGCGATATTGTTGAAAATATTCGTGTACCACTGGAATGTAAAGCCCTGCCATGATGAGACGGAACGCGAATCATTAAATGAAAAGATGACCAGCAGGACAATTGGCACCCACAGGAAGATATACCCCGCCACCGGAATGATCTTGAGCAGGACGAGATTCCCGATACGGCGCATTGCCATATCGCGGCGAACAACCCCTTCTCTGACGGTAAATTCGCCCTGTGCAACGCGCACTGGCTGGGCAGTGATGGATTGGGTCATCGTTGGACCTGCTTTCTGCGCGAGGACGCGAACACGTAGATGATCAGACTGAGCATGACGATTCCCATCATGACGACAGATGCCGCTGATCCGAGCGGCCAGTTGCCCGTGCCGCCGAACTGCCGCTGAATCAGCGTGCCGATCATCAAGCCTCGATTACCACCGAGCAGTTCCGGTGTGATGAATGAGCCGATTGCCGGGATAAAGACGAGAATACAGCCCGCGATCACGCCTGGCAGAGTAAGGGGCCAGACGACGCGCCAGAATGCCCGCCAGTCATTCGCGCCCAGATCGTAACTCGCTTCGACAAGGCGAAAATCGAAGCGCTCAACAATCGAATAGATCGGCAGCACCATGAACGGCAGGAAGCCGTACACCAGACCTACCTGCACGGCAAAGTCCGTAAAAAGCAGTTGTACCGGTTCCTGAAAGCCGAGTACGTTCATCAAAAACGAATTGACGACGCCTTCGTTGCCGAGGATGATACGCCATGCGTAGGTGCGGACGAGAAAATTTGTCCAGAAGGGCAGGATGACCAGAAACAGCGTGAACTGCTGTACCCAGCGCTTTTTGCGTGTGGCGACGAAAAATGCCAGCGGATACCCCGTGACCAGGCAGATGATGGTCGTGATTAAGGCAATTTTGATCGAGTCGATAAAAACGGAGAAGTAAGTCTGACTGAAAATGCGCTCGTAATTTTCCAGCGTGAGCGGGAATGTAATGAATGCGCCGCGTGAGCCGCGTGTCATAAAGCTGATCAGGATGACGATCAGCAGCGGCACGACGAAGAAAACGACCAGCCACACGATCAACGGCAAGGCAAGCAGCCGCCCCTGTTTCCGCGCTCGCGGGTTATAACCACCTGACCCGCTGAGATCAATATTGAATGCCATCGCTGCACCCTCCAACACGCAAACCAGTATAACAACTATTTCTACACGGGCGAGTCAGAAAACTCACCGAAAAATTCGTACCATTTTCCAGCCAGATTCTATACAAATTCAAACCATCCCATACGGACAACTTCCCGTGTGACAGCGTATTATCTGGGTGATAGAATGTAAAGAAAAATAAACTGAGAGGATTGATCATGCGGAAGCGCATCGTTATTATTCTAAGCATTATCCTCGTTCTCCTGTCGCTGCTGCCGATTTTCGCCATCAGCACGACGGCGCAGGGCTGCGGACCGGGCGTCGTACATACGGTGCGGGCGGGTGAAACCGTCTATCGCATTTCCCGGTTTTATGGCACGACGGTGAATGCAATTGCTCAGGCGAACGGGCTGGTGAACCCCGATCTCATTCATATTGGACAGCAGTTGACGATTCCCTGCGCTTCGTCCAGCGGCTCTTCAAGTGGTGGCGGCGCTCCTGTCTTCCCGATTTACTTCCCGCCCTATCAGGTGAATTACTACCCACCCAGCGGCAACGCGCCTCAGGCAGGCGGCTCATGCGCCACCTTCCGCGCCATTTCGCCGACGGATGGCTTGGTCTGGGGGACGAATGTTTTCACCTGGTCGCCCGTCGCGGGTGCTGTCGGTTATCGCGTGAACATCTATAATCTCGATGGCTTCTATAACGGAGCGCTCACCTCGTCGGTGACGACGGGGCAGCAGACCAGCGTGGCGATTGATACGACGGACTTAACGGTAGGTTTCGGCTATACCTTTGCGTGGGATGTGCAGGCGCTTGGGGCAAACGGCGCGGTAATCTGCTCGTCGTCGCGCATTCCTGTCGGGCGCAGCGCCCCGGCAACGCCGCTGCCAACAGCGACAGCAACAGTGTCGCCATAATAACGTCCCTCACCCCCTACCCCTCTCCCATGTCATGGGAGAGGGGAGAAAACACCGCAGATGGTAGGGGCAAGGCTTGCCTTGCCCGCAATGGTGACTTCGCGGGAGGGGCAAGCCCCACCCCTACAACCACACCGCAAATCTCCCGTACAAAACTTCGTGAAAAGTTTTACAAATTTTTAATGTACACGCGGGAAAAATAGGTGTATAGTGATGCCTGTTGTCTAAATTAGGAATGCGCTTCGCGCACCATAGGAGACCCGTAAAACGAGATGACCACTGTCCTAACGGACGCCTTTCTGAACGATGTTCAGACCCCCAGCCTTGTACTTGATTTCGCTACGATTTCCGATAACTACAACCGCTTCACCAACAGTTTTCCCAACGGCGACGTGTTCTATGCCATGAAAGCCAACGCGAGTTTCGACATTGTGCAGATGGTCGTCAATCGCGGCGGCGGCCTGGAAATTGCGTCTCTGGCAGAACTGGAAAAAGCGCTTCGCGCAGGCGCGACGGGTGAACGAATTATTTGCAGTAACCCGATCAAGAACCCGCAGTTCTTGCAGCGGATGAACGACGCAGACGTGTATGCCGTCGTGGTGGACTCAACATTTGAAGTGGAAAAAGTCGCTCGTTCCATGCCCGGCGCACGGGTGTATGTTCGCCTCGCGGTGGATAACACAGGCAGCGTTCTGCCGTTGGCGGGCAAGTTTGGCGTGGATAGTGACACCGCGCTCATGCTGTGCGACCTCGCCCGTGAGCATGGCTTGACGCCGATTGGCGTTTCGTTCCATGTTGGTTCGCAGTGTCTCAACCCCAACAACTGGGTCAACGCAATTGCGGCGTGTGGCGCATTATGGCGGCGTGCGGCGGCACATGGTCACCGCTTTAACTTTCTCGATATTGGCGGCGGTTTCCCAGCCGGGCATTATCATGATGCCAGCATTCCCACGATTGAAGCGATTGGCGCTGCGGTGAACGCGGCGATTGATCAGTATATTCCGTTTACGCCCGATCTGTTTCTCGTCCTTGAACCGGGTCGCGGTCTGTCCGGCGAAGCGGGGCAGTTGGTCACGACGGTGGAAGGTAAGGCGCAGCGTGGCACAGCGACGTGGTTGTATCTTGATGCGGGCGTGTTCAACGGCTTGATGGAGACGTTCGAGGGTTTTCCGCCCGTTGTTCGCCTGCTGGCTGATGACGCGGATGATCGCCCGATGGTGCGTTATACGCTGGCGGGTCCTTCGTGCGATAGTTCGGACGTGATGGCGCGTGATATGGAAATGCCCGAAGTCCATATCGGCGAGCGCCTCGTCTTCATTGATGTCGGCGCATATACCAATGAATATGCTGTGCCGTTCAACGGATTCCCTATTCCCGAAGTCGTCTCGCTCAATCTGGAATATGTGTGGGCGGGCGTGGAAGCGGACGAGGCATTCGCCGTCGCCTGATCGGTTCAAGCAGGTTAATGTAAATCTCACGGGCGCGTTGTATAACTTGCAACGCGCCCTTTTATTCATTTGACGGAAAAAATTCATGCTTCCCGACCACGCTTACACCCAACTTACGCCTGACCTGAGAATATGCTGTTTGCTCAATGGCATGTGGCAGGTGGGCGGGGCGCATGGTGCGATTGATCCGAAGGCGGCGATTCCAACCATGCTGGCATATCATGCCGATGGCTTCACGACGTGGGATTTAGCCGATCATTACGGACCGGCTGAGGACTTCATCGGCGCGTTTCGACGTGAACTGGCGGAGACGGTGGGCGACTCAGAACTTAATCGCGTGCAAGCCTTCACGAAATGGGTGCCGCGCCCGACGCGCATGACCCGCGCCGTCGTCGAGGGGGCTGTGGATGTTTCGCGGCGGCGTATGGGCGTCGAATCGCTCGACCTTTTGCAATTTCATTGGTGGGACTACTCGAACAAGGGATACATAGACGCGCTGCAGATTTTGTCCGAACTGCGCGACGAGGGCAAAATTCGCCATCTCGCGCTGACCAATTTTGACACGACCCGTCTTGAGCAGATCACGCGCTATGGTATTCGCGTCGTTGCCAATCAGGTGCAGTATTCGCTGGTGGATCGCCGTCCCGAAGCCAAATTGAGCGCCTTCTGCGAGGGACATGACATCAAACTACTGACCTACGGCACGCTTGGCGGCGGGCTGCTGTCTGAACGCTATCTGGATCAGCCAGAGCCAAATGCAGGGCAGTTAAATACCGCCAGCCTGCGAAAGTATGCCAATATGATCGCGGCATGGGGCGACTGGCTGTTGTTTCAGGATTTGCTGCGGGCGCTGAAAGAAGTCGCCGACAAACATGAGACGACGATTCCCGCCGTCGCCACGCGCTTCATTCTCGATCAGCCTGCCGTTGGTGGCGTGATTATCGGGGTGCGGCTTGGCGTGAGCGATCATCGTGCTGAAAATGCCCGCATATTTGATCTCACGCTTGACGATGAGGATCGCGCTTTGCTGGATGATGTCAGCCGCAGCGGAAGCGACCTGATGGATGTGATTGGCGACTGCGGGGATGAATATCGGCGGCAAAACTGATCACGACGTACAATCCGTATCCTGAGAAGTAGGAATGTTGGAGAGTGAGGTAACGGCGATGGCGGGTCAGTTTGAGGGCAAAGTCGCATTGATCACGGGCGCGTCGGGCAATCTGGGGCAGGCGGTGACGCGGCGTTTCGCCCGCGACGGCGCAAAACTGGTTCTGGTGGATCGCAATGCTGAGAAGTTGAAGGCGCTGGCGGACACAATGCAAAGCGATTACCAGGCAGAGTCATTCGTGACCAGCGCCGACCTGAGCGATCCCGCCGCTGTCGCAAAACTGTTCAATGATGCAGCGGGCGCGTTCGGGCAGGTGGATGTCGTCACGCACACCGTCGGTGGCTATGACGCGGGGAAAAATGTCGCTGACCTTGACCTGGATGTGTGGGACAAAATGATGAACCTGAATGCCCGACCCGTGTATCTGATCGGCGGGCAGGCAGCGAAGCACATGCTTGAGAAAGGCGTTGCGGGCAAGATCGTGTTTGTGCTGGCGCGGGCGAGCCTGAAAGGGGCGGCGGGCAGCAGCGCCTACACCGCCAGCAAAGCCGCAGCGCAGCGCGTGATGGAAAGCCTGTCCGCCGAAGTGCGCGACGCGGGGATTCACGTCAACGCTGTGCTGCCGAGCACTATTGATACGCCGCCGAACCGTGAATCCATGCCCAAAGCCGACACGAGCAAGTGGGTGACGCCGGAGCAGGTGGCGGATGCGATCGCCTTTCTGGCGTCCGATGCCGCCAGCGCCCTGCACGGCGTCAGCCTTGAGGTGTATAACCGGGCGTAAGGTTCCCACATTTCGTAGGGGCGAGGCTTGCCTCGCCCGCGATAAATCAACATAACGGGCGAGGCTTGCCTCGCCCCTACACACAGAATGTTATGAATCCGCTCAGCTAGACATCACCTGAAACAGCGTGATCTGCAAACCGTTCGGGTCGGCGAGGCGGGCATTGAGATGATTCCACGGCGTAAGCACAGGCTCATGAATCAGCGTTCCGCCGTATGCCAATGCTCGTTCCAGCGCAGCGTGAACATCCTCCACTTCAAAGGCGAAACGAATCTGCCCGCTTACGCGCTGCCCGACTTCGAGGCGGTCAACCGACGCGGCATGGGCGTCGTCAAAGATTTCCAGCGTCGCCCTGCCGGACATGAAGATTTGACCGTTGCCTTCATCCGTCCATAGGTCACCCGCAGTCAAACCGAGACCGTCGCGGTAAAAGGCGACAGCGACATGAAAATCAGGCACGGTTATTGCTACTCGTAATTCAGCAGGCATAACTCCTCCACTAATCTCAGCCGTTACCGTGTCGGGTCGCCATCGTTGAAAATGCCCGTCGGGTGGCAGCCGCGATTGGCTGCCGCTGCACCCTGTTCCAACTGGCGGAAGAGATCGGCGTGCTGCGTGTTCGGCGGAAATTCGGCGTTTTCCGCCCAGCCGTCGTTGACGAGGGTAGCGTTTACAAACACGTCGCCCACGTAAATATAGCGCAGCAGCCGCCCGAAGCGATCGGTGTCGCTGGTATCACGTACCATCGTGATCGTCTGCCCGCTGATGAGCGCGGCGTTGGCATCGGTCGCCTCCTGAAAACACACCTCATCCCGTTCAGGCGTATTCATTCCGATATAGCGAACGCGAAATTCCGAGCCGTTGTAACTCACGTCAATCGTATCGCCGTCGATGATTCGCACGACCTGAGCGACTTCCCCGCCTGCGGGTGGTGGGCTGATGATCGCCCCGCCGCCGCTGGTGTTGCCTCCGGAATTTCCGCCAGACGAACCCGTGTCGCTGCTGAGGTTACAAGCCGACACCGCAGCCATTACCAGTAGAAGACAGACAATGAACCTGAACCAGCGCATAAACACACCCGCAGGAATTTGCTATAATGAAGTCCGAATTGTACCGTAGTTTGAAAGCTATGCGGAAGCGCTCATGGACGAACTCATCATCATACAGGATCAGCGCCCGACGCGGATTGACGCCGTGAAGAACCGCGAACTGCTGATCTGCACGGCACGGCGGCTCTTTGCTGAGCATGGTGTGGAAAACATCACTATGTCGGCAATTGCGGACGCAGCGAGTGTCGGCAAAGGCACACTTTACCGACATTTTCCTTCCAAAGCTGATATTTGTCATGCGCTGCTCGATGGCTTGCAGCGGCAGTTGCAGGAGCAGACATTTGCCCGCCTGCGTGAATTTCCGGACGAACCGCTGGCTAATCTGCACTGGTTTGTCAATGCCGTGCTGGATTTCGTTGAGGCGAATCTTGATCTGTTATCACTGGGCAGCCTGCTCAATATCAACCCGATAATGCAGCACCACGCACACGACTGGTGGCGGCTGACGTTACGCGGGCTGCTGCTCAAACTGAATCTCACTCTGGATGTTGATTTCATGGCGGACAGCCTGTACGTCCTGATTGATCCGCGCACCATCTACTACATGAAAACGGTTCGCGGCTTTGAAACCTCGCGTATTCGGGCGGGCTTGTCTGAAATGGTTTCGCACCTCGCGCTATAAACGGACTGTATTCCGTTTCTCATCATTTACTCATGTAACGTCCTTGCGCCCCGTGTTGTCTGTGGCATTATAAATGGACTAGCGTCCGTTTTTATTGATTTCAGCCTCTCGGCAATAAGGAGCAACCTCATGAGCAAGTGGACATTTGACCCCGCCCATACCGTCATTTCGTTTTCAGCCCGTCATATGATGGTGATGAATGTGCGCGGATCGTTCAAGCAGGCAAGCGGCACGATCTGGTTTGACCCGTCACAGCCGCTGGCGGGCAAGGTGGACGTTGAAATTGACGCTGCCAGCATTGATACAGGCGTGGCAGACCGGGATAATCACCTGAAAAGCCCCGATTTTCTCGATGTCGCCAATTTTCCGACGCTGACCTTTGTCAGCAAGCACGTTGAGCAGACGGGCGAGGGCGAAGGCGTGATCACGGGCGACCTGACTATTCGCGGCGTTACCCGTGAAGTGAAGCTCAGGACCGAATTCAACGGCACGGCTACCGATCCATGGGGCAATGAAAAGGCAGGTTTCACGGCGACGACCAGGATCAACCGTGAGGACTGGGGCTTGAACTGGAACGTCGCGCTGGAAACAGGCGGCTGGCTGGTCGGCAAGGAAATCCGGATTGATCTGGAAATTGAAGCTGCGAAAGTTAAGGAAGAGGTGGCGGAAGCCGCTGCGGTGTAAAGCCCTGACCCCCAACCCCTCTCCCTCAGGGAGAGGGGAGAAGACACGTTTGGATTCAGCCTACGGTGGACTTACCGAATAGGTGCGAAAGCGGCTGACATCCCAGTAACAATTGCTGCTATCCACCTGATAACCCGGCGAATTCAGCGTGGCAAACCCTGAATTGTCATCCAGCCAGTGCAGCCCTCTAATCGTCAACATGCCGCTGGTGCTATAGCCATAATCGGTCATACTGCGTCCGTCATTACGGCAGGCAATCACAGGCTGCGGCGCTTCTGAGACGGGAAGTAAGTTGCTGATTACCCCGGTTTCCAGATCAAGGACGCCGATCTGCTCTTCGCCAGCTTCGGCGGATGCTAACTCAACTACCAGTAAGGTTCCATCAGGACTGGGATACACTCCTGACCAATCCAGCGGCAAGCTGGTCAGCAGTTCTCCGTCTGGCAGGGTGTAAACGGAGAGCGTCCCGGCGAAACTTTCATAATTGTCTGGATCAGTGAGCGTGTTCACGTACAGGCGCTGCCCATCATCCGAAAATGCCGCGAGGCTGACCACGACATCCGGAATTTCAAACAACACGGTTTCATTTGCCACATTAAGGACATACAACGATTGTTCGTCGCCGACTGCGGCAAGCTGGTGATCGGCTCTAAAGTTCGTCATATAGACGGGATATGGGCTGTAGCGAAGCAGCAGATCGTTCAAGTGTTCATCAGCCTCGGCATCCTGTGTGATGGTGCCATCATTCACATCCACCTGAAAGCGGGAGAATGTTTCGTTGTCGAAATTCGTTGCAATGATTTCCAGCAGGTTATCAGGTGTGAAACGCATCGGACTGATAAAACGATCAATTGTGAAGATTGCGGGGGAAATTAACTCCTCAGCAAGAGGAATGCTTGCAGTTTCAGGCAGTGGTGTCCCTGTAGAGCGATCATACGGTTCGAGAATCAGGTTATGCCCGCCGCAGTTGTCCATTAGCACCCAGAGAATATCCGTATCAGGCTGAACGGCTGAAGCCATCGGGCAGCGGTAGCTCAACTCCTGCTCATTGGTCAAGGTGAGGGAAGGGATACTGTCCTGTGCGTAGATTGCGAATATGGGAACAGCGAGTACGACAGGCAGCGAGAGGAGTAACCAGATAAACGGGCGGAGTATCCGTCGTGCGTGGTAAGACGTTTCCAAAATAACCATGCCTTCCATAAATCAGTCAGTATAAATGAAGGAATCGGATTCAGAGTCAAGCCCCCTCTCAAACGCACTTGAGAGGGGGTTAAAGATAGATGGACGTTGAACTACGGAGTCAATTCGCTCACAAACAGCGTGGAAGCGATGAATTCTCCACTGGCATAGCTGCCAACCCAGATGTCATAGGGTCCGCTGTCCGGGTTGGCGATATTGATCAGTGGATTCAAGCCTTCACCGCTGTCATCATCGCAGTAGAAGTCTCCGTTGGGGTCAAGCACCAGCAGCGTCGTATCGTCATTCGCTTCGACATAGAAGTACAGATTGTCGAAAGCGCCTTCGGTGTAATTGACGCGAAAATCGGGAGCGCTGGTCACGTAACCACGGCAGCTATTGCTGACGGCTTCGGCAGCGCTGATGCTTCCGCCGCTGGTAATGTCAACCTCAAATGGATCAGGCACAAAGCCGCTGGTCAGTGAGACGCTGCCATAATTCGGGTTCAAGCCGAAATTCAGCCCGCCGACAGTGGTATTACTCGAATTGTTGTTGTTTGAATTGTTATTGTTCGAGTTGTTCCCCGACCCGCTGACACCTACCTCGCTGATGAACAAAGTCGAGTCCACGAATTCATCCTCGGCGTAGCTGCCGACCCAGATATCATAGATGCCACTGGATGGGTTGGCGATATTGATGAGTGGATTTAAGCCTTCACCGCTGTCATCATCACAATAGAAATCACCGTTTGCGTCCAGCACCAGCAGGGTTGTATCGTCATCTGCTTCGACGTAGAAATACAGATTGTCGAAGCTGCCCGCATCATAATCAATGCGGAAATCGGGAGCGCTGGTCACATAGCCGCGGCAGCTGTTGCTGACGGCTTCGGCAACGCTGATGCTACCGCCGCTGGTAATGTCAACCTCAAATGGATCAGGCACAAAGCCGCTGTCCAGCGCAACACTGCCATAGTTCGGATTGCGTGATGCGTCAACGGTATTGCTGTTTGAGTTCGTGTTGTTATTCGAGTTGTTGTTGGAATTATTGCCCGATCCGCTGACACCCACCTCGCTGATGAACAGGGTTGAACTGATAAATTCATCCTCGGCATAGCTGCCGACCCAGATGTCATAGATACCACTGTCGGGGTTGGCGATGTTGATGAGCGGGTTCAAACCTTCGCCACTGTCATCATCACAATACCAATCGCCATCTGCGGCATTGATGATGAGCGTGGTGTCATCATCTGCTTCGACATAGAAATACAGGTTATCGAAACTGCCCGCATCATAATCAATGCGGAAGTCCGGAGCGCTGGTGACATACCCACGACAGCTATTGCTGACGGCTTCGGCAGCGCTGATACTGCCACCGCTGGTGATGTCAACCTCAAATGGATCAGGTACAAAGCCACTGTCCAGCGCGACGCTGCCGTAGTTTGGCGTCGCGGACAGGTTGAGTGTGCTTGAATTGTTGTTATTGGAGTTGTTATTTGAATTGTTCGGGTTGTTGCCGCCGCTGCTGTTCAGTTCGCTGATGTTGAGCGTTGCACTGACAAAGCTTGTGGATGAAAAACTGCCGACCCAGATATCATAGGTGCCGCTGGATGGGTTGGCGATATTGATCTGACCATTCAGCCCCTCACCGCTGTCATCATCGCAATACCAGTCCCCGTCCGCGTCCAGCACAACCAGCGTGGTATCGCCTTCTGAGGTGACATAAAACGACAGCATGTTAAAACTGCCCGCTGTGTAGCTGATACGGAAGTCCGGAGCGCTGGTGGCATAACCCCGGCAGCTTCCGCCCAATGCTGATGCGATACTCACGCTGCCGCCGCTGGTCAGGTTGACCGAATAGGGATCGGGCGTAAAACCGCTGGTAAGTGATACGCTTCCATAATTTGGATTAGCTGTGTAATCCAGCGACTGCGCCGCGACAAACAAGGTCGGGAGCAGCACCAGGGCGGCGACGATTACAAAAAGCGATATTCGGATATATGGAAGTTTCATGGGTGAACTCTCCACTGTGTGAATAGTAACTTCACGATAGCACAAAGTGGAGAATGTCAGGCATAAAAAATCTGCAAATTTATAGTTTATTTATGTTTATCTGCACCAACGACTTGCTCATAAACGGCAATCGTTTCTTTCGCCGTCTTGCGCCAGTTGAATTTGGTCGCCTGCGCCAGTCCGCGTGTTGCCTGCGTCTCACGTAAATTATCGTCTACCAGCAGCGCGAGGATCGCCCCTGCCATTGCCCGCGAACTGCCTGCCTCGACCAGATACGCACCCTCGCCGACGATCTCCTCCATCACAGGAATCTGGTTGGCGATCACAGGTGTGCCACTTGCCATTGCCTCCAGTACAGGCAGACCGAATCCTTCATAACTCGTCGGCGTCACGAACAGATCGGCAAGGCGATAAAATGACGGTTTATCCGCCTCATCCACTTCTACCGTGAAGCGCACGGCACCCGATAAGCCAGACTCGCTGACTTCCTGCGGAATATCGGGGAACAGCGGCGTCCCCCATGTTGCAGGCGGCTTGCCCGCAAGCACCAGCGGGACTTCCTCACCCATCGGCGGGGCGACAAACGTATAGGCGGCGATCAACTGGCTGACCTGCTTGCGGACATCGAAGCCGCCGAAATACAGCACGAAGCGCTCCGGCAGATCGTACTTCTGTTTGACCTCCATATCACGTTCCGCGCCGAGTTTGGGGTGATAGGCGTCACTGACCGCCAAATGCGTGACCGCAACGCTGCTCTCTGGAATATCGAGATAACGGAGAATATCCGCTTTGGCGGCATGGCTGATCGTGAGGATGTGCGCCGCGCCCCGCGCTGCCGCGCTTTGCAGCGAGGTATACAGACGGGGCAGAAAGCCGCTGGCGTATTCGGGCAGCGCCAGCGGAATCACATCCAGAATGCTGACGACGACAGGTACAGGCGAGCGCAGCGGCGCTCCCCAGTAGGGAACGTGGGCAAGATCAACGTGCGCCTTGCCCGCTAGTGATGGAAACGCCCGCTGTTCAAACCAGACTTTCGCCAGATTGCCGCGCCCGCCTCTTGCATGGATAACGTCAACCCCGCCCGGTATCTCCGTATTTGCCGTGTTGGACGGCAGAATCAGGATGAATTCAATATCCGGAGCAAAGCGGCGCATGGCGGGCAGAAGATAACGAAGATACTGCCCGCTGCCCGTATAGGGCTGATCCCAGAACCACCCGTTGATGGCGACTCGCAGCGCCATCAATCATCCTCGGCGGGCATGGGCGTGTTAATGCAGTCCTCGCACAAGCCATAAAATTCCAGCAGATGCCCGGTCAGATGGACATGAAGGCGCTGTTCCAGTTCGGACGAAAGCGCAGTCAAGCCGCATTCCTCAAACTCGATCACGCGGTTGCAGTTGGTACAGATGACGTGATGATGATGTCCGCCAAGCAGCAGCACATACGTTGGGGTGATGCTGCTGTTGATATACGTCGGGCGCACCAGCGACAGCCGTGTGAACAGGTCAAGGGCGCGGAATACGCTTGCCCGCCCGATGGTCGAATCAGTGGTGTTCACCTGCTCCAGCAGTTCCGACGAGGTGAGATGCCCACCGCTTTGCTCCAGCACATTAAGTACCGTCAGGCGGGCGTGGGTCAGCTTATGCCCCTGATCGCGCAGGTGTTGAGCGCGTGGGCTGAAATGATCGGACATGATGCAAAATCCTTGCTCGATTGCCTGCAATTGTAGCCGTTCTCAGCATATTTCGTAGGGATAACGTGTGTTTTCAACCCTCCCGTATCAACCACAGCGCCTTTAGAATCGTTTGCTATGAAACGAACACTTCACTTTCTCTTTCCAGTTTTGATTCTGGCTGGTTGTCTCACTGGCTGCGAAGCGCTCGGCGTCACAAGCGGCGCGTCAGGTGGAGAAGTCAGCTCGATCCTGCAAATTCAGCAGTCGCCTGCCGAAGTCGTCTCTACGTTTATGGACGCATGGGGGCGGCGCGATTATGACGCCATGTATGCCCTACTTGCTCCGCAAAGCCAGCAGTTGACCAGTCCCGCCGTATTCCGCGAGATCTATGAGGCAGCGGACAGTGCCATTGGCACGAACGCTGTGACCGCGACGATCACCGACACCGAAGAACAGGGAACATCCGCCGTCGTGAATTATGACGCGGTGATCGGCTCCACCATCTTCGGCGAACTGCCTGATAATGAGCGCGTGATGCGGCTTGTGGAAACGGCGAACGGCTGGCGGATCGCGTGGACGCAAATGGACATTTTTGATGGCTACGCGCCCGGCACGACGCTGGATGCCGCTTCTCGCCGTCAGCCGCGTGGCAATATCTACGCCAGTGACGGGCAGCCATTGGTCGAGCAGGATGGCGCCGTCGTCACCGTCTACGTCGCGCAGAATGCCATTTTTGATTACGAATTGTGCCTTGATGTCCTGACGACGGCGTTCATGCGCCAGCGGGGCGATCTCGATGAGATGTTCGCTGGCTATAACCTTGAAACGCAGATACCGATTGGCGATCTCGATCAGGAGGGGTATGCGCGTTACAGCCAGTCGCTCAACGACAATTGCGCTGCCGTGATCACCACGCGTGAGACACGGCGTTATGCCGGGCATGGTGCAGCAGCGCACATCACCGGTTATATCGGCGGCATTCCATCCGAGCAGGTCGAAGCCTACCAGTCTCGCGGTTATGACTTCGGCGAACTGGTTGGCTTGGGTGGGCTTGAAGCGCAGTATGAGGAAGAACTGGCGGGCGGCGCGACCCGTGTGCTGCGAATCATCGAACCCGGCGGCATGGTCGTGCGCGAACTGGCGTCCAGCGAAGGCAGTACGCCAATGGACGTCAACCTGACGATTGACTACAACCTGCAAATGACCGCCGGGCAAGCCCTGTCCGACGCCTTCAATTATGCCGAAGGCAACTGGGGCAGCCGCGAACATTCGACCGGCGCGGGCGTGGTCGTCATGGACGTGGATACGGGCGCGGTGCTGGCGCTGGCAAGTTACCCGACGTATGATCCGGGTATCTTCAACCCGGATACCCCCTATTTCTTCGTCGGCGATTACATCATTGAACTCGGCGGCGATAACCGCCAGCCATTCCTAAATCGCGTGATCCAGAACAGCTATCCACCCGGCTCGACCTTCAAGATCATTACGACGGCGGCAGCCGCCAACGAAGGCATTTGGGGACCAGAGGAAATCTTCTACTGTGGGCGCGTGTGGCAGGGGCAGGAATACGGCGATACCCGCCCCGAACGCTATGACTGGCGCAACTTTGAGCCGGAAGAAGCGAACTTCGATACTGGCGATGTGAATATGCCCGACGCCCTGACCGCCTCGTGCAATCCATTTTTCTATACGATGGGAGCGCTGCTTTATCGGGATCGTGGCGCATCAACCCTGACGAACTATGCCCGCCAGATGGGGTTAGGGCGTCCTACCGGCATAGACATAGAAGTCGTCCCGGAAGCGGCGGGGCAGATTCCAACGCCGCAGGGCGCGGACGCGGCGATCTCCGAGGCAATCGGGCAGAGCGACGTGCAGGTGACGCTGCTCCAGATGGCGCGCATGGTCAGCGGCGTCGCCAACGGCGGCACACTCTACCAGCCTTATATCGTCGAAAGCGTCGGTATAGACGGACAAATGCCCTTCTATGAAGCCGAACCTGAAATCGTTGGGGATATGGGTTTGAGCGAAGAAGCGCTCGCCGTTGTGCGGCAGGGCATGTGCCAGGTCACCGACAGTACGGTGTACGGGCGCACATCGGGCGAACGGCTGGGAACGGCATGGTTCGTCTTTACCGATCCGGATTGGTATCCTGTCTCCTATACCGTGTGTGGCAAGACCGGCACGGCGCAGACCGGGCGCATTGAGCCGCACGGCTGGTTTGTCGCCTTCGCGCCCGCCGACGACCCGCAGATCGCCATCGCCGGCATGGTGGAATACGGGCGTGAAGGCAGTGAAACCGCCGCGCCGATTGTGCGCCGCATTCTCGACGCCTATTTCAATGTCCCATCGGATCAGGTCGCCCCCTATCCTGACTGGTGGTATGAGAACGATTACGCCCCGCTCACTATTCCAGAGGGCAGTACGGGGGTGTGAAAAGAACAGTTAAAAGTTAAAAGTGTAAAGTTGAAAGTGAAAGACAAAGCCTTTGTACTTACTTTTAACTTTTAACTTTTAACTTTTAACTTTTAACTTTTAACTTTTAACTTTTAACTTTTAACTTTTAACTTTTAACTACGACAAACGAAGGTGATTATAGGGGAACGTATGACGACTATTGCCCTCTGCCCCTCCTGTGACGGCTATGGCTGGCTGGAAGACGACGAGGCCGGCGCGGCGGAGGAATGCGGCTGGTGCGCGGGTGCGGGCTACGTCTACCGGGATGAGCGCGGCGTGGATCGCGCTATCCCTACAGCCGATTATGCCGCCGTCGCCCCCGAACTGGAACGGCTTGAAACCGAGCGCCTGCGCGACATGGGCTACACGGGGAGCGCGATAAAACCCTGGGAACAGCAGGTGCGCGGCGAAAACATGGCGCGAATGAAGCGGGATAACGGTCAAAGCGGATAACTTCGCATTGAGAGTAATGAAAACTCACTTGGCGTTCTTGGCGACCTGGCGGTTCAAGTTGTTTTTGCATGTTTCAATTTAACGTGTCTCTACCCATACCGCGCCTTTATCCCCTGTGCCAGATAATGCGCCAGCCCCATGATCGAGATCATCGGGTTGACGCCCGTGCAGGTCGGCATGGCGCTGGCGTCGGCGACGAATAAATTCCGCACTTCGTATGTTTCGCCGTTCGGCTTGAGCGCCCCGTGAGCGCTGTTTCCGCCAATTCTGCATGACGCCATCTGATGAGCGCTGAACAGGGAAAAACTGTTCGGACGCAATCCCTGCTCTTTGACTGCCCCCAAAAATTCCTCAAATGAGCGCCCTTGATCCGCCCGATAAAAGGTGTGGCGCGTGTGCGGGCTAGCGACTTCACGAGCGCCCGCCGCGTGATGAACGCGCAGTGCGGCGAGAATGCCCTGTTGCAAATGCCCCGCATCGTGCGGGTGCAGGTGATACTGGATAACGGGCTGCCCGCGCCTGTCCACCGTCACGCGCCCGCCGAAGCGATCCCGTGTCAGGATGATGATGGTCGCCAGATTTTCAAGCTGCGCCATCGTCTGCTTATGCTGTGTGCCGCTTTCCCAGGCGAGTGTGAGCGCGGCGATTCCCGGATGCACGGGTGCAGTTTCCAGCCGCACACCGTAGCCCGCACCGTCCAGATCTGCAAATTCGGATGACACCAGCCCCAGCGGGACGCCCTGCCAGCCGCGCATGGGATGATCGAATATACCGTAGATGGGGCTGGTCGGGTGTAGGCGCAGATTCGCCCCGATATGCCGGTTGCCGAGTCCCGAACGGAGCAGCAGCGCCGGGCTGTGGATCGCGCCCGCCGCGACGATGACGACTTTCGCGTGAATATTGACCGCATGTGCAGCGCGGTCTTCGCCTGTGACCGTGACCTGTGCGCCCCGCGCTGTCTCGTGTTCGATTAGCAAACGATTCACATGACCGCGCACGATGATTCGCGCCCCGTGATCATAAGCATCCTGCAAATAGGTCTTGAGCGTTCCCTGTTTCGCCCCGAACCGACAGCCGTAATTGCAGAAGCCGCAGTCCTCACAATCTTTGACGTTGCGCGGGGCTATCGCGGCATCATAACCGAGTTTTTTGCAGCCGTCGCGAAAAGCAACGTTGAGTGCGTTCAGCGGCGACTCGCTGTTGACGTTGAGCCGCGCTATGACACTATCCAGACTGGCGGCATAGGCGTTGCTCGTTGCGCCGCTAAAGCCGAGTTTTTCCCATTCCGCCAGCACCGAGTCAGGTGTGCGAAAAGACGCTGCCCAGTTGATCGTTGTGCCGCCGCCCAGTACGCTGCCCGCGAGGATTGAGATGGCTTTATCGCTGCTGGTCAGCGCCCCGAATTTTTCAAACAGGCGCTCGGTGCTTTCCAGTTCGCGCCCGTGAAAGTCGCTGTCAGACCAGTATTCGCCTTTCTCGACGACAATCACATCCATGCCCGCCGCTGCCAGTTCACCCGCGACCACGCCGCCGCCCGCGCCGGAGCCAATGATCAGCGCGTCGCAGGTGAGGGCGGTATCCGCCGCGATCTGAAATGGCTGAATCGGGCGTGGTGTATCGTGTTGCTGTGGCTCTGGCAGGCGATAGTTGATGGCTGACCATGCCGGATTCGGCTCACCATCTGGCATGACGCTGTAAAAGATGAACAATGCGAGGCGCTTCAAACTTTGAAATATCTGCCGCGCCTGGGCGATGTCGCTGGCAGACCATGCCCGCAGCAGCGTTTCCCGTTCGTCACGGGTCATCGCGCTGAACGGCTTGGCAATGCGAACGGTGCGGCGGTTGAACAGGCTGTTTTCAAGCAGACTCAGTGTCGTTTTCAGCGCCGTCCGATCCGTATCACCCGCGACCCGTTCGAGCGCCGTTTCCAGCCAGTCGGCAAGCCCGACATCGCCCGCGCTCGTCGTCATCAGCGGCGAGTCCGACTCGCTCAGTGCAGGGACGAATGTATCGCAGATCAGGGTGAGGGTGGCGCGTTGGTCGTCCGAAAAAAGGGTCATGATCGAGCCAATAATTCCCTAAAAGGTCGGTTATTGTAACGCAAAGTCAGCCGCCCTTTTCGTGGTATAGTAATGAGGAGAGTGAAAAGTGAGTGAAATCATGCAAGCTACTCCTGAAAAGACCCGCACAAGCGCTGAAGAATTTGCCCAACTGCCGGAGAGCAACCAGTTCATCGAACTCATCGAGGGAGAAATTATCGTGAGTCCTACACCTGTAGATCAGCATCAGGATAACGCAGGGGACATTTACGTAGAATTTAAGCTGATCGCCAGACAATTTCCCGAAAGAGGCAGAGCGAAAATTTCACCGCTGGAGATACATTTTGACGATGAAAATATCCTTGAGCCGGATGTTTTCTGGATCAGCAGTACCAACAAGACGTGTGTATTAGGCGACGATGGCTACTGGTATGGTGCGCCCGATCTGGTTGTTGAAGTGCTGTCGCCGTCTACCGCGCGTCGGGATCGCCAGAAGAAACGCGACCTGTACGAGAAATTTGGCGTGCGCGAATACTGGATCGTTGACCCGATTCACCACACGATTGAACAACTCCTTCTGACGGACGGCAAATACGATCAGCCAGTCATTTATGGTGAAGGCGACAGCCTGTACACGCCCGTTATTGATCACACGTTTGAAGTGAACGCGCTGCTTGGCTTGAAGCCCGGCGCGTCACTTACACCACCTCATCAAAACGCATGACCTCAACCTGCTTCCCCTCAATGAGTAATAGCTGACCCGGCAGCACATAATCCAGCTCATCTTTCCGCGCAAAACTGCCTTTGAGCAAATAACTTTTCAGCGCCGCGATGATAATGCCGTGCGTACATACCCAGATATGTGAATACGTGCTTCCCCGCATTTCCTGGACAAAGGCGTAAACGCGATCCTGAATCTGCTCGAATGTCTCGTGAACCATCTCGTTCAGGCGCGGGTCACTGATGAATGGCTGACCTGTAATCTCCGTCACGATGTCTGCCGTTTGCTGGCAGCGCAGAAATTCGGAGCGGACGGCAAAATCGCACGGGCGACCCTTCAGATATGCTCCGATTCGGCGCACCGGGGGAATGCCCTCCGGCAGCACTTCGGCAGTGATGATCTTATCGCCGTAGCCGCGCTTGCTCAGAGTCGCCAGTCCATGCCGGAAAATTGTCCAGTGTTGCGTGGTGTTGGTCATCAATGACTCCTTCATAAACATCCACAATCTGCCTTGCTATCGTTTTCCAGCTTAGGCTCTGCGCGATTGCCAGCAGCGCCTCGCTGATCTGATCATGCTGGCGCGGGTCGGTAAGCAGGCGTTCCATCTGTGATGCCAGCAGCAGCGGGTTATTCACCGATGTGACGAGCAGATCGGTCTTCTCGTCAATCAGGCTGGAAATGCCCGTCACATTCGTCGTGATGATCGGCGCACCGCACGCCATCGCCTCCGCCGCCGCCATGCCGAACGACTCGTAATGCGACGGCATGACGACGACATCCGCCGCGCTGTAGTAATAGGGCAGCACCGTTTGCAGCTGCTGTCCGGCGAAATGAACGACCGGCGTCAGCTTGAGCAGCGAGCGCAGCTTTTCCAGCTTTTGCAGTTCGCGTGACCACTGGTTTGGCGGCGGCGACACATCCCCGCCGATGATCCACAGGCACACATCCAGCGACGGGCATTTTTCCAGCAGGATTTTCAGGGCGTACAGCAGCATATCAATGCCCTTCAGCGGCTCAATCCTGCCGCAGAACAGGATGACCTGCTCATGCGCGTCAATTCCGAGATGCGTCTTTGCCTCAAGGCGATCAATCGGGCGGAAATTCGCCAGGTCAACGCCCGGCGGAATCACCACCGCCTTCTCATCGCCCGCCTGATACAGATAGCTTAGATATGCCTGATCGCTCTCGCTCGGCGCAATGATCCGATCCGCTCTGGCGACGAGTTCAAATTCGGCGTCAATCCGCGATTTTTCCTCCCGTTCCAGTTCGTCGCGGGCGACGAGATTCTTCATCAGCGCCAGCGTGTGGAAGGACATCACCAGCGGCACAGGCTGATCACCCTCGCGCTGGATTTCCAGCCCCGCCAGCCCGGACAGATAATAATGACAGTGGAGGACATCATACGTCACGTCATGTTCACGCACGAACGCCTGAAAATTGCGGACAAATTCGGGAATATGCCGGTACAGTTCCTTTTTCGGCACGGGTGTTTCGGGTCCGGCGGGCAGGTGAATGACGCGAAACAGCGGGTTGACCTGCACGACATACGGCTGCTGGTTATCCTGGCTGCGCGTGAAGGCATCCACCGCGATCCCCTGCCGCGCAAGCTGCAAGGATAACTCCAGCACGTACACGTTCATGCCGCCGGTTTCCTTGCCCTCCTGCGCCGCCAGCGGGCAGGTATGAAACGAGATCATCGCCACACGTTGTAATGCCATGTATTGCCCTCAAAGCGAATTGACGTACCTATTGTAGCGAAGTGTTGGCGTTATGCAGTCGGTAAAATGGGCAGGGTGGAGGCGTATTGCCGCCGCCGTCGAAAGTTTTTTTGTGGAAACGGCGGCAATAAAGAAAGTGCTGAGTGCAGAGAAATACCGTTGAACCGCCAAGACGCCAAGAACGCCAAGAGAAAAATATGCGGCTGCCGACGGCTGCCGTTTTGAGATTTATCTGACGTTTTACGGCAATTGGTGATGTTTTTCCTCGTGACCAAACGGCAATAACGGCAACAGGGACGGCAGATAAGGCAGGAACAGTTAAAAGTGCAAAGTTAAAAGTTAAAAGTAAATGAAGTGATGAGTGATGAGTGAAAGAAACGTACAGTGACGAAAAGAAAAGGATATGGGGAAATGGGAGATTTGTGGCGTCATTTTGTACACAAATTGGCGGATTAGCACAGGTGCGCTAGAATCAGGATATGACATTGTGCTTACCTGACTTCACGAAAACCCCATGACAATCAAACCTACCCACAGCGCCATAAAAGCCTTTTATGAAGATCGCCAGCACTTGCAGAAGCACGGAGCAAGCAATGAGCTACAGATGCGCGAGGCGTTTGGCGATTTGCTCAAGGTGTTGGGACGGGCGCACGGGTGGACGAGCCTTGTAGAACTTTCCGAGATCGGGCGCGGCGGAGCGCGTATTCGCCCTGACGCCGTGTTGAAGGATGAAAGCGGTTTCGTGCGCGGCTACTGGGAAGCGAAGGATGAGCGCGATGATCTGGATGCCGAGATCGCCAAAAAGCTGGCTGCGGGTTATCCCAAGCGGAATATCATTTTCGAGAACGGTGTTCGCGCCGTCCTGTACCAGCATGGCAAAAGCGCAGGGGAGTATGACCTGACCAAGCCGGATGCAGTCGCCGATCTGTTCAATGCCTTTTTCGTCTATACCGAGCCGGAATACGAGAATTTCAACAAGGCGGTGGCTGAATTCAAGGAACTGACGCCGCACCTCGCCGCACGGTTGAAGACGCTTATCGAGACGGCACACCGCGACAATCCGCGCTTTCAGGCTGCCTTTGCCGAGTTCATGGACGTGTGTAAGAACTCGCTCAACCCGAATATCGCCCGCGCCGCCGTTGATGAGATGATCATCCAGCATTTGCTGACGGAACGACTGATGCGAACGGTGTTTGATAATCCTGAATTTCGCCAGCGCAATGTGATCGCCGCCGAGATTGAAAAGGTGATCGCCGCACTGACCAGCCAGCATTTCAGCCGCGAGGATTTTATCGGCGATCTGAACCATTTCTATCTGGCGATTGAAGCCGCCGCCCGCACCCTGCACGGATTCCGTGAACGGCAAACGTTTATCAACACGGTGTATGAGCGCTTTTTCCAGGGGTATGCCGTCAAGGTGGCGGATACGCATGGCATTGTGTATACGCCGCAGCCGATTGTGGATTTCATGTGCGCCGCCGTTGAGGAAGTGCTGCATGATGAGTTTGGCATGGGACTCGATCATCCTGAGGTTCGTCTGATTGACCCGGCGACGGGGACGGGCAACTTTATCATCAACCTGTTAGGGCGAATTCAGGAACGCAACCCGGCAGCGCTGCCGCAGGTGTATGCCGAACGGCTCTTCGCCAATGAGGTCATGCTGCTGCCGTATTACGTCGCCGCGCTCAATATTGAGCATACCTATTACGAACTGACCGGACAGTATGCCTCGTTTGACGGTTTGTGCTTCGTGGACACGCTCGATCTGGCAGAGGGTGCCCAGGCGCAACTGGCGTTCATGAACGAGAAAAACTCAGAGCGCGTACAGATTCAGAAGGGATCACGGATCAATGTGATCATCGGCAACCCGCCTTACAACATGGGGCAGGTGAACGAGAATGACAACAACAAGAACCGCGCCTACGGCGTGATTGACGACCGAGTGCGCGACACCTATGTGAAAGACTCGAAAGCCACACTGCGAAACAAGCTGTATGATCCGTATGTCAAGTTTTTTCGCTGGGCAACGGACCGCTTGCAGGGGCGCGATGGGATCGTCTGCTATGTGAGCAACAATTCATTTGTCGATCAAATCGCCTTTGACGGGATGCGAAAACATCTGCTTGAGGACTTCAACCGTGTTTATCATCTTGATCTCGGCGGCAATTCACGGAAAGTCACCAGCGGAGTCAAGGCGGATGGTAATGTTTTCGATATTCGCGTCGGCGTGGGAATCACGGTCGCGGTGCGCTCATCGCGGCACGACGATCACAAACTGTATTATCACCGCGCTCTTCAAGGCGAAAAACGGGATGATAAGCTGAAATTTCTCACCGATCATGTTGAACGGATGGGACGGCATAATGCGCTGAACACGATTGAGTGGCGCGAACTCACGCCCGACTCTCGCAATACCTGGCTGGTGGCGGATGGCGCGGACGACTTTGCGGCGATGCTCCCGCTGGGATCAAAGGATGCCAAGGCGAAACTTGGCGTTGAAAGCACTATTTTCCGAATGTACTCCCTAGGAGTAGCGACGAACCGCGATCAATGGGTATACGATTTTTCCAGGTCAGAACTGGAAAACAAACTGCGACGGATGATCCACAATTACAACTATGAGGTGTTTCGCTGGTCAGATGGTACTTCCATACAATCCATAGATAATTTTGTGAATATTGATCCGAAATACATAAAATGGACGGATCGGCTCAAGGAAGCGGTTGTCCAACAGCGGCGGCTTGCCTTTGATGAGACGCACGTTCGCAATAGTCTGTATCGCCCGTTCGCCAAACAATTCCTCTATTTTGACGAACTGCTCAATCAACGGCGTTATCAGCAGCATAGAATCTTTCCTACACCTGCAACTGAAATGGAAAACCGTGTCATATGGTTAAAGGTTGGAACAGAATTACCCTATTTCGCGCTCATGGCGAATAGCTTAGTAGACTTGTTGCCGCAAGGTGGTTCGCAAACCTTCCCCTTCTACGTCTATGATGAGGATGGGACGAACCAGCGCGAGAATATCACGGATTGGGCGCTGAAGACGTTTCGGGCGCATTATGGCGACGAGATGATCAGCAAGTGGGATATTTTCCATTACGTGTATGCGGTGCTGCACCACCCGGCGTATCGAGAGACGTATGCGGCGCATTTGAAGCGTGATTTGCCGAGGATACCATTCGCGCCTGATTTTAAGGCGTTTGCGACGGCAGGAGAAAAGCTGGCGAAACTGCATATCGGCTATGAATCGGTTGAGCCTTATAAAGACTTAACACCGCGTTGGAAAGCGGGGGTACCAGCGGATTTCCGCGTGAAGAAAATGCGCCTGAGCAAAGACAAAACGGAGATCGTCTATAACGACGTGCTGACCTTGACGGGTGTGCCAGAGGCGGCGTTCGCATACAGGCTGGGCGGACGTTCAGCGCTGGAATGGGTGATTGACCAGTACCAGGTCAGCACGGATGCTCGCAGCGGGATTACCAGTGATCCGAACCAATACAGCAATGACAAAAACTACATCGTTGATCTGGTCGGGCGGGTGATCGAAGTGAGCGTGAAGACGGTGCAAATTGTGGCGGGGCTGCCCGCGCTATCCTGAGAGCACGAAAAACTGTACTCCGTATCTTAACACTTCCGTCATTCTTCCTGTTTCGTTCGTGTTTATCAGAAGATGTTTTCTCATCTATAACGCCTTGATACGGCTGGCGACCTTCAACTGCTTGGGAAACACGGGCAGCAGTTCGCTCAGGTCTTTATATTTTCCAGTCGGGCTGTTCAGGTCGTTGCGATAGCGGCGAAACACGCTCACCGCAGCGGGCAAAATATCCATGCCGCGCACCTTGCGTTCCATCAGCATGAAGGCATTCGCCTCTTTCGGGCTGATCGTCTCCTCAAGGTACATCGCAACCGCAGCCGCCGTAAACACGCCCGTGAACTGGTCATTCCACGTCGGGAACTGTTCCAGCAAGCCCTGATTGAGCGATAGCGGCGTGGTCGAGACTTCAACCAGCACATCGGCATGATCGCGCAGGTATTCCATCATCAGAATCCGCCCATAGCCGATAATAGCGGCACGGTAGACGTGCATCGGGTCGTCGCCAAACTGCCAGGGCGGGCTTTCGCCCCATGCCACACGCGGCGGAACGATCACCACCAGGTCATCTCCCAGCCGAAACGTAATATCCTGATCAGTCGGGTAGAGAATATTCGGGATGAAGATCAGGTTGGCGCTGATTTCGCCGAGAAACGGCTGAAAGAACGTCTTCAAATGCGAGTCGCGCAGGATTCGCCGGCAGTCGGTCAGGCTCACCTGCCAGTCCGGTTCATTCGCCCAGAACGTCTCAAGATCTGCCTGAATATAGAAGTCATGCAATTGCGCGGGAAATGACGACGGCATCCAGCGCGGCGCATGTTTGAGAGTCATGTCTGGAAAGTTCATGCTCAGGATAAGTGAAAAGAGCGTTTCCAGCGGGATATGCTGGTCGAGAAATGTCCCCAACGTGAGGGCGGCGGGGTGTCCGCTCAGGCTGCTGACATGCCGGCGCGTGTTGCGGGCGTGAATATGTGACCCGTGTGGGCTGCGTTCCCATTCCATTTCAGGGAAACGGGTCGCGGCGAGCAGCGCCGACAGCAGCCGAACGCGATCATCCAGTTTAACCATGACATCAGAAGCGGGTGATTCCACCATAGAACTGCGCTTTATCTCATCAGGCAAGTAATCAAAGGATAGTTTGATTGTATCGCAAAGTTGAAGGTAAAGAGTTAAAAGTTGAGAGTGATGAGTGATGAGTGATGAGTGATGAGTGATGAGTGATGAGGAGGGAAATGTGATGGAGCGGATTGAATCGCAGGTGCGGGTGAATGAGGCGGGGTTTCAGGCGAACAGGGCATATCATCGTGGGCTGGCGGTGGAACTGCATGAACGGCTGGCGCTGGTGCGGCAGGGCGGCGGTGCGAAATATCAGGAACGGCATACGGCGCAGGGTAAGCTGTTTGTGCGCGAACGGATTGATCGCCTGCTGGATGAAGGTTCGCCGTTTCTGGAGATCGCGCCGCTGGCGGGCTGGGAACTCTACGACGATCCGCTGCCGTCGGCGGGCATTGTTGCGGGAATCGGGCGCGTCAGCGGGCTGGAATGTCTGGTCATCGCCAATGATGCGACGGTCAAAGGTGGCACGTATGCGCCGATCACGGTCAAAAAGCATCTGCGGGCGCAGCAAATCGCGCTGGAAAATCACCTGCCGTGCATTTATCTGGTGGACAGCGGCGGCGCGTTTCTGCCGATGCAGGATGAGGTCTTCCCCGATGCCGATGACTTCGGACGGATTTTCTACAACCAGGCGCAAATGAGCGCACGACACATTCCGCAGATTAGCGCGGTCATGGGAAGCTGCACGGCGGGCGGCGCGTATGTGCCAGCGATGAGCGATGAGACAGTGATCGTCAATGGCACGGGGACGATCTTTCTCGGCGGTCCACCGCTGGTCAAGGCGGCGACGGGCGAAGATGTGACCGCTGAAGAACTTGGCGGGGCAGTTGTTCATACCCATCACAGCGGCGTTGCTGATCATTTCGCCGAAGACGACGATCACGCGCTGGCAATCTTGCGCGGGATTGTCGGTACGCTGAACCGTCGCAAGCACCCGGTACTGGACATCACCGCGCCTGAGCCGCCGCATTACGACCCGGATGAACTGTACGGCATTCTGCCGCGCACCTTCCGCGAGTCGTTTGACAGCCGCGAGGTGATCGCGCGGATTGTGGACGGCAGCCGTCTGGGGGAGTTCAAGGCAAATTACGGCACGACCCTCATTACAGGCTTTGCGCGAATCGAAGGGATGCTGTGCGGCATTATCGCCAACAACGGTGTGCTATTCAGCGAGTCGTCGCTGAAAGGGGCGCACTTCGTCGAACTGTGTACAACGCGGGGCATTCCGCTAATTTTCCTGCAAAATATCACCGGTTTCATGGTAGGCAAGGCATACGAAGCGGGCGGGATCGCCAAAGACGGCGCGAAGCTGGTTCATGCGGTAGCGAATGCCGCGGTGCCGAAACTGACGATCATCATCGGCGGCAGTTTCGGCGCGGGGAATTACGGCATGTGCGGGCGGGCATATCAGCCGCGCTTCCTGTGGATGTATCCAAACAGCCGCATCAGCGTGATGGGCGGCGAACAGGCGGCGAACGTGCTGCTGACGGTCAAGCGTGATCAACTCGAACGCGAGGGCAAACTCGACATGAGCGCTGACGAACAGGCAGAATTCAAACAGCCGATCCTGGACAAGTACGAACGTGAAGGCAGCCCGTATTATTCGACAGCGCGGCTGTGGGACGACGGCATCCTTGACCCGCCGCAGACTCGGCGTATGCTGGCGCTGGCGCTGAGCGCGTGCCTGAACGCGCCCGTAGGCGAGACGGAATATGGCGTGTGGCGGATGTAGAAGGAGGTTTACGACATGATTTCAGAACAGGATGAGCAATATCTAAATCTGCTAACTCGCCGACTCGAAGTGTGCAAGCTCTATAAGCCACGCTTTGGGCAAGGTTCAACCGCAGGTCTTCAACTTCAGCAATTTCAGAATTTATATGCTAACGACGTGTTTTATCATTGGTTCGGTTTGGATAGCTCCCTTGTCTATTCGGCTCACCGTGCGGCTGGCGGAATGACTTCGCTATACCGCCAAATTCAGTGAATCACGGAAAGGGGTGAAACGAACACAGGGACAGCAAGAGGTGGCGGAAAGACGTGTTCGACAGCGCGGACGAGTAGCTTGCGAAA
>Ga0224722_1000224_pt1 | contig 32669 bp, 29 predicted proteins | sample Balambano_FR1_Me_FD_161646 | JGI IMG/M metagenome (GOLD analysis project Ga0224722, IMG submission 161646) | Freshwater sediment microbial communities from Lake Towuti, South Sulawesi, Indonesia - Balambano_FR1_MetaG | ecosystem: Environmental > Aquatic > Freshwater > Lake > Sediment | place... | reverse complement strand
ACCGCATGTGGGTTGCACAATTTTCGGCTCACCCATCGTCAACTGGAAGCTGCTTGAGCTTGAAATCGCTAGAGCCGCTTCTCCGTAACACCTTTGAATACTTCACTATTTCCGATAAAGTTTATTAGCGGCAGTATCTTAGTTCAAACGTTTTTTTATACAGGCTTATTTATTACAGCTCATGATGCCATGCATCGAGCGATCGCGCCGCATCATCCCAAGTTGAATGATCAAATTGGTTCACTTGCTGTATTTTTATATTTGTTTTTTCCTTATAAAAAATTGCTAAAAAATCATTGGCTGCACCATCATTATCCAGCTGGAAATAAGGATCCAGACTTTCATAATGGAAGCCATTCTCATCCAGTATTCTGGTATTTCAACTTCGTTAAGCAATATTTTGGTTGGTCGCAAGTTCTTGGCATTATTACTGTTTATTGCGGAGCAGTTTGGGTTTTGCATATTTCGCAGGCAAATTTGTTTTTATTTCTGATTCTCCCATCAGTCCTGAGTTCCCTCCAATTGTTTTACTTTGGTACATTCCTTCCCCATCGTGAACTTCCAGGCGGATACGAAAATGTGTACCGTACCCGCAGTAATTCGTTGCCAGTATTCCTCTCATTTTTGAGTTGCTACCACTTTGGCTACCATGAAGAACATCACGAACATCCAGCAGTTCCCTGGTGGCAGTTGCCTGCAATTCGGAAAATGCGGCTGAAGAAACTGGCTTCAAGCAGACAAATTTAAGGTGCTTAAAGCATCAGTGAATTTCTCATGAGAAAGGTGAATCCTCCTTAGCATCCCTTGGTCTGAAGGGGTACTCTACTTAAGATAGATTTATGTACTCCCCTCATGCGAAGAAGTTCCAAGCTCAAAACGGATCGCCGCTTGTTATTTATTATTTCCTTTTGTGCCATTTCAGGTGCGATTTTGAACAGCAGTACAGCCTGGGCCGAAAGCACAAACTGCTTGCAATCTCAAAATCCAACGCTTGAATGCGTGAAAAAGACACCCATGATGAGTGCGATCGAGGGGGGAGTCATGGGAATCATGGCTGGCACAGGGGCCGCGTTGGGAGCCACCTGGCAACGACGACGGTAATGTGCAAATTTCTCACAAAAAGCAACCCCCAAATGTATGAATTTCCGCAAACAACAACAGCTTTAAATTGACAATCTCATTTCAAGGAGAGTACAACTGCGGAAAGTTGTGCGTGGCAGGAGAATATTGTGGTGGGACTGAAGCATTGGCTTTTTGGCTGGTTTGGAACAGTTGCGATCGCTTGTATTTCCCCTGTTCATGCCCAATCGGCACCTCCAGCCGAGCCACCCGCGAGTTCTCCTGGTACCAGTACCCGCGCCACAGATTTACGCATTACGCCACGGGCAGGTGCTGGCTATAGCACTTCTGGTGGCGGATACGACGGATTTGGCAGCTTTGAAGGGTTCATTCCCCTGACCCAAACTCCCGGCAAAGATTTACTGTACCTGGTCGGGCGACTCCTGCTAGACAATAATGCTCAGTTGGGCGGCAACTTACTGGTAGGCTATCGCTTCTACAATCCCAGTGCCAACTTGATTTACGGCGGTTATCTCGGTTACGACAGCCGCAGCACCGGGGAAAGTGTGTTCTCGCAAGTGGGACTGGGGTTTGAAGCTTTGGGAGACGGCTGGGATGCTCGCATTAATGGGTATATTCCCGTCGGCAATACTCGCCAAACCGTATCCGAACAACTGTTTGACACTGGCACTCAACTTGGCAATTTCCGCTTTGAAAGTAACTTTCTCCGTGCTTCCGGCAGTCGGCAACGGCGATTAATTCGCAACCTGGAAGTGGCAATGGCGGGGTTTGATGTGGAAGCGGGTGGCAGACTGTTCAGGTTTGGCAATGGCGGAGAACTGCGAGGTTATGCTGGACTCTACTATCTATCCGGTAGCGGTGAAAATTCAGCCGGGGTGCGAGGCAGATTGGAAGCCCGTCCCCTTGATTTCTTGACGTTGGGTGTCGCTGTTCAGCACGACAGCATTTTTGGCACGAATGTGGTGGGGACAGTTGCTCTCAGCCTTCCCAACAGTCGCCCCAGAGGAGCCGATCGCGATTCAGTTCAAGCCCGCATGGGTGAAATGCCTTATCGGGTGAACGCGATCGCCGTAGATAGCCGGACTCAAGTTGAACAGCTCAGCACTCTATTCGTCGATGCAATTCTCACCAATCCAGCCACGGGACAGCCCTACTTCTTCCAACATGTGGTTTTGGGCACAGGTGGAGGAAATGGTACATTTGAAAGCCCTTTTGGACTGATGCAACCGGCCCTGGATGCCAGCCGCTCAGACGGCAACGACATTGTGTATGTGCAAGCAGGGACAGATCCGGGGATTCCTGCCTTCACGGTTCCCGATCGGGTCCAAGTCCTCTCCACGGGTCCCGTCCAACAAGTGCCTGTCATTATTTCCGGGCAGTTCTTTCCTACCTATCAACTGCCTCTATCCGGTAGCGGGGTTTTGCCGAACGTGAATGGCACTGTCACGATGGGGAGTGACACCGTGTTGTCAGGCTTCAGCATCACCAGTACAACCGGGGCAGGGGTAACGTTTAACAATGTCAACCGGGTCGAGCTGCGAGATAACATCATTCGCAATACTGCCAGTGCCGGAATTCTGGGGACTGGGTTTACCAATGCCAGTCTTTTGCGCAACCAGATTACCTCAACTGGGACTCAGGGCATATCTGTGCAAAATGGTGGCACTGTCGTTGTTACAGACAGCCGCATTACCAATACCCTGAATGCAGGCGTTGCCTTTACGAACGTCACCAACACTGAAATTCGTGATACCGTCATCCAAAATACTGGTGATGCGGGCATTTTAGGCAACGGCGCAACCAATTTGAGCCTGCTACGTAACGAGATTACTGCCCCTCGTAACCAGGGGATTTATGTGCAGAATGTAGGCACGACCAATGTTGCGGATAACCGCATCACAGGCACGATCGCCGGCACAACAACGATCGCCAATCCGATTACTGGCGACATCACGATCGGTTCCATTACCATCCCGAATCCTGGCAGTATTATTCCGCTTCCCAGTGGACAGGGCATCGTCATTGCCACCACCACCGGAGATGTGAATGTGGCTCGCAACACGGTTACAGGCACCGGAACCCAGGGGATTGTGCTGTTGAATGCCCAGGGAAATGCCTCAATTACCGATAACACGGTGGCGAATACGGTAGGGAATGATTTTACGGTGGCAGTACCGACGATCGGGAATGTGACCGTCACCACGGGGCAGGGGATTGTAGTGTCTGGGGTGAATGGCAATCTGGATGTAAGCCGCAATACGGTAAACACTGTGCGAGGTCAGGGCATTGCGGTGGCTGGAGTGACAGATGGTACAACTACCATTTCCAACAATACGGTACGGAACACGGTGGATCAGGGCATGGTGGTTGCCGGAACCTCCGGGACAACGACGATCGCCAATAACCAAATCAGCGATGTGGCAACTCGTAACGTCAACATCACCAACCCGCTATTTCCCACTCTTGGACCGGCAAATCTCACGATTGCCACGGGACAAGGCTTGCTCTTGATCAATTCGATTAATACGGTGAACGTTTCCGGCAACTCGATCGAACGGGTCGCTGGCAATCTTTCCACCTCACCCGCTCCCGATGCTGGGCAGGGAATCGCGGTCGCCAACTTTGCCGGATCACTTGACTTGAATATCACGAATAACCAAATTCGCACCAACGACAACGACGGTGTACTGATTGGGTTGGCGGGTAGACCCAGCGGCACAACAACGGCAGCCACCGCCAACATCACGATTTCCGGCAACACGATCGAAAACAATGGCGGTGCGGCTCCGGTACGGGGAGATGGCATTGGGATCGGCTTAGAACAAGATGCCGTTGTGAATAATCTGTTGATTGAGAACAACACCATTCGCAACAATGGCGATGAAGGCATTGATATTCGGTTGGGGCTACAGGCAATTCCCCTCCTAAATCCCACCACAGCTCAACTCACGGGCACGATTCAGAACAACACGATTGCCAACAATGGGCAAAATGGTGTTCAGGTGCAGGCGCGGGGCAGTACCACGGCAAGAGTGGCGATCGACAGCAACACGATTAACGTCAATGGAATCCGGGGCATTGATCTAAGTACCGCTAGCCTACCTCTTTTAGGAACTCCAACGCTCTTCGCTAATATCCGTCAGAATACCTTCACAGGTGCAAATCCTCAAACTGTTCAAGCTCAAACAACCTCTAGCCCATTGGTTTCTCAAACGCTTTGTGTCAATCTAAGTGGCAATAACTTCATCACTAACTTCAGTACCATAAACCTCCTTGCCACACCCAATCTGCCTGCCCACAGTTTCACCGCAAATTTCGTTACAATATTTTCTCTTAATAACTTCCCAAACGGAGGGATTATAAACACTCCATTTGGACCGCCTACCAATGTGGCTACCTGTCCGTAGGTAAGTCATCGCACGTCGATCGAGATCGCGCTCAACTCTCAATCACTCAACAGAATCGCAAAGCCTTTTTGAGCAAGGTAGCGATCGACGTGAGTAGGCGCAATGAGTTCTGTGCGCGATCACATTTCATAGGGCTTCCAGAGTCATGAAACAGACTTATGATGAAACAGCGATCGCTGTTTTAACTCCAACTATGACTCCGCTTGCCACATCTCCGTTTCCCGTTGCTCCAGTCGCCGCGATCGGCGAAAAGCGCGTCACCTTCCACCACCTGAACTGGCAAGCCTACCAGCAAATTCTCCAGGCTCTGCCACAAACTCGGTCGGCTCGGTTGACCTACGATCGCGGAATTTTGGAAATTACCATGCCCTTAGAAGATCACGAATTTGCCGTCCGCCTGATTGAACTTTTAATTCGGACTTTAGTTGTGGAAATGGGCATGAAAATCAAAACGATGGGGTCAACGACCTTGGCACGAGAAGATCTCGATCGCAGTCCGGAGCCAGACAACGCCTACTACATTCAAAATCAACCTCTGGTAGCGGGGCGAACCGTGAATCTGGAAACTGACCCACCGCCCGATCTCATCGTAGAAGTTGACATTACTCATACGGATATTAACAAGTTACGCCTATATTCCAGCTTGGGCGTGCCCGAATTTTGGCGCTACAACGGGCAGATTTGGCGCATCTACCAGCTGGACGCGGGAGCATACCAGGAAGTCGCAACCAGTCCCACCTTTCCCTTCCTGCCCAAAGAAAAACTATACGAGTTCTTGGCTCAAGCTGTGCAGGATGAGGTGGCAGCCGAACAAGCCTTGCGATCGTGGGTCAGGCAGCAACTCCAGCACGAATCTTGATGAGTCCCGGATGGTAAAAGATTAAGCTACAGGCTACGCATTATTCGCCTCCCAAAGTAGCGTAAGATCGGACTCCATCCCCTTTGTACCATCCGAATCTTATGCTGTGCGACTACTTGCAACTGATCTTGACTGCGCGTGTCTATGATGTGGCCCAAGAAACGCCCCTGGACGTTGCACCAAATCTTTCTGCTCGGTTGAATAACACCTTGCTGCTGAAACGGGAAGATATGCAGTCGGTATTTTCTTTCAAGTTGCGCGGTGCGTACAACAAAATGGCCAAGTTGCCGCCAGATTTGTTGCAACAGGGTGTGATTGCCGCCTCTGCCGGAAACCATGCGCAAGGGGTAGCGTTGGGGGCGAAACGGTTGGGCAGTCGGGCGATCATTGTCATGCCTGTGACCACACCCCAGGTCAAAATTGACGCGGTGCAGGCGCGCGGTGGCGAGGTCGTGCTGCATGGGGATACTTACGATGATGCCTATGCCTACGCGCGACAACTGGAAGCAGAAAAAGGCTTGACCTTCATTCATCCCTTTGATGATCCGGATGTGATTGCGGGGCAGGGGACGATCGGCATGGAAATTCTACGGCAATGTCAGCAACCGATTCATGCCATTTTTGTGGCGATCGGGGGTGGCGGCTTAATCTCCGGCATTGCGGCCTATGTGAAACGGATTCGGCCAGAGATCAAAATCATCGGCGTAGAACCGGTGGACTCGGACGGGATGTCTCAGTCATTGAAAGCGGGGCAGCGAGTGCGATTGCCGCAGGTGGGGCTGTTTGCCGATGGGGTGGCGGTGCGGGAGGTGGGCGAGGAAACGTTTCGCTTGTGTCAACAATACGTAGATGAAATTATTTTGGTGGATACAGATGATATTTGCGCTGCGATCAAAGATGTGTTCGAAGACACGCGCTCGATCGTGGAACCCGCTGGGGCTTTAGCAATCGCCGGGGCCAAAGCTTACGTTGAACGAGAGCAAATTCAGGGCGAAACATTGGTGGCGATTGCCTGTGGGGCCAACATGAACTTCGATCGGCTGCGGTTTGTGGCCGAACGCGCCGAACTGGGAGAACGACGAGAAGCGATTTTTGCTGTCACCATTCCCGAAACTCCAGGCAGTTTACGCAAGTTTTGTGAGTGTATGGGCAACCGTAGCTTGACCGAGTTTAATTACCGCATCGCCGATAGTCAGGAGGCGCACATCTTTGTGGGGGTGCAGATTCGCGATCGCGCTGATGCTACCAGTTTAGTTGCGAGCTTTGAAGCCTGCGGATTTAAAACCATTGACTTAACCGATGATGAATTAACGAAGTTGCATTTGCGGCATATGGTCGGTGGTCACTCGCATTTAGCTCAGAATGAATTGCTATATCGTTTCGAATTCCCTGAACGTCCGGGTGCTTTAATGAAGTTTGTTCGTTGTATGAGTCCTGATTGGAATATTAGTCTATTTCATTATCGAAATAATGGCGCAGACTATGGCCGAATTGTCGTGGGGATGCAGGTGCCACCCCATGAGATGCCACAATGGCAAGCATTTTTGGAGACACTGGGTTACCCCTATTGGGACGAAAGCCAAAACCTGGCTTACAAATTATTTTTAGGGTAATTGCGCGATTGCCTGACACAACTCCTGAAACCGTGTACACAATCTCGGTTTCGTGAGCTTTGAGCATTTCCGCGAGCGCGACATGTTCCGCACAAAATTCGATGCCCCAGGCAAGATCTAAACAGATCTCGGTATCAACATTCTTTGCCTTCGCCAGCAAGGCACAACTTACGGATCCGGCTGTCAATCCCGGTGCAGCCAGTTGAAACTCCCCAATTAAGGCTTGGACTTTCCCAATGAGTTTCTGATGGGCCATGGCTTTCTTTAAAATCAGAAAGACCGCCGACGACTGTCCGTGTTTCGTCTCGGCGGTCTCGCTGGTTCGCTCCTCACACCACTTAAATATACGCCAGCGTCACAGGTTTGTCACCCCCTTTTCACATTAGAAAATGTTATTAAACTGTCTAAAGCGTCTACCGCTTGCAACCGGTTTTTATTTGCTCTAGCCCGACTCAACAGCTTGACTCAATAAATTGAATCACTCGAACTTTCGCACCAGTAGGTTGACGGGTTGATTTTGCCTCAATCTCCTGTAACTGCCCCAGAGCTAAACCGCAGGGTCTACCATATTTTGCTGCAACTCGATCGCTGGCAATTTTGAGCGAAGTGCGGGATCGAGCCACAAAATCTTCCAGTTCGTACTCTGTACCTGGAGTGAAATAGTCTTTCACGATCAGGGATGGCGAGTAGCAGGTATCTTGTGACCCATCAGGCCATTGAATTTGAAAGCGAATTTCAGGCATAGGACTTTAGAAATTGTTGGTAGTAGAATACATGCAAACGAGCAGAGGCTTCCCAGGTGTATTGGGCCAGAATCGGTTGGCTCTGATGAACCAGGGCAAGGGCAAGATCGGACTGGGTCACCTGGCGCATGGCCTGGGCGATCGCGGCAGTCGAATCAGGATGAACCAGGAGTGCTTGTGCTGGCGATAAAAACTCTGTGAATGGTGCTTGGTTTGCGGTAATGACAGGCAGTCCGGCGGCGATCGCTTCCAGCAGCACCAGTCCCCACCCTTCTTTGAGGGAAGGGAATACAAACGCATCGGCCAGTTGATATAGGGCTGGTAGTTCGGCATCGGCAATGACTCCCGGCAAAATCAGCGATCGTTGTTCAGCGATTCCCAACTGCCGCACCTGCTCAAAAAACTCATTCCGATAATCTTGATAGTCAAATAGGGTTGCTCCCCCAGCAATGACGAGTTGAGCTTGAGGATGGGTATGTAAAACCTGGGCAAAGGCTTGGAGCAGACGCATGGAGTTCTTACGGGGTTCAATACCGCCAACACTGAGATAAATAGGTTTACCCGTTAGTTGCCAACGCTCTCGAAGTGTAGATTGCAGGGCTAAAGATCGGGTTGAAAATCGTTTAAGATTAACTCCGTTAATTACTCGTGGAGCCTTAATTTGATACTGTCGCTGTAATTCAGCTTGCCAATGTTGACTTACACATAGACATAATGTTGCGTCTTGAATGGATTGATCTTGGCACTGCTGAAGATATTGACTTTGATAATCTTCAATATGATGAACTGTGCGAATAAATCTAGGAATTAGATGCTTTCGGCTAAGCACAGCTAAAGCATTAGCACTAATACAATCTTGAGCGTGATAACAATCAAAACTCTGTCGGCAATAGCTTAAGACATCGACAAACTCTTGAATCCGTTGTCGAATCAGTTGATCAATTTGAGCCGGAGCCGATCGAGCTGGAATCAATTGATAGTTGCAAGATAAGGGGAAGTCAAACCCAACTCCATCTTTATCCAATGCATAAACACACACCGTATGCCCCAGACGATGCAGTGCTTCTGCCAGTTCCAGCGTGTGAATGACGCTACCTCTGGGTTTGGTGGAGTAGGTGAGCAGGGCAATGCGCAGAGAAATCACCATCAAAATCCTGTCAGTGGCTGCTGGGCAAAGTTCCAAAATACGATCGCCGCTTGCCCCGATCGCAGTACCAACTGAGGCCCTGTTTGCACTTCTCCCACGGCCTGACAAACTAAACCCTGCTGAGCGAAACAGGCTTGCACGGCTGCACAATTTGCAGGACGCACACTCAACAGAAACCCATAGCTGGGAAAACTGACCAACCACCGATTTAGTGGCATGGTGGGAGGGTAGGGAATACGATCGAGATCTAACACGGCTCCGCAATGAGAGGTTTCCAGCAACATTAACAACGTGCCGATGATGCCGCCCATACTGATGTCTTTGCCTGCATCACATAAGCCTGTTTCTGCGAGTTGGGGCAAGATGGACAACTGCGATCGTAGTCTCAGTGGCTCAGCAGACGTGGCCGCATCCCAGAATGGATAATTAGGATGAGGCTTACCCTGAAAATCGAAGACGACGAGCAAGATATCTCCTGGGTGGGCATTAAAACTAGTGATCAATCGGTTAGCTCGTCCCAAAATGGCAACAGAAAGGGCGTTGTAGGTGCTATGGCAATTAGTATGTCCGCCGACGATCGGCACGTTATAGGCTTGCGCTGCTGCATTCATCCCGGCCCAGATTTCCTTCGTCTCGGCACTGGATTTACTCCAAATGGTGTCTACGACCGCGATCGCTCTCCCGCCCATAGCGGCAATATCGCTGACATTCACCATCACGGCAGACCATCCAGCAAACCACGGCTCCGATTCTAAAAACTGCGGCAATATGCCCTCCGCCGCCAGCAAGAGATAACCCTCACTATCAGGAATTGCCGCACAATCATCGCCCACAGGAATGGCGGATGGGGGTAATGCTTGAGCGGCAGTTTGGATATCTTGCTTGTGCAACAAACTGAGGGATTGCCGTAGTTCTGCTGCTAGAGCCGCTAACATCAGGATGCCTCTTGGATGGAGTCAGGCGGATAAAAGGCGAGATCAGCTTGCATCAAATGATGGGCACGATCGCAAATCATTAGTTCTTGCAGCGATTGCCAGTGCAACCGTTGAAAGAAGCGCACATTTTGTAACTGAACGGTGGCAAAAAATTGAGTGCAACCCCAGGTGTGAGCCGTGGTGACCGCTTTGTAAATCAACCCTTTGCCAATTTGCCAACCTTTCCGGTAGTCGGGATGGGTGCCCAACCTGCCGCCATACCAGATCCCAGGTTGAGTTTGGTAAATGCGCACCACGCCCACCGTTTGCTGGGTGTCACTATCCAACGCAATGATGGGATAGGCAATCGCATCGATCTCGTCACGATCGTCTCCTTGAAAGAGTTGCTGCTCCTCTGCAAAAATGGCACGGCGCAGAGCAAAGTAGAACTCCACCTCAGCCGGATCAGTAGCCAATTTAAATCGATAATTCGGGGATTTCCGCATATCACTGTTCAAAATTAGAAAGGGCAGAACAGGCACCACATTTAGCACAACCCGCCTTGATTGCAGCGGATGACATGCCCGCCCGATTTAACCGGTTGCCTACCTGCTGGTAGAGCGTGTACATGAAATCGCTATCGGGAGCAGGATAGTGGGCGAGGGGGGTGCCCGTAATGGGGACAAAGGGCACCACAAATGGATAGACCCCAATTTGAATCAGGCGATCGCACAGTTCCAACAGCGTTTCCAAACTGTCCCCCAATCCGGCCAGCAGGTAGGTATTCACCTGGCCCCAACCAAACACTCGCACTGCTGTTGCAAATGCATCCAAGTAATAAGCCAGCGGTACAGTTGCTTTTCCGGGCATAATCCGAGCGCGGACTTGCGGATCAATCGCTTCCAAGTGCATCCCCAAACTATCCACTCCAGCACTGTGCAAACGTTCAAACCAAATAAAATCATCCGGCGGTTCACATTGCGCCTGAATGGGTAAATCCACTTTTGCGCGAATGGCTTTGGCACACTCGGTTAAGTAGGCAGCACCGCGATCGCCAGTGTTGGGCGTACCGGTAGTCATGATCAGGTGCTTGATTCCATCCAAACGCACTGCGGCTTCAGCCACTTCCGCTAGCTGAGCGGGCGTTTTGCGGGCGATCGTGCGTCCGGCCTCCAGAGATTGACCGATCGCGCAAAATTGGCAGGCAGTGGCGGCATCGCTGTAGCGCATACAGGTTTGCAAGACAGTGGTTGCCAGTACATCGCGGCTGTGGAGCAGGGCAATTTTCCAGTATGGAATGCCATCAGCCGTTTGCAAGCTGTAAAACCGGGGTTGCTGGGGAAAAGTGATGGGGGTGATCGCGGCTCCTTCCAATTCTAATTGCCATTCGGCCTCAACCTGGTTAACAGTGTATGGCGATCGAGCTGCCGGACTGTTGAAAATGGGCACCATTACCGTCGTGCCTGCGATCGTTACGGCTTTGTGATCCGATGGCCCAGCGCCGCCTTTCCGGCCAGCTGAACCGATGTGAGAATCCTCAACAAGCTTCAGTCCGTGGGATTGAAGTTCGGTAATAAGCTGCTGTTTATTCATGGCAGGAGCGGTTGAGTTGCAGGAATGAATAGAGAATTCGAGGGAGTTTTGGGTAACGTGGAATCACTACTGGCATGATCAATGACTAAAGAATTGGCGTTGAGGTTGACTTGAAGTTGCAACAAATCAGGACGAGCATAATGACCCACTGAATCCATCATGCGTTTGCGTTTCGTAATCAAGGCAAAATCAAGATCAGCGATCTTGATGCCTTCTCCTTCTGTAAGCGGTGGACACAGATGATTTCCCTCTGGACTAATAATGGCTGTGTTGCAACCACCACTCAAAACTCGTTGCAGTTTTTCATCTGCTGTAATTTGACCGACCTGCTCTGGCGACAACCAACCCGTGGCATTTACCACAAAACAACCTGCTTCCAAGGCATGATGGCGAATTGTGACTTCGATCTGGTCGGTGAAAATTTGCCCCACCATTGAGCCAGGAAACTGGGCGCAGTGGATTTGTTCGTGTTGGGCCATAAGGGCAAAGCGGGCCAGGGGATTGTAATGCTCCCAGCAGGCGAGGGCACCCACTCTGCCGATCGCCGTATCCACAACTTTCAATCCAGCTCCATCGCCCTGTCCCCACACCATCCGCTCGTGATAGGTGGGCGTAATTTTGCGCCGCTTGAGGAGCAGTGTCCCATCGGCATCAAAAACAAGTTGAGTGTTGTAGAGCGAACCGTTATCCCGTTCGTTAATACCCAACACCACCAGGACTTCATGCGATCGCGCCGCATCGGCCACGGCATCGGTCACCGGTCCGGGCACTGTGACGGCTTCTTCGTATAGATGAAGATGCTCTTTCCCCATCAACACGGGCGGTTGAATAAAGGAAAAGTAAGGATAGTAGGGGATGCAGGTTTCGGGAAAGACAACGAGCTGGGCACCGTCACGGGCGGCTTTGGCGATCGCATCCAAAACTTTCTCGGTCGTCCCATCTCGACTAAATAGAACCGGACTGAGTTGAACCGCTGCCGCCCGGACTTTGCGTGAGTCAGTCATTGGGGCCTCTTAAAGTGTCCAGGTATCAAGGATGAGCGCGCCATCCTTACGATGCAGCAGCACCAGATCCAGCACATCTAACGGGTTGATGGGGCGGATACCAGGAATCAAGGATGGTTCACCATGGCCATACAGGGCTTGCAGGGCAAAGCGGCAGGCGTAGACATTGCCCCCTTCGGCCATGAACTTGCTGAGTTGGTCATTAAAGTTCTGATGGCCTGGAAATGCTGCATCGCCCAATTTTGGAAAGCCGCGCTGCACTCCTAACGTCACACCGGGACCGTAGAGCAAAATGGAAGTTTCAAAGCCTTTTCGCAGCAGCCGAGTAGCCTGCAACAGGTTCACAAACCCGATCGATCCCTCAAAGGCCACAGTGTGAAATGTCACGAGGGCTTTTTCGCCGGGTTCAGCTTTAACATCAGGAAAAACCTTCTCTTCGTAGTCAACAAAAAAGTCACCAGTCTGATGAGCGGGAGCGGTAACTTCAGGCATGTTTTTCTCCTTCCAAGCTTTGATTTGCAGGTATTCAGCAATTGCAATACGCCTTAGAGTAAAGTTGAAATTTACTTAAAATTTGTATTAACAACTACCAAAGACTAAGAACTAACACTATGACTAGCAACAGGCGATCGCTCGCTTTCAACTAAGTTCAATCGTCATTGTTACCTATCTAAATCGACAGGTCAGGAACCGAGCAAAAATTCATTCACCGCACTCCAAGCCGCAACATCAGACTTGCGCTGTCTGGCGACGATATAATCGGCCAGGTAATTGGCATCGCGGGCAATGCCAGAAAATCGCCCCGACCCCCACGTATAGAGCCAGGGTAGGCCGAGAAAGTAAATCCCCCAAACCTCACAAATACCGCGTTCATGGCAGGGATAGCCTTTGCCGTCGAATACTGAAAGTTCAACCCAGCGAAAATTTGGTTGATACCCTGTACACCAGATGACGGTGCCGATGTTAGCCTGTTCGTAGTTCAGCGATAACACGTCTGCAGGTGGTTGCCAAACGGGGACATAGGCGAGTTCCGTCGGTGCCTGGATCTGATTTGCCACGATGAAACTGTCAATGCTTTTTTTGATACTTTCGGCAACAGCATCCGCTTGATCCAGGTTTTGGCGTAAATCAGGTTGAAATTCCAGAGTGCGATCGCTCACATTTTTTAGTTTGCCGTAGAGCTTCATGCCCTCCAAGGCAAACTGTCGCAGATCAATCTCGCGCCCGCCATCTCGCCCAGTGACGTAATGATTGGCTTTTGTTCTCACTTTATCTTTCTGCGGGTGATCGTTGATCGAGAGATCGTAGTAACCCATCTGATCCAGCCAATCGACTACATCCTTCCCCCGGTAGCGACGGGGCGATCGCGGCGCACTTCCGACACACAGATGAACCTGCTTCCCGGCCAAGTGTAAGTCTTCGGCAATCTGGCACCCCGACTGACCCGTACCCACTACTAAAACGGCGCGATCGCTCAACGATTGGGGATTTTTGTACTCAGAGGAGTGAAGCTGTTGAATTGAGGCAGGCAATCGTTCCGCAATGCGGGGAATTTTGGGATCGTGGTAGTTACCTGTGGCAATGACTACTTGATCAGCGGTGAATTGCCCGATCGAGGTCGTGGCTTCAAATTGATTTTGCTCATTTTTGCACAGCTTCAACACTTCCACGCCTTCTCGAACCGGTGGCGCAAACGCAGCGGCATAGTCTTTGATGTAGCGGACGATTGCCTCTTTAGCCATGAAGCCGTGGCGATCGTCGCCTGGGTACGAAAATCCCGGTAGATTGCATTGCCAATTTGGTGTCACTAAACAGAAGGAGTCCCAGCGCTTTTCTTGCCACGCATAGCCAATCTGGTTCTTCTCAAAAATGATGTGATTCGAACCGCGTTGCTTGAGGCAATAACTCATCGAAAGTCCGGCTTGCCCTCCTCCCACAATAATCACCGAGTAATGCGTTTTCATCACTGATCGTCTCGTTGTTTGCTAAGGCACTTGTTGCCAGATTAGAGAGGCGTGATGAAGAAGTTTTGTATTGTTGCATACCGATCGTGCAAGTCTAGTGAAAAGGAGAGGGGTTTTCAAAAGGCAGAAAGCAGGAGGCCGAAGGTACTTGATTTAGGAATGTGAATTAAATAAAATGGCAGACTCTGTGGACTAGGCATCTTGCCTGTCTCGGACAGCCGGGACGGCTATCCCACTTTATTTAACTCATGATCCTTAGAGCCAGCCGTGAACGACAGCTTGATGGATGGCTTGGTAGCGGGTTCGGGCTTTGAACTTGGTCAATACATTGTTGATATGAAATTTGACTGTGCTTTCGCTAATCACTAGGTGATCGGCGATGTCGCGATCGCGGTGTCCCTGAGTTAGCAATCGCAAAATCTCCAGTTCTCGCTCTGAAAGCGGTTGAGCGATCGGTAGCGGCCCCCAGACTGCTCCCTGGCAGGCAGCAATAATAGCTTGTTGCAGTTGATCAGGAGTGGTAGAAAGATTGATGCTGATTTGAACTCCAGCTGGTGGTGGTTGAGTGCTTGATTGAATCCAAACTATTTTGTTTGCGAGTTTTAATTGAGTCACATCATTGGTTAAAACTGGAACAGTATCGTTTGGCTCTGAGGCTAATGTTAAGCCCGCCATTCGCGCCAGTTGGGTGAATGCCATTTGCAAAATAGGCGTAGAGCAGCGCACCCGAACCGCAAGCCGCGCCGAGTCTGACGGCAAATGTGGAACGTCTAACCGGATTTGCAGCGCCCCACGACTATCCTGGGTTTGGATTTCCAGCTTCCCACCACAACCGGCGGCGATCGCGTTTAATTCATCCATTGCCGCGAAAGGAGCAGGGGGAGAATCTGGGGCAATGGCCGCGATCGCTTCCAGACGAACTTGGGCTGGCGTATAAATTAACCGGCAGTAAGAACAGTTGAGTTGCTGCAACACCTCAGCCATTTGGAGAAACATAAACACCACTGAGGGCGGTAGCGGTTGCTCTGTGCCAAGCAGCATAAAGCGAGTGGAGGGCAACAGGCTCACTAACTGATCGGAAAGGGGCGCAGCATTGAAAGTGAGTGGCGCGATCGCGGGGTGAATTTGTTGTTCTTGCTGGTAGTGTAAGGCGGTGTCGAGAGCGATCGCGCTGATAGTACAGAGCATTTGCAGTACTTCCAGAAATTCTGGAGCCATCACCTGCTGGCTGAAGGTAGCCAACACTCCCACCACACGATCGCGGGCAATGAGGGGGTACCCCGCAAAGCCGCGAATCTGGTTGGCAATGGCCCACTCGCGATCGCCTACCCAGGATTCATGGCTTAAGTTATTGCTGAGAAAGGCCGCCCGGTTTTGTGCAATTTTCCCAACCTTGTAAGCTCCCAGAGGCACACGGGCAAATCGACCATGCAAGTTAGTGTACATGCCAGAGGATGCAACCAACCGCAGGGATGCCTGTTCCGGCTCCAATAACCAGATCCGCGCAAACACACAGTCAAATTTCTCAACAATGCCTGCGGTGACTCGGCGGGCAATTTCCTCTGGCTGCAAACATCCTGCAAGCAACTGAGCAATTTCGTTCCCTCGCTGCACATCCAGCAAGATTTGAGCCGAACTGAGCGACCCGATCTGTTCTCTAGAAGCAAATGCCGCAACGAAGTTAGCCATTCAACTGAAAAGAGCGTGTATCCATTCACACCCAGATTGCTGCTTTGAAATGTAGCTAAAACTACGAAGCAATGTTGGTTTTCCTTGACTATTATCCAGATGTAGCCGCGATAATGCGCCTTGCTTCAATTCGAGGTTAGGTTGTCGATCAAAAGGATGGGAGGATGCAAAGCATTTACAACCGATCGCACCGCATAATGGAAGATGGACGCTTTACATTGCTTCATCATGGCGCGAGACCTGCAAGGATTCATCAAACTGCTGGAACAAAAAGGCAACCTACGCCGCATCAAAACATTGGTCGATCCAAACTTGGAGATTGCCGAAATTGCCAACCGCATGCTGCAGAGTGGCGGACCAGCACTCCTATTTGAGCATGTCAAAGGATCGCCCTATCCACTGGCAATTAATCTGATGGGAACCGTAGAGCGGGTTTGCTGGGCCATGAATATGGAGCATCCCACCGAACTGGAAACCTTGGGCAAGAAATTAGCCCTGTTGTATCAACCCCGTCCGCCGAAAAAGCTTTCGCAAGCTGTGGAACTGGGCAGAGCCTTATTTGATGTGATTAAAGCCAAACCCGATCGCGACCTATTTCCGCCCTGCCAGCAAGTGGTTCTCAAAGGGGATGAGGTTGACCTGACCCAACTCCCCTTGCTGCGGGTTTATCCTGGCGATGCCGATAAAGTGATCACGCTAGGCTTGATGATTACGAAAGATCCCGAAACCAGAATTGTGAATGTGGGTGTGTATCGGCTCCAACTGCAATCGAAGCACACCATGACGGTGCAGTGGCTATCAGTGCGGGGGGCGACTCGCCATTTGCGGAAAGCGGCTGAGATGGGCAAAAAGTTGGAAGTGGCGATCGCGCTGGGGGTTGATCCGCTTGTCATTATGGCTGCCGCCACCCCGTTGCCAGTCGATCTCTCAGAATGGTTATTTGCAGGGTTGTATGGTGGCAGGGGAATCAATCTGGCCAAATGCAAAACGGTCGATCTGGAAGTGCCGGCGGATTCCGAATTTGTGTTGGAAGGTACAATCACCCCTGGAGAAACAGCGATCGATGGTCCGGCTGGCGATCACATGGGCTATTACGGTGGCGTGAATGAAGCAGCGCCCCTGATTCGGTTTCATTGCCTGACCCATCGCCAAAATCCGGTTTACCTGACCACGTTCAGCGGTCGCCCTCCCAAAGAAGATGCCATGATGGCGCTCGCGCTTAACCGCATTTACACGCCGATCTTGCGGCAACAGGTGCCCGAAATTGTGGACTTTTTCTTGCCCATGGAAGGGCTATCTTACAAAATTGCAGTGATTGCGATCGACAAAGCTTATCCTGGTCATGCGCGGCGGGCAGCACTGGCCTTCTGGACGGCTTTGCCCCAGTTTAATTACACCAAATTCGTGGTTGTTGTGGATAAAGATATCAACGTTCGCGATCCGCGCCAGGTGGTGTGGGCAATCACATCGAAGGTGGATGCTGTGCGGGATGTGTTCATTTTGCCTGATAACCATTTTGATTCCCTAGATTTCGCCACTGAACGGCCAGGACTTGGCAGCCGGATGGGAATCGATGCAACCACCAAAATGTACCCTGAGAGCGATCGTCCCTGGAGCGAAACTCTCAAGTCTGACCCTGATACCGCTGCCATGGTCGATCGCCGCTGGGCCGAATATGGTCTAGCCGACTTAAACCTGAGTGAAGTTAACCCCAACCTCTTTGGCTACGATGTTCCTTGCTAGCCCAGTGCTGATCTTTTTAAGAAAATGGTCGAAAATTTTAATAAAGCCAAGAAAATAGTAAGAACAAATGCAACTTTTATAAATGTCATTGCGGTCAATGGATGTTGCTATGGGAGGGATGATCAACCAGATAAAGGAACCTATTTGAAATTGTGTGGACAACGTTTTTGGGAATTCATTTCTGGAAATGAGTTTTTGTATACTGATATTATTGAGCCACTTGGTTACGAGGCACGAGAAAATAACGAGCAATTTCAGTCTGAATATGGCAAGGTCGTTAATCGACTTACACTTGAATTTATGCAGAACTTTTGTGATCCAGACGGAGCAATTATTTGGGAAAGAATTGTTCGACTAAACTCTGGAAAAGCTAATACTCACGAATTGTCCTGAACACAGCTTTAGCCAGAGTCTTGCTAATGGCCGCCGAGATTGGCGATCGTGGTTTGGCTGTTTGCCATATCTTCTGATGCTTCTCGCCCCATTTGTTCTGATTCATCGCCAGCAAATTCCCCAGCAACTTCAGCTTCTTTTACGCATTCACGCTCATGAATTGGATCTTCCTGAGCGGCTTTTTTCAGTTCCTCTGGGTTGGGAGTTTGAAACACGGGTTGATTTGCCTGCTTTTCAGTCATAGCTTTTGAATGAATGCGATCGCTTACCCCTTCAGTATCAAAGGGAGAACCAGAAAGTTCGTCAATCTGAGGACAGATTCGCCCCTGCTTCACCTACGCATCTCCGTCCAATAGTCGTGATATTGCTGGGTGGTTGCCTGGGAGATGGGCAACAAAAATTCGCTTCGCTTAAACGTTTCCAGATCCGGTAATAGGGCAGGTTGGTCTTGAAAGCTCTGTGGCAACTGGTCGATCGCCGTTCCGATTAAAGCTGGAGACACTGCCGACGTTGCTAGAGAGAGTTGAGTTGCGTAATCGCGCTGCCAGCAGAAATCAATCCATTGATTGGCGGCAGCGGGTAAGGAGGTCGCATTCCCCGCCGGACGCACCCATAAATCAGCAAATAGAGACGTACCCGATCGAGGCACAATTACCCCAATTTGGTGGTTCCGTTCTCGCAGCGGCAGCACATCCGTAGACCAGGCCAGCGCCAGCCACACATCATCCAGCAGTAGTGGTTGCAAGTAAGACGTGGAACTGTAGTACCGCGCTTGCTGATGCAGCATTTGCAGTTCCGGCTTCAAATTAGCAACGCTAGATAAATCTGCAACGTTGTAAGACTGGTTGAGCTTCTTCAAGGTCAGGCCAATCACTTCACGCGGATTGTCGAGCAGGGAAATCCATCCCCGCAGATCCGCCCGCCACAAATCGGCCCAATCGGTAGGGGGTTGCAGGTTGCGTTGGGCAAAAATATCTTTCCGGTAGGCAATCACAGCCGTTCCAACCCGATAGGGGACGGCCCAAACCTGTCCGTTAGAATCAAGTTGTCCCTGAGGATTGCGCGTAACGAGTTGCTGGAATTGAGATGTTTGGGCGATCGCAGGCCATCCTTGCAACGACTTCATATCCAACGGCGCAATTAATTTTTGACGAATTGCTGTTTCTAGCCAAAAATCGCCCAACGTCGCCAAATCAGAAACAGTGCGATTTGACCGACCAACTCCAGGAATCCATTGCATCAAAGAATCCCAAAAGGAGGGTGGAGGCGGATTTGGAGTCGATCGCCTCCAGGTTTGCAATTGAGAAAATAGTGCCTGTAGCTGAGCCTGGGTATCAACATTGAGATTGATCCCAGCAGCTTGTTGCTGGGCATAAGCTCTTTGAAATGCGCCCACAAACTGAGGTGGAATCGATCCCCGTAAGATTAGTAGCCGTAGCGTTGTACCTGCGCGCCCAGAGCAACCCGCCAGCAACGTACTAATGGCTAAACTGCTACCACCGTAGAGCAGCGATCGCCGTCCTATCAAGTTTTCTTCATTTGTCATCCTGCTACCGCCTGTCGATGTTCCAACCCAAACCCAACCAGTGTTATCGTCGTTGGCAGTTCATCTGCTTCGGGTCGTTGGTAGGTAATGATCGTCCGCATGCGCAGCGTTGGGGCAATCAATCGCATTTGATCCACGGCCACAGACCGCCGGTAATAAGTTGTCATCTCCAACGTTTGGCGAGTCGGTTGGTAGGTAAATCGGCCTGCGATCGCCCCCGCCTCCGAATACCCTTCATCTCGTAGATAAATACCCTCAATCACCTCATCACTGACAGCTAATTGAGCCGCAATTGGTAACTTTGGCAGTTCAATAGGCTGTGTGACATACAGATTAGGAACAAACAGGGCAGTCAAACTCATGGATACTTCTTCTCCCGTCTCAGAGCGAGTTTCGAAGGCGATCGCAAAACCGGGACAACCGGGAGTGTCAGAAGTTAGGGCTGAAGCTGCGATCGTTAGTTCACCCAAGGTGTAGGGCGACAAAATCTGTTGTTTCGCAGCTTCTTGCAAAGCCGCAACTTGAAACTCTGTGTACGATCGCTCCACCTCCCCAGATTGTGGATAGTGATAAATTCGTTCCGTTCGCCACACCCCAGAACAAGCCGCAAAAAATTCTTCGAAACTTAGCATTCCATCAATCCAACAAACGGGTTCTAGAACAGGGTTTGAATTTCATGAGTATTGATGCTATGAAAATTTGGTTGAATAACAATTTTTTGTTTTCAAAGCATCATCAATTAAACCCATTATATTTTGCCATCCTGGCATCTGATACAGCATAGAGACTCGATCAAAACCTGACTTCCGACATTCAAAGCGATCGCAGCCTTAGCAGAAATAACGTCGCAGAAAACCTGCGAGGACTGACATCATGGATGCCGGATGGCTTCGTCGAGCCCAGTGATTTTTAACTTACAAGAAGTTAATCAATCTTAATATAGATAATTTATTGCTTACCTATTGGTACAAACGTTAAATGATTCAGGAATAAGTCGAATTGACTGTGAGTAGTTCCTAGAATGAGGGCAACTATTCATAGGAAACATTGGACAGAGTATGGATACCTTGCAAAAGCAGCTAAACGCTTTAAGCTCTAAAGTTGACAGCTTACATCAACTGATTGAGCAGGTAAGCATTCGAGTATCGGAAATTGTTTCTGAGTGCAAACTTGGCTCTGAGCAAGGACACTACACCGATACAAATAGTATGGTTGGGTACCGTCAACCGCGCAGTATCTTCAGCATTGACCCCAGCTTGGAACATAAAGATGTGCTGATAGATGGTGATAGTTTAGATTCGGCGATTCAGAGCAGTGAAAGGCAGTTGTCTCCAGAAATTCAGATTCAACGTCTGACCGCCCAACTAACGGCTGCCTACAGTCGGATTGCAGCGCTAGAAGAGCAACTCATTTCGAAACGAATCCATTAGTCGAAATAATTTCCAAGTCTTCGATCGTCGTTGGTAAGTCAGCCGTCAAAACTTCGGTTCCAGTTTCCGTTAGCAACACATCATCTTCAATCCGAATCCCGCGGACATCGGCAAACTCAGCTAATCGTCCCCAGTTCACGACATGGTCATACTTCGCACGCCGATCGAGATCGTTCAGTAACGCCGGGACTTGATAAAACCCAGGTTCAATCGTGACTAGCATTCCCGGTTGTAATGGACGATCTAAACGGAGATAGCCCAGTCCAAAGCGATCGCTACGAGTCTTGCCGGACGCATATCCAGCGAGATCCCCCAGATCTTCCATATCATGCACATCCAATCCCAACAAATGCCCGATCCCGTGGGGAAAGAATAACGCATGGGCATCTTGGGCCACTAGATCGCTTGGATCGCCATGCAAAATACCCAAGTCAACCAATCCGGCAGCGATCGTTTCACCAGCCAACAGGTGAATATCTCGATATTCAACACCTGGATGCATCGCCGCGATCGCGCGATCATGTGCCTCTAGAACAACGCTGTAAATCGCCCGTTGAGTTGGCGAGAACTTGCCCGATACAGCCCAGGTGCGAGTAATATCCGCGGCCCAACCAGAACTGACTTCTGCGCCCACATCGGCCAGCAGCAACTCGCCCGAACGCAGCGGTAAATGTGAGCGATCGTTGTGCAACACTTCACCCTGCATCGTCACAATGCTGGTGTAGGCGGGAGTTGCTTGCTGCGCAATCATCACCGCTTCCATTGCCGCTCTCACTGCCGCTTCCGTTTTGGCCGTACGGGTCGCCGCCATTCCTGCCAGATGTGCTTGAACACTGATGGCCGCAGCTTGCCGGAGTTCTGCCAGGGCCGCAGCATCGTGGGTTAAGCGCAACTGGACGATCGCCTGCGCCAGTGCCCAATCCTGCCCTTTGGCTTGTTCAAGTGGCAACAGCGATCGCCCCAGAACTTCCCGCTGCCAGGTGCGCGTCTGCTCATCCTGCACTGGAATGGTGGCACAACCTTTAGCCTGAGCTGGCAACTGCGATAAAGGGTACACCTCATCGGCTCCAATCGTGGCGGCGATCGTCGTTGGAGTGGGAGACTCACCATGCCACAGCGTGCTTGCTGGCGTTGCTGCATCCATAAACAGAGACAGTTTGCCTTGAAACAGTCGGATGGCAACGTTTTCTAACGGCAGGCCAGCAAAGTAGAGAAAATGGCTACTGGCTCGAAAAGGATATTTGTTGGCAGGGAAGTTCCGAGAACTGCTCTTGCCTGACCACAGGAGAATCGGCGAGTCGATCAGCTCGGCTAATCGCTGACGGCGAGTGCGAAGGGCATCGATGAGAGAAACGGGGCGATCGAGCGCATTCATGCCAGAGTTAATTAAAATCTTGCTCTTTAAAACTATCCGCTCCCACCAAAATATCTCGGAATTGAGAGACACTTTTGATGGGAGCGGTCTAGTGGGGTCTTCAAACTGAAACCTAACTGCCGGAAGAAACTCTATCCAGTCTGATTAAAGACTACTTGAGCCTTCTAAAATCGAACCGTCGATTAGAGAACAGCTCCGGCGCACAGTTGGTTTACTCCAGCCTGATGACCCAGGCATTTACTACTGTCTTGCATGGGCATCACCTCCTTGTCCCTAAACGGTTAGTCTCAAGAGTTTTGGAGTTCGATGCGGCCTTTCGACTTGCATCTTGATTTAAGATAACACAGTTTTTTGAAAGTGCGGAGGAGCAGAAGCGTGGATCGATTAACGGATTGTTCGGCAAACCTAGAAGGCGGTTCGATCGTTCCACCTTTTGGGTGAAGGCTACCATCAACGAAATTCTATATTATGGTCAAAAGTCGTTATAAAAATAAACAATTCAATTTAACAAGTACGCATTATGGATGACCGAGTGATCAACGTTTTACTGGTAGAAGACGATGAAGTTGACATTATGAATGTCCGTCGGGCATTTAAGAAGAACAATATTGTCAATCCTTTGTATGTCGCTAATAATGGCATTGAAGCCTTAGAAATGCTGCGGGGCGGCACTCCGGATATTCAAGCAATTCCTTCCAGTCGGCGGATTATTCTGCTGGATTTGAATATGCCCCGGATGGGCGGGTTGGAGTTTTTGCAAGAATTACGATCTGATCCTGACTTGCGATCGACCCCGGTCATTGTATTGACGACTTCCAATCAAGATCGCGATCGCATCGAAGCCTACAACTTGAATGTAGCTGGTTACATCCTGAAGCCTGTTACCTTTATCAATTTCGCTGAAGTAATGGCAACGTTGAATAAGTACTGGACGTTGTGTGAGTTGCCCTTGCAGTTTAATCAGGGTTAGTGCCTGCGGCTGAGGCTGGAGTCCGAAAGAGATAGGTCAGGATTGCCGCCAGCCCACAACAGCCAGCGAGCGCCAGAAGTAAGGTTGGGACGCCCCACAGTTGTTCCAGGATGGGCAGGCTAAATGTGCCGACGATCGCACCGGCTTTAGCAATTGCAGCGGCCAATCCAGCCCCACTCGCCCGAATTGAGGTTGGGAAAACTTCCCCTGAAAGCAGAAAGGTGGTGGAGTTGGGGCCAGCATTCATGCTCAAATTGAAGACGAAAAAGCCAGCGAACACCAGGATGAGGCTGCTGTGATGGGTGAGAATCAGATTAGATAGGGCCAGAGTTAATAACCCGATCGCCATCCCGACAAAGCCAATAATTTGTAACGGAATGCGTCCAACTCGTTCCACGAATAAAATTGCTAGTAGAAACCCGGCGATCAGAAAAAGATCGACGATCGCTGCTCCTCTCGCAGCCGCCATTTCCCGCGCTAAGAAGTTTGTTTGGTCAGCCAGGGCCAGCACTGCAATGATGGTGGGCGTAAAAATGCCGATGCCGTAGGTTGCAATATCTTGCAGAAACCAGGGCAGGGCGGCGAGTAAGGTAGAACGGCGCAGAGGAGCCGTAAATAGGGCACTGTATGGAAGTTGGGCACGGCGATTGGGGGGATCTGTTTGTGGTGTTAAGGTAATGGGTTCATCCAGCAAAATAGACGCAGCTTTGGAGGCGGCATCATACTCTCCTCTGGTGATGTAATAGCTGGGGCTCTCAAACAAGAAGCTGAAGCGGAAAGCAGCGATACTGATCGCCAACGCCAATCCCACACCCAACATCCAGCGCCAAGCATATTGAATTGCGGGTTGCACACTGTCTGGGTAAAGCTGTTGAAACGCATAAATGACCACCAGGCCAGTGATAGCACCCAACAATGCTCCCACGGCCTGAAACGTAAAGGCGCTGATCACCATCTGGCCCCGCACTCGCGCAGGCACATTTTCCGTAATGTAGGCGACGCTGATGGGGTAATCGGCCCCGATCGCCACTCCCACCAAAAACCGAAACGCGATTAAAGAAATAGCATTCCAGGCCAGAGCGGTACCTGCGGTTGCGATCACAAAGAGGGCCACATCCACGACTAACATGCGTTGCCGTCCAACTCGATCGGTCAGTGGACCGAAGGTGAGAGAACCGAGCAGAGACCCCGCGAGCGCCGCCACAGCGACAGCGCCAACCTCACCTGGGCGCAGGCCAAAATCCCGTTGCAGAAAGGGGAGGGCGACTCCAATGATGAAAAAATCAAACCCATCCAGAGCAATTAATCCGGCTGAGAGCAACCACAGCGATCGCATGGCGGGAGTAATATCAGCCGCATCCAGGCGATCAGTAAAGGACAGTAGCGGTTCGGTGGCGGATGAAGCGTTGATCACCGGAATGGATTCCTTTGGGGCCGGAGCGCCACGGGCGAAAGTATTAAAAGAAACATTTGAAGTCTGAGTTTGAGTGTATCTGGTATGCAATATAAATCTAATCGCTTGTGAACCACTGTAGTGTTGTGACCTCAAACTCTGAATGCCTGACCTTTACGGTAAACGGGCAACTGATCGAATTGAAAGATGCCTCTCCCACGCTGACCTTGTTGGAATATTTACGCCAGAGTCGGCGCATTGGCACGAAAGAAGGCTGCGGTGATGGCGATTGCGGGGCGTGTACGGTTGCCCTAATTGGTCAGGGGGCCGATGGGCGACCCCATTATCAAGCCGTGAATAGTTGCCTGATGCCGCTGGGAGCCGTGGCCGGACGGGACGTACTTACGGTGGAGGGGCTTGCGAATGGGCAACTCCATCCAGTCCAGGCGGCGATGGTGCAAACGGGTGGCTCCCAGTGTGGCTACTGCACGCCCGGTTTCATCATGAGTTTGTTTGCGGCGTATTACGATCGTGCTTTAGATGACGTAGCCGTAGAAGGAAATCTCTGCCGCTGTACGGGCTATCTCCCCATTCGCAGGGCAGCGCAGCAAGCGGCGATGATAGAACCGGATGATCACTTTTCAGCCCAGTTAGCCACCGCAGCGATCGACTTGCCGGCTTTAAGCTATACCGGCAACCACCAGCAATTCTTCCGCCCCACCCAACTTCAAACAGTGCTGGAACTCCTCCAGCAATATCCAAAGGCAACGTTGGTGGCAGGTGCCACAGATTTGGGCCTGGAAATGAGTTGGCATCGGCAGCATTACCCCACTCTGATCTCCCTGGAAGCGGTGGCAGAACTGAACACCTGGCAGCACACCGCTGATTGGGTAGAGATTGGGGCAGCAGTGCCTCTCAGCCAGATTGAAACGCGGCTCCACGGAGTTTTTCCCAGTTTGGACGAAATGCTGCACTGGTTTGCAGCGCGCCAGGTGCGAAATCGGGCTACTCTGGGCGGCAACATTGGCACCGCCTCCCCAATCGGCGATTTGCCACCCGTCCTCCTCTCATTAGATGCAGAATTACGGTTGGCCAGTTTAGCTGAAGAGCGCATCATGCCGCTGGCTAACTTCTTCAAGGGCTATCGCCAAACGGATTTACATCCAGGCGAAGTGATCGTGGCCGTTCGCATCCCGCTCGCCATCTCACCCGCGGCAACCACCCGCTTGAGCCAGTCCTACAAAGTTGGGAAACGGGGTACAGACGACATCAGCATCGTTGCCGCCGCTTTTGTTGTGGATTTAGATGCTCACCAGACGATCGTTCATGCGCGCCTGGGATATGGTGGCGTGGCGGCCACACCTGCCCGCGCGATCGCCGTAGAAGACTGGCTGATCGGCAAACCCTGGAATCAGACAACGGTGCAACAGGCCAAAGTCCGTCTGCAAGAAGCCTTTACGCCCCTAACTGATCTCCGTGGCAGTGCCCACTATCGCACCCGCTTAGTCGCCAACCTGTTTGAGAAGTTTTTTGTTGAGATGAGTGAATCGCCGCTACAGGCAGTGGAGGTCGAAGTATGAGCATCGCTGGACAGCGCCACCCCCATGAAAGTGCAGCCGGACATGTCAGCGGCAGGGCCATTTACACAGATGACCAACGCTTGCCCAGCGGCATGTTGTCGCTGTATCCAGTGCTGTCTCCCCACGCCAGAGCCAAAATTCTCCAGATTGATGTCACGCCAGCAGCCCAGATGGCGGGGGTGGTGACCGTGCTGACGGCGGCAGATATTCCGGGTAAAAATAATACGGGTGTGATTGTTCACGATGAGCCGCTGTTGCCCACTGATGAAGTGAGCTACTGGGGACAGCCCGTTGTTTGGGTGGTGGGGGAAACCGAGGATGCGGCCAGAATTGGTGCGGCCAAAGTGCTGGTGGAGTATGAGCCATTGCCGCCCGTGTTGACAATCCAGGACGCGATCGCCACCGAGAACTTCCACACGAAACCACAACGCTGCCAGCGCGGTGATGTCGCAACCGGATTTGCCGCGGCTGATCTAGTAATCCAGGGTGAAGTAGAAATGAACGGCCAGGATCACTTCTATCTGGAAACTCATACCAGTTGGGCCATTCCCGACATGGAAGGCAATTATTTAGTGTATTCCTCCACCCAACATCCCACTGAAACCCAGGTAATTGTGGGACGAGTGTTGGGGTTGCCCAGTAACCGGGTGGTAGTCACATGTCTGCGCATGGGGGGCGGCTTCGGTGGCAAAGAATCCCAGGCAAATCCGATGGCGGCGGCGGTAGCCCTGGCTGCTTTTAAAACCGGACAACCAGCCCGCGTGCGGTTGCGGCGCCATCACGACATGATGATCACAGGCAAGCGCCACGGATATTTAGGTCGCTACAAAGTCGGTTGCAACCGGGAAGGGAAGCTGCTGGCATTGGAAGTTGTGCTCTATGGCGATGGGGGCTGGAGCTTAGACCTGTCACCGCCGGTTTTGCTGCGAGCCATGCTCCACGTTGACAATGCCTACTACATTCCCCACATGGATGTGCGGGGTTACATCGCCAGAACCAACAAAGTCTCCAACACGGCGTTTCGCGGATTTGGTGGCCCGCAAGGCATGCTGGTGATAGAGGAAATTCTCGATCGCGTCGCGCGCGCGCTCAACTTGCCGCCGGATGTAGTCCGAGAACGTAATTTCTATCACGGTAGCGGGGAAACCAATACGACCCACTACGGCCAGGAGTTGTTTGATAATCGCATTACGCGGGTTTGGCATGAGGCTAAGACAACAGCCAATTTTGTGGAACGGCAACAGGCGATCGCTCAATTCAACCAAACCCAGGCCCACTGCAAACGGGGACTCGCCATTACGCCGGTCAAATTTGGCATTTCCTTCAACAAAACGCAATATAACCAGGCCGGCGCGTTGGTTCTGATCTACACCGATGGCAGCATCCAGTTGAATCACGGTGGCACCGAGATGGGCCAGGGTCTCCACACCAAAATGTTGCAAGTTGCCGCTAAAGCACTGGGCGTTAAGCTCGATCGCTGCCGCATGATGCCCACCAGTACGGATAAAGTACCCAATACATCGGCTACAGCCGCTTCCAGTGGTGCTGACTTGAACGGCATGGCGGTCAAAGATGCCTGTGACACCCTCAAAACTCGACTGGCCACCCTGGCTGCTCAAATGCTGGAATTGGATACGCCAGCAGAACTCGTGTTTGAAGACGACTGGATTTTTTGTCGTACTTATCCTCGCGATCGCATCTCTTTCGATGAAGTTGTGAACCATGCCTACAACAATCGGATTTCACTCTCGGCCACGGGTTACTATCGTACCCCCAACCTGTATTGGGATCAGGCCACGCTTCAAGGTAGACCGTTTTACTACTTTGCCTATGGCGCGGCTGTGAGCGAAGTTGAAGTCGATGGGTTTACCGGCACCTTCAAACTGCGGCAGGTGGACATTGTGCATGATGTGGGCGAATCCCTTAATCCTTTGGTGGATCAGGGCCAGGTAGAAGGGGGTTTTGTGCAGGGCCTGGGCTGGCTGACGATGGAAGAACTGGTTTGGGATGACCAGGGCCGCCTCCGCACCTACGCCCCCAGCACCTATAAAATTCCCACCATCAGCGAAATTCCGGCGGCATTTCAGGTGCATCTGCTGACGCGGGCAGCGCAGGATGGCACGATTTATGGCAGCAAGGCTGTCGGTGAGCCGCCCTTCATGCTGGCATTTTCAGTCCGAGAAGCAATGCGGAATGCCGTTGCCGCCTTCGGCCAGAATCCTGATTATGTGCCGCTGCCTGCCCCAGCTACACCAGAAGCGACTTTGATGACGATCGAGTATGTCCGCTCCCTGACCAACACTTATATTGGCAAAGTGACCGCCAGCGAAATTCTTGACGCTATGCCTGACACTGCTCCAGCCGTGACTTGAAGCATTAAAGGGAGCTATAACTCACGATTCAGTTGCTGCTGCTCAATATTTCTTCCATCTGTTCAAGCATTCGCAAGTCCTGAGAATCAATCCCCAGTTGCTGCCGCACACTCTCAAGCGGTTGAGTTTGGTAGGAGCTAAAATCTAACTGATTCAAGTTTCTTACTTTCACAGCCCTGCCGTAGGCGACACCCAGATCAAATATTTTTAAGTGGTCTTGGTTAAACCGATATTTGGGAGGATAGAAGCGTGAAGCAAAGACCTTCAAGATGAGCAGGTGTAGCCAATTTGTCTGCTCATCATTCCCCATCGTAAAGCCAACGACAAAGGCTTCGTCAGACAAAGACTGACCTCGATTCAGCAGAATATGCAGGCAATCATGACCATAAAGGTTAATTTTGCCAGGTAGTGCGATCGGGCTAGCTGGGTTTTCTAGTAACCGCACGAGAAAAGGGATTGATAAAGGCGGATCCCCACTCCTGATTGCGATTGCAGCCTGGAGGGTTTGCTGACTGTTCTCTAGCCTCTGGCGCGACACTCCTCCATTTGGATTTAGGAAAGTAACCATCTGTAGATTCCCAAGCAATCGACAAATAGAAAAAGAGCAGCAGAGTAGTAAATCATGCTTCGATCGCCCATGAGCGAAGTGGCTATCAGCATGTGGCTAGAACTCAGAGCCAGGAAGACAAAGCCAAAACCACTGATCTGGGTTTTGGCAGCCAGTAATATTCCACCAGTTACGGCAAAACTGCCACTGGCCCATTTCAGGTAATTTATTAAACCAATTTTCTGAGCAGCTCTAGAACCACGATAGGACGATTGCATTGGGGGCACTCCTTGTTTTTCGATACTTAAAAAATATCAAAACAACCACAGGAGCTACCTCTCACAGATGTCACGAAGGGGGGATGACATTTATCACTAATATTTCGCCTCTAGAGTCTATTTACCTTCTGTTTTGGATTGAGAATTTCAAGACTCTGCATCGGCATTCCTCAAAAGGGAATGAAATACTTTAAATTTCTTCATGAAAAGACATCTTATCCACTTTCCCCCACGAAATGGGGGAGTTAGATCTGAATGTATCCCGACAAGACTTCTCAACGATGAGGAATGACCGATCGCAGCAGGGCTTCTTTTTCTTGTGTTTAGCAATTAGTTATGGCAATCTAATTTTAGGCATACAATCTACGGTTTATTGCTCGATAAATCGTAATTAGTTTGAAAGGAGTCTGATATGGATGTGCGATCGCGATTGAGCCGGAGGAAGGCGCAGGTTTTCGTCTTGCTTGCTTCCCTGATAGCCAGTTTAATTCTTGTCCCCTCATTGATTCTTCCAGCATTTGCCGCACCACCAAAAGCCAACGTGCAGTTTGTCTCGCCAGATTGGGTCGCGGCAAATGCGAAAGATCCTGCCCTCCGAGTGCTGGATGTGCGGAATGCCCCGCTGGAATATATTGCAGGGCACCTGCCAAATGCGGTAAACATTGCTGATACGGCATTTCGCGGGCCTAATGGAGTTTTGCCAGTGCAATATTGGGCCAATGACAAGTTAGCGAATCTTTTTGCCCAGTCTGGCGTATCTAGCAATAACAAGGTGTTGGTTTACTCCAGTGGCAATGATGTGTTAGGAGCAACGATGGTGGCTTACCTGCTGGAGCGATCGGGCGTTAAGGATATTTACGTGTTAGACGGCGGGTTTGCCGGCTATAAAGCCGCTGGCCAAACCACAACCAAAGTTTTTCCCCAGTACAAAGCGGGGAATTTCAACCTGAAAGATCATGCGGCCATTCGCGTGTCTCTCGATCAGGTCAAGCAACTGATTGGTAAACCTGGCGTAACCTTTATCGATCCACGGCCACCCGAACTATTCCGGGGCGATCGCGATATTTGGATGCGCAATGGTCATATTCCTGGCGCGCGGAATATCCCCTGGCCCACGTTCACCGAAGCCAATAATCCTCAGGAAGACTTGAAGAATCCTCACAAGCTCAAGTCTCTCGACGAAATCCGCAAGCTCCTGGCAGAGCGCGGGATTAAGCCAACCGATGATATTATCGTCACATGCAGTACAGGTCGGGAAGCCACCTTGCAATACTTAGTGCTGAAGCATTTGCTGGGGTATCCCAAAGTTCGAGTCTATGAAGGTTCCTGGACTGAATACAGCACCACGAATTTACCAGTTGCGACTGGCCCGGAAAAAACCTTAACGTCTGATGTTCGCTAAGAGGTTAGTATGTCATTTGTTCGATCGCTGGCTTGTTCTCTTCTACTTTGTCTAGGAACGATTTCCTTAATAAGTCTGAGTGGTTTCTTTCACAGCAGTTTGGCAAGTTGTGATCCCCCGCCAGAATCACCCAAAAGAACGATCAAAAAGTAAGCAGTTTGCTTTAACGCGCTGCTTGCCAAACATCAACCCCGGATTTTTAGAGATGGGATGAGTTAGGACTCATCCCTTTCCAGTTTGAATTAGCCCACCCAGATTATGAACAGCATTTCGGAAACCCTCTCCTCGCCTGACCCCTCGACCAATCGATTGCGGCCCCAACGATTCATGATCACGATCGCCCTCTTTCTGCTGACCATTAGCGCGATCGCCCTCAGCAACTACGGCTGGAAACACAGTGTGCTGTTTCTGATTGGAGGGTTATTGGGGGTGACCTTGTATCATTCCAGCTTTGGGTTTGCCTCGGCTTACCGGAAGTTGCTGGTGCAGCGGGAAGTAAACGGGATGTATGCCCAACTGGTAATGCTGGGGCTGGCAACCATTTTGTTTGCGCCGGTTCTTGCCAGCGGCTCTGTATTTGGCCAGAATGTCCGAGGAGCCGTGTCTCCAGTCGGTGTGCAAGGGGCGATCGGTGCGGTGTTGTTTGGGATGGGGATGCAATTGGGCGGAGCTTGTGGCTGTGGCACCCTCTACACGATCGGGGGCGGTAGTCTGGCTATGCTGCTGACGCTGCTGACCTTTTGCCTGGGAGCGTTTGGGGCAAGCCTGACCCGCCAACTGTGGGCCGGACTGCCAGCCACACCTCCAATTTCCCTCGGCAACACGATCGGCTGGTGGGGGGCAGTGCTGGTGCAACTGGTGCTGCTCGGTCTGGCGTTTGTTGTTTTGCGATGGTGGCATCGGGGAGCTTCTGACGAACCCATTCCCTCCCCTCGTCTCCCCTACGCCTCATCCTTTGTCTCCTCTCTCCTCCACGGGCCGTGGTCTTTACTCGCTGGAGCGATCGTTCTGGCAGTGTTGAACTGGTTTACCCTGATTTTATCGGGACAACCCTGGCGGATTACCTGGGGGTTTGCCCTGTGGGCGGCTCAGTTGGCCTCCTGGCTGGGATGGAATTCAACTACTAGCCCGTTTTGGGGCAGCGAAGCCAGTCAGGCTGTTTTGCAAGCGGGCATTTTTGCTGATGTTAGTTCGGTGATGAATCTTGGAATTGTCTTGGGCGCAATTCTGGCAGCGGCTTTGGCGGGGCGATTGGTGCCGAAAGGCAATTTCACTCCCGCCTTGATTTTGACGACGCTGCTGGGTGGTTTGATTATGGGCTATGGAGCATTCTTAGCCTATGGTTGCAATGTCAGCGCGTTTTTTGGTGGAATCGCGTCCACCAGTGTGCATGGTTGGGTGTGGATCATGTTTGCGTTGATAGGCACCGCGATCGGTCTGCGAATCCGCTCATTATGGGAGCAATCCAAATCGTAGCGGCGCGATCGCAATTCGCCCATTTATAGCTGTCGCCAAGACAGTTAGGACGTAGACTAAGAGGTATCCACCCCTCTAAAAGCCCTTGTAATCATGGCAAAAGCTTACAGTTATGACTTACGACAAAAGGTGATCAACGCCATCCAACTAG
>Ga0224722_1000223_pt1 | contig 32697 bp, 34 predicted proteins | sample Balambano_FR1_Me_FD_161646 | JGI IMG/M metagenome (GOLD analysis project Ga0224722, IMG submission 161646) | Freshwater sediment microbial communities from Lake Towuti, South Sulawesi, Indonesia - Balambano_FR1_MetaG | ecosystem: Environmental > Aquatic > Freshwater > Lake > Sediment | place... | reverse complement strand
AGCGCAAGTCCAAGTTGAATCATTTCGCCTTGAAGGCGCGCTTGTATTTGCATGCCGTTCAGTCGGCCTTTGACGCCCTGCGCCTGTTGCAGCCTGTCTCTTTGGCTGCGTAACGTGAGTTAATAAGATAGCTGATAGCTGAATCAATCAACGTCCTAATTTCGTAACCGGGAGGCATCGTAGCAATTCCATGTACAAGTAGCCCTAGATCATTCAACTCGGCTTGCCGACTGTTCTGTAATCTTGGGGTGAAATGCAAGTTGACCTTAGTGGCTACTCCCAGACCTGCATTTTTTATGATCAAGTAAAGAAGTGATTGAGAGTCAATCTCGAAGTAGGCAAGTACGTTTGGAGTTGAAGTTTGCAGCCGCTGCTTCTGCATCTCTGCCACAGACTCCTCAGCTGCCTTGGCTGCGCGCGAATTTGCAGAAGACATTTGCCAAGTCTTCGCTGTAGTGACGATTAGCGCAATTACTGTGATTATCTGAATTGCTATGAGAAGCAACTGCGCGGGCTCATTCATAATCTGATTGTACTGATGTAAACACGAATTCCGGATGCGACTATGCTTTGACGACAAGAGCAGGGCGTAAAAGCTTACGCTATCTACAACTTGTCCAGTGGAGCCCTCATATCGTCTGACATTAACCGAGATGTAGCCCTTCCTAACATAGCCAGAAAGGTTAGGCCCATGCTCCTAAAATCCTCGTATGGACATCAACCTGACGACGCCGGCGCTGTTGTTCCCGGCCATCTCGCTCATCATGCTGGCCTACACCAATCGTTTCTTGGGGCTGGCGACCGTGATTCGCAACCTGCGCGACCGCTACGAGCAGCGGCACGAGCCGCACGTGCCCAAGCAGATCGAGAGCCTGCGCCGCCGTGTATTGCTGATTCGCAACATGCAGGCCTTTGGCGCGGCCAGCTTGCTGGGCTGCATGTTGTGCATGTTGTTTTTGTTTCTCGGTTGGGTGGACATCGGCAAAGTCGTATTCGCTGTCAGCGTGATTTTGATGGCAATCTCGTTGGCAATTTCCTTGCGCGAGATTCAGATTTCGGTCATCGCGTTGGAACTCAACCTGAGCGACATGGAACAGCCGCGCGTAGGCGAACCGTAGGCCAGCTCGCCATATCTGCATCCGCACATCTCACGTCTTACCCGATAACCTGAATACGGAGGTTGGGTATGCACAAGAAGAGACTATTCCTCGCCACATTTTCAGCCGCGGCGGCATTGGGCGCGGCGGCGTTCTTCGCCATCAGCGCTGCGTTTGCGTCCGACAGAGATATCGCCCCGGTGAATACGATGCCAGCGGCCGTCATGACCACGACCACACCCGTCGCCACGGCGATACCGGTGACGACCCCGCAACCCGTCGCGACCATTTCGCCGACACAACTTATCTCTGCGCCACGGCCTGCGCTTGCCATCTCGCAGTTCTTCACCGTGCCGGTAACGCAGGTGTTGGTGCTGCACAGCGAGGGCTGGGGCTATGGTGAAATCTTCAAGCTGTATCAACTGTCCGTAACGTCGGGCAAGACCGTCACGGATGTCAAGGCTTTGCGCGATGCTGGGTTGGGGTGGGGCAATGTGGCCAAACAACTCGGCGTGCATCCCGGCAACGGCGGCTTCAACCTGGGCGCAGCTATGTCTGACCGCGATGTGATGGCATTGACGGCGCAGCCCGCGCCCGGTGCACCGGTTGCACCCAGCGTTGGCAAGCCCGGCAAATCAAACCCGGCTGCCAACAGCGGCGGCAACCAGGGCAACGGCGGCAATCCCAATCGCGGCAAGCCGGATGACAAGGGTAAACCCGAGGACAGGGGCAACCCGGGCAACAACGGTAACGGCGGCAACAACAACGCCGATAAAGGCAACAAGAAGAATAAGTGAGGCCGACTGCCGATAGCGTATAGCGTTGTAGAAGTCATCCCAAAACTAAGACGTAAAGGTGTCATTTCGAGCGAAGCGAGAAATCTCCTACATTCGATATGTCGAGATTCTTCGCTGACACTGCTCAGAAACATGCCCTTCGGCTGTAGGGGTCGCTCTACCCCATGCGGGGCACAAATCCGTAGCGACCCTGGTAACCCGACGACGGCGCGCTACGGTAGCCCATTCGGGCCATCCAGAGCGCGCCCTACCGTTTCTGCCGCTTCGTTTGGCCTGCGGCCATCTCGAACTCGGAATGACATTTCAGACCCTCTGGTGCAAGTGAAGCGCCAGAGGGTTTTGTTTGCAGCGACAATGCGGCCATGCCCACACTCACGCTCACACACAAAGTCGCCATCGTCACCGGCGCGGCGCAAGGCATCGGCAAGGGCATTGCGACCCGGCTGGCGCAGGAGGGTGCATCGGTCGTGATTGCCGATGTGCAGGCCGATGCTGCCGCGCAAACCGCGTCTGAGTTGCCGAACGCCATCGCGCACGCGATAGACCTGGCCGACGCGTCACAACCAGAGGCGCTCGTCGAGCAAATCGTCGCCGGCTTCGGCCGGCTCGACATCTTGATCAACTGCGCGGGCATCATGCAGAGCAAGCCGATGTTTGATCTGACACCTGCCGATGTGGATCGCATGATCGCCATCAACCAGCGCGGCCTGTTCTTCATGCTCCAGGCTGCCGCGCGGCACATGGTTGCGCAGGCACGGCCAAATGCGCGCAGCAACGGCAAGATCGTCAACATCGCCTCGATTGCGGCCTATGCACCGCGGCCGATGGCGCTGCATTACGGCATGACCAAGGCGGCGGTCATCAGCATCACCCGCTCGGCCGCGATGGCGCTCGCGCCCCACGCCATCAACGTGAACGCGGTCTGCCCCGGCGCCACGCCGACGGCGATGTGGGCCGAGATGGCGCAGGAGCAAGGCCATATGCGCGGCCTGAGCGCCGATGAGATGACCCGCCAGATGGCCGAGTCCATCCCGCTCAGACGCTTTAGCACGGTTGAAGACATCGCTGGCGCAGTCGCATTCCTGTGTGGGCCGGATAGTGACACGATCACTGGCCAGGCCCTGCACGTGGATGGCGGGATGGTGATGGATTGACAAACTCCCTCTCCCTTTGGGAGAGGGTTGGGGTGAGGGATAAGTGCCGCATTACAATTTCGGCGATGCCCACGCCCACCGACACCATCTTCGCCAAGATCACGCGGCGCGAAATCCCGGCCCACATCGTCTATCAAGATGATGACGTGACCGCGTTTCGCGACCTCAATCCCGCCGCACCAACGCACATCCTGATCGTGCCGAACAAAATCATCCCGACGCTCAACGATGCCACGCCCGACGACCAGCGCGTGCTGGGCAAGCTGCTGCTCACTGCCCAGCAACTCGCCAGGGACGAAGGCATCGCCGAGGGCGGCTATCGCGTGGTGATGAATTGCAACAGCGATGGCGGGCAAAGCGTGTATCACGTTCATCTGCACCTGCTCGGCGGGCGCAAGCTGACCTGGCCGCCTGGTTGACGCTCGATATGAAAGTTCTCATCACCGGCGGCGCCGGCTTCCTCGGTGTGGCGCTTTCGAACGCGTTGGTGCGGCAGGGCATCGTCGTGCGCGTCATTGACGATGAGAGCACCGGTGACCGCTCGCGCCTCGACCCGGCCGTGCACTTTACGCGCGGCGACGTGAACGATGTGCCCAAGCTGTGGTCGCTGTTGCAAGGCGTGGACTGTGTGTTTCATTTGGCTGCGCGTGTGTCGGTCAGCGAGTCGGTGCTATATCCGCGTGACTACAACGCCACCAACGTCGGCGGCACAGTCGCGCTCATTCAAGCCGTGCGCGATGCCGGCGTGCGGCGCATTGTGTTCACCTCGTCCGGCGCCGTGTATGGCGAGCAGACCAGCGAGGGCGTGACCGAAGACGCCATCCCCAACCCTGGCTCGCCCTACGCGTCAGCAAGCTGGCCGCCGAGCACTACGTCAACACCATCGGCGCGTTGTGGGGCATAGACACGGTGACGTTACGCGTATTCAACGCCTATGGCCCCGGCCAGCAGTTGCGCGCATCGCACCCGCCGGTGGTGCCGGCGGTGTTGCGTCAGGCGCTCACCGGCGGCTCGATCATCGTGCACGGCGATGGCCGTCAGCAGCGCGATTTTGTCTACGTGGATGATGTCGTCAGCGCGCTGACGGCTGCCTCCACCGCCTCCAACGTCAACCGCCTCATCATCAACATCGGCAGCGGCGTGCCCACCAGCATCAACGACCTGGTTGCAGCCGTGGGCCGCGCCATTGGCAAAGACCTCACGCCGCTGCGGGTGACGGCCGAGAGCGGTGGCGTGTCGCGCCTGTGCGCCGATCTGCATCGCGCCCACGAGCGCCTGGGCTACGCGCCCAAGACATCGTTAAACGATGGCATCCGCCGCACGGTGGAGGCGTTCAAATGATCGAGATTCAGGCGCTCTCGAAAGCCTTCGACCGGCGCATGGCGCTCGACGACGTTACGCTGAGCGTCCCGCAGGGATCGGTGTTTGCGTTGATTGGGCCGGCGCGCTCTGGCAAGAGCACGCTGCTCAAAATTCTGGCCACGCTGATCGAGCCGACCAGCGGCGACGCCTTCGTTGTCGGCTCATCGGTCGTGCGGGATCGGCTGCGCGTACGCCAACTGGTGGGTTATTTGCCCGGTGACTTTGGCGTGTATCCCGATCTCACCTGCGGCGAATACATCGAGTTCTTCGCCTCGTGCTATGGCGTGCCGGCCAAGGAGCGCGCGGCGCTGGCCGGCGATCTGTTGCAACTGGTGGACTTGTATCACCGCAAGGACGCCCCGGCCGACCGGCTGACGCGCAGCATGAAGCAGCGCCTCGGCATTGCTCGCGTGCTGGCGCACGACCCGCAGGTGTTGCTGCTGGATCAACCATCTGTTAACCTCGACCCGCGCGCCCGGGTCGAACTGCGCGAGTTGATCGGCGAGTTGGGCGGCATGGGCAAGACCATCCTGCTCACATCGTCCAACCTGGCCGAAGTGCAGGACATGAGCACACACGTCGCGTTGATCGAGGCCGGGCACATCACGCGGGCAGGCACGCTGGACGAGGTGCAGGCCGACACGCCACCCTATCGCCTGATCTCGGTCAAATTCCTGGGCGACGCGACGTTAGCCACCAACTTGATCAAGGCCGAGCGCGGCGTAATCAACGTGGAAGCGGTGGCCGATCCGGCTGCGATGACGCAGGGGTTGGCCGGTGTCGCCCTGCTGAAGGAGGCGCGTGTGGTGTTCGATGGCGCGTATGCCGACGCCAGTGCGCTGCTCAAGGCGCTGATGCACAGCGGCGTGCAGGTCGTATCGTTTGCGGAAGAGGAATAACCGCATGAATACGGTGAATCCATCCAAGGTAAAACTGCCGGCGTTCAAATCGCCGTTCTCCTTCAACCCAATCGCAGCCAAGGAACTGGCCGGGCGCATGCGCAGTGTGCGCGCCTACACCGTGCTGACGGTGTATCTGGCCATCGTCAGTGCGCTGGCCGTGCTGTTGTATCTCATCGGCTTCTTGAGTGGCGCGCGCACCATCGGCGGCACTGGCGCGGTCGGCACGGTCGTGTTTTATTTCCTGGTCGGCATGCAGATTCTGCTCGTCAGCTTTGTCGCCCCTGCCTTCACCGTGAGCGCCATCAGCAGCGAACGCGAACGCCAGACCTATGACTTGCTGCGCACCACCACGCTCATGCCACGCCAGATCGCGTGGGCCAAGCTCGTCTCCGGGCTGGGGTTCACGCTGTTGCTGGTGTTCGCTACGTTGCCGCTGTACAGCCTGGCATTCCTGCTCGGCGGCGTGGAGCCGACCGAATTGGCGATGACGCTGTGCGTCACGCTGGCTGCGGCATTGTTGTTCAGCCTGTTGGGGCTGTATATATCGGCGCGCTCCAAGAGCACGGTCGGTGCGGCCGTGGTGACCTATGCGCTCGTGATCGGCGTCGTGATCGGCGTGCCATTGGCCTCGCTGATCGGGTCGTCCACCCTGAGTCTGGCGCTGGCGTCTGCAACGCCTGCATCTGCCAGCGCAGGGCGCGAATCATTCCTGGTCGGCGTGTTGGAGGTGGTGCTCACCCTGGCCATCAGCGTCAGCCCCATCAGCGCCATCGCGGCCAGCCGGGCGTTCTTCAGCAACACGGGCGATGTGCTGACCTTTCAGCCGGATTTCGTCGGCGGTGGCGCGTTGCTCACGCTACTCTCGCCGTTTCTGATCCTGACTGTGCTGTATGTGATCCTGGCCGTGGTGCTGTTCGTCCTCACGGTGCGCCAGATCGGTCGCATCGAGCAACGCTGACTCAATTCCACTTCGACGCTTCGCCGGCCAGTGAGCCCAGATAGCGTTTCACCGCGTCGGCATCCGGCGCATTGGGTTGCGCAGTCAGATATCGCTCCAGGTAGTCCAGTGCCTGCCGCCGCTTGCCGATGGCCCCATATAGCAGGCCAAGGTTGCGGATTTCGCCCACATCGTCGGGGTGAATGACCAACAGCCGCTCGACCACCTTTGCCGCGCGTGGATAGTCGTTCGACGAGGCGTAGAAGTTCTTCAGGTTGTTCAGCATGCGCGCCAGGATGTAGCGCCCACCGACCGGGCTGAGAAAAGCCTGGTCGAATGGCAGCTTGCCATCGGTGATGTCGCTCACGCGGGCGCGGCAATCCGCTTCGCTCATTAGCGCGCCGTGATGAAACGGATCGAGATAGACCACCTGGCCGTTATCCAGCGTTGCCCGCACGATGAAGTGTCCCGGCAGGCCAACGCCCTCGGCGGCGATGCCGGTGCGCCGCGCCACTTCCAGATACAGCACCGAAAGCGAAATTGGAATGCCGAGGCGGCGCTCCAGCACTTCGTTGAGGAAGCTGTTGCGCGGGTCGGTGTAGTTTTGGGCGTTGCCGGCAAAGCCCAGGGTGTCAAAAAGGAATTCGGCCAGCACCAGCGCCGGCAAATCGGCCGTCGCCGTCGCCGTTGTGACCGCGCGCTCGGCTGCATCGGCCAGACGGTCAATCTGTTCGAGATACCCCAGCACGTTCAACTCAGGGTATTCGAAGCGGCTCATCACCAGCGCCGCGCGCGCCAGATCGAGTTGTTCGCCCGGTTGATTTACCTCGCTCGCAAATGCATCGAGTTCAGGATCGGTTACGCTCTTCATGCCTCTCTCTTCTCACTCGTCTCTCTCCTCTCATTCGTCGCCGGATGCACAGACTTCTGCATGGGCGCGGTGAGGTTCGCGTCGGCGTCGGCGTCGCATCAATTCGATTACCATTCGGCTTATGGCACCGAAGGACCTTCTCGGCAAACGTGTGGGTATTTTAGACAAAGGCTGGATCGAGTTGCAAGACGTGATGGGCGACGACCTCGCCATCGTCAATGCAGCCCGGGTGTCGTTCTTGGGCGAGAGCAAGGGCGACGATAAAGACAAAAAGCTGCTGTTCTACCTGTTAAAGCATCGCCACACCAGCCCATTCGAGCAGGTCGAGTTCAAATTTCGCGTGCGCGCGCCAGTGGTGACGTGGTGGCAGTGGGTGCGCCACCGCACCTGGCAGTTCAACGCCCAGTCCGGGCGCTACGTCGAGTTTGACGAGAACGATTTCTATGTGCCGAGTGTGTGGCGCAAGCAGTCGCCTTCCAACAAACAAGCCAGCCTGGGCGAGGTGACGGCCGAGGAAAACGCGCAACTCACCGACATGCTGGAGAAGCACTACGAGCAAGGCTATGCGCTATACGAGCAGGCATTGCAGATGGGCGTGGCACGCGAACAGGCGCGCGTCTTTCTGCCCGGGTTCTCGGTGTATTACACCTGGGTGTGCAAGGTGGACGCGCACAACCTGATGCACTTCCTCAGCCTGCGCATGGCCGAGGATGCGCAATACGAGGTGCGCGTCTATGCCCAAGCCATCTACGAGCACTTCTTCAAGCCGGCGCTGCCCTGGTCGGCCGAAGCGTTCGAGCAATTCGTGCTCAATCGGGCTTGAGACGTATCACGTGTCGCGTATCACGTGATACGTCTACACTGCTGCTGTGTCGCTCTCCTACAAAGACGCCCTCCGCAACGAGCGCCTCAACGCAATTGAGGTCATCCTCGCCACCCCGTTTATCGTCGTCGTCACGCAGTATGTGCCGGTGCTGGTCACGCGGCTGGGCGCGTCGCCATTGCTGTTGGGCATCCTCACCTCTGGCGCGGCGCTGATGCTCACGCTGGCGTCGGCGCTGGGGCCGTCGTGGTTGCGGCGCACGCCCGACTGGCCGCGCAACATGAGCATCCCGCTCATGCTCTGGCGCAGCGTGCTGATCTGGGTGCCGTTGCTGCTGCTGCTGCCGGCGTTTCAGTCGGAGGCCATCGTCGCCATGGTGGTGTTGCTCAACTTCGCCGCCGGCTTTAGCAACTACACCTTCACCACCTTTCTGGCGCGCATGACGCTGCCCGACCGGCTGGCGCGGTTGGTCAGCATGCGCTGGACGATGCTCGGCATCGGTATGGCCGTCTTCACGGTCGTGATTGCGGCCATCCTCGACGCCTTTGCGCTCCCCATAAACTACGCCGTGGCATGCGCCCTGTCCTTCGCCATTGGCTTGGTGGGCTTCGCTGTGCTCAGGCAAGTGCGCCCTGCGCCGCTGAATCCGCAAATCGCGACCCGGCCGCGCACCCGCATGCGAGACATGCTTGCCCACGCGCCGGCGCGCAACTATCTGCTCATCACCCTGCTGGCGCAGACGGCCATCAACGCGCCCGGCCCGCTGATCACCTTGCAAATGGTGCGCGTGCTCAAAGCGACCAATGTGGACTTTGGCTGGTATCTGGCCATCTTCTGGGTCAGCCTGGCCGCGTTTGGCCTGATCATGCCGCAGTTGATTGACCGATTTGGCAACGCCAGGATATTCGCCGCCGCCTGCGTGGGGCTGGGCTTGCAACTGTTGATCCTGGCCTTTGCGCCCACGCTGCCGGTGACGTGGATCGCCGGCCTGGTCGGCGGCGTGACATCGGTGATGTTTCAGGTGACGGCCTATGGCCTGATGGTGCAGTGCGCGCCGCCCGAAAAATTTGAGGGCTTCGTGGGTGTGTATTCAGCCGTGGCGAATTTCTCGGTGTTCGCCGGGCCGCTGGTGATGTCGGCATTGACGGATGCGGGCATGCCGATCGTCACCGGCTTGCTGATCTGCGCGGTCGCCCGCGCAATCGCCGGCGGGCTGTCGCTGCGGATGATGCAACCACCCCCGGCCTCAGCAGAGAAAGCGCTGACGACCTGAAAAACGAAACGAGACGCATCTCTCGACGCGCCTCGTGAATCAACAGCCAATTGCCAACAACTAATAGTACAGGCCCCAGTTCGCCGCGGCCTGATCTTCCATCATCGTCGGCTCCCACATCTCCAGGCCCATGGTGACCTTGGCTGTGCGCTCGGACGCTTCCTGCACCGTCTGCTTCACCTGCTCGACCATGGCCGGGCCATACGGGCAAAACGGCGTGGTCAGGATCATCGTCACGTTTGCGCTGTCGGGCGTAAATTCCATCTTGCGGATCAAGCCCAACTCCACCACGCTCATGCCCAACTCGGGGTCATACACTTGGCGCAGCGCCGTGCGCACCTTCTCTTCCAGCGCCCCATATTCGCCCAATGTCACCTTCGGCTCAACCGCCGTCTTGTTCTCCGCTTCGTCGCTCATTATTCACACTCCTGACTGTCATTCCGACCGGAGGGAGGAATCCCTAACGCCACGGCACGCAAAAACCAACATCGGTGTGTCGAGTTGCGTTCGAATCAAGTGATGCTTCAGGGATCTCTCGCACTGCGCGCTCGAAATGACGGCTCAACTTCGGTTGAGATTATATCGGCGCGTTGTGCGCAACGGCCGCGTTCTGATTAAATCCTCAGCATGAAGATCACCGGCGTCCGAACCAAGACCTACGAAATCGAACTGACCCGCCCGTTGGGCGACGCGAATTACCCATACGACAACACCCACGTGGTCGCGGCCGCGCTGTTCATAGACACCGACGAAGGTGTGACCGGCATCGCCCCCGGCGGCGGCAGCCAGGCCGTGGGCTTGGTCAATGACCTGCTGATCGGGCGCGACCCACGCGGCGTGCGCGGCCTGTGGAAGCGCATGGTGGACTATGCCTTCAAGGGCGGCAACCGCGGCGCGATCACCGGCGCGATTTCGGCAGTGGATGTGGCGCTGTGGGACCTGAAAGCCAAGGCCAATGGCGAGCCGCTGTGGCGCACGCTCGGCGCATCGTCGCGCAGGGTGAAGGGCTACGCCAGCGACATCGGCCTCAACCTGAGTGACGATGCCCTGCGCGCGTTCTACACCCGCATGGCCGCGCAGGGCTTACACGCCGGCAAGGTCAAGGTGGGGCTGGATCGCGACATGGATGTGCGCCGCATCGGCCTGATGCGCGATGCGCTGGCGACAAGCGGCAAGACGCCGCTGCTGATGATTGACTCGAACGAATACTGGTCGCCCAAACAAGCCATCCGCCACATCGGCGAGATCGAAAAGCACTATGACCTGTTCTGGGTGGAAGAGCCGGCCCGGCGCTGGGACTACCGCGGCCTGCGCAAGGTCAGCCAGAGCGTGCGCGCGGCCGTGGCAACGGGCGAGAACCTGCACGACATCGGCGACTTCATGGCGCTGATCGCTAACGAAGCGGTGGACATGGTGCAGGTGGGCGTCGGCACGACCGGCATCACCGGCGCGATGATGGTGGCCGACATGGCGCACGGCTTCGAACTGCCGGTGTCGCTGATGAACTGCCCGGCCAACTTCATGGCTCACCTGGCGGCCGCGCTGCCCAACCACGCCATGATGGAGGTGCTGGATGCGGGCATGGATCAGGCCATGATCCATCGCCACAGGGTTGAAGACGGCTACGTGGTGTTGAGCGACGATCCGGGTCTCGGCATCACCTTCGACGAGTCCAAGTTGGCGGCATGGGTGATCGAGCGGGAGCGGCCATCGGCGCGGGTGAAGATGCCGTTCCCGCGCCGGCGCGGAGCCGGGCTGTTTGAGGTATCACTCAGCGACCCGGAGGAACTGCCGGATTGAGGCCCCAAACGGCTATAATCCCGCCCCGCAAAGTCAACCGTTCGTCGTTCGTAAGGAATTCGCTCGTCTCATGCGTCAACACACTTTCCTCAGGCTGCTCATCGTGATTGCCCTGATCGCGATGTCGGTCTACATCGTGTTCCCCGCGCCCAAGCCCGATCTGGTGACCGATCTGGCCTTCTGGCAGCAGGAACGCGGCCGCGATTTGCAGATCAAACAGGGCCTGGACTTGAAAGGCGGCTTGCAGGTGTTGCTGGCCAGCAATTTGCCCGGTGGCGTCAAGCCGACCGCGGAGCAGCTCGAATCGGCCCGCCGCGTCATCGAGGACCGCGTCAACGGCCTGGGTGTGGCCGAACCAATCGTGCAGCAGCAGGGCGACGACCGCATCTTGGTCGAATTGCCCGGTGTGACCGACCGCAACCTGGCGCTCGACCTGATCAAACAGACCGGCCAACTGGAGTTCGTGGATGCCGGTTTTCAGGCGCTGCCGGCTGGCACACCGCTCACCACCACCTTCAGGCTGTATAGCGGGTTGCTCTACCCGGAGACACACTCCACCGCCACGCCCATCAGCGAGACGCTGAACGCGCAGACGGGTGGGGCCGTGTTGCCGACGGCGTTTACCGGCGAGATTTTGCTCTCGGCCACGCCGGGTCTGGATCAGGTGGGCCGCAACGTGGTGCAGTTCACCATCAAGCCGGAGTATCAACAAGTCTTTGGTCAATACACCGGCCAGAAAGTTGGCCAGTCCATGTGCATCGTGCTCGATGGGCAGGTGGTGTCGTGCCCCACTATCCAGGGCACCCTGACGGATGGGGGCATGATCACTGGCCAGTTCACACGTGAGGGCGCCAACAGCCTGGCGCTGGTGTTGAGCTACGGCTCGCTGCCGGTGCCGCTGACGCTGGAGACCACGCGCGACATCGGCGCGACGCTGGGTGCGGACTCGATCCGCCAGAGCTTGGTCGCCGGAATCATCGCGTTTCTGGCTTTATCCATCTTCCTGATCTTGTATTACCGGCTGCCGGGTGTGCTGGGTGTTGCGTCGCTTGTCTTCTTCGCGCTGGCGTCGCTGGCGGTGTTCATCCTGTTGCCGATCACGCTCACGCTTCCGGGCATCGCCGGGTTCATCATGTCCATTGCCACCGCCGTGGATGCCAACATCCTGGTGTTCGAGCGATTCAAGGAAGAGCTGCGCAGTGGTCGCACGCTGCGTGCCTCGGTCGAGGCGGCTTTCCAGCGCGCCTGGCCGTCCATTCGCGATTCGAACCTGAGCACGCTGATCGTGTGCCTCATCCTGTTCCTGTTCGGCAATACCTTTGGCGCCAGCGCGGTGAAGGGCTTCGCCATCACGTTGGCGCTGGGCACCGGCATCAGCTTGTTCACGGCCATGTTCGTCACGCGCACGCTCATGCGGCTGGTCTTTTCTGAGGGCGGCACCGAGGCAGTGCAATCGCGCCGGGCGCTGCTGGGCGTTTAGGGGTTAAAGAGTCACGGCCATGTTCAATATCTTCAAAATCGTCGAGAACCGGCGCTTCTACTTCATCTTCTCGCTGCTGATCATCCTGCCGGGCATCGCCGCGATGATCTACAACACGATCACGCTGCCCACCCATACGCCGTGGAAGCTCAGCCCGGATTTCCTGGCCGGCAACCGCTTCGAGCTGGCTTTCACTGGCTCGATCAACGAAGATCAAATCCGCGATGTGTTCCGCCAGTTCAACATCACCAACCCGACCGTGACCCGGTTGGGCACGCCCGAGGACAACATCTGGCAGGTGCGTACCGTGTTCGTGGATGGCCAGCAAGCCCAGACTATTCGCAACGAGCTGTCGAAGATCGTGCCGCTGGACGACGCGCGCACGCAGGTGCAATCGGTCAGCGCCACGGTGGCCTCGCAGGTGACGCAGGCCGCTTTGGTCGCGGTCTTCGTCGCGTCGGGGGCCATCCTGCTGTTCATCTGGTATTCGTTCCGCAAGGCCGAGCACGCTTTTCGTTACAGCGTGTGCGCCATCGTCGCGCTGGTGCACGACATCCTGGTCGCGGCCGGCATGATGGCCATCTTCTCGATTGTGCTCAACTGGGAGATTGACGCGCTGTTCCTGACGGCGATGCTGACGCTCATCGGCTTTTCGGTGCAAGACACCATCGTGGTGTATGACCGCATCCGCGAGAATCTGGTGCGACACCGCGGTGAGACGTTCGAGAGCATAGTCACCCGCAGCATCTTAGAGACGTTGCAGCGTTCGCTGGTCATCTCGTTGACGACGATTTTGGTGATGTTCGCGTTGTTGCTGTTTGGCGGGGCCAGCATTCGCCAGTTCGTCACCGTGCTGCTCATCGGCCTGATCAGCGGCATTTATTCATCCGTCTTCGTGGCCGTGCCGCTGGTGGTGGCGTGGTTCGAGAAGGATCTGTGGGGCAACAAACACCGTACGGTGCGCGCCCCGGCCGTGGCGGCCAAGTGATCCGGCCTGGAGATGCGCAGTTGCAATCCCGGACTTTGATGCACGCGCCCGGAACGTCCTCGTAGGGATTGAGTCGCGGGTGCTTAGAACGATAAACTGAGGTGTATGAGACCCGCTTGCGCTCGACGCAGGCGGGTTTCTGTTTGATCTGGCCGAGCGCCGAGCGCCGAGCATCGCGCAGCGACCCAACATGGACACGCTTGAGATTCTTCGCACCAGCTTTTTATCGCCGCTCGTGCTGGCTTTTCTCGTCGGCATGGCAGCCACGCTCATCAAGAGCGAGCTGGAGTTCCCACAGCCGGTGCTGAACGCCATCTCGATCTATCTCGTGTTTTCGATCGCGCTCAAGGGCGGCACCGAACTGGCGGCTGCTGGGTTTGGGGCGATATGGAAATCTGCATTGGTCGCGCTGGCACTCGCGGTCTTTGTGCCGGCGGCATGCTACTTCCTGGCGCGCAAATTTATCCGGCTCGACATCCCCAACGCCGCCGGCATCGCGGCGCTGTATGGCTCGGTGTCGTCGGTCACGTTTTTTGCGGCCCTGACCCTGGCTGCCAAGCTGGGTAACCCGGCCGAGCCGTTTCTGCCGGTGCTGGTCAGCATCATGGAGTGGGCAATTCTGGTGGCGCTGTTCATCGCCCGCTGGCGCTTGCGCGTGAACGAAGCCGGCGCGTCGGTGCCGGTGCGCGAGATCATCGTGGATACCTTGCGCGGCCGCAGCGTCATCCTGTTGCTGGGTGGCCTGCTGATCGGCTATCTGATCGGCGAGCAAGGCTTCCAGCCGATCAAGCCGTTCTTCGAGGACATCTTTCGCGGCATTTTGACGCTGTTCTTGTTGGAAATGGGCATGGTGGCGGCGCGCCAACTGCGCGAGTTCTTTCGGCTGGGTCCGCGCCTGCTGGTGTTCGGCATCGGCATGCCCATCTTCAACGGCCTGCTGGGGGTGTTACTGGGCACGGCCGCGGGCATGTCGCTGGGCGGCAGCTTTGTGCTGGGCGCGATCACGGCCAGCGCGTCCTACATTGACGCCCCCGCGGCCGTGCGCGCTGCGCTGCCTCAGGCCAACCCGAGCATCTATCTGACGAGCTCGCTGGGTATCACCTTCCCGTTCAACCTGCTGATTGGGTTGCCGCTGTATTTCCAGTTTGCGCAATGGCTGCACGCGCTGGTCAGGTAGCGTTCGCCGTGGCCGATCTGAGAAAATAGCGGCGTGTCAACAACCGTAACCGGGCGCGATGACCTGTCCCTGTTTCATCGCGCCTTCGACAAACTCTATCCGGCCATCCGCTTTGTGCACGAGCGGGTGAGCGGCAACGAATGGTTCTCGCGGATCACGCCAAAGCTGTGGTTGGGCGGCGCGCCGACCTATGCGCGCGACTACGAGTTCATCCGCGCCAACGGCATCACGGCCGTGCTCAACATCCGCGCCGAGCGCCAGGACGACACGGCCTTCTACGACCGCCACGGCATCACCCACGTGCAATACAAGATCGCGGACGCGCTCGTGCCCGATGCGCAGACGATCACCGACGCTGTGGCCTGGGTGGATGCGCAGATCGCCGATGGGCGCACCGTGCTCATCCACTGCGCCAAGGGGCGCGCCCGCTCGGCCACGTTGCTGGCCGCCTACTTGATGGCGCACGAGAACATGACCTTTGACGAGGCCAATGCGCTGATGCGCCAGATGCGCCGCCTGACCAAGCTGGAAGACCGGCATGTGCGCGCGCTGGCGGCGTGGATGGATGGGCGCAAGATCAATTGATGCCCCCATTCCTCGAACTCGCCCAACTCGGCGAAGCGCTCGCCGCGACCAAGAAGAAGCTCAAACATCGCACATTGATCGGCGCATATCTCAAATCGCTGCCGCCCGACGAGATTACCATCGCCGCCCGGCTGATCATCGGCCGCGTCTTCCCCGAAAGTGCCCCACGCATCTTGAACTTATCCGGCTCGGCGGTCGGGCAAGTGATTGAAGACTTGACAGGCGCACCTATGGATTGGGGTGCCGTCGGCGTGGCGGTGGACTACAAGAGCGGCGTGGCCCTGCGCCTGGCGCGCATCCTCAACTTCCGGCCCGACAAGTTCGTGGCCGAGGTTGAGACGGTGCAATACCTGCGCGAGCTGATGGCGGCAGCGGCAGAATTGTAGGGGCGAAGCATTTGCCGCCGAAGCCTGTGCCAGTTCGACACTCGATGGCAAATGCTTCGCCCCTACCTGCGGCCTTGCGCGTATTGCTTCATCGCCTCCCACAGTGGCGTCGGTGTGAAGTCCGGCTCCAGCATGCGGAAGTAGTACCAGCTCTGGTTCTTCTCCGCGTCGCCGGGACGCTTGAAGAACCACACGTTCATGCCGCCCACCCATGGCCATTCCGTGCGGGCCCGCTCGAACACCTCCGGCACGTAACGTGCTTGCTGCTCCGGCGTGACCATCCCAAATCGGTTGAGATCAGCAATATTCGGATCGTTCGGCACAGCGTTCCAGTTCACCTCGCTCAGCCAGATGGGTTTGCCGGCATCGCCATTGCGCACCATCACGTCGCGCATCAGCACATGCCGCGCTACGTTGGTCTGCAACGGGTTTGTGCGCTGGTCATACGGCCCACTGAACAGGCCATAACCCTGCGCAGCCGCTACATCAAAGCATTTGCCCGCGCCAGCCTGATACATGCGTTGAAAGAAGATCAAATCGTCGAGGCCACCGCCGGGGTAGCCGCCGCCATCCTGACCGACCGTCGGCGCAAGTGCTGCCGCGATCACGACGTTGTTCGGGTCAACGCGCTTGAGGCGCTCGTGCGCCAGGCACAGCAGCCGAGCGTAATCCTCTGGGTTGGCGCGCTGGTTGCCCCACTCTGGGAAGATGTTTGGTTCGTTCCAGATTTGCCAGTGCGTGATGCGGCCCTTGTAACGCTCGGCCAACGTCTCGACGAAGTCGGCGAAGTCGTCGAAGTTGGCCGGCGGGCCGAAGTCGCCGAGATCAGCGTAGCCGGCGTGTGCCCAGGCCGGCGGCGCGCCCAGCCGGGCGATGATGTTCAGGTCGTATTGCTCAGCCAAGTCAACGATGTTGTCGTATTTCTCCCACGCGCTGCGATGCGGCTCGTTGCGGCGATCCTCGAAGTCACCCTTGGCGTGAATCTCAATGTCCGACCAGGTGAACGGTTGGCGGAGCCACTTGAAGCCAGCATCGCGGATCATTTGCAGCGACCGCTCGCGTTTGGCGACTTCGACCTCCTGCTCCAGGAAGGTGTTTACGCCCAATGGGTTTTCGGGCAGGTTGGCAATCTGCGCATCGGGTGCCAGTTGCAAAGGCGGGCGCGTCGCATCCAAGGCCAGATTCCACAGCCCGCGCAGTTGGGCAAAGCGGTTCTCCTCGCCGGTGACGTAATACAGTTGCTGCGCTGTGCCAGGCAGGGCAAGCCAGGCGACAAAAGTCACTATGAGTAGCGCCAGGACGCACAGCGCGAAACGCAGCACGATGTTCGATTTACGTTTTGCGTTTTGCGCCGCTTCATCGCTCTTTGCCGGTCCCATACCCATTTGTGCTCACACCAAGATATTTACGCCACACGTCGTTGTTGCTCATCGTCAGCAATGCCATGGCCCAGAAGCGCGGGCGATGCGGATGATGCAGCAGCTTCATGTTGGCCTCCTCGGGCGTGCGGTTGCCTTTCTTGCGGTTGCATGCGGCGCATGCGGCCACCACGTTTTCCCACTCGGTGCGGCCGCCGCGCGAGCGTGGAATGACGTGGTCAATCGTCAGGTTCTCGCGGCCGGGCTGGATGCCGCAGTATTGGCAGGTGTATTCGTCGCGGAGGAGCAAGGCACGGCGCGATAGCGGTAGCGGCAGGTTGTGCGGAACGCGTACGTAATGGAGCAGCCGGATGACTTGCGGCACCGGAAAGTGCATCTTCTCGCTGCGGATGAATGACTCAGAAGCCTCGATCATTTCCGCCCGGTCGGCCATGAGCAGGTGGATGGCGCGCGGGACGGGGATGACACTGAGTGGCTCGTACGTGACGTTGAGCACAAGTACCCGACGAAGCGACGGCGCGTGACTGTGATAGAAGGCGGCTGTCTCTGGTTTCTCGTCCCCTTACTCGAAATTAGTCCAATACAACTCGGCGATTCTACTATCGGCGCATTAAGATGCATTAAGGTTGAGCCCTGGCCGGGGGGAGCATGTTCTCCAAGCCAGTGCGCGACCAACGCATGCCGGCCGCAGACAAACGCTGCTTGGCTTGTTTGGCCGCGCACTCCACCGTGCCGCTGCCGATGGGCACTCGCGCGTGCTGAAAGTCGCGATACTGCATGCGTACGTGGTTGGTCGCAAAGTAACCGGCCTGAGTTTCGAGTTTGGCTTTTATGAATGCTCACACGAATGCACGTGCTGGATCGGCCTTTGACCTCCTTCCAGCCCTCGTCGCGCACGTTGACCATGCATCCATCCATGGCCCCTCGGAGGGCCACTTTCGAGATGGCGACGCACTCAGCCGTCGGCGAGGTTTGCTTTTGAGTCGGCAGTGGATCAAGCGCCGGACGCGCGTGTTGTTCGACCGCTTGCGTCAGTGTCCAAGCGTATGAGGCACTGACCTCGACCTGGGTCAGTTCTGTAAACACCTCTGCCGCCGCAGCTTATGGCAAACGTGTGCACAGCTTCACTACCAAACGTTTCACCCCGTTACCCGTGCCAGCGCTCACACCCAGCATGTCGTCATACGTTGCCCCGCCGTTGGCGGGCCGCAAGCACAGCACCTTCTATCTCCGTCAACGTCAGACGCTTCCCGCCTCTCGCACTTTCAGCAATGCATCAATTTCGCTCTCCAACTCGGCCATCAGCTTCGCCTTCAAGTCATCGTTCGCGGTCTTTGTCAGGGTGCCATCTTCCTTCATGCCCCCCAATTCTCCTCCCGCCTCAAAAATGCACCCAATCGCACCACCGGCCCCTGCGCCGTGTCCTCGACCTCGTAGCCTAGCGCGAGAATCTGCGCCCGCAACGCGTCGGCCTTCGTCCATCGTTTGGCCGCCCGCGCGGCTTGGCGTTGCTCGACGAGTGCCATCACCGCATCGGGCACAACTGCCTGTGCCGTCGGTTGCGGCGCGGCCAGGCCGAGGCCGAGCACGCGGTCGAACGTCAGCAACGTCGCCCTCTTTGTCGCAGCCGGCAGGCCACTCCGGGCAAGCTCCCACGTCACGGCCATCGCGCGCGGCAGGTTCAGGTCGTCGTTGATCTGCGCCGTGAACTTGTCCACGAACGCCGCATCGGCCTCACCCAACTCACCCATGTCAACGCATGCGGCGCGCAGGCGGTTGAGCGCGGTGGCCGCGCCGTCCAGCGCCTCCCAGGTGAAGTTGAGCTTGGCCTGGTAGTGCGCGCTCAGGCACAGCAGGCGATACGCCAGCGGGTCATAGCCCTTGTCTATCAGCACTTGCAGGCGCAAGAACTCACCAGTGGACTTCGACATCTTGCCCTCGTCCACTTGCAGGAACGCGCCGTGTAGCCAAAAGTTGGCCAGGTGCGTGCCATCGCACGCCTTGGTCTGGGCGATCTCGTTGGTGTGGTGCACCGGGATGTGATCCTCCCCGCCGCAGTGAATGTCGAACAGCGGGCCAAGATATTTGCGTGCCATAGCCGAGCACTCGATGTGCCAGCCGGGGAAGCCGCGACCCCACGGGCTGTCCCATTCCATCTGCCGCTGCGCGCATGCGCCTGTGTCGGGTGGGCTGAACTTCCACAACGCGAAGTCGGTCGGGCTGCGCTTCTCGCCCACATCCACCCGCGCGCCCGCCTGCAAACCGGCCACATCCAGCCGCGCCAGATGGCCGTAGTCGCTCAGCTTCGACGTGTCGAAATACACGCCGTCGTTGGTGCGATAGGCGAAGCCGTTGGCCTCAATGCACGCGATCATGTCGAGCTGCTCGGCGATGTGGTCGGTGGCTTTGGGCCATTCGTCGGGCGGCAAGATGTTGAGCCGCGTGAAGTCGGCTTGAAATGCTTGTGTGTAAAACGCGGCGATCTCCCAGGCCGTCTTGCCCGTGCGCCGCGCACCCTTGGCCATCTTGTCCTCGCCCTCGTCGGCGTCGCTGACCAGATGGCCGACGTCGGTGATGTTCTGCACGTGCTGCACGCGATAGCCGTTGAAGCGCAACGTCCGCACCAGCAGGTCTTCGAAGATGTAGGTGCGCAGGTTGCCGATGTGAGCGTAGTCGTAGACGGTCAGGCCGCAGCAATACACACCCACGTCGGGCGGGTTGATCGGCGCAAATTCGCGCAGGCTGCGGGTATAGGTGTCGTAGAGGCGAAGGGTCATGGCGCAAGAAGTGTACCTGCCCGGCGGGGCCGAGCATTGCAAACACATACCGGCTAACATTCAGCTTCAGCTATGGTAGGTAGCGAATAAGACAGCGGCGCGTTGCGCGTCGTCAAAAGTGAGGTGAAGGAAATGGCACACATTCGAAATTGGATCGTCGTTGCAACTCTGGCCGCAGCGCCTTTTGTCAGTCTGGCCCAACCGGCCATGGCCACCAGTCAGCCGGCCGCATATCCGGCGCAGTCTGTGCGCAACCTGACCCTGAAACTGCCCATCGGGGACATCGAGTTGTTGGACGCCAATCTGCAAGTATTGCCAGGCGCGAACAACAAGCTGGAACGCTTCCGCGGCACGGCGCGCGTCAAGCTGCCCGCAGTTGGGCTTCTGGCCGATCTGAAGATGCCCGACCTCGTTCGCGCCGACATCGGCCTCGATACTGGCGCAGCCCTCAGCGACCTCGGCGCGCCGTTGGAAAAAGACCGCCGCTACCTCTTCCTCGATTTCGGCGGCGGCTTGAATGTTTCGCGCAACATCACCGATGATGTTGGCGCGGCGCAGACCATTAGCTTGTCGGTGCCGCCCGGCCAGCGCGTGGTGCTGGTGATTGATCCCGAGACGCCGTTGCTGTTTGTGCTCGGCAGCGTCAACGTGTCATACACGGGCGACCTGGCCATGATCGGCAATTTGCTGCGCGCGCCGGGCCTGAACCTGTCCATCCTCGATAACGTGCAACTCCCCGGCCTCAGTAGCATCGTCATCAGCGGCACGCTCGCCCCCGGCACCGGCAAATCGTCGGTCGGAGTGCAGGCCAGCACCGGCCTCGACGCAGGCGTGCTGGGCGCGGCGATGGGCGTGCAAGCCGCGCCGTTGACGTTCCGCGGCGGCGCGCGGTTGGATGCCAGCGGCGTCACTGTCACTGGCGTCACCCAATCCAAAGTCGCGCCCGATGTCGGCTGGGATGGCCGGGCAATGGTGCAACTACGCGTACCGTTCGATGGTCAACAGGCCTTTGTGGATTTGACCGGCGCGCTGTCTGCGCCGCTGGCCCAACTTCAGACCATGGGCGAGCAGCGCATCACCATTGATGGCCAGGCGCTTGCCAACACCATCGAGAGCACGGCTGAATCGGCGGGCGGCGCGGTGAGCGCTGCGGCCGGCGGTGGCGTCAAGGCGGCTGCGACGACCGTGGCCCAGGCCGGCAACACCGCCTCGAATGTGGTCACAACCGCTGTGCAAGCTGGCGGCGCTGCCATCACGGCGGTTCAGGGCGCAGCGGGTCAGGTGGTTGGCGCTGCGCCGACCGTGGTCGCATCGGCGGCGTCGGCCGCCGGGTCGGGCTGGCAAGCCATCATGCAGCAGGTGTGCAAGGCCACCCGGCGCTGTTAGCGCACGGCCTCCGCCTCCGGCGACAGCGCGTGCCGGATCGCCTCGACCTCGGCTTTCCACAGCGCGCTGCTGGCGTCGCTGGGCATGCGCCAATCGCCGCGCGGCGAGAGCGCCACCGAGCCGACCTTCGGCCCATCCGGCATGGCGTTGCGCTTGAACTGCTGCGAGAAGAAGCGGCTGTAGAACACGGCCAGCCATTTGAGGATCGCAGCGTCGTCGTAGGTCGCATCTCTTGACTCTGCACCGTTCACTTCGTGACCGCTGCTCCGCTCGAGATGCTTTGCGTGCTGAAATGCACACTGGGCCAGGAAAAATACTTTGTGTGGCGCGAAGCCGTAGCGCACATGCTGGAACAGGAAGAAGTCGTGCAGCACATACGGCCCCACGGTGTCCTCGGTCTTCTGCTGCAACTGGCCGTCCTTCAACGGCAATAGCTCGGGCGAGATGGGCGTGGCGCTGATGTCGCGCAGCACATCGGCCGCGTCGCCGGTGAAGACTTCGTCGGCGCTCCACTCGATCATGTAGCGCACCAGCGTCTTGGGCACGCCGGCGTTGACGTGATACATGCTCATGTGGTCACCATTAAACGTGGCCCAGCCCAGCGCCAGCTCGCTCAGGTCGCCCGTGCCGACCACGAAGCCACCGACCTGATTGGCCACGTCCATCAGGATTTGGGTGCGCTCACGGGCCTGCGCGTTTTCGTAGGTCACGTTGTGCACGTTCGGATCATGGTCAATGTCCTCGAAGTGCTGGCTGACCGCAGCACCGATGCGAATCTCGCGCGTGCTCACGCCCAGCGCCTGCATCAGCGCCAGCGCGTTGTTATAGGTGCGGTCGGTGGTGCCGAAGCCGGGCATGGTGATGGCGACGATGCCCTCGCGCGGCAGGCCGAGCTGGTCGAAGGCGCGCGCGGCCACCAGCAACGCCAACGTCGAATCCAAGCCACCGCTGATGCCGATCGTGACCTTCTTCGCGCCAGTGTGCAGCAGGCGCTTGGCCAAACCCGTGCTTTGGATGGCGAAGATTTCGCGGCAATGCTCAGCCCGCTCAGCGCGGTTGCTCGGCACGAACGGCGTCTGCGTCAGCGGGCGCAGCACTCGATCGTGCAAGTGTGTGCGCGGCAGGTCGAACGGGATGGTGCGCAAGCTGCTCGGCGCGCCGGCCATGGCGTAGGTGATATTGAGCAAGCGTTCATGCGCCAGCCGTTGCAAATCCAGGTCGGCGATGGCCATCTGCGTCTCGAACGAGAAGCGCTCGGTCTCGCGCAGCAACGTGCCGTTTTCGAAGACGAGCGAGTGGCTGTCGTAGACCACGTCGGTCGTGCTCTCGCCCGGCCCCGCGCCGGCGTAGAGATAGACCGCCAGACAGCGCGCCGACTGTTGCCGGATCAGGTCGCGGCGATAGTCGGCCTTGCCGAGTTGATCGGGGCTGGCCGAGGGGTTGAGCAGCACCGTCGCGCCGGACGCGGCATAGCGTCCACTGGGCGGCTCCACCGCCCACAAGTCCTCGCACACTTCGATGCCGAGCACGCAGCCGGGCAGGCCGTTGGCGGCGAAGATCATGTTGACCCCGAACGGCGCGAGCGCGCCGCCAATCTCGACCTCGCCCGCCGTGGCCTGGGTCGAGCGGGCGAAGTGGCGCAATTCGTAGAACTCGCTGTAGTTGGGCAGGTAGGTCTTGGGCACGACGCCGACGACGCGCCCTTCGCTCACCAGCGCGGCACAGTTGAACAGCCGGCCGCCCACCTCCAACGGCAAGCCGACGACGGCAGCGATGCCGATCTTGCCCGACTCGGCTGCCAGCGTGACCAGTGCCTCGCGCGCCGCGTGCAACAGCGCCGCCTGGCGGAATAGGTCGCCGCATGAGTAGCCGGTGATGCCCAGCTCGGGGAACAGCGCCAACGAACAACCCTGCGCCCGCGCCGTGTCCATGGCTGCGACTGTGGCGCGCGTGTTGAACGGCACATCGGCCACGCACACCGCGGGTGAGACGGCGGCGACGCGCAACAGGCCGAGGTTGGCTGGTGTGAAGAGAGGTGAGGAGGACATCGTCATCGCAGTTGAATGATACATAGCTCAGCCCGATTAATCGGGTGCATTCGCGAAAAGGGGCAGGCGGTTCAAAACCGCGCCTGTGGAGCCTTCGGCTGATTGTCCGCCCCCTACGAGGGTCATGACCTGCGCGGACAATGCCTGCGTCGGCGCAGGCCGACGCTTGGCTGAAAGCCCTATAGCCGCGATTTCCAATCGCACGGCGCTTCCCCATTTAGAAAATGCACCCGATTGATCGGGCATCGTCTGCTCAGACCGGCTCCTGAGCTTGTCGAAGGGTCAGAGCCGGGCGGGGACTTCGCCTAATCTATCTCACCAATAGCGCCAACACAGTCAAGTCATCCGACTGCGGCGCGTCGCCGCGGAAGGCAGCCACGGAATCGAGCACGGCTTGGCATGCGTTGTCCGCCGTCGGCGCGGGTCGCACTGCGTCGCGCAGCCGCGCTTCATGAAACTGATCGTGATTAGCGTTCATCGCCTCGGTCACGCCATCCGAATACAGCATCCATAGCGCGCCTGACTGCAAGATCAACGAGTGCTCGTCCGGCAAAGCGGCTTCATATAAACCGATGGGCAGCGATGACGTTTGTGGCACGTCCATCCAATCACCTGCACCGTCTCGCAGCAGCGGCGGTGGGTGACCGGCTCGCGCCCATGCCAGTTCGCGCGTGTGCACATCCAACTCGGCGTAGATCAACGTGGCGAACATGCCGGCCGGGTTGCGCTCGCACAAGTGGGCATTGACCCGTTGCACCACCTCGCCCGGCCCGCCGCCGCGCCTGGCTTCAGCCCGCAGCAAACTGCTGGTCAGTGCCATGAACAGCGCGGCGGGCATGCCCTTGCCCGACACATCGCCCACCGCCAGGCCGATGCGATCTGTTCCCAGCCAGAATGCGTCGAAGAAGTCGCCGCCCACCTCTTCCGCTGGGATCATGCGCGCGCTGATGGCAATCTCCGGCGCATCAGGCATCGTCTCGGGCGTGGGCAATATGCTGGCTTGAATCTCGGCGGCGAGTTTCAGTTCGCGCGCCAGCGCCTCTTGCGCGATCAACTTTTCTTGCGCAGCCTGCAGATCGTGATAGGCCTGCGCCAGCCGCTGGTTCTTCTCGTGCAGGTCGCGCACGGCTGCGGCATGCGATTCGGTCAGCCGCGCGCTTTGCACGCGCAGCATGTCGTAGGCCAGCGCTGGATGGCTGTGTAACAGCGCATCGAAGTTGGCGCGCGTGAGTTCGAGCAAGAGGACGTCGGTCTGGGCGACGACAGTCGCAGTGCGCAGGCCGTCGGGGTTGAGCAGGCTCACCTCGCCGACGAAGTCGCCTGGGCCACGTTCGGCCAGCAGGCGCTGGTCGCTTGAGCCAAAGGCCTTGTGCACGGCCAGGCGGCCGGACATCACCACGTAGAACGTGTCACCGTGTTCGCCTTCGCCAAACAGCACGGTGCCTTGTGCGAATGAAACATGTTGGAGCGAGTTTCCGAGCTGCGCACGTTGAGCATCTGTTAGCGAGACGAAGAGCGGCACGCGGCTCAATAGTTTGACGATATCGGTGGTAGCTTCGGTGAGTGCATCCATGTTCGGGTTGTGGCCGGACTATAGAGCAAGAACAAGCTCGGTTGCAAACCAGTTCTTCGGCACGCGTGCCCTCAAGAGCCGGGCTAAGCAAACGAAGCCCGATCAATCGGGCTGGAACAGCCGCATTTATGCGGCTTTGTGCGATCAGCCCGCGACTTGAGCGGGTGAGTGGGCGCAGGCTTAGGTTTGCAACTGAGCAAGTTTGGTTCAGTATGCCCCAAGCTCATCCAAACGGTCGTCGTCAATGCCGAAGTGGTGGGCCAACTCATGCCGCACCGTGTGGGCGACTTGCTCGCGCATCTCCGCAATTGAGTGGCAATGGCGTTCGTGCGCGCGCTGATAGATGGTGATCAAATCGGGCGCGACCATGGCGTAGTGCGTGTCGCGTTCGGTCAATGGCACACCACGATACAGGCCAAACAGATCGCGGCCATCGGTGAGGCCATTGCGGCGCAGATCGTCGGCCGTGGGCTGTGCCTGCGTCTCGATCTCCAGGTTGCTGATGCGGGCGCGGATGGCCTCGGGCAGTGCGTCTACCGCGTCCCACACCATTTGCTCGAACTGTTCCGGCGTGACTTTGACCATGTGATTTAGCGTTTGCGGCGTCCGTCGCTAGAATCCGCGTGTGTGCAAGCTTATCCCAAACTATCGGAGTGGACTTCGATGATGCTCAAAGATCGTGTGGCCATCGTCACAGGTGCAAGCAAAGAGATCGGCGCGGCCATGGCACTGGCGCTGGCCAAAGAAGGCGCATCGGTCGTGGTGAGTTACGCCGGCGATGCCAAGGGCGCTGAAGCCGCAGCGCAGGCCATCTGCCATGCGGGCGGCGCTGCTGTCACCTGCCAGGCCGATGGCAGCAAGGTGGCCGACAACTATCGGCTGGTCGAGACGGCCGTCAAGGAATTTGGCCGGCTCGATATCTTCGTTGCCAACGCCGGCATCACCAAGTTCGGGCGCTTTCTCGACTATGACGAGGAGACCTTCGACACCGTCGTTGATCTCAATCTCAAGGGCACGTTCTTCGGCGCGCAGGCCGCGGCCAGACAAATGCTCAGCCAGCCGCGCGACAGCTATGGTGGGCGCATTGTGTTTAGCTCATCGGTCGTCAGCCTGATCGGTGTGCCTGCGCTGGCGGCTTACGGCGCGACCAAGACCGGCATCAACTATCTCGCTCAAGCGCTGGCGGTCGAGTTGGGCAAGAACGGCATCACAGTCAATTCGATTGCCATTGGCGCGACGGTGAATGCGCGCAACCTGAAGGACGACCCGAACTATGCTCAGAACTTCGCCAGCGTGCTGCCCATCGGGCGTGTGCTCTATCCTGAAGACGCGGCAGCGGCGATGATGTATCTCGTCTCGCCGGGCGCGGGCGGCGTCACCGGCCACACCCTTGTGGCCGATGGTGGGCACTCGCTCACCGTCGCATCATCAGGCTCACCGCAGAGCGGCGGGGACGTGTGACGATTTTGGATTTCGGATTGACGATTTTCGATTGATCTTTGATCTGACATCTGACGTCTGATATCTGCAATGGTGCTTGTCCTCGACCTCGGCAGCTCGTCCACGCGCGCGATGCTGTATGACGTCCAAGCCAACGCCGTGCCCGGTGCTTTGGCGCGCGTGCCGTTCGAGTTCGCCACAGGTGAGGACGGCCGCAGCGAAGACAACGCCCGCGAAGCCTTCCAGCGCGCCGTTGCCGCACTCGACGCACTGCATGCTCACCTAACCAATTACCAATCACCAATCACGTCTCTTGGTATCTCGTCCTACGCCTCATCTCTCGTTTGCCTCGACGACAAACACAATCCGATCACACCTGTGTTCACCTACGCCGATACACGTTGTGCAGGTGACGCGCGCCAACTGCGCCGCCAGCACGACGAGATGGCGGCGTTGCAACGCACCGGCTGCCGCATTCGTGCCAACTACCTTCCGGCCAAAATCGCGTGGATCAAGCGCACGATGCCGGACGTGTTCGCCCAAACGTGCTGGTTTGCTGCGATTAGCGATTACGTTGTGTTGCGCCTGTTTGGGCAGATGTCGGCTGGCATCTCGGTCGCCTCCTGGTCGGGCCTGCTTAACCGCGAGACAGGCGATTGGGATGCAAAGTGGTTGGATGCGTTGGCTATCTCGCGCGAACAGTTGCCGCAGATCGCCCCCTCACCCCTCCCTCTCCCCCAAGGGGAGAGGGCGCAGGCATTACTCCCCGAATGGGCCGCCCGCTGGCCGAAGTTCGCGCAGGTTCAATTGCACCCGCCGGTGGGCGATGGCGCGGCGGCCAACATCGGCAGTGGCTGCGTGGACGACAGCTGCATCGCCGTGACGATTGGCTCGACAGCGGCTATGCGCGTCGTCGGAACCCTCTCCCCAACGGGGAGAGGGCAGGGTGAGGGGGCCAAGTTGCGCGTGATTCCACCAGCCCTGTGGGCCTATCGCGTGGATCACGCGCATGACCTGATCGGCGGCGCGACGACCGAAGGTGGCAACGTCATCGCCTGGGCGCTCAAGACCTTGCGCTTGCCCGAGGACGCCGACCAAGCCATCAACGCGCTCACGCCGGACGCGCATGGCATGACCGTGCTGCCCACCTTCGCCGGCGAGCGCAGCCCCGGCTATGCCGAGGATATCCGCGCCACGCTGCACGGCCTGTCGCTCGATTCGTCGCCGGCCGAGATTGTGCGCGCGTTGATGGAAGGCATCGCCTATCGGCTGGCGACGATCTGTGATGCGCTGCGCGAGAGCGGCGTGGCGCGCAGCGATGCAACCTTGGCTGGCAGTGGCGGCGCGCTGCTGGCCTCGCCCATGTGGTGCCAGATGATCGCCGACACGACCGGCGTCCCATTGCGTGTGGCAGATGTGCCGGAGGCGACGAGCCGGGGTGTCGCAGAGTTGGTTGTTGGAAATTGGTTAACCGGCAATCAACAACCAACAACCAATACACAGACATTTGAACCCGACGCAACGCGTCACAGTATTTATCGCGCCGCCATGGCGCGGCAACAGGAGCTGTATGCAACATTGGTTCGATCTGACGAATAAGACGGCATTGGTCACGGGCGGCGGCGGCGTGCTGGGCAGCGCCATGGCGAGGGCGTTGGCCGACCACGGCGCGCATGTGGTGCTGCTGGGTCGCAGCCGCGACAAGGTTGAAACCGTGGCGTCGCACATCTACGCGCGCGGCGGCAAGGCATCGTGGGCGCAGGGTGATGTGACCGACACCGAGGCGTTCGCCAAGACGCTTGACGAAGTCGGCAAGGTGGACATTTTGGTGAACGCTGCCGGCACGATCATCCCCGAAGCCATGACGTCGCCAGCGCGCTCCATGTTCGACCTCTCGATGGAGGCCATGCGCCAGGTGATGGATGTGAACTGGATGGGCACGGTCATCCCGTCGTTCCTGGTCGCCAAGCAGTTTGTCGAACGCAAAGAAGGCGTCATCATCAATGTCGCGTCCATGTCGTCGTTCAAGCCGGTCACGCGCAACGTGGCTTATTCCGCGTCGAAGGCGGCGCTGCTCAACTTCACGCAGTGGATGGCGGTGCACATGGCGCAGCACTACTCGGCTGGCATTCGCGTCAACGCCATCGCGCCGGGTTTCTTCGTCACCGAGATCAACCGCCGCTTGCTGACCAATCCGGACGAGGGCACGCTCACGCCGCGCGGCGAGGCCATCATTGGTCACACGCCCATGGGCCGCTTTGGCGACCCGGATGATTTGGGCGGCGCGACGGTCTTTCTGGCCTGCGAGGCATCGAAGTTCATCACCGGCATCGTCATTCCGGTGGATGGCGGTCACCTAGCGTTCAGCGGAGTGTAGCTTCAGACTCCCCTCCCCATCGGGGAGGGGTAAGTGGCCCTCTGAGGGGCCATGGGGGAGGGGGCTTGGCGCTAGGCGCTAGGCGCACATGGCCGCGACGACCAGATCGAGCGCGGTCACGTCGTCCATGCGCCCGGTCTTGATGGCGATGTCGGCGTCGAGCAGCGCGGCATGCGCGCCCTCAAGCTGGGTGAGCGAGAAGCGATCGGCCTGCTGCGACACCTTCTTGGCTACGAACGGATGCACGCCAATGGTCTGTGCCAGTTGATCCGAGCCGAGGTTGGGATAGTCCTTGGCCTGGATGAGCAAGCGCGTCTGGCGCGCCAGGTGTGACAGCACAACCAGTGGCGACTCGCCACGAACCAGCACGCCGTGCATCACGCGGTAGGCCGTGCCGGCGTCGCGCAGGCTGATGGCGTCAATGAACTTGAAGATGTCGGCCACGTCCTCGTCCTGAACCAGCGCCTCCACGTCTTTGCTCTCGATGCGCCGGTTGAGGGCATAGCTAACCAACTTCTCTAGTTCGCTGTCTAGTTTAAAAAGATACGTGCGGCTGTCCACGTCGGCATGGTCGCGGTCGTTGGGGTTGCCCCGATTGATCTTGTTGGATAGCAGCAGCGCCGCCTCGCGTGAGATGTCGCTGCCTTTGGCCTTGGCGCGCTCGCTAATCCATCGCACCGGGTCGGCCGGCAGACCAAACGCCTTGACTGTGCCGCCGCTGGTCTTGTCCGCGCCCAGCTTGACCAGTGGATGTGTCTCGGCCAGCGTGCCATCCTCGGCGAGTACGAGCCGCGTCGTCTCCGGCATGTCGCGCAGGTAGGCAATCAGATCGTCTAGTTGCGAATGCGCCGGTGCATCGGCCTTGATCTCTTTCTTCTTGCCCTTGCCTTTGGGCGCTCCCAGCCCACTGACCCAGTTTTCGGCGATCACCAAGCGCTTGTCGGTGAGGAAGGGCATGGCATCACACGCGGCAATCACGTCTTTCAGCGGCGCGCCGCGCTCGATGAGCGTGGTGTTGAGCGAAGCCATATCCGGCTCGCCAAGCTTGGCTTTCATCTCGGCGATGCGCTCATCGCGATCTAGCGCGTTGGGGCCGTGAAACAAGTACCACATCGCTGGGCGTCAGCGCGCAGCCAGCCAGTCGCCGCAACCTTTCAGAATGGTGTCGGCGCATTTGAGCGCGCGCTCGGAATCGAAATCACCGTAGGCTTGCCCCGGCGTGATCCCTGGCAGGCTGTCTGGATAGCGCGTCGGAATGTAGAACTGATCAAGGGTCTGTGCACATTCGCGCCAAGTGCCTGTGGGCAAGGCGTCTCGTTCGGCAAAGTCATTCAGCAATTGGACGACAGAATGTCCCCACGGCTCTTGGTCTACTACGTGCCATACCGCCTTGAGCGCTTTCTCCACTGCCTGCTGTGCGTAGAAGCAACTGGCTGCGTGTGAGCTTGCGTCGCGCAACGCACGTGCTGCAACCATGTCTTCCTGTGCGGTCTGAAACCAGATTCGCCCAGCTTGCAAGTTACCGCTGACGCTCATAGATCACCTTGCTGTCGCTGATCATTCGGCGCACGAATGCTGTGCGCGGCAAGTCCTCGAATTCCTTTGGCGTGTAAATCAACAGGTCAACGCCGCGCCGCAGGGCCGTATGGATGTCGGCCAGAATGCCTTCGTAACGGTCGAGGAAGCGCTTGTCGGTTTCCTGAATCACGATCAGATCAATGTCGCTGCGACGGGTCTGTTCCCCGCGCGCGACCGAGCCGAACACGAACGCGCGCTCCACTCCATAGCGCGTGAAGATCGGCGCTAATGTGTGTTCGATCTGTCGCAACACGTCTGACATGCGCGGCGATTATAGGATGTAGCCATTCTCGCGATACCACTCATACGTCCGCCGCACCGTCTGTTCGATCGGCCGGGTGGTCAGGCCTAATTCGCGCCGGGCTTTGCTGGCATCGAACCAGAACGTGTCGGCGCTGAAGCGCACCTGTTCGCCGTTGACCGGCAGGCTGAGGTTGAGCGTCTCGCGGGCAAAATCCACCGCGCTGCCTGCCGCGCGGAACACGCCGCCTGGCAGCCGCAACGACGGCGCGGACTTGCCAACCACTTTTGCAATCGTCGCAAACAGCTCCGAATACCACAGATTCTCGGCCGTCAGGATGTAGCGCTCGCCCGTGCGGCCACGCTCGGCGGCAGCGATGTGGGCCGCGCAGGTGTCGGCCACGTCAATCACGCTCACGCCGCCGGGGGGCAGGGCAGGCAGGCTGCGCCGCGCCGCCTCAACGATCAGGCTGCCGCTGATCATGTTCACGTCGCGCGGGCCGAGGACAACAGCCGGATTGACGATGACCACATCCAGCCCGGCTTGCACGAACTCCAGGCACACCTGCTCGGCCAGCCGCTTGCTGTAGCCATACGGGAACTGGTTTGTGCCCAGGTTGAATTGGGCGGATTCGTCAATCGTCTGGCCGAAGGGAGGCTTGCCCAGCGCGGCACAACTGCTGGTGAAGACTACGCGCCGCACCCCGGCGTCCTTGGCTGCTTGCAGCACGTTGCGCGTGCCGTCTACGTTCACGCGCATCATCTTGTCGGCGCTGTTGCGCCAATAGTCGGCCGAGGCCGCGACGTGGAACACGATGTCTATGCCATCCATCGCCGCAGCCAACGATGCCAGGTCGTTGATGTCGCCGCTGGCCGGCTCATACGTCAAACCGTCGAGCGCCTTAAGCGACGATGACTCGCGGCGCAACGCGCGCGCCTGCCAGCCGTGGTGTGCCAACGCTTCGACGAGGTTCGCGCCGATGAACCCAGTCGCCCCTGTGACGAGTGCTTTCATGCCCACCGCGATGATAACTGCTAACATGGGCGCACATGGATTTGTCGTTGCTGCTCAAAGCGTTCATCATGGGTGTGGTTGAAGGGTTGACCGAGTTCCTACCCGTGTCCTCCACCGGTCATCTCATCGTCGCCGGTGAATTGCTCAACTTCCCGAAGGACATCGCGCCGGTTTTTGAAATCTTCATTCAGCTTGGTGCCATTCTTGCAGTGGTGGTGTTCTTCGCGCGTGACTTGTTGGACCTGCTGCGAAGGGCGACGCGCGATCCGCGCGCGCGCGGCCTGTTGCTCAACGTGCTGATCGCGTTTATCCCCGCAGCCGTCGTCGGCTTGCTCATCAGCGACTGGATTCAAGCGACGCTGTTCTCTACACAGGCCGTGGCTGTGGCGATGATCGTGGGCGGCGTCATCATGCTCATCGTCGAGTCGCGCCCGCGCAAACCAATCACGCACGAAGTCGAGGCGATCTCGCCGATTCAGGCCATAGGCGTGGGCGTGGCGCAGATGGCCGCACTATGGCCGGGGTTTTCGCGCTCGGCGGCGACGTTGATGGGCGGCCTGCTGGGTGGCATGGATCGCCCCACTGCGCTGCGCTTCTCGTTCTATCTTTCGATCCCCACGCTTGGCGCGGCCAGCCTATACAGCCTGCTGAAGGATTTGGACAAGATCCAAGCCACGGACGTGCCGGCCTTCATCGTCGGACTGGTGACGTCGTTCGTCGTGGCGCTGGTGGTGGTGAAATTCTTTCTTGGCTATGTATCGCAGCACGACCTCAAACCCTTCGCGTGGTATCGCATCATCGCTGGAAGCGTCTTGATAGGGCTTGTCGCTGCTGGCATCATCGTCTGATGAATGTCACTAACCGCGCTGACAGAAAGTCACTGAGCAATCTTATGGCTCATGATATATTGTTTGTCAAAATCCGCGCGATTTCGTGTTCGTGAGGAGTGAGGAGCGTAGATGGCAGAATCATTGGGATCACAAGCGTCTGATGCGGCAAACAAGGCCGCGTCCGAAGTAGAAAATGCGGCCAAAGCGGCTGCGGAAGATGTGAAGAAAGCCGCGGGCGAAGCTGCTGACGAGGTCAAGTCCACTGCCTCGGCAGCAACCGGGGCCAAGCCCGTGCCTCCTCCGCCACCCAAGCCGGCAAGCGCCGCCGGCGCGACGGGCGCGAAGCCCGTGCCACCCCCACCGCCGAAGCCATCGGGCGCAGCCACCGTAGCCACCGTAGCCACCGCAGGCAGCGCAAAGCC
>Ga0224722_1000221_pt1 | contig 32890 bp, 39 predicted proteins | sample Balambano_FR1_Me_FD_161646 | JGI IMG/M metagenome (GOLD analysis project Ga0224722, IMG submission 161646) | Freshwater sediment microbial communities from Lake Towuti, South Sulawesi, Indonesia - Balambano_FR1_MetaG | ecosystem: Environmental > Aquatic > Freshwater > Lake > Sediment | place... | reverse complement strand
CCGCCGGTGAGGGTGAGGGTGAGGGGACGCGCTGCCCGACTGCCTCACGCGCAACGGGCCACTCGACGCGGGTTGCGCCAAACGTTTGTTCGTCAAAGTCCTCGCGTAGCAGATTGGCGAAGGCTGCATCGGGCAGCACCTTGCAGGCCAGCCAGTTCCAAACGCGATCCGAAAGTTTTGTCGAGCCGTTCGTGTTCATGATTCGCCTCCATCCTGTGAGCTTGTGTTTTTCAGGCTCGGGTGAGCCACGCTCACAGGATAGGGCGCATGCGCATGGCAGTCTGTCGCATGAATGACATTGCATGCGAGGCTGGCTAGCGCTCGAGCGCGGCGATGAACACAAACGATGCCGGCATCTTGATCCACACGGCCTCGCTGGTCAGTGACCAGTTGCCCTGGTCGTCCTGCGCGCGGAAGCTCAGCACGTGCGGGCCGGACGAGAGCTGTGTGATCGGCACAGTCGCGGTGATGTGGGTGGATAACACGCCGTCGCGGTGTGAGCGCCATTCGTAGGCGACAACGCTGCGGCCGTTTACCGCGTTGGCCGAAGCGTCGCCGATCAGACGCAGCAAGTCATCCTCACCCGTTTCAACCGCATTCGTGTCGGCCTGCAGGATCACGGCCACCGGCAACTCCGGGCCGGCGCTCGCACTCGATGCCAGCTCAGGCGCAGCCTCGGCGCGTGGCGCGTTCTCTTGTGCATCGCCGCCCTCGCCGGTCAGCAGCGGGTCTTTGTCTTCGTCGCTGGGCGGCTCTGGCGGTGCGGGTGGCTCGGTGTCCGGCGGCTTGGCCGGGTCGTCGAGCGCGTCGAGTGCATTCGCCGCTTCGACCTGACCGGTGTTGAAAACGCCGACGTTGAACAGGCCCATCGGCAGGTCGTTGCCGCGCTTAGCGCCATACACCATGACGAACCGCGCTGGCTGCGGCGCGATGCTGACGACATCGGCACCGCCGTCGCCCTCATTCGTCCAGAAGGCGTTGCGCCATTCGCCGCCAGCCTCGTCGGCCAGATAGACGCCATAGCTGCGCGCATAGCCTTCATCCCAATGTATGACGATCTGGTCGAGCTGCTGCGCCGCGCCCAGGTCGGTGTACCACCACTGACCGTCGCCCTCGCGGGCCGACCAGCGCGTGACCTTGTCGGCATCGGCGTCAGTCGCCTGCCACGGCTCGTCGCCGATGGCCGCGGTCGAAGACGCCACGGCCGCTTTGCCCTGCGCCAGATTGGCCAACGGCGTGTCCTCGATCAACAGCGCATAGGGCCCGGAGGTGCGGCCATAGTAGCTACGCGCGACGATGCGATACACGCCGGTTGATGGCGCGCGATACGAGATCAGCGCGTTCGGGTTGCCCCCGCCGTCATCGTTGTAGGCCACGCGCACGCCGGCCGGCGAATACAGCTCCAGATACGGGTCGAACGAGGTGGTCGTGGTCACGACTTTGTTCATGCGCACGCGCAACGTGCGGCCTTGCGCCACCGACACGTAGTGCGTGTCGCGGTCGCTGGCCGGGCTGATCGTGCCCGTGAGCGTCTGGCCGAAGGCAATCCAGCGAAAGTCGTCGGTGTCGCTGCCGGTCACCTGGGTCACGCCGAGGGCGTATGCGCCGCTGCTGCCGCGATAGGCGCGGGCGCGGATGCGATAGCGGCCATTAACGGGCAGCGTCACTTGCAACCGCGCGTTGCGGTTGCCGCCGCTGTCGTCGTTGCTGCCCAGCAGCCGCCCATCCGGCCGATACAACTCGACAAAGCTATCGAGCGCGCTGTTGGCCGCCTTGTTCAGCGTGACCAGGACAATCTGACCCGACAGGCCATCGAAGGTGTAGTCGTCGGTGTCAATCGTCGGCGCGATGACGCCGGCGCGCGTCTCGCCAAGGTTCATCGGCCCGCCGTCGTTATCGGCCGCCGCGCCCTCGCCCGGCCAAAACAGCAGGCGGTTGGGCGAACCGGTGCCAGCATTGCGCACCTTGCTCGGGGTAGACCATTTCACAATCTCATCGCGCACCTGGGCCGGGGTCGCGGACGGGTTGGCTTGCAGCGCCAGCGCAGCCACACCAGCCACATGCGGCGCAGCCATCGAGGTGCCGCTGAGCACGTTGATATCGCCATCTGTGGAATGCCAGGCGGCCAGAATGTCCACGCCTGGCCCAAAAATATCCAGACATGAGCCGATGTTGGAGAAACTGGCACGATAGTCACGCCGGTCCGTTGCGCCTACGCTGACTGCCTCTATGACGCGGGCAGGCGACTCGTTACACGCGTTGCGGCCGTAGCTATTGCCTCCGGCGATCACATAGGTGACACCGGCATTGATCGAGTTGCGCACAGCGGCATCAAGTGACGCCGACGGCCCACCTCCCAGGCTCATGTTCGCCACCGCAGGCTTGACATGGTTAGCCGTGACCCAATCAATGCCAGCGATCACACCCGAGATCGTGCCATAGCCATCACAATCCAGAACGCGCACGGCTGTAAGGTTGACGTGTTTGGCTATGCCGTAAATCTCGCCGCCCAGAGTGCCGGCGACATGTGTGCCGTGGCCGTTGCAGTCGTTGGCTCCCCACCCATCCGCAACGGCGCTAAACCCATAGCGGGCGCGCGAACCGAATTCGAAATGAGTGGCACGTATGCCGGTGTCAATTACGTAAGCGTTTACACCCCGTCCTGTCTGGCTGTGCGTGTAGGTGGCGTTGAGTGGAAGGTCGCGCTGGTCAATGCGATCCAATCCCCAGGGTGCGTTGGGCTGCGTCTCATCACCAACTTGGCGGATGGCGCGATAACTCACCACTGCGTCGGGCTCGACCGATTCGACCGTCGGGTTCTCGCGCAACTCGGCCACGGCCTGTTCGCTCATCTCGGCGGCAAAGCCGTTGAGCGCGGCGGAGTAGTCATAGATCACGGTAGCGCCTGCGGACTGGATCGCGGCTGTCTTGACCGACTGCGCGGCCATCGGCCCGATGATGGGCTTGAGCACAACGATGTAGCGGCCAGGGATGGTGCCCGTCTGCGCAACCGGCGCTGCGTTGGCAGCAGATGGGATGGGCAGCGTGGCGGTGATAGTCAGCGCACAGGTGGCGAACCAAGTTGCAAGCTTCTTCATGGATGGATGGATGTTTGGATGATGTTCCAGCCGAGCGATTCTGTGAATCATGCAACATGGCGCACTGCTCATTGCCCGGCGTTTTGCCGACAGCGTAATCGCAAAACATGTTAGGCGTGCGGCCTTTATGCTTCATCTAAGCGAATCTGGGGCGCAATTTCAGCGGCGGGAGTGAACACGCCGGAATGTGAAACAATCGGGCCGGAGGTGATTGGAATGGCGACACGACAACACACGTTGGCAACCTGGCGCGAAGGCATGACATTCGACGCAACGACCACGACCGGGCATCACATCGTGATGGATGGCGGCCACGAGGCGGATGACCAAGGGCCGTCGCCCATAGAACTGCTGTTGACGGCGCTGTCGGGCTGCACCGGCACGACTGTGCTGGGCATCTTGCAGAAGAAGCGCGAGCCGGTGGAAGGGCTGGAGGTGCGGGTGGAGGGCACGCGCGCCGAGCATCACCCCAAGGTCTACGTGGAGATTGAGGTGCTGTATCGCGTCTACGGCGCAGTGTCGCCGGAGTCGGTCGAGCGGGCCATCCAACTGAGCGAGGAGAAGTATTGCGGCGTCAGCACGATGCTGGCCGAGACGGCCGTCATCCGCCATCGCTACGAAATCATCGCCGGCAAGCGGGCAGCGGCATAGGTGTGCGGCTGAAATACGCGATACGAGATACGCGATACGTGACACGTGATAGCATCGCCGCGCCAAAGCTATGACGACCAAGCCGCGCATCCTCATCCTGCACGTCTCCGGCACCAACCGCGACCGCGATGTGGCCGAGGCGTTGGCGTTGGCCGGCGGCGCGCCAGAGATCGTGCACGTCAACCAACTTCGCGCCGGCGAACGCAGTTGGGCCGGCTACCACATGTTGGTGTTGCCCGGCGGCTTTGCCTATGGCGATGCGCTCGGCGCAGGCCGCTTGACCGCGCTTGACCTGAGCGTTTATTTTGCCGAGGAAGTGCGCGCCTTCGTTGAGGCCGGCAAGCCAGTCATTGGCATCTGCAACGGCTTTCAGGCATTGGTGAAGGCGGGCATCCTTCCAGGAGCGGAGGAGCGTGGGAGCAAGGGAGCAAGGGAGCAGCAAGCTACGCTGGCCCGCAATGCGCGCGGCCACTTCGAGTGCCGCTGGGTGACACTGCTGCCCAACCCAAACAGCGTCTCTCTGTTCACCCGTGGGCTGAGTGAGCCGATCACCTGCCCGGTCGCGCACGGCGAAGGCAACTTCATCCCGTGCGACGACGGTGCGTTGAGCGACTTGAAGGCGAACGGGCAAATTGCATTGACCTATGGAGAGTCAATCGCAAATTGCAAATTACAAATTACAAATTACCCCATCAACCCCAACGGCTCCGTCGCAGACATCGCTGGCGTGTGCAATGCGCGCGGCAACGTGTTGGGGCTGATGCCGCATCCGGAGAATCACATCCACGCGTGGCAGCACCCGCGCTGGACGCGGGGCGAACGCGGCGGTCTGGGGCTGGCGTTGTTTGAGAATGCGATCCGGCAGATATAAGATTCGCTGAAAGGTAATCACATCATGCAATTCGAATCCACCACAACCGCCATCATCGCCATCGCACTCGGCGTGGCCGTGCTCTTTCTGGGCAAGAACCTGCGTTTCTTCGCCGCCGCGGCCGGTTTCCTGATCGGCACGTCGTTCATCAACACCATCATCCCCGGCCAATTCTTGGCCGCGCTGCTGGTTGGCGCCGCCCTGGCTGTGCTGTTGGTCGTCCTGCTGAGCGTTGGCAAGGGCTTCATGCAACTGATCGCCCGGATCATTGGCGCGCTGGCGGCGGCAGCAGTGGCGTTGTGGCTGCTGGATTCGCTCGGGGTCAACCTCGGCGTGATGAACTGGGTCATTGCCGTCGTCGCGGCCGTCGCGGGCTTCTCGCTGATGGCGCGCTTCTTCGATCTGGGCGTCATCATCCTCACCAGCCTGATCGGTGGCAGCCTAATCGTGAGCGGCGTCAACACATTCCTGCCGTTGGGCGATGGCATCAGCACCGTGGCCACCTTCGCGCTGGCCGTTGTCGGCTTCATCCTGCAACGGCGGCGCTAGGCTGGCGCTGCATTGTTGCTATGCCTTCACCGATGGCAACTTGCCCACGTCGTCTTTTGTCAGGTCGAGCGTGACGGCGTCCTCCTCGATCTTCGTGACGTTGGCAATGGGCACGGTCACATCGCGTTTGGCCCACAGATGGCCCTCGCGCAACACGATGTGGGTGATGGCCGCGCTGATTGGGTCAATCAGCACGGCATCCAGGCTGCCCACGCGACCATCGCTGGCGTTCACGTCGTCCACGCGCTCCAGCGCGATGCTGCCCGGCGGGAGCTTGGGGATGGCCACCGGCATATCTGCCATCGTCGTGCCGACCATTCCCACATCCACCAGCTCGATGGTCGGCAGGATTTCGATGTCATCCACCGCCGGAAGCGTTGCTACTTCTTGAACGGTCAAGCGCGTGCGCACGGCCGCCGGCGCGGCCTCAGTCACCGCGTCCAGTGGCAACAATCGCCGCACCATGCCGGTCTCTTTCGGTCGCACGATGATGTGCGTCACCTTGCGCGCCGCTTCCTCAAACAATACGCCTGCCACATCGCCGCCGTCGCCGTCAGCGCATACAAGTGTTGCCCTGAGTGGTAAGTCCATGATCGTTTGTCTCCTCGTTGGTTTGGCTACTCACCGCGCCAATACAGATGCGCCAGCGGGCGGCCGCCTTGCTTTAAGGCATCCTCCGGCGTCAGGTAGCCGAACAGTTGAATCATGCGGGCGACAACACCGGTCCAGCCGGTTTGGTGGCTCGCGCCCAAGCCAGCCCCATTGTCGCCGTGAAAGTATTCGTAGAACAAAATATAGTCGCGCCAGTGCGGGTCGTTCTGGAACTTCTCCGTGCCGCCATACACGGGCCGCTTGCCATTCTTGCCTTGCAGGAAGATGCCGCTGAGGCGATTTGAGATTTCCCCGGCCACCTCGAACAGTGTCATCATCCGGCCCGAGCCGGTCGGGCATTCGATCTTGAAGTCATCGCCGTAATACAGATACGACTGGATCAAGGCGCGAATCAACAACAGGTTGACCGGCATCCACACCGGGCCGCGCCAGTTGCTGTTGCCGCCGAACATGCCAGTGTTGGATTCGGCCGGCAGGTATTGCACCTTGAACTCCTCGCCGTGCACGTTGAAGGTGAAGGGGTGATCCTCATGAATCTTTGACAGGGCGCGGATGCCGTGTGGGCCGAGGAATTCATTCTCGTCTAGCATTTTGCTGAGCACACGGCGCAGCTTCTCCTCGTTCAACACGCTCAGCAAGCGCGCGCCGTTGACGCCCGGCTTGGTCAGCGGAGCGATGTTGACCATCAGTTCCTCATGTTTGTGCAGAAACTCGCGCATGCGCGTCACCAGGTCGGGGAAACGTTCCAGGTATTTAGCCGGGATGGTGGTCGTGGCACACAAGGGCAACAAGCCGACCAGCGACCGCACCTTCAGCCGCTGCGCGCTGCCATCGGGCAGTCGCAGCACGTCGTAGAAGAAGCCATCCTCTTCGTCCCACAATTCGTCCTGGTTATTGCCGATGCGATCCATCGCCGCGGCGATCCACAAGAAGTGTTGCAGGAACTTGAGCACCATGTCGTGATACGTTGGGTCGTGTTGGGCGATCTCAGTCGCCAACTCCAGCATGTTCTGGCTAAAGAGCGCCATCCAGGCCGTGCCGTCGGCCTGCTCCAGATAGCCGCCCGTCGGCAACGGTGCGCTGCGGTCGAACACGCCGATGTTGTCGAGGCCGAGGAAGCCGCCCTCGAACACGTTGCGCCCGCCCGGGTCTTTGCGGTTCACCCACCACGTGAAGTTGAGCAACAGCTTTTGGAATGCGCTCTTGAGATAGTCGAGGTCGCTGCGGTCGCCCTCGCCGCGCAATTGCTGGGATGCGCTATGCGAGAACAACGTCGCCCAGGCGTGTACGGGTGGATTCACGTCGCTGAAGTTCCATTCGTAGGCGGGGATCTGGCCGTTGGGGTGCAGATACGTCTCGCTCAACATCAGGTCGAGCTGGCTGCGGGCGAAGCCAGGGTCCACCATGTTGAGCGCGATGGTGTGAAAGGCCAGATCCCAAGCCGCATACCAGGGATACTCCCACTTGTCGGGCATCGAGATCACATCATCGTTGATCATGTGGAACCAGTTGCGGTTGCGCGTGCCGGGCCGCTTGACGCCCAGCAGCGGGTGGGCCTGATGTTCCTCCAGCCAGCGGTCGAGGTCGAAGAAGTAATACTGCTTGCCCCACAACATGCCGGCCAACGCCTGACGCATGACGTTGCGTTGGTCGTCGTTCAACGCCGGCGGGGTGATGGCGTCGTAGAACGCATCGGCCTCATTCTTGCGCGTAGCGAATACGGCATCGAATTTCTCCCCGGCGATGTCGCTCGTCTCCAGCGTCGTGGGCGCGTCGTCGCTCAGGCGCAGCCGGATGACCTTGGTCTCACCTGGCCCAACGTCCAACGCGTAGTGCGCCGCGGCCTTGGTGCCGGTCTTCTTCGGGTTCAGCGCGCCTGTGCCGTTGACCACATGGTCGTTGATGGCGTCCTTGACGTAGGGCGTCGGGTTGGCGGTGTTGAACACGCGCTGGTAGTTGGTCTCGTTCTCGGTGAACAGCAGCGCCGGGCTGCTCTCGCAATACAGCCAGCGTTCGCCTAAATCGTCGTGCAACACCTGAATTGTGCTCGCGCCGGCCAGGCCACCCGACTCCTGCAAGGCCGGCTTCTTTGCCCCGGGCGTCCACGACCAGGTGTTGCGGAACCACAGGTGCGGCAGCACATGCAGCGATGCGGTATCCGGGCCGCGATTGACGACCGTGATCCGCACGAGGATGTCCTCGGTAGATGCCTTGGCGTATTCGACGAACACATCGAAGTAACGATCTGCATCGAACACGCCGGTGTCGAGCAACTCATACTCCATCTCGTCGCGCGTGCGCGACTTGTTGTTCTGCCACAACTGCGCGTAGGGGAAGGCCGCCTGCGGATACTTGTACAGATATTTCATGTACGAGTGGGTCGGCGTGCTGTCCACATAGAAGTAATACTCCTTGACGTCCTCGCCGTGGTTGCCCTCGCTGTTCGTCACGCCATACAGCCGCTCCTTGATGATCGGGTCGTTGCCATTCCACAGCGCCAGCGCAAAGCACAGGGTCTGATGATCGTCGCTGACGCCGGCGATGCCATCCTCACCCCAACGATACGCGCGCGACCGGGCTTGATCGTGCGAGAAGTAGCCCCACGCGTCGCCGTTGTCGCTATAGTCCTCGCGCACCGTGCCCCACTGGCGCTCGCTCAGATACGGCCCCCACTTGCGCCACGGCACTTTCTCCCTGCCGGCGGCACGCAGCCGCATCGCTTCTGCATTCTTGTTGAACTCCATGTGTCACCTCAACGCCATTCAATGCACACCAAAAACAAAACGATTGTAGCGGCGTGTGCGATGGGCGATTAATCTCAAGCCGTGCTACCATCGCGCGCGATGTCGCGCCTACATTCACGTGCTTACGCAGTCGTTGTTGCAGCCCTGGCTATGGTCTTGTGCCTGTCGGCGCAGCGGGCATTCGCCGCCCAACAACAGCCCGGCCAGAATAACTTCGCCTATCTGCCCTGGCTAGCCAAGCCGATCAACCCAGCCTTCACGCCGCTGACGTTTTCAAGCAGCTTGGGCTGCGCAACCAACCTGGCCGATCCGAAGCCTTCGCCGGCAATGTATGACTACGGCATCCGGCGATTGGCCGTCAGCACCTACATCACCGGCGCGACCGGCGCGACGTTCACCTTTACCTGGACGCTAAACGGTTCGCCGTTGCCCACACTGACCGACGCCGGCATCGTCCCGCTCGACAACTACACCCACACGGCCATCATCACCTTTAACGCCAACGAGCCCAACTGTGATCCGCTGCCTCGCGGCGTGTATGAGACGCAGTTCTACATCGCCAACGTGTTGAAGCAGACCGCGACGGCGACGGTTCGTTGACGCTTGACGCTTGAAGCAGCCGATCTATGGCACGCCTCGAACCGCTCTCCATCGAATGCGCCAGCCACAGCGACGAACAAACCCAACGCCTGGGCGCGCGCCTGGGCGCGCTGCTGCCGCCGCATGCGGTCATTGCGCTGCACGGGCCGATGGGCGCGGGCAAGACCAGCTTTGCGCGCGGCGTGGGGCAAGGCTGGGGCGCGGATCAGCCACTGCGCAGCCCGACCTTCACGCTAGTGCAGCAGCATCACCGCGCTGCGGATGATGCGAGGCTGTATCACATTGATCTGTATCGCGCCGAGAGCGAGGACGACGTGCGCAGCCTGGGGCTGGACGAGATTCTGGACGACGAGAACAGCGTGGCCATCATCGAGTGGCCGGAGCATGCACAATACCTGATCCCGCCGGATGCGATCCACGTCAAGATCGCGCCGGTGAGCGACACCAAGCGTCAGTTGACGATTTCAACTCAGGACACAGCGACGTGGCAGGTGTTGCTGGCGTTTAGGAAGAGCGCGTTTGGTGTTTAGGGCAGCCACTTGGCACGTCGTTCAGACCGTGGGGAGGAATCCCGCGAGACTAACTGCGATGAAACTCGACATCGGTATACCGATCCATGCATTTGTAGACGAAGGCCATAGGGATTTCCCGCGCTGTGCGCTGCTCAGAAACATGCCTTCGGCTGTAGGGGTCGCTCTCCGTAGCGACCCTGATAACTCGACGACGGCGCGCTACGGAGAGCGCGCTCTACCGTTTCTGTCGCGTTGTCTGGCCGGCGGCCATCATGAACTCGAAATGATGGGCTGGGTTCGATGCCATCCCGTGGAGGCCGCACATGGCGCATGAAACGACCATGACACCCGCACAACAGATCGCGCTGTGGGCCGACAAGCTGCGCGACATGTCGGCCATGGGCCTGCACTACACCAAAGACATCTACGACCAGCAGCGCTACCGCGAGATGCAGACAATGGCGATGGAGATGCATGCACTCGCCACCGGTGATCCGCTTGAGTCACTGGAGCCACTGCGCGACACGGTTTACGCGCACCCCGGTCCGTTTTCCGTTGGCGATGCGGCAGTCATCGACACGGCCGGCCGTATCTTGCTCATTCAGCGCGCGGACAATAAGAAATGGGCCATGCCCGGCGGCGCATTGGAAGTGGGCGAAACGCCGGCTCACGGTGTCGTGCGCGAAGCGTTGGAAGAGGCGGGGACGCATTGCGAGCCGGTTGCACTCGTCGGCGTGTTTGATTCACGGCTTAACGGCTCGTCAAGCCGGTATCACCTTTATGCTTTTGTCTTCCTGTGCCGCCTTACGGGCAAACCGGATGTGACATCGCCATCGCACGCGCATGAAGTTGTTGGCAAGGGCTGGTTTAGCGAGGCTGATCTGCCGCATGATCTTTCACCCAGCCACGCCGTTCGCATCGCACATGCCTTCCGCGTCTGGCGCGGCGGCGAATCGTTCTTCGACCACTGACCCACAATCGTCAATCGTAAATCGGCCATCGAAAATCCGAAATGTCCGCCGTCCTACTCGCCATTGACACCTGCACCAAGCGCGCCAGCATCGCCCTGCGCGATGCGACGGCGCTGCGCGCCGAGATGACGTGGGAGTGCCAGCGCCAGCAGACCGCGCTGGTCAGCGCGCGCATCCGCGACCTGATGGAATCCAGCCACATCACCGCCAAAGACCTGGGGGCTGTCGCAGTTGCCATCGGCCCAGGCTCGTTTACCGGCGTGCGCTGCGGGCTGGCCATCGGCAAGGGCATCGCCGTCGCGCGCGGGCTGCCGATGATCGGCGTGACGGCCTTCGATGTGATCGCGCACGCGCAGCCTAACCACGGCATGCCCATCCTGGCCGTGCTGGAGGCGGGGCGCAACCGCGTGGCTGCCTGCCGCTACGAGTGGCAGGACGGCGCGCCGGCTGTGGCCAGCGACTGGTGGCTGCAAAGCTGGCAGGAGCTGAGCGAAAGCATTGAGCCGCCCATGTGGGCCTGCGGCGATCTATCGCCGGAATTGATGGCCACGCTGCACGGCAGGGCCACGCTTGCGCCGCCCGCGCTCAACCTGCGCCGGGCCGGCGTGTTGGCCGACTTGGCCTATGCCCGCTGGCAGGCCGGCGAGACCGACGATGCGATGACGCTCACGGCGATTTACCCTGCCGAAACCTGAATGCTTTGGTAAAGTAAGCGACACGGATGAGCGCGATCAGCCCAGTGCCTATTCTCGCCACTGCACCCACGGCAACCCGCTCCATCGTCATCGAGCCGATGGCTGTGCAGGATATCCCCGCCGTGATGGAGATCGAGCGCATGGCCTTCCCGCGGCCGTGGCCGGAGAAGGCCTATCGCTATGAGCTGGCCGAAAACGACAACGCCTATTTCGTCGTGGCGCGCGCATCCAGCCTTGTGGATGCAAGCGCAAGCCCAGCCTCGCCGTGGCACAAACTCGCGCAACTGCTTCATCTGCCTGGGCGCACTGCCGCACAGACACCGCGCATCGCATCGCACGCCGCGCCAGTGATTGGCTTTGCGGGCATGTGGATGTATGTGGATGAGGCGCACATCGCCACCATCGCCACACACCCAGGCGTTCGCGGCCGGGGCATCGGTGAGCGCATCCTGCTCGACCTGCTGCGCGAGGCGCAGCGGCGGCACGCAGTCACCGTCACCCTGGAAGTGCGGGTGAGCAATATCGTGGCGCAGAACCTGTATCGCAAATATGAATTCATGGAAGTAGGCCAGCGCAAGGCCTATTACCACGACAACCGCGAAGATGCGCTGCTGATGACGATCACGAATTTCGAGTCGCGCGCCTATCGCGAGCATCTGGACGCGCTCGAACATAGCTTAATCTCAGGTGGTTAGTGTAAGCACAGACAGCGAATGTCCTCCTTCATCCAGCCTAAGCGCCAAACCCAACACTATCGGCTCGTACTTCGTGAATCGCAGGATGATGCGTTGCGCACCTACGTTCGCTCGGTATTGCAGGAACACAACGCTCACCATGCCGTCAGCAGCCCCAACCCACAGCCGATCAGCATCTCCGTCGTTGACGCGCACGGGCGCGCGGTCGGCGGCCTGATCGCACAGACCTATTGGAACTGGCTGTCCATTGATCTGCTGGCCATCGCCGAGGAAGCGCGCGGGCTTGGCCTGGGCACACAGATGATGGCGCAGGCCGAACTGGAAGCGAAGCGGCGGGGCTGTGCATTCGCCCGCACCAGCACGTATGCCTTTCAAGCCTTGCGCTTCTATGAGCGCCTGGGCTATCACATCATCGGGCAGATTGATGACTATCCCGAAGGCGCGACGCTGTATTGGTTGCGCAAGGCGCTTTGAGGCTGACCCTCCGCCTATAATCGCGCGCCTATGGATGACCTCAACATCGTCGCAAACGAAGTGCGCGTATGCACGTTGTGCGGCCTGGCCGCAGGCCGAAAGGAGGCTGTGCCGGGCGAGGGTCCGGCCAATGCCGAGATCATGCTGATCGGCGAAGGCCCCGGCTTCCATGAAGACCAGCAGGGGCGGCCATTCGTCGGTCCATCCGGTCAGTTCCTGAACGAGTTGCTGGCCAGCGCGGGCTATAAACGCGAAGAGGTGTTCATCGCCAACGTCGTCAAATGCCGCCCGCCCGGCAATCGCGATCCCTTGCCGGAAGAGATACAGGCCTGCTCGGGCTACCTCGACCGGCAGATTGCGCTCATCAACCCCAAAGTCATCGTCACGCTGGGCCGCTTCTCCATGGCCAAATGGTTCCCCGGCCAAAAGATCAGCGCCATCCACGGCAAAGCCAAGAAAGTGGATGGCCGCACCGTCGTCGCCATGTTTCACCCCGCTGCGGCGCTACATCAGCAATCGTTGCGCGGCGCGATCGAGGAAGACTTCCGCCGGCTGCGCGACATCGTGAAAGCCACCCAGTCGCATGCCGACGAACCGGCGAAGAAGCCCGCTGACGACGCGGGCGAACAACTCTCGCTGTTTTGATCCATGAAGAGACACAAAGGGTCACGAAGTCTTTCTAACCCTTTCGTGTTTCTTCGTGTTCTTCGTGGATGACCAATCCTTGGTTGCTGGCCGCGCGACCCAAGACGCTGCCGGCTTCGATCTCGCCGGTGCTCGTGGGCACCGCGCTGGCGTTGCGCGAAGGCAAGTTTGATCCCTGGGTGTTTATTGCCACGCTGGCCGCGGCGGTGCTGTTGCAGGTCGGCGCGAACTTCGCCAATGACGTGTTTGACTTCCTAAAAGGCGCGGACAAAGCCCGGCAAGGCCCGGCGCGGGTGACGCAGAGCGGCCTGCTCACGCCGCGGCAAATGCTGATCGGCACGGGCGTGGTCTTCGGCGCGGCTGCACTCATCGGCATGTATCTGGTCGCTGTCGGCGGCTGGCCCATCTTGCTGATCGGCGCAATCTCTATCGCCTGCGCGTTAGTCTACACGGCCGGGCCGTTCCCATTGGCCTATCGCGGCTTGGGCGACCTGTTCGCGTTTGTGTTCTTTGGCGTGGTGGCCGTGATGGGCACCTACTTCCTGCAAGCCAAACAGTTCACGCCGATGTCGTTCATCACCTCGCTGCCCAATGCGCTGTTCGCCACGTGCATCATCGTGGTCAACAACCTGCGCGACATTGACACCGACCGCGCTGCAAACAAATTCACCCTGGCCGTGCGCATCGGCGACTGGCCGACGCGCGTCGAGTACACCGTCATGTTGGTGATTGCGTATCTTGTGCCGCCGGTGTTGTGGCTGCTCGGCTTCACGCGCGGCGCAGCGTGGCTCATCCCTTGGGTTAGCGCGCCGATCGCATACGTGCTGGCGCGCGACCTGTGGCGCACGCCGCGCGGCCCCGCGCTCAACCCCATCCTCGGCCGCACCGCGCAACTGAACTTGATTTTCTCGATGCTGTTCGCAGCTGCGCTGCTGATAGGATAATTTCACCGCAGAGGCGCGGAGAACGCAGAGCAGAGCAATGAGGAGGGAGGTATGCATATCAATGAGCTGACTGAAGCCATCATCGGATCTGCAATTGAGGTGCACAAGGTGTTGGGGCCAGGGCTGCTTGAAGCGCCGTATGTGGTGTGTCCATGTCGTGAACTGACGGCGAAAGGCATCCCGTTTGAGCGACAGAAATTATTGCCTGTCGTTTACAAAGGTGAAACGCTTGATGTGGGATATCGAATTGATATCCTCGTTGCTGGGCTTGTCGTTGTTGAAATCAAGTCAGTTGAGGCACTGTTACCAGTCCACGAAGCACAGTTGCTCACCTATATGAAACTTGGCGGCTGGCAAGTAGGGCTCCTGATCAACTTCAACGTGGCCCTGCTGAAAAACGGCATCCGCCGCAGAGTGTTGGGGCTGAAAGAATAATCGCTTCTCCTCTGTGATCTCTGCGTCTCCGCGGTAAAAAGGAAATGGAACAGGAACGCGCCAAACAAATTCAGACGATGTTCTCGCGCATCACCGGGCGCTATGACCTGATGAACAAGGTCATGACCGGCGGCCAGGATCAAGCCTGGCGGCGCATCGCCGCACGCGAGTTGCAACTCGGTCCCAACGGCCTCGTGCTCGACCTCGCCACCGGCACAGCCGATCTGGCGCTGGCGGTGCGCGAGGCCCATCCTGATTCGCGCGTCGTCGCCGCTGACTTCAGCGAGACTATTTTGCGCGCTGGCGCGGCCAAGGCGAAGCACGACCCAGAGATTCAGTTCGCCGTCGGCGATGCGCTCAGCCTGAGCTTCCCCGACGCGACATTTGACGGTTGCACCAACGCCTTCCTGCTGCGCAACGCAGTGGACTTGCGGCGCTGCCTGCGCGAGATGAAGCGCGTGGTCAAGCCGGGCGGGCGCGTGGCCTGCATGGAGATCACGCACCCGCAGACGCCCGTCTTCAAGCAAGCCTTTCAGCTTTACTTTTACAAGATGGTGCCGGTGATCGGAGGCGTCATCGCCGGCGACCCCAAGGCCTACAGCTATCTGCCCAATTCGTTGACGCAGTTCCCACCGGCCGAACCGCTCAAGCGCATCATGCAGGAGGTGGGCTATCGCGATGTGCGCTATCGCCTGCTCGCGTTGGGCACGATGGCGATTCACGTCGGCACGGTATGATGATTGCTCAAGGAGTTTGAACGTGTCTCGATCTCGTCTTCTATCTGTCCTCGGCCTGGCTGTGCTGCTGGCCGCAGCCGTGGTGGTGATGGCCGCGCTCAGTCCGTTGACGCAGCAGGCGACAATCACCTGGCCCGAGGTCACGCCCATTCCGCTGCCTGGCGCGGAGAATGTGCTGTATTCGCCGCTGCCCGAGCCGGTCAATGCCATCTACGTGGCCAGCGACCCGTTGCAATCGCCGATCGAGACGCCGATGCCGTGAATGAATAAACCTCCGGGTCGGCAAGACCCCGGAGGTTTCAAGGTTGGTCGGGCACTTAGAGTTTGGCCGCAAGCAGTTGTGAGTGGAGGGTGAGATGACGGCTATGGCATCAACGTCCGCCCATGCCCGATGTCGCTACACCCTCAATGAAGTAACGCTGGAAGAAAAGATAGACGAGCAGCGTTGGCAGCACAGCCATCACCGATCCGGCCATCACCAGATCGAGCCGCGTGCCGCCATATAGCGCCTGCAAATCCATCAGGCCCTGCGTCACCACTTTCAGGTCGCGATTGTTGATCACAATCAATGGCCAGGTGAAGCTGTTCCACGCGTACAGGAAAGCGATCGTGGCCAGCGTCGCTATCGCTGGGCCGATCAGGGGCACATAGATGCGAAACAGCGCGCCCCACCGGCTCGTGCCATCAATCATGGCGGCCTCTTCCAACTCTTTCGGCAGGCTCATAAACGCCTGGCGCAACAAGAACGTGCCATAGGCAGTGAACAGCCAGGGGATGATCAGCGCCACCAGGTTGTCCACCCACCTGAACCAGATCATGAGCTGATACATGGGTACCAGCAGAACGGCGAACGGCACCATGAGCGTGACGAGGTAGACGCTGAACAGCGTATCGCGCCCTGGAAATGGGATGCGGGCGAAGGCGTAGCCTGCCAGAATGCTGGTGAGGATTTGGCCTGTCGCCACGAGAACCGTGACGATGACCGAGTTGATAAGTTGTGTGCCGATGGGCACAATTTGCAACACCTCGCCATAGTTGCCCCACAGCCATTGCGCGGGCGGCCCTTTGGGGAAGAGCGTGACATCCAGCACCTGCACGATATCGGCGTGCGGTTTGATCGCTGCCGTAAACATCCAGATGAATGGGAAGATCATCAGAATGCCCAGGATCAAAAGGAACACGTAGGTCAGGGCCTTCTCGAACGGGGTGCGTAAGAATGCTTGTGCCATCGCTTTAGTCGTAATTCACCCAGCGCCTGGAGATGCGAAACTGAATCACCGTAATGATCAAAATGATGATCGTCAGAATCCATGCCAGCGCCGAAGCGTAGCCGGTGCTGTTGTTGATAAACGCCTCACGATATAGATGCACCACATTCGTGAGCATGCTGTCGGCCGGGCCGGCCTGATTGCCGCGCGTCCAGCCCAGCGCATACGGCACATCGAACACCTGCAGGCACGCGATGAGCGTGGTGACAAGCACGAAGAACGACGTGGGCGACAGCATGGGAATGGTGACGTTGATCATCGTGTCCCAGCGGTTTGCCCCATCAATGCTGGCCGCCTCATACAGTTGCTTGTTGATGCCCTGCATGCCGGCAATAAAAATGACGATGTTGTAGCCGATGGTCTTCCACACGACCACGATGATGACCGCCGTCATCGCATAATTTGCGTTGCCCAGCCACGAGATGGGTGTGAGCCCGATTGCAGTGTCCAGCCCGGTGGTCTTGCCCAACCACTCGATGGCGAGGTTGATCCAGCCGAAGTCTTTATTGAAAAGGAACCGCCACACCAGCGTGACGCCTACGACGCTGGCGACGACCGGCACAAAGTAGATCGAGCGAAAAAAGCTCTGGCCTCTGATCTTCTCGTTGATGAGCACCGCGATCAAGAACGCGGGAACGATGCTGAAGACCAGCACCATGACCGAGAAGAAGAACGTGTTCCTCAACGCATCCTGAAAGACGCTGTTCTGAATGGCCTTCACGTAGTTGTCCAGGCCGATGAACCGCGTTGGATCGTCCACGCGCGCCAGCAACTTGCTGTTGGTGAAGCTGAGGTAGAGCGAATAGCCGAGCGGGAAAGCAAAGAAGACCAGCATGCCGATGATTGTCGGCAATAACATGCTATAGCCGTCGCGCGCATCACGCCATCGTTTGGCATTCATAGTGGTAAGACTTTAGCAAATTTAGCAAAAAGCGGATTGTGAACAATCGCCACAATCCGCTCTTGACCACTGTCCAAAACCCTAAGGGTCTTGAAGACCTTTAGGGTTTTACGTTGGCGTTGGCACTACTGCGTGAACGCACCCGCTTCATCTGCAAGGGCACACGCGGTCTTGCCCAGGTCGGCCGGCGTGATCTTGCCGGCGACCATGTCGCCCCAGGCCTTACCGAACGCATCGCTGAACTTGCCGAAGTTGCCCGTCCACAATGGCGCTTCGACAGCCAGGTCCTCATAGCCCGCGCCCGTGAGGAACGCCTGGCCATTGGCGGGCGGCGCGCTCGCCAGGAAAGCATCCACCGCGGCCTGTGCCTTGAGCGGCGGGATGTTGGCACCCAGGCCCGCGACCTTACCGGTCACCTCCGGGCTGGTCAGCACCTTCAGCACTTCCCAGCCGGCCTGCTGGTCGGCCTTGGTGCTCATCAGATACGGCCCCCAGAACAGCCAGGTGCTGTTGGTCTCGCCTTTCGGCATCTCGGCCACGTCCCAATTGAACTTGGCACCGCTGCGGAAGCCCGGTGTGCTCCAGCGGCCGCTCCACAGCATGCCAACCTGGCCGCCGACGAACAGCGCCTCACCGTCAGCATCGCCTTCGGGTGCAGTCTTCAGCAACGCCAGGGCAGCCTCGCCAGCCTTGGCCGTCGCGGGCGTGTCCAGGCCGCAAGCGGTTTTGTCGTCGTTGTAGAAACTGCCGCCTGCGCTGTAGATGAACCAGCCATTCGGACCCCACCAGTTGCCCCAGGTCGCGCCGTATTGCTTCTTGGCCGGATCGGTCAGCTTGGTGGCGGCATCGGCCAGCGCGGCCCAGTCCCACTTGCCTTCCGCGGCCAGTTCCTTGGGCGTCTGCAGCCCAGCGGCCTTGAACAGGTCTTCGTTGTAGTACACGACCAGGGTGCTGATATCGCGCGGCAGGCCATAAACTTTGCCGTCGCGGGTCAGCTCATTCATCGGCCCGTCATAGAAGTCCGCCAGATTGAAGCTTTTGTCCGCGTCAATCAAGGGCTTGAGATCGGCGATCTTGCCGGTGGCGACGAAGTCGGCCGTGTTGGCGCCGCCCACCCAGAAGATGTCGGGGGCGTTGTCGGCGGCCAGTTCGGTCTGAATCTTCTCGAAGTAACCCTGGTTCACGCCGGGGTCATACACGGTCTTGATGCCCATCGGATTGAGCTTCTCATTCAAGGTCGCGTTGATCTCTTCATACACCTTTTGCTCACCGGCGTCGCCGGGGCGGGTGCGCCAGCGAATCGTGACGTCGCCGGCAGGGGCAGCCGGTGCTTCTGTGGCGGCGGGCGCGGCGGGCGCGGCCGGTGCTGCGGGCGCAGCGGGGGCAGCCGGCGCGCACGCGGCAAGAACGATGCTCGCGGCCGCGGCCAGACCCAACAGACGATACGTGGTCTTCATACTTCTCTTCTCCTTTTGAAATACGCGCTCAACTATTGACAAGAATGTTGCGAAAGCGAGAGGCGGGCAGCCTTGAAACAAGATGGCCTCTCGCTAAACGCACGGCGGGGAAAAACGAAGCCAGGTGAGCAATGGAGCGGCGCGGCGTGGCAGCCCTGAACAGGGATGGAGCGCAATGGTGACGGTGAACCGCACGGCTGAGTGCTCATCTGGCTCCGGTATTGGGGACTTTGCGGCAAAAACTCGATGGTCACAACGGTGAAGACTGTCGTAAAATCCCGTTAACGTTCACAGTCTAATCAAAGTCATGGTCGCTGTCAATCATCGTGTCAGAGTGACAATTCGGGATGTGGCGGAGAAAGCCGGTGTCTCGGCCCAGACGGTTTCGCGCGTGGTCAACGGCCACCCAGACGTGGCTGCCGACACGCGGGCGCGGGTCGAGCAGATCATCATCGAGTTGCGCTATCGCCCCAACGCCATCGCCCGCAGCCTGGTGGGCAAGAGCAGCGGCACCCTGGGCGTGGTCGCCAGCGGCTTCGAGCACTTCGGCCCGTCGCAGTTGCTGGCCGGCATCGAGCAGCAGGCCACCGATCTGGGCTGGCACATGATGCTTCAGATCGCCGACCGCAAGAAACCCGACGACTATGATCGCATCGCCAGCAACTTGATCTCGCAAAGCGTGGACGGCGTGATCTGGGCCTACCCCGAGCTGACCGGCGACCGCGAGCGCAGCTTTCACCAGCAGATCAGGCCGCACGCGCCTATTATTTTCCTGAGTATGGCCCCGCAGCCCAACAGCGCCGTCATCGGGCTGGACAACCGCCTGGGCGCGCGCATGGCCGTGGAACATCTGATCGAGCGCGGCTTCCGGCACATCGGCATCATCACCGGCCCATTGGCGCTGTGGTCGTCGCACCAGCGCCGGCTGGGCTGGCAGGACGCCCTGCAAGGCGCGCGCCTGCCGCACGCGATGAAGCAGATCGTTGAGGGCGATTGGAGCGCGGCCAGCGGCGACGCCGGACTGACGCGGCTGCTGGGCCAGTTCCCTCAGCTCGATGCGGTGTTCGCCAGCAACGACCAGATGGCGTTGGGCGCACTGCGCGCGGCGCAACGGCACAGCCGGGCAGTGCCCGAGTCGCTCGGTGTGACTGGCTTCGACGACATCCCCGAGTCGGCCTATTTCACGCCGCCGCTCACCACTGTGCATCACGACCTGCGCGAACTCGGCCGGCTGGCGGTGCGCGAGTTGCATCGAGTGATTGAGGCTAAACGCGAGGGGCGCGAGGCCACAGCGACCTCGCTCACGCTGCAACCGCATCTGGTCGTGAGAGAGAGCGCCTAACCCCCCCGGCTCCTAAAGGGGCGATTGGGGCGCTCCATATAATCCGCCCACATGGTCAAGACCATCCTCGTGCGCGCGGAAGATGCCGCTTTACAGCAATGCGTCGCCAGCGCCGCGCAATCGGTTGGCTACGCACCCGCAGCCTTTTCCGCTGGACGAGACATCACGGACGCGCTGGTTGCCATGCAACCGTGGCTGGTGTTGGTTGATCTGGCGCAATCTGGCTGGCAACCCTTCGTGATCTCGGCCAAGACCAGCCCGGCCACGCGCAAGATGCCGATTTTGGCGATTGCACCGACTCTTTCTACCGACGCGGCGCTGATGGAACAAGCGCGCAAGGCTGGCTGCGATGCAGTTGTCACACGCGAAGCATTCATGGGTGATGCGGTGGGCGTGATTCAGATGCACGCCAGGCTCGATGAGAGCGAACAACTGTTGCGCCAGGCGCGCGAGCCTTTGCCAGCGATGGCGCACCAGGCCATTGAACTGTTCAACACCGGCGAATACTTCGAGCAGCACGAGGTATTCGAGCATTTGTGGCGGGCTGAATCCGGCCCGGTGCGGCAGATGTATCAAGGCATTCTGCAGGTAGGCGTGGCGTATTACCAGATTCAGCGCAGGAACTACGCCGGCGCGCGCAAGCTGTTTCAGCGCGCGTGGCAATATCTGAGCGCCCTGCCCGATGTGTGCCAGGGCGTGGACATCGCGCAGTTGAGGCTGGATGCGCAGACAGCCCAGGCAGAGCTTGAACGCCTCGGCCCCGAACGCATCGCCGAGTTTCCGATTGCGTTGATGAAGCCGGTGCGCTATGCCGCATCGGCGTCATGAACCGGATGAGTTCGTGGTTATAATTTGCGCCTCTTCGGGGGCGTAGCTCAGTTGGTTAGAGCGTTGCGTTGACATCGCAAAGGTCACAGGTTCGAGTCCTGTCGCTCCCACCTTTGTGACACTGGCAAACAGTGCCGCAAAGTCGGGCCTCGGTTGCCACTTCGTGATGCGCTTCGTCAGCGCATCCACCTCCACCCATTCGAGTAGTGCGCGCAGGATGTCTTGCCGCGCCGCCGGATCGGCATGCGCCGCGCGCCAGGCATCGAGCAGGCTGGCCAGGGCCGCGCCCGTCTCCGCCGTGGTCTTGCGGTCGAGCGGCTCAAGCAAGATCAACTCAGCTTCAAGGCGTGTTGACTCTTTGTCGTAATCGGCCTGCGTCTTGCGCCCTTTCTGAAACAGGTAATCGAGCCGCTTCATCTCGGCCACGATCTCGGCGCGGCGCATCTGGGCGGGGTGGCCGTCCTGTGTGGCCGCGGCGATCTGCGCTGCGCGCTCGATGATTGCGTCGGGGATGCGTAGGCCGGCGATCACGCGCTCAATCTGCGGCAACAGCGCATCCTCGCGCACCGTTCGCCCGGAGTGCTCGCAATGGTCGCCCCGATCGTTGGCATTGCACGAATAGCGCAGGCATCCATCGTGGGTGTGTGAGCACTTCATGCGCCCACCGCAGGCCGCACAGCGCGCCAGGTCTTGCAGCAGGTAGGCGCGCTTTTGCCCCAACGCCCGCCCCTTGCGTTTGCCAGCCCTCGATGCGCGCACGGCCTGCGCCCGGTCGAACAGGTCGCGCGTGATGATCGGCTCATGTACGCCCAGGATCACGCGGGTATCGGCGCGCTTCGTCCGGTAGTTGGTCAGCGCCTCGCGGATGCCACGATAGCGCACGTAGCCGCAATAGAACGGGTTGATGAGCAACTCGCGCACAGCGCCGGCCGTGAACGGGCGGCCATCCAACGTGCGCGCACCCTGGTCGTTCAGCCAGGCCGCGATCATGCCGTCCGTCGCGGCGCTGCCGGCGTATTGCTCGAAAGCACTGATAACCTGGCCGCGCGTCGCCTCGTTGGGCACATCGTCCCCGTCCGCATTGCGCAGGTAGCCGAAGGGCGGGCGGTTGGCGTTGCTGCGGCCGCTTTCGGCCCGGCCCTTGCGCCCCTTCGTTACTTCGCCCGATAGGTTGGTCAGATACTGCCGGGCGAACCACAGCATGAGCAACAGCATCACCTCGCCATAGGGCGATGCCAGGTCAATCGGCTCGCTGGCGCTCACGAAGGCCACGCCGCAGGCCTTCAGGGCTTCGAGCGTGTGCAGGCTGTCGAGGATGGTTGACCGGCTGAAGCGGTCAATCTTGTGGCACACCAGCACATCGAACGCGCCGGCGCGCGCTGATTGCATGAACGCCTGCCACTGCGGCCGCTGGGCGAACGTCTTGCCGCTCTCGCCCGGCTCCACGAACTCGGCCGCGATAGTCCAGCCGCGATCCCGGCACAGCTTGCGGCACGCGTCTTGCTGGGCCTCAATGGAATAGCCTTCGAGCTGTTCCTCGGTGGAGACGCGGCAGTAGATCGCGGCGCGCATGGTGGCGGTCAGGGTGTGGGACGGGGAGCGATGCGCCGCTGCGTGCGCTGGGCGATGGCGGCCAGCACCTGCGCGAGGTGTTCCTCGGCTGGGCGGAGCGCCTGCACGGCTGGCCGCGCGCCCGCCGTCTCGCGCCTGGGCCGGATGGGTGTCAGGTGAGTGTTGCTCATCTCATCTCGCTGCGTAGCTATCGTGTCCGATAAGGACACTTATCGGCGAGTGTATTCTCCACTTGCTTCGTCGCGCGTTTCGACGACGCCGAGTTCTTGACTCATCTCCTTCCAGTGCACGATAAGCACTTGCCAGCCGTCGCGCTCGATTTGATTGACTTGCTCGCGGCTCATCAGCTTGTCCTTCACAAACTCCGGCCATTCGCCATTTGCACCGATCAGACCTTGCCGATAGTCAAATACACGCGATGTCGTCTCAAGGAATGTCACGCCGTCGAATGTGCCAAAACTCCGCCATCCGCGTGTCGCTGCGGGTTGTGCCTCCAGAGTGGCCAGCCGTTTCTCAAGCCTGCTACTACTCATGTTCAGCCCTCCTTTCCAGCGCCGCGATGCGCGCCTCGAAGTCGGCGATCTGCTTCAAGTCGAACAGCCTGCCCAGCGCAATATCAGCCGCGCGAAGTTTGACCGAATCATTTGCGCCGTTGCTCATCACATCGCTTATCGTGTCTATGGCTTGCGTCGTGATGTGGGTCAGTCGTCGGATGGTGGTCGAAATCATGGCAAGTTGAGCGCCTCTCAGTTCGTTGGCGAAGGCAGCATCACCCAGCCAGCGCGATAGTGTGCGCTCTGGGACACGCGCAGCTTTGGCCGCGTCCTTGATGCTGCGCTCGCTCAGCAACGCCGCTATCGCCCGCTGCTGTTTTGGCGTCAGCGTGTCCTTATCTGTTTGAGTTGCAGCAGGCTTGCCGGTCGTCTTGTGCATGTTCATGATCTGATGGCTGTAAATGGCGCGAAATGGCGTGCCAGCCGCCAATGGGGTCATGAAAAGAAGTTCCTCACTTGGTCAGCGAAGCGGCTGCGGGCCGCCTCTGCATCGGCGATTGTGCGCTTGCGCAACATCTCGACTCGCATGGTTGGCCATTCGCGCTCAAATTCGGCTTCAGTGCCGCCCCAACTCATCCGGGCAGCCGACTTCAGTTCTGCCTCGATGCGCTCAGTGCGCTCACGCTGAAACCTCTCAGTTTTGGCGCGATCTTCTGCTTCGCGCGCCGCGCGTCTGTCGGCTTCGCGCTTGTCAGCCTCAGCGCGAAGCCGTGCTATCTCCGCATCTAACTGCTCCTGGGTCATCGGTCGTTTATCGCTCATTTGTGTCTCTCCTTTCGACGTGGGCCACGCGACCCAAGCCGATCTACTCTTGCTCAATCACGTCCAACGCTGCCAACGCGCGCCCGGCCAGCGTCTCGGCCAACCGGTCGAACGTCACAAGCGGGTGTCCTTTCGCGCCGCTGCGCTTGGGTTCGTCTTGCATGCTGCTTTCAGCCGCGGCCACCGCAAGCTGCTTGACTTCATGCCGCACGATCTTGATGGCTTCTTGTTTGGTCATAGCCTTGCCGTGCCTCCTGCATAGCTAATAGTCCTGAATACGACGCGCGATCCGATATGCCAGATCGTCAATGTCTTGGTCTTTGTTGATGTAAACGGGGCCGACGCTGACGTTGACCACACCGGCGCTGCGGCCGGCTGTTCTCCCGTTGCCGGGTGCATCTGCGCTTGCACCCGAACCAATTCCAAAGCCTGCGCCAGCTGCCGCAAGCTGTGGCAGCATCAGACCATCCATCGCTGCTGAGCCGACCACGTCTCTGACGGCTGCGGCGAATTCGCCCTTGCGCTGCTGAAACGGCAGAATCAGGCCGTCCATGATCTGATTGCCGATCTCCATCATCACCTTCGACGGCGACGCGATGCCCATCGTCTTCAGCACCTCACGAATGGCTGGCGGCAGGGTGTTTAGCAGCGCGTTCTTGAATTCCTCGGCCTTTGCTTCCACGCCCTTGATGAGGCCGTCAATGATGGACTTGCCGATCTCCAGCATGGCTTTGGGGAGGCCGTCGAAGAATTTCTTGATGCCTTCCCAGATGCCCTCGAACGTTTCCTTGAACGATTGCCAAGCCCCCTCCCAGTCGCCATTGATGAGTTTCATCACCGTTTGGATGATGCCCAGCGCGGCGTTGAGGATTGTGTCTATGGATGTCTTGATGGACTCAAAAGCGCCGCTTACCAATTTGATGAACGGCGGCAGGAACACGTCCATGAACGTCTTGATGTTCTCGAATACGCTGGTTACAAGCCCCTCCAATGCGGCCCAGTTCGACGTAAACCAGCTCACGATGTCTTTGGCACTTGTGATGATTGAGTCCAGAACAACCAGAAATGGGTCTTTGATGATGGCGACGATGGCGTCAAGAACCTTGCCAACCGAGGTGCTCAACCCAGCCCAGTTGGTCTCGAACCAAGCGACGATTTCGCCGGCCTTTGTGATGACGCCGGTCAGAACTGTCTCCACCGTGGACTGGATGCCGGGCCAGTTGGTCTGAAACCAATTCACAACCTTGCCAGCCGCCAGGGCGATGTCGTTGAGTATGGGCAGCAGTGGATCGCGAATGAAGTCAACGACGCCTTGAAGGACAGGCTTAACAGCCGCCTCAATGGCCGGCCAGTTGGCAACCAGCCAATCCACTATCTCGCGGCCTTTCTCGATGATCGCGCCCAGCACGGGCACCACCGGGTCACGGATGAAATCAACAATCCCCTGCAAGATGGGCTTGATCGCTGACTCGATCGCTGGCCAATTGACGATCAACCAGTCCACCACTTCACGCCCTTTCTCGATGATCGTGCCTATGGTTGGCAATAGCGGTGCGCGGATGAGATTCACCACCGCATTCAGGACTGTTGAGATGGTGTCTTGTATCTGGGGCCAGTTGGCCGACACCCACGTCACCGCGGCCTGCGCGGCTTCCTGAATGCCGCCAAGGACGTTCTTGACCGTGGCCTGCATCGAAGGGGTGAGCCCGAGCGCCCCCAGCAGCCCATCAGTGCCACCGGTCTGGAAGGCTTTCACCAAGTCCATCACAGTGCGGATGCCGCCGGCGAGGGTCGTGCTCAACCCGGTCCCGATGGCCGTGATTCCTTGTTGAAGTGCAGGCGCGCTGACCAGCTCGATTACTTCGCCCAAGCTTGACGATAGCGCGTCGAAGACCGGCTGCGTGATTGAGCCGGCCAAGTTGGTAAAGGTGTCTTTCAGCGTTGACCACCGGCCGTCGGCAGTGTTAGCCAGGTTGGCGACAAGATCGGTGTCCAGGCCGAGTTCCTTCATGGCCCGCCGAACGATTTCAAGATCGGGCACACCTTCCTTGCGCAAGTCATTGATGAACTTGCGCGGCAGGTTGAAGCGCTCAATGATTGAGGTGAAATCGCCCGATACTGCCTCTTTGAGCGCGAAGGCTGCGCCCTCAAGGCCTTGGGCCGGGTTGGAGGCCGCCAGTATCTCGGCTTCCTTGATCAGGTCTTCAAGGCCAACGCCAGCCTGCTTTGCTGTTGGGATCAGCGCGGCGGCTGCGGTGGTCATCTCCTCAAAAGCGAACGGCGTAGCGGCTGCGCGCGTCTTGATCATGTCGAGGATCTCGGCCGTCTTGGCGCCGTCTTTGGTAAAGGCGTTGATCTGGGCCGAGGCATTCTCCATCGAGCGGTTGAAGTCAAAGCCCGCCTTGACCGCGCCACCGATGCCGTCAGCCACCGCGCTGCCAATGCCTACCACCCCACCGAGGATGGCCCCACCGACGGCATGTTGGAGCGCGCCGGAGAAGAAGCCGCCCATCTTCCCGGCGCTGCTTTCAACCTTCTTCTCGGCTTGCGTCAGGTCGCCGTCAAGGTCGCGCTGTTCGCCGCGAATGCGGACGATGAGGTCGCCGAGGGTTATAGACATCCGTTCACACTCCTGGTCAGGCTGGCGTGGCTGGTCTGAATGGCTGGGCGGGCTTGCCCAAATACCAAAGCAAACGCCGTGATGATCTCGTCGTCGTAGCCCTCGGCCTCGATGTGCGCTCGATCTGCTGCAATCTCAGGTGCATAGTCGCACAGTAAGGCAAGCGCCGTATCCGATATTGAGCCGATGGTCATGCCCAGATCGCGGATGACGGCGGACATGTCGTTCAGTTCGATATGCCCGTCAGTGATGATTTTGTTGAGCTGGTCAAGTAGGCGGTCGTATGCCGCTACCTGCTCACGCCAGGCACGCATCCCGGCTGGGGATTTGCGAATGACGCCGTAATCCCGCCCAGCAATCTTGACGATCACCAGCATCGGTTGATGTCGGCCTTGGCCTTGGACACGAGATAAGCGCTTGAAGAACCTTGCAGTCATGTCTTGGGCACTCCTTCTGCCCCTTCGTCGCCCTCGATCAATGTGTAGCGCCGCATAGTCACCGTTACCAGGGTGTCGCCGTATTCAACGGCACCCTCAATCCGAACGATGGCGTTCAGCGGCGCGCACAGGCCAGGGCAATGGGCCACGTCGGCGATCAACGCGCCCGCTTCGTCTCGCAAAGTGTTCAGCCATGCGCCGGCTGAGTCGTGCAGCCACACGCGGGCAATCATGCCGGCACCGCCTCGCGCTGGGCACGCTCAAAATGCTCATGCGCGGATACCGGCGGGATGGGCCGTGCTAGGCGGCGACGATGTTCAGCGCGTTCGCGTTCGATACGTTTGTGCCGTTTGGCCGCGATGTCGGTTACGCCCAATGCATAGGCCGCATCATCCAGATTCGACGGCAACGCCTGCCAGCACTGACCCGGCCGAATCGCCACCAGCTCGAAATGGGCCAGGCGCGTCAGGTGCCGCGCGACCGTGGTGCGATGAAAGCCGGTTGCGCTGGCAATCTCCGATTCGGGGAGCGGCGCGGCGACGATGGCTGCGAACGTCCGCGCCACATGACGGCCCAGCCCGCGCGACTCGAATGCCGCGTGCGACAGATGCGCTTTGTGCGAGTCTGACACACTCACACACACTGGGACGGACAGTGTGTGTGAGTGTGTCAGTTCTGCACATCTCGCCCCGAACGTCCATCGCGTCGCATATGTGGTTTGGCCACATCGTGATGGTTCGATCACGTGCACTCGCTGCAATCGGCGCGTTGCATTCTGTGCAGTGATGCTGCCAACCTGCGCAGCCGCTTGGATGCTGCGATTACTCATGTGCCATTCAAGCCGGCCGGTGCGATGCACCACGTCCACGTGCGCCAACAGAACGCGCCGATCCGTTTCGCGGGTGCGGATGTTGCCTGTGATGTCATCCGCCGACAGCGCCCACGCCCTCACCCGCCCGGCGAATTCACGCGCGGCCGTGAATGATTCGGTGTCGGGCATCTCCCGTGCGCGCAGGTATTCGGCCTCAAGCCGCTTCAAGTAGTCGCGCCGTGTCTGATCCAAGTGCGACCCGTGGCGCGAGGATTGAAACAAGGACGCGATGCGCTCGAATGAATAGCCGGCGTTGACCAGCGACAACATAAGCGCGCGATCAACCTCGGAACGCGATGGGTATCGCCCGATTACGCGCTCATCGTTCGCCAGGATGCGCGAGGCTAGGCGCGGCAATCGTTGGCGCGGGATGGCAGCGAACGTCAGACCCGGCAATTCGTTGATGCGAGGGATGGGCGCATCGGCGTCAATCCAACGGTATGCAACGCCCGACGGATGCAGCGAGGGCGGGGCGGCCACGTATGAACCGCGCCCGCGCAACTCGCCGCCGTCATACTTTGATGTGCGCACCGGCTCATCGGTGCGAATCCAGTAATGGCCGCCCCGGGCCGTTTTGGCTGTCAGGGTTGGGCCGTAGGCACTGCGGATCAGCGCGCCAATCATGTCGTATGCATCGGCCGTGTCGCAGTCAATGAACGCGATGTGGCCAGCATCCGGCACGGCGTCCGAGTGCATGCCACCCAACGCGCCGATGTTGCCCTCATGTCGATGAAATAGCCGCGCCACGTCGTCAAGTGACTGCGGGCGCGTCGTCCATCGCTTGAATGATGCCGCCGGCACCTTGTCGGCCGTGCGCAACGGAATGGCGTTCGCGCCGCGTTCGTGGATGGCCAGCGCCTCGCGCTGGGTGTCAGCCGGTCGCATCACCGCCCCTGCTAGCGTCGTGGCTGAAATGTTCATGCGCGCTGCCCCGCCAAAACGAACGTCGGAAGTTGACGATGGCTAGCGCATGCAGCACCACTGGCCCACGCAGTTCGCCCTGGTCACACCAGCGGTCGGCCGCGGCGCGCATGGGCTGCAACGCGGGATGCCAGCCTCTTGAATCGTCGGGAGTTTGGGGATTGACGCGAGTGGGCGCGCCGCTATGATTGCTGTAGACTTCCATCGAAGTTCACCGCCTTCTGGTTGTGGATTTCGTCCGCCCCATCAATCCGCGTCCCGCCAAGTTCGGGGGTTGATGGGGTTTCGCTTGTTCTATCCCTCGATGCGATGTTCATCATCCCCCTCCCGGTTTCCGTCCGTGCCGTGAACACCGTTTCTCAAGCCGAGTATGGTGAGCGCGGCATCCTCGCGAAGTAAATTCGAGAACAGCGCAGGCACGGAAAGCCCTCGCCGTTCAGCAAGGCGTCGGGCCAGCTCGGCATCGAGTGGAAAGATTTTTATAGTGGTCATCTGTTGCCTCCGTGAGTGGTTATATCGGGCTGCCGGATACTTGTCAGCAGCAGTTAATCGACTACGCACCCGATTAACTGCCACTAGGTTTTCGCGCCCGCCGTTTCGCGCGATCAAGCTTGCTCTTTTCGACGCCGGGATGCTTGGCAAGAAACTGTGTATCTGTCAATCCTGAGGAGTAGTAGCGTTCGGCGATTTCGAGGTATTCGTCGGTCTTGCGAAGGCTGCCCTTCTTGTTGCCTCCGGCCCGTGACACCTCTGGCTTCAATTCCTTTGTCGCTTTCTTCATCACCTCGCCTATGTGGCCCTTCGTCGCACTTGATATCCATTCGACAAAATGCCGAATTTCGCCATCTTCGTAAAGCGCTACTCCTACCACGCAACGATTCGGCACAAGCAAACCATAGCGTTTGCTCGGTTTGGCGGGCTCGCCATTTAGGATGCTTATCACGTGCGCCTCAATGATTGGAATAAAATCGCCATCAGTCAGCACACCCTTTTCGGATAGCCCATCGAAGATCTCCTGCCTCATTTTCGGCTCATGTTCGTCGTAAAACTCTCGAATGATGGGTATCAGGTTGACAATGCCCTCTATTGCGACCGACGGCCATCCATACCGTTTAAGGATTCGCTCGCGCTTGGTTTCGTCCAATAGGTCTTTCATTCGCAAGTGATTCTAGGATGCTTACTTCACCATCGCCCGCACTGCCCGGCGCGCACCTTGGCCTTGCATGCGGTTGTAGACCAGGATCATCTTTGGCGTCGTGTGCCCGGTCTGCTCCATCACGTCGCCGTCATCCGCTCCGGCTTCTTTGGCGCTCGTCACGAAGCCAGCGCGCAGGCTATGCCCGGCAAACTCGTGCACCGTCTCGCCGATCTGCGCGGCCGCGTCCTTGACGATCCGCGCGATGTGGCGGCCGCTGATGGGCTGGGCGTTCACCTTGCCGGTGAACAGGTCAACCCCGCGAAAGACATAGCCTGAGGTGATACCGGCCACTTGCAGCCAGGCGCGCAGTGCCGTCACCGGACAGATGCCTGCATCGTCCAGCCGCTCAAGCTGCTTGTATCGGCCCTCGCCCTCCTGGTCGGTCTTGCTCTTGGGCACCAGCACCCGCGCGCCGTAGTCGGTGACGGTCACGTCTTCGACGCGCATCGCGGCCAGCTCGCTGCGCCTGAACGCGCCGAAGAAGCCGACAAGTAGCAGTGCGCGATCACGCTGGCCGCGTAGATCGTCGGGGCAAGTGGTGGTCATGCGCTGCACCAGGTCGAGCGTCGCAGCCTTCTTGCGGCGCGGCGCTACGCCCAGCGTGCGCCGAATCCCGCGCATCAGTTCCTTGACCTCCACCGCGTCGCACGGGTTGGCCAAGTGCGCGGCGCGATGCTGATACGCAATCGCGGCCAGCTTGGCCGATAGCGTAGCAGCCCGGTGCGTCTCAGCCTGCTCGGTCAGGAATGCGCCGACGGTGGACGCGCTGGCCGGCAGGGCCGGCACGCCGTGGCGCTCGCAGAAGGCCGCGAAGGTCTTCCAGTGAGCGCGGTAGGCGCGCTGCGTGTTGGCCGCCTTGCTGTTGCCGATGTAGTCACGCGCCCGCTGCGCCAGGCCTGCACTGAGCGAAGCCGAAGTGTGTGGCGAGAGCTGCGCCGGCCGTGCCGGTTGGATGGTTGTCAGGTCTGTGCTCATGGTTCTGATAGTCGTCTGTCGTTAAATGCCCTTATCGGACGCGGCCAGCGCTTTCGGGCTGGCCAGTGGAATCATGGCGCGGCGCTCATCACGGAGCGCCACGGCCGTTGCATCGCCGGCGATCATGTCCAGCAACTCGCGGAATCTGTCAGGTGAGATCGCGCCAGCGCGCCAACAGTGCGCCGCCAGGATGGACAGCTTCAGCCGCTCCCGATTGTTCAGCCGCGCGGCCGCCTGAACGATGCACGCTTCGAGCGCGGCGGTCGCGTCGCTGCCGGCGAAGTCGGCCAGCGTCAGCAGCCCGTCAATCGTCGCCTGGCGCAGGCGAAACGTGCGAGCGAAGCGGTGGGACGCCCCTCCGAGGGGGTGTATTTCACCCTTGCCGTTTGTGCGTATTTCAGGTGTGCCCGTCATCTGTATTTCATCTTCCCAAACATCTACCTACCTAACTTCTACCCTCCGCGCGCCTCCAAAACCGCCGTTTTGGGGCGTTTCGGGGCGTGAGCGCTGGGTAGGAAGGTAGGTAGAAGTAGTTAGGTTAGGTAGATCAACCGTATTTCACCCTCGTGTATTTCACCTTGCCGCCCGCCCCTTCTGTCGCGCTGGGGTGGGCATCGTGACGGTTGTGCCTTTGTGACGTGACGTTTCACGACCTACCCCATTTTGAGAAACGCCCATCGGGTGAGGGGTCATTTCTCGCGGTGGGGCGGGTGTGTGATGTGTGTGCAATACACTGCTACTCGAACACGTCATAGCGTTGCGGCCCGCTCAGCTTGCGCATCTCCCCTTTCGTCTTGACGTAGTCAACCAGCCAGCCCGCGCGCTGCCCAATGCGCTGATAGTCCGCCGTCCACTGATAGCCGTTCGCGCCGCTGGGCAGGGGCTCGGCGATGCCCTCCTTGCACAGCAGCGCGATGGCAACCGAATACTTAGCCGTGTTGATCCCGTGACGGTTGGGCGACACTCGTTCGATGATCCGGCGCAACAGTTGCCCGCGAATCCAACACTCCACAACCTTGCCTCGGCGCTTGCGGTCACGGGCCTGAACGCGCACGCTTAGCAGGTCTAGCGCTAACTCGTTGCTCAAGCCCTTGATCGTGTCGTGCCATTCATCGGCGCGGCGCTGTATGTCGGTGCGGTCGTCAGGCGTTACAAGCTTGGCTGTGAAGCCGCGGAAGTCCAGCCGCTGCGACGTGGCCGGTTGCCATGCGCCTGAGTCGCTGCCTTGGCCCTTGCGTTCGGCGATCAACTCGCGCAGCTTGGTGATACCCTTCTTCGGCGCGATCTTGCCGCGCGGCTCGTCATCGTAAGTCATCGCTTGACCTCGCGCGCATTGGCCACGGCGATCATGCGCTGCTCGTGGCTGATGGTCGCCGCATAGCGCGCTGCCTCCAGCCGCACACGCTCGGCTTCTTTCAGGTGATACGCCCGCTCCGTCCGCTCTTGCTCGATGCGAATGCGCGCGTCAATCAGGCGGATCACCACCGAGGCGACGCACACGGCCACAACGCCCAGCAGCGCGAACAAGCCCAACAGTGTCGCGGTCGAGATGGTCATGCCTCACACCTCCCCGGCCAGCACCGGCCTTACTGCGATCAGCTTCACCCGCCACACTCGCACGCCGGTCACGCGGGCGCGATAGCGGCCCTTGCTCATCCACGTCACCAGGTCAGCCACGAGGGCGTGCATGGCCGCGATGACCTTGCGCGGCGCATACAGCTTGCGCCAGTAGTGCGGCGGCAGGGCCAGCGGTTGCCGCTCGGCCCGCTCCCAGTTGCAGATGGTGCGCCGGTCGTAGGTTCGGCCGGCATAGTAGGCCAGCAAGTCGGCAAACTTGGCCGCGCTCAGTTTGAGGGCTTTGCGCAGCGAAAGGATGCCAGATACCTTTTTGGCGAAACGGGTGGCTTCAAGATGTCTTGAAATGGAATCAAGACAAGGGTTAGCCGCCCCT
>Ga0224722_1000220_pt1 | contig 32978 bp, 27 predicted proteins | sample Balambano_FR1_Me_FD_161646 | JGI IMG/M metagenome (GOLD analysis project Ga0224722, IMG submission 161646) | Freshwater sediment microbial communities from Lake Towuti, South Sulawesi, Indonesia - Balambano_FR1_MetaG | ecosystem: Environmental > Aquatic > Freshwater > Lake > Sediment | place... | reverse complement strand
CACTTTCCCCCCTCTTCCATCGTCTCACCCCTGCCCTTTCCCACTTTTATCCATGGTTATTGGCGATCGCGGCTGGCATCACCTTAGGGTTAGCGCTCATGACGAAGCAATCGGCAGGATTGTTTTTGCTGATTCCGATCGTCTGGTGTGGGCTGGAAACAATTTGGCAACGGGCCTGGTGGAGATCAGTGCAGTTCGTAGGGTTGGTGCTGGCCTCTGTTGTGGTGTGGTTGCCGTGGTATCGCACGAATTGGTTGTTAATCTTAACCTCCAGCAAACGCGCGACGATCGACTCGGCGGCAATTCAAGGTTCACCATCGTTGCTAACGCTGGAGGCCTGGACGTTTTACCTGCGTTATTTGCCGCTAATGGTGTCGGTGCCGTTGCTGGCTGTGCCGCTGATTGGGTTGGTGTTTTTCTGGCGTCGATCGCGCCTGGGTCAACGTGGCTCCCAAAGCATTGACTACGGACTGAAGCCGCAGGATTACTGCCAGCGAGCATTTTGGACATCCCGCCGTGCCCTAATCTGGATATTCATTTTCCTGGTGGGCGGCTATTTCCTGTCTAGCCTGAATCCAAACAAAGACATCCGCTACTTTGCCCCGGCATTGCCTGTGCTGGCTGTGCCACTGGCCTATGGGTTTACCTTAGTGCCGCGATCGTGGCGACTGGTGCAGTGGGGGAGCGTGGCCTTAGCTGGATTTCTGATGCTATCCGCGTTGTTTCCCATTTTTACCAGCGCGAACCAATCCAGCCCTATCCAACGCGAGCGTCACTTCCCTTACCGGGGAGAAAAATACCCTTTAGAGGAGGTGATTTGGGAAGTTCGCAAAACAGCACCGTACTTACGCTCGACGATCGGTGTTCTCCCATCCACCCCTGCGGTGAATCAACATAACGTGAATTTCTTTGGGCTAGCGCAAAATTTTCAGGTGTATGGGCGGCAAGTGGGCGTTCAGACAGCAAATTTGACCCAGGATCGGCGATCGCTGGAGTGGTTTCTGGGTAAGACCGGCGAGCAGGGGTCGTTTCGCCATCCAGACATTCAAGCGGCAATGGTGAAAAGCGTTGAGCAAAGTGGTGAGTTTAAGCTGCAAAAAAGTTGGACGCTGCCTGATGCCAGCCAACTCAAGCTTTACCATCGTCAGGTGCCAACTCTAGACGTACAACAGATTGATCCACCCAAAAATGCTAGTTCTTTGCCGCCGGTGCAATTGGTTCAAGTGGCAGTTCCTGCCGGTGTACCATCCGGTCGGGCGGTTCCCATAACCTATCAATGGACAGGTTCCTGGCAAGATTTGCAACGAGGTTTGGTGGTGTTGACCTGGCAACGGCAGGGAGAAAAGCTGCCGAAAGGGCGCGATCGCTGGCTGCACGACCACGGCATTGGGATGGGCATGCTTTTCCCAGAACAACCAAAACCCGTGAGTCCCTTTACCCATTTTCAAGTGACGGAACGAATTTCAATGTTTCTGCCTGCCGATCTGGTGCCCGGAAACTATGAATTGAACGTGGTGTATCTCAATCGCAAAACTGGGGAAACGATTCCCATTCCAGCGACGGGCGTGACGATTCAGGTCAATCCCGCTGCCCAACCATCGCCAGCACCAGAAGTAGATTTGGTGAGTCAATTGCGATCGCTGGCGGGCACTCTCCCCCAAGGCCCAGCCTCGCTCGAAAAAATTTCCAATGAAATCAGCCGCATTAATCAATACGATCCGGTGCAAGATTACCTCACTCAGGCTGAATTGGCGATGCAGTACCGCCTGCAAGCAGAACCGCAGAATCCCCAATTTGCTTACACCCTGGCCTTAGCAACGGTGCTAAAACGCCAGGTGAATGCTGCGATCGCGGCTTTGGAACGAGTTACTCAAATTGACCCTAAAAATCCTTACGCCCACGCCTATCTAGCCTTCGTTAAACTGTACGATTTTCGCGCCAGCGATGCCCAAACGACACTTAACACCGCTCGTCAACTCAAACCCGATAGTCCAGAAATTCAAGCCTTAAGTGGCATTGCTGCTCTGATGCGCGGCAACGTGGTGCAAGCCTGGAACTATGCCCAGGCTTACCAAAAAGCAGAACAGGCGCGAGGATAACGGCAGGTTGATTGATTGGTTCAGTGCAAACTGGTACGCAGAAAATTTACGATCGCGAAATTTTTTGTTTGATGCGATCGAGGAATTGGTTTAGTTCTGGCAGTTTCAGTTGCATGGCAATGAGCGTATAGACGAGGAAGCCTGCCCCACTGGCAAGCGCCAATTGCAGGAGCAGAATCACCAGGCCCTGATTGCCCCACAGGCGTTCTAACCCTTGCAGCGTTGCCCAGGCCACCAACCCCGCGATCGCGCTAGCGCCAGCTAATCCCAGAAAGGGCACACTCCACTGCATTAATGGCAACCCATGCAGACGGCGGTTAAGAATCCACAACATCACTGTCATCGAGAACAAATTTACCCCAACTGTTGCCAGCACCAACCCCGGCGCGCCAAACGGTCTAAACAGCAGAAAGCACAAAACAGCATTGACAAAAATGTTGATGACACTAATGCGAAAGGGAGTATCAGCATCGCTCAGGCCATAAAATACGCGCACGAGCACATCTCGCCCCAGGTAAACAAACATCCCAACGGAGTACGCGATGAAGACAAGGGCGGTTAAGCGAGACGCATTGGCATCAAAGGCAAAGCGCTCGTACACAAGCCGGACGATCGGCAGCGACAGAGCAATCATGATGGCACTGAGGGGCAACATCGTGACAGCAGTCATCAATAAACCCTGGCGAATGCGTTGCTTGAGTTCATCCCAATGTTGCGGATCTGCCAACCGGGAAAATATCGGCAACAGCGGCACTAAGATCACATTAGACAGAATGCCCAAGGGAGTCATGGCCAGCAGACCGGCATATCCCATCGCTGACACTGCCGCTTCTGGATTGGGAATGAAGGACGCAAAAAACATACTCGTCCAAACATTGATTTGCAGCATCCCAGAGGAAAAAGTGGCTGGCATCATGATATTGATTACTTCTTTCACTTCAGGACGACCAAACCCAAAGCGGAGCCGCAACCCGCCCAAGCCCGACTTCCACTGCACGGGCAACTGCACCAACCATTGCAATAGCCCCCCGGCAACTGTTGCCCAGGCCAGCACAACTCCACCCAACATGGCATATTCGGGCAAAGTGATTTGGCTGCCGATCGCCCAGGCCAGCCAACCCAACCCGATCAACACAGTCACGCTGGAAAGCAGGGGACTGATAGAAGGCAACCAGTATTGATCTGCTGCATTTAATGTGCCAAAGCCAATCCCAATTAAGCCTGCCAGCACTGCCATCGGAGCCATGATTTTGAATTGCTCGATCGCGATCGTCCGGGTTTGCACTAGATTTTGATACTCAGCGGGTGAAATTCCTCTAGTTGCAGCGTCCTGAGCCGAAATAAACAACCCCGGAGCCACAACCCGCATCATTGGATCAGCAAAGATCACCAGGGCAATCGTCACCAGCAGCAGAATACTGATGACCAGGGTGGTAATTGTCTCGACGATCGGCGCAACGTCTTCTTTTTTGCGCTTGGCTAACACGCTAACGATCGCCGAGTGAAAAGGGCCATTGATTCCCCCCAGCAGAATCAGCAAAAAACCAGGAATGATGTAGGCAAAGTTATACGCCCCGGCTACAACTCCATCTCCAAAAGCGGCGGCGATCGCCTGTTGCCGGAACAAACCGAACAACTTGCTGATCAACGTCGCAACCGCCACAATTCCAGCAATGCTGACTAAAGACCGCGCTGGTTTCGGGGACTCTGCCACACCCATCACCTCCGATAGAACTTCCCTATGGTAAGGCAAGAGGGGACAGCAGGCGGCAGAGAGCGGCGAGAACAGATCGTTTCAAGCGGGATTATTTCCGGATCTCGCGCACATGCGGTTTGCCGTCGATGACTTCGCCCACCAGCACCAGATCCACCATATTGACGAACAACCCGTTTTCTAGCACGCCCGGAATGTTATTGAGAGTCGCTTCCAACTCAACCGGATGATCGATACCGTTGGGGAATTTTACGTCCAGGATCAGGTTGCCCTGGTCGGTCACAACTGGCCCCGCTTTTTTCACGCCCATCCGCAGAGTTGGTTGACCACCCAGGTTTTCGATTGCCTTTGTAACGGGGTTCAAGGCTTTGGGCACCACTTCCACCGGCAGCAAAAAGTTGAGATTCAGCTTGTCCACCAGTTTGCTGCTGTCCACAATTACGACAAACTGTTTGGCGTAGGCTTCCACTAATTTTTCCTGGAAGTGAGCTGCGCCGCCGCCTTTAATTAAATTCAAGTTGGGGTCAACTTCGTCGGCTCCATCGATCGCCAGATCAATGGCATCCACCACATCCAACGTCGTCAATGGAATGCCGCATGCTCGCGCCAAGACTTCTCCCTGAAACGACGTGGTGATGCCCTGAATGTCTTTGAGGTCGCCGGATTTGAGGCGATCGCCCAAAGCCTGAATCATAAATGCCGCCGTTGACCCAGTTCCCAAGCCTACAATGGTACCTGATTGCACCATAGCCGCTGCGGCTTCTCCAACTTGTTTTTTCATCAATGTGGCGGGGTCAAGTTGTGCGCTCATAAGGTTCCTTTACTAGCAAATCCATTCGTCAGTCTACTATTTGGTGGGATCATCCATGAGTCAATCGGATGACTTTTCAGATCTTGAGTATCAGCAGTCCGCGGGCTTGTCGTCGGAGGAGCGGGAGCGGCAAATTGCAGATGAAACGACTTCCGTAGAGATTAAAGCGTTGTTGTGCTACCAGCAGGGCCGCTCATACGTTGCTGCACAGCGATATGGGGAGGCGATCGCTTGCTACAGCCGTGCAGTTGACCTGAAGCCCAACTACTACCGGGCCTGGAGCGATCGCGGGGATGCTTTAAAGCGAGTTGGACGTTACGCCGATGCAGTGGAAAGCTGCGATCGGGCGATCTCCATTCGACCAGATGGGCATTCCGCCTGGAATCATCGTGGAATTGCGCTCCATCACCTGGGCGATTATGAAGCCGCTGTCGCCAGTTACGATCGCGCTGTGGAGTCTCTGCCGACCTTTTTCACCGCTTGGTACAATCGTGGGCTATCGCTGGAAAAGCTGGATCGCCCAATGGAAGCCCTCGACAGCTACGATCGTGTCGTGCAACTGAAGCCAAATCATTTACAAGCCTGGCGTAACCGAGGCCAGCTTCTACATCAGTTGCAACGCTACAACGAAGCCCTATCTAGCTACGAGCAAGTGCTCGACCTGAAGCCGGACGATGCTAGAACCTGGAAGCGGCAGGGCGATGTGTTGCGCGATTTGGGTGATGCAGAGGCGGCCCTCAGCCGATACGACACGGCGATCGACCTGTTACCCAATGATGCCGCGCTCTGGTGCGATCGCGCTTCGGCGTTGTTTGATTTGCAGCGCTATCCTGCTGGCTTGGAGACCTTGGAGAAATCCTTGGAACTCGACCCCCACAATGCTAAAGCCTGGAGCCTGAAGGCGATCGCCTACGCCAAACTACGTCGTCCTCAGGCTGCCCTCGCCAGTTGCGATCGCGCGATTGAACATCAACCTGATGATTACGTGCCTTGGCGCGTGCGAGCGTTGTTGTTTCGCGGGTTGCGCCAGTTTGCCGATGAGGTTGAAAGTTGTGAGAAAGCCCTGTTATTGAATCCCAACGATGCTGACTTGTGGGTGAATAAGGCCACTGCCCTCCGAAAACTCTACCGCTACGAGCAAGCCATTGCCAGTTACGATCGCGCTTTGGATCTAAAACCTGACAATGCCGCCATTTGGCATCAACGCGGCCTGACCCTGCGCCGCATGGGTCAATTTGACGCCGCTCTGGCTGATTTCGATCGGGCCTTGGCGCTCAATCCTGATTTTGTTGATGCTACCCGCAGTCGCCTGTATACCCTGCTGACCACAGGAACGATCGTCAATCACCTGATGGGTAATTGCAGTGCCACCGAACGGGATTTCCTGTGGCGCGATGTGAGCAATACGGGCACCCATCTGGTGAAACAAAAACTGCCAGCGGTCATTATTTTGGCGATTAGTGCTCTGGTTGCCACCAGTAGCCAAACGATCGCCTGGAGTGTTGGCATTATTTTCCTCGCTATTTCCACCTGGAGCGATTTGCTCCGCGAAGCGGGTAAGTGAAGGCCGCACGCTGCTATTCGGCCTAGCAGGTTGCTAACAAACAGATTCTCAATGTGGAGTTGGAGTTTTAGGAATGCGGATTCAACAAAGTGGAAAATTTTGTGGAATGGGCATCCTGCCTGTCACTTACAGCCGAGACGGCTATGCCACTTTAATTTAATCCATCATCCTTAGCGTAAAGAAAACTCATCAAATTTAATGACATCTGAATTGGGCTGGCGGGTATCAAAGTAGTAGCTGCTGACGCTGCCTGTTTCCGTGTCCAACAGGCTGAACGCGGTGATGTCATTGCTAGCAATATAGGGCAATGGTTGCCCCGACTCATTCCGTAAGGGCGCGATCGTCGGCATCACAGGTTCCAACCCGCCTGGATTGCCAGTTGCGGCGTAGGCTTCCTGAAAATTAGTGGGTATTGATCGCTGCTTCTCACCTAAAAATGCTCCATAGGAATTGCCCACATTGGAAGTTTCCAGAAAATGCATTCTACTTGGGCTAACAAAGCGATTCCACAGGTGAGAGTGACCGTAAAACACCAGTTGCACCCCTGCTTGTTCCAACAGAGGGACTAAATCTTGCAGAATTTGATCTTGAGCGGGTGGATATTCGTAGCGAATAGCAGTGATTGTTCCAGTTGCATCCCGTTTTGCTATTTGCACTGGGTCAGTGTAAGCCGGAACGCTGTTTTCTCCCAGCGAGTGGGGTGGATGGTGAAACATCACAATTTTGTATTTTGCCTGCTGAAATTCTGGACTTTGTAATTCCTGCTGAAGCCAGACATACTGGGGGCTGCCGGGAGCGATCGCCTCAAAGATGTGCTGGCCAAACCCCCAATTTTCTGGGGTGTTCAAGTCTGCCTGCCGTTCTCGATATTTACCCCGCGCATCGTCGTCCAAACTGGGCGTTCGCCACACATTCGTGACGTAAAGCGTAATCAGCCGAATGTCGCCAAACGTGACAGCATAGTATCGTTTGGCCCCAGATGGGCTGGTTGGTAAGCTGAAGATTTCCTCGTAGGTGTCGGTGTTGAAAGAACCGTTTTTAATCCAGGTATCACGCACGACAGAACTATTTGTCGGGTTGACTGTGGCTGCTTGTTGGGCGTACTGCTGCTCCGCGATCGCCCGGGGCACGGCATCACCATACTGCTCATTCAGCGTGTTGCGGGTAGAAACTCGTCCCATGACTTCATGATTCCCGATCGCCGTATACATGGGCGTGTATTGAATAATTGGCGCTCCGGTATATTGGGTGCCGCTTTTCATCTGGTAATGGGCGCGGCCTTGTAATGCTGGAAAAAAGGCTCCACCGGCGGCATCATCAAACCACTCGGACGCGCGATCGGCCACATTGATCAAATCTCCCACGACTAACACCAAATCGACCTGCCCTACCGTTTCTTTCACCTTTTGCAAGTTTGCCGCCACCATGGGCTTGAGTTGGTGATCAGATGTCAGCAATACTTTCAGCGCTCGTCCAGATGCAGGTTTGGCCGCCAGGGTAAAGACTTCGCTGGTGGCCGTCGCGCCATCGGCCCGCACACTGGTTACCCGGTACAGCAGCCGTTTATTCTTAGGAATGCCAGTGACTTCAGCTTCGTGCCGCCAGATGGGGCGAGCCGTTGGGCGAGATGGGGGATTCGGAATGTTGGAATTTTGATCTTCCTGCGTTCGGCTAAGCTGAGTGGTTTTGGCGATCGCAGTTCGCTCCAAATCTTTACCGTAATTGACTGTATGCCGGGTTCCTTCAAACTCAGTGAACCAGACAATTTGCACTGATGAGTCGCCCGGAAGCTGGAGGAACGGATCGGTGAGCAGGGTTGCCGTTGAAGTCATTGTCATAGGAAGCAGGGAAAAGAGCGCGATCGCGACGAACCAGAACACCATCATGATGTGAGCCTATCTGCGGTTGGGTGACAGCGGTTTTCAGCCGAATGTGCCACATTTTAGGTTGAACTTCGACCTGGCGGACATATGAGCGTATGCCCAAACGGGAAAGGCTGTCAGCGAAGACTGCGTTTATCCTAGCTAGGTCAGGTTAAGAATTAAGTGGCTAAGGCTCACCTGCCATCTCAGCACCACTCTGAATCTGTCCGGAATTAGAATTAGCCAGAGTGTTTATCTCACTGTAGACAACTAGATGCTACATCCTGTAGTATTCATCTAGAAATTTGTAACATATTCTCTGATACTCATCTTTTCACCATGTTGATACGCCTCTTACTCACTTCTAGCGTCATGCCTTGCCGACCCGCTTCCGGGCATTCGGCGGCAGCGATGCTGGTTCTGGCACAGGGGGGCAATTTTGTCGGTAGAGGCATAAATGGTGCGGCAGCGATCGCTGGATTTTACGGCATTAACCTGATCAGCTTGATCAACATTTTGGACACGATTTTTGGCTTGCTAAATCGAATTCAAATCGATTTACACAATCCGAGCGGGCAGTTTAGGCGCCGACCTGAACTCACATAGGAACCAAGCACTCATGCTTAGAACCCCCGCTCCTGGTTATTCGGAAGCGGGGGTTTCGTTTTTAAGGAGCATCAGAATCAATGTTAAAGCTCACTTACACCGAAAATGGCTTGCAACTGGAACGGGCAGCAGCACCTTTGGAAGTGTTAGTTGCACAACGAGTGGTGTTGGCAATCCGGGCTGGACAGCAACTCCACATCGCACCGGGGACTGCCTCTTTCTTGCTAAATGTGCATACGCCTGGGTTGGCTCAACTGCGGCGATCGCTGCAAATGGAGCAACACAGCATGATGGCGATCGCCCCCGTCGATGACGATTTTGTTGAATTGACGGTTCAAGGAAGCTGGTTGGCAGAGGTTGTGGAAGCGGAGGAAGGAGTATTTGTCACAGCCTTGTCTCACCTGACAGAACTGCTAGTGATGAAACTGTGGGAGGCCACTCAACCTCAAGTCAGCTATCTTGCTTAAAGACGGATTGTAGGGATTCCTCCGCCTACCCTACAATCCCTTTATTAAGAAACCGATCGGGGTTGCGTCAACGCTTGTGTGTTTTGGGAACCTGCCTTAGACTTGTGTGCTTAATGCGGGGAATTCATTTTCCGGCAGCACTGTATTCCTTAACCCTCAAAAATCTGTGAACCTGCGTCGCCTGATTCCCTTTTTTGATACCACTGCTCAGGATTGGTCGTTGGAAGCGAGAGTCCTACGCTGGCTCACGTTTGTTTGGCTATTCATTGGCTTAGCGATGGTGTTTTCGGCTTCTTATGCGATCGCAGACGCTGAGCAGGGCGATGGATTGCACTACTTCAAGTTGCAAATTTTTTGGATCTTGGTTGGGCTGATTGCATTTAACTTGCTGGTTCACACTCCCCTGCGGTTCATTGTTGGTTTGGCCGATTGGATTCTCTTGATCGTCCTGGGTTTGCTCATGGTGACGCTGATTCCTGGCGTTGGAGTACTGGTGAATGGCTCGTCTCGCTGGTTGTATTTAGGGCCAATTCCGCTGCAACCATCGGAATTTATTAAGCCCTTTTTGGTGTTGCAGAGCGCGCGTATCTTTTCCCAATGGGAGCGGTTGCGTTGGGTCGTTCGATTGACCTGGTTAGGGGTGTTTTGCCTGGTTGTGGCTAGTATTCTGCTGCAACCAAACCTGAGTACGGCGGCTTTGTGTGGCATCATGCTGTGGTTGATCGCGTTGGGGGCAGGTTTGCCCTACATTCAGTTGGGGGCAACGGCTTTGGCGGGGTTGGCGATCGCAGCTCTGAGTGTTAGTTTGCGGTCTTATCAACTCAAACGCATCCTGTCATTCCTCAACGCTTGGGCAGACCCGCACGGCAATGGCTACCAGTTGATTCAAAGTTTGCTCGCCATTGCCTCTGGAGGATTGTGGGGCACTGGATTTGGCCTATCTCAACAAAAGCTGTTTTACCTGCCCATCCAGTACACCGATTTTATCTTTGCCGTGTATGCAGAAGAATTTGGCTTCGTTGGCTGCCTGTTGCTGTTGTGCTTGCTAGCTTGCTATGCAACGCTAGCGGTGCGAGTGGCACTCAAAGCGAAAAGTCCAGTTCAACGATTGATTGCGATCGGCGTGATGGTCTTGCTCATCAGTCAATCATTGCTGAATATTGGCGTTGCCACTGGGGTTTTACCCACCACCGGACTTCCTTTTCCCCTAATGAGTTACGGTGGTAGCTCTATGATTTCCAGCTTGATCGCGGCTGGGTTGCTGATTCGGGTGGCGCGGGAAGGTAGTGAAGCGAAAGTTGTGCAATTGGACGAGCGACGACGCACTCGCCCTGCCGCTGCTCCCTCGAAAGAATCGAATCGATCGCGGTCTGTTCCTCGGCGCGCGACGTGATCTCATTAAGATAGAGAAGATACTTGTGCGATCGCAGCTCAAACTGGAATGCTTGACACTCTTCAAACTCAACTCTATCAACTGGCCCAATTTGCTGAACACCTGGTCTCGAATCAACTGAGTCACCTGACCCTGGTAAGCGTTGGAGTCATCTTTTTAGCGGGCTTGCTGACCAGTCTCACGCCCTGCATGCTTTCAATGCTCCCGATCACGATCGGCTATATTGGCGGCTACGAAACTAAAACGCGCCTCCAAGCCGCTGCTCAATCTACCTGGTTTGCGTTAGGATTGGCGACGACGTTAGCAGGGTTGGGCAGTGTTGCTGCTGTCGTCGGGCAAATCTACGGTCAAGTTGGCTTCGGCTTGCCCATCATTGTCAGTATCATTGCCATTCTCATGGGATTAAATCTGCTGGAAGCCTTGCCGCTGCGGTTGCCGTCCTATGGTGGCTTGGACTGGATTTCCAAAGAATTGCCGGAAGGGGTGCGATCGTACTTGCTTGGCTTGACCTTCGGCTTAGTCGCATCTCCCTGTAGCACGCCCGTCCTCGCCACCCTACTTGCCTGGATTTCATCTACGCGCGATCCGCTTTTGGGAGCGGCTTTACTGCTGGCTTACACGTTGGGCTACGTTGCGCCCCTCATCTTGGCGGGCACCTTCACCGCCTCGCTCAAAAAGCTACTGGAAGTGCGTCGCTGGTCGGGTTGGATTACTCCGGTCAGTGGGGTGTTGCTGGTGGCGTTTGGTGTGTTCTCGCTCTGGTCAAGATTGGGCAGCTTCTAGGAAAGAAGGCCGAAGGCAGAAGGTAAAAGGCAAAGAGAGGGGCCATTTCCAGCTTTGGTGCGTGATGTTTATAGCAGGCTAAGTAGGGAACCATGACCGCAAAAGAGTTGATTGGGGCGATCGCTCACGTCCGCCGCATTCCCCAAACCTTTTTCAAACGAGAGTTAATTCCATTTCTGGCAGATTTGCGCTTGGCGATCGCGTTGCTGCTGGCGATCGCGATTTTCAGCATATCGGGCACCGTCATCGAACAGGGGCAATCGCTGCAGTTTTACCAGGCAAACTATCCCGAAGACCATGCTCTCTTTGGCTTCCTCACCTGGAAAGTTTTACTCACCTTGGGGTTGGATCATGTCTACCGTACCTGGTGGTTTCTCGCCCTGCTCATCCTGTTTGGTTCTAGCCTGGCCGCCTGCACCTTCAAACGTCAACTGCCCGCCTTGCGCTGGTTTTCCCGCACCTGGAACTTTTACACCCAACCGCGCCAGTTTCAAAAATTTGCCCTCAGTGCTGAGTTCGATCGCCCCTCGCTCGCAGACCTCGTGCCATTGCTGGAACAACGGCACTACAAAATTTACCGTCAGGGAGAATCCCTTTACGCTCATAAAGGAATTGCTGGTCGGATCGGCCCAATTATTGTCCACGTTGGCATTCTGGTTATTCTAGTTGGTGGTATTTGGGGTGAAATGACTGGGTTCATGGCGCAGGAAATGATTCCTAGTGGGCAAACTTTCCAAATTCAAAATATTACCGATGCAGGACCGCTGGCTGCTGCCCAGTTTCCCCAAGATTGGTCGGTAAAGGTCAATCGTTTCTGGATCGACTACCTGCCCGATGGCAATATTGACCAGTTCTATTCAGATATGTCCGTGGTCGATCGAGACGGCAAGGAAGTCAAGCATAAAACGATTCATGTGAATGAGCCGTTGCGGTACAAAGGGGTAACGCTGTATCAAGCAAATTGGGCGATCGCGGCAGTGAAAGTCCGCCTTAACAACAGCCCCATCTTCCAATTACCGATGGCGCAACTCGACACGGGCGGCAAGGGCCAAATTTGGGGCACCTGGCTGCCAACCAAACCAGATCTGAGTGAAGGCGTATCGCTGGTTGCCAAAGACCTGCAAGGGATGGTGTTAGTCTACGACATGACCGGTAAGCTAATTTCCACGGTTCGAGCCGGGATGTCCACGCCTGTGAATGGCATCACCTTAAAGGTGTTGGAACTGGTGGGAAGCACAGGCTTGCAAATCAAAGCTGATCCGGGTATTCCGATCGTTTACACCGGGTTTAGCCTGCTGATGCTGGGAGTCATGATGAGCTACATTTCCCATTCTCAAATTTGGGCACTGCAAGCAAATGGACGGGTTTTTGTTGGTGGCCGCACGAACCGCGCTCAGGTTACTTTTGAACGTGAAATGTTGCAATTGTTTGATCAGTTGGATGAAAACCCTGTGCAGTTGGCGATTGCCCCATAGACCCGCATCAATTCTTGCCTCGTAAGATTCTCATACATGAACCTTAATCTGTCACAGCTACAATCCATCTATCGCTGCATTAGTCACTCTCACCATGACAGACAGCCCGATCTCAACTGCTACCGAATTGGAGTCCCTGCCACGGGAAGTTAGAGTTGCACACGTCCGCTATGCCGTGGAGTCTTTGCACATGGCGGATGAAATTGCCGCGAAAGGCTACCTCATTACCAGTGCCGAACTAGCTGATCTGATGGATATTAACGCCAGTGCTGTTACTAGTCGCGGCGACCATTGGGTTTGGCGTAACTGGGTTATTTCAAGAGTTCGCCGTGAAGGCAATCAAATCCTGTGGCAACTCGAACGAGTTGACTAATTCTTGAAGTTTTGGGGGCCTTTGTAGCCAGAAATCCGAGCGAGTTCGGTGAGGCTTTGAGTTCCGGGGTAGAATTTCCCGTTAATTTCCCAAGTCGGGAAACCGAAAGCTTGTCCCGTTTGTTGAGACGCTTTGGCAGCGACTTGTTCGCATAGTGAGGTTTGAGGGTTTTTGCCATCGGGAGCGCACTCAATGTAGGGGAAGATTTGAGCTGCTTCTCGACCAAACAGTTGCTTCTGGTCAAGACAATGAGGACACCAGTAAGCTCCATACATCTTGGCTTCAACTTGCTTTAAATGCTTTGCCAGTTCAATTTCAGCTGGGCCAGAGGTGTTCGTGACTGGAAAGCCTGTACTCCCATTCTGCGTTTGCGCCACTTGGGAGTTCGTAATTGGCGCATAGATGGCGAGTGTTCCAACCAGGGTAATCATGGAGACGATCGCCCCCGTGAACAATAACTGCCCCACATCGTCCCAATCTCGCCCCAACAGGGTAAGTACCAGCATCGACAGGGCAAACGCCGCCGAGGCAATGCAGTAATAACAGATACCGCCTGCCCCAAATTTAGAGACGAATTGCGAGAACATGATGTACATCAAGTACCCACTAAAAATCGTCATCGCAGTCGCGCCCCAAAACAGCAACCACCAGGTTGTTTTGTCCAGGTTATTGCGCAGTGGACGGTTCTTCTCTAAGTTGACAAACAACGGTGCGAACGCAAAAATAGCCATCGCAATGTAGGCCAACAGGCCAAACAACGACAGAGGCAAGCCAAATACTGTCGCGTAGGGGCTATCTAATACTCGTTCACAGCCATTGGTTGGGCAAACCGCGGTCGTTTTTGTCAGCCGATTGATGGTCAAAAAAGCAGTATTGGCGGCTCCAAGCAGCGCTATCGCCCCGATCATCGGACGTGCCCAGCGATGAATCCAGGGAGTATTTCGACGACGACTAACCAGACTAGACATAGATCAAATCCCTACACACAATAGGACTTTCCCAGAATTTGAGTAAATCATGTTCCATTGTGCCTCATCTGATTCCAGGATGGCAGGCGATCGACATTGGATTTGAACTCAGGTCAAAAATTTCCTGGCCCTTTAAACCCAGATGCTTCTGCCAATTCACTGAGCGACTGCACTCCCATCAGAAACTTGCCGTTAATTTCCCAGGTTGGATACGCTTTGACGTCAGCTTTCTTGCACAAATCTGGGCGAGGAGTTTCTCCCCGAGGATCACATTCTACATAATCAATCTGTCGAAAGGCGGCCCCAAACATTTCCTTTTGACGGGTGCAGTGAGGGCACCAATAAACCCCATACATTCGGGCTTTCACTCGTTTGAGATGGGCGGCAAGCGAGGCAACCGTTTGATTGTTTGCAACCGTAAACGCAGGCGTGGCAACAGCGGAACGAGGGATCGGCGGATCAACTGGAGCCAACTCGCCGATCGCCAACAGTGCTCCAACCATCACGAGGTAATAACACCAGCGTTGCCGCTCCCACTGCTTCATAAACACCTTTACCTTGCCAGCTCAGCTCAAGAACGCAACCGCACCGAAGACTCAGCCTGAGTCTCCTGTTTCGGTACCACACTGCGGCGGGCTGCTTCCACAAACCGACTGACCCGAATTGGATCAACGGGTTGATCGCGTTGTCCTCGTCTCTTTAAGGAGCTACACGTAATCACGCCATCTGCCGCTTGCATTAGAGTCGAAATATTTTCCCAGTCGGCTCCACTGCCGATGAAGACTGGCGTTGAACCAGCCGCCGCTTTGGCCAGTTCCAGATCCTCCAGGTTAGGAGGACTGCCCGTGGCCCAACCCGATAGAATCACAGCATCCGCTAGCCCGCGTTCGATCGTATCTTGCACTGCCACTGTCAGATTGGGCGAACTCAGGGGTCGCGCATGTTTTACCAGGACATCAGCAAAAATGCTTACCTCACTGCCCAACTCCCGCCGATAACGCAACAACTCATGGGCGCGGCCTTCGATTAAGCCTTGATCGGTGGCCATAGCCCCAGCCAGAACATTGACACGAATGAATTGCGCCTGGGTACAGGTGGCAATCGCCAATGCGCTATGCGCGTCATTTCGCAATACGTTAATTCCAATCGGCAGTGTGACCATCTGCATGAGCCGATGCACAATCAAACTCATGGCACTTACAACCGCCGGGTCGCTTTGGTCCTTAGGAAAAGGAGCATCAAAAAAGTTCTCTACAATAATGCCATCTACCCCACCGGACGCAAGAGCCACGGCCTCCTGCTCAGCCCGATCAACCACTGCTTTCAAGTTACCTCCCCAACGTGGGGAAGTTGGCAATGGCAGCAAATGAACAACACCAATAATCGGATTTGCAGTCTTAAAAATCTGGATTAAGTCCACGTTATTCTCAAGCCGGACTCATCTACAAAGTGTTCAACATTCTAAATCATAACTTTATTAGGCATCCCCTTCTTGAAACAATTCAAATCAGGTCAAACGAGGATGCACAGTAGCTCGAATCGCCAGAATGCCATGACCAAATAAGTGCTTGTTGGCCGACTTTTGTAAAAATATCGTAATATTCGTAATTCTGCGCTATTATGTAGAGAGTAAACTATCTGAGCGATTGCAGTTAGCAGTCACTAGCAGGTTTCTGCTACTGGTTTAGAGCGAAGGGATGGGTCCGTCGCACGCGATCGCTACAGCTTGAGACGACGACAGTCCTTTATCGACAAACACTCAAACTTCATGGGCAATAAGCCAATCATTGCCGTCTCTCACTTAGGTTGTGAGAAGAATCGGATTGACACGGAACACATGTTGGGTTTGCTGGCGCAAGCAGGGTATCAGGTTGATTCTGCTGAAGACTCAGCAGATTACGTCATTGTTAATACTTGTAGCTTTATTCAGGCGGCACGGGAAGAGTCGGTTCGCACTTTGGTCGAGTTAGCCGAAGCAGACAAGCGTATCGTCATCACGGGGTGTATGGCCCAGCACTTTCAGGATGAACTGCTGCAAGAACTTCCAGAAGCGGTGGCGATCGTCGGAACTGGGGATTATCACAAAATTGTGGATGTCATTCAGCGTGCGGAAGCAGGAGAGCGCGTCAAAGAAGTTTCACCTGAACCGACTTACATTGCTGATGAGGTAGTGCCTCGCTATCGCACTACCACTGAAGGGGTGGCTTATCTCCGCATTGCGGAAGGATGTGATTATCGCTGTGCATTTTGCATCATTCCGCATTTGCGTGGTAACCAGCGATCGCGCTCCATTGAGTCGATCGTGGCAGAAGCTGAACAACTGGCTGCCGAGGGTGTACAGGAAATCATTTTGATTTCCCAGATCAGCACCAACTACGGGATTGATCTTTACGGCAAACCCAAATTGGCTGAGTTACTCCGAGCGCTGGGCAAGGTCGATGTGCCCTGGATTCGGATGCATTATGCTTATCCCACGGGGTTGACTCCGGATGTGATGCGAGCGATTCAGGAGACACCCAACGTCTTACCTTATCTAGATTTGCCTTTGCAGCATTCCCATCCGGAAATCCTGCGCGCTATGAATCGCCCTTGGCAAGGGCAGGTCAACGATCGCATTATGGAGCAACTCAAAGCGGCTCTGCCCAATGCGGTTCTGCGAACGACGTTCATTGTGGGCTTTCCTGGAGAAACTGAGACGCATTTTGAGCATTTGCTGCAATTCGTTCGACAGCATGAATTTGATCACGTGGGAGTCTTTACGTTCTCGCCGGAGGAAGGGACTCCTGCTTACGCACTGCCCAATCCTGTCTCTCAAGCGGTGATGGAAGCTCGGCGGGATGCATTGATGCAAATCCAACAACCCATTTCTTTGAACAACAACCGCAAGGAAATTGGCAAAGTTGTGGATGTCTTGATTGAACAGGAAAACCCCGAAACGGGAGAGTTTGTTGGCCGATCGGCTCGGTTCTCTCCTGATGTGGATGGTTTGGTGTATGTGTCTGGTGCAGCCCGTCTGGGTTCACTGGTGTCGGTTGTGATTGCTGCTGCTGATGTTTATGACCTGTACGGTCACGTTGCAACCGTGGCAGAACTCATACCCGGTCAACCGATGACGGTGCCTTAGTACCAGATGCGCGATCGCCCAACTTAGATCAGGTAGCTCTGGTCAACAAATTTTGATAATACTTACTTCTGCTTATTCAAGGAGACTCAATGACCCTTTCGTTCCATAGTCTTGGACTGTCTGAAACTCGTAGCCGATTTTTAGAAGAACTTGGATTCGCTGCGCCGACACCAATCCAGGCTCAAGCGATTCCCCACTTACTCTCTGGGCGCGATGTCGTCGGCCAAGCTCAAACCGGAACCGGAAAAACGGCGGCCTTCTCGCTGCCCATTCTGGAGCGGATTGATGTGAAATCCCCCGTTGTACAGGCGCTGATCCTGACACCTACGCGTGAATTGGCCTTGCAAGTTGGGCAAGCCATTCGTGGGTTTAACGACGATCGCCGCCTCAAAATTGTCACCATTTACGGTGGGCAGGCAATCGATCCCCAAATTTCTCGGCTCAGACGCGGTGCCCAGGTGGTCGTTGGAACCCCAGGACGGGTGCTCGATCTACTCAGCCGGGGTGATCTCAAACTGGATCAAGTCAACTGGCTGGTCTTGGACGAAGCCGATGAAATGCTTAACATGGGCTTTATTCAAGATGTGGAGAAAATTTTGAATCAGGCTCCAACGGAGCGGCAAACTGCATTTTTCTCTGCCACTATGGATCCTTCCATCCGGAAACTAGTGACAAAGTTCTTGCGATCGCCCGTTACAATCACGATCGAACAACCGAAAGCTGCACCCACTCGGATTAACCAGGTGGTGTACATGGTGCCTCGGGGTTGGACGAAAGCGCGGGCATTGCTGCCTATCCTGGAACTGGAAGATCCCGATTCGGCGATCATCTTCGTCCGGACGCGAAAAGCCGCAGCTGAACTCACCAGTCAGTTGCAGGCTGCTGGCCACAGTGTGGATGAGTACCACGGCGACTTGAGTCAAACCCAGCGAGAACGCCTATTACTCCGCTTCCGTCAGCGCCAAGTGCGTTGGGTTGTTGCTACCGATATTGCGGCGCGAGGTATTCACGTTGATGATTTGACGCATGTCATTAACTACGACCTACCCGACAGCGTGGAAAACTATGTTCATCGGATTGGCCGAACGGGACGCGCAGGTAAGGAAGGAACTGCAATTTCCATCATTCATTCGCTCGATCGCCGTAAGCTGAAAGACATTGAGCATCATATCCGGCAGCGGTTAGAAATTGCCTCGATTCCAACTCGTGCCCAAATTGAAGCGCATCAAATCGATAAGCTCCAGGCATCCCTGCGGGAAGCATTAGCTGGGGAACGAATGGCATCTTTCTTGCCGATCGTGGCTCAACTGTCGGAAGAGTATGAACCCCATGCGATCGCCGCGGCTGCCCTGCAAATGGCATATGACCAGACCCGTCCAGCCTGGATGCGGACCGCACAAGAGGCGGGTGAACAGTGGGATGATCCCGAACCACAGGATTACTCCAGACGGGGATCGGGTTCTCCCAAACCCAAGCCCGTCAAGCGGAAGACTGCACCAGAGAAAAATGGACGAGCCGCCGTCAACTGAGCGTTTCCTGTTGAACGGGGCTAGTTTTTGCGGGGGCTGATTCATAGAGCGGCCCTCGCATTTTGGGTTCATCGTGGCTCTCCGATCGCAAAATACAACTTTGGTCAGACCGCTTAGGACTGAGAATTAAATAACATCGGATTTTGTAGGATGTGTTAGGCGCTAGCCGTAACGCATCAATTGATTGGAGGCGATGCGTTACGCTGCGCTAACACATCCTACGCAGAATTGCAGGTTATTTAATCCACGATGCTTGGAACAAGGAAAAAGTTGCAATTGCCCAGGGTCGGTGTTCTGACTCGCCTTCGCCACGTTACATATGGCGGCTATATCTGGTTAAGGCACTGATTCGGTTTTTTTAGACACTTCCAATAATTCATCCGATGGGATTTGCGCTTCAGGATGAGTATCCACCCGTGAACCGTGATAATTCGTGTCTTGAGCTGAGGGATCGGAGGAACTGATTTCAATCGCTTTCCGAGTCGATCGGATTGCATCCAGCGCTTCCCTAACCATCACGGCAGTCGGAACAGCAACGACAACCCCTAACAATCCCCCCACCCGCGCTCCCATCAGAATTGAGACAAAGACCCAAAACGGATTTAACCCCGTGACACTGCCCAGTACTCGTGGCGCGATCCCGTTTTCAACAATTTGTTGCACTACTAGCGCTACGGCCAAAACTTGAGCTGCTGTGCCAATATCCCGCAGACCTACCAAAAAGGTGACGATCGCAATCCCAACAGAGCCACCAAATGGCACGATTGCCATTAGCCCGATCGTTAAGCCAAACAACAAGCCGAAGGGCACTTTAAGAAACCAGAAGAGAGAAGTCAGCCCTACTGCCATACAGGTGGACGAGATAATTTGGCCTAGAAAGTAATTCTGGAAACTCGATCGCAGCGTGACTGAAAACGGTTCCTGAATGCGACTGGGCAACCAACCGACAATGTTCTCCCAAACTTCATCCCCATGTTGCAGCAGGTAGAAGGTAGAAATCACAGTCAACAGCACGTCGATTAGCTTCGCCACAGTAAAGACCGCTAAATCGAGGGTCAAGTTGAGCGCCCGCCCAGCGATCGTCTGCAACTGGCTTTTGAGGCGATCGTTAATTTGCACAATCAAACCATCCAAGCTCACAGGTAAACCCATATCCGTCAAGCGCTGATCCAGCATGACTAGTTGCCGTTGTCCGGAATCAAACCATTCGGGCAGTCGAGCGACGAGTTGTTGCGCCTGCGCGATCGCCAAAGGTAGCAAGGTCACAGCCAAAACCAGAATCCCAAGTAACGCCACCAGGAAAACCACGATCGCCGCCTGAGTTCTGGGAGTTCCCCGCTGTTGCAACCAGCTAACCGGGTAGTTCAGCAAAAAAGCAAACAGCGATGCCACAATCAGCACCACCACCAACGATTGGAAGTAACTGAAAATTGACGCAAAGGCCCAGGCATTTAGCACCGTTAATGGAGCCGCAAGCGCGATCGCCAGGGCGCGAGATAGCGGCGTTAGCGAATCCCACCAACTCAGCAGGCGACTTTTGGGTTTAGAAGTTCCAGAACTAACCATGAACAGGCGATACTCTAAACTGTGCTACTGGATATTATGCTGAACTCGATCCCCATTTGCATCTTGCTGAATGTTGATTATAGAATCTCATGTTCGATACAACCTCTGGAATCACCGCAAAAACAGATGAAGATGAAGACTGTGTAATTCTTTATAGGCTTTTTAGTGGCTTACCCTTATGGCACGAAGAAATCGCTCAGATATACAGTGGGTTGTCGGAGGAATGGTTTTATTAGTTGCAATGCTTCTTACTTATAGAGTTTCTATTGATTTGAGAGGTAAACAGATTGCATTAGAACCTTCACCGACAGCTACAGTTCAGCAGTTGCTTAAACAAGAAGATGTTGAACCTATATTTGATGATTTCATTAAGTCGTGGAACAACAAGGATTACCGAAGACAACTGAATAATCTAACTGATGACTTTAGATCTACGTCCTATGACAGCAGAACAGGACTTTCATACGAAAGTTACGATTATGACGAATATGAACTGTTGAAGAAGAATATTTTTAGGAAATATGACTGGATAGAAGTAAAGGCTACGAATGTAAAATTTTATCTCAATCCAAATAATGTGAGTGTAGTTAGATACAGCCAACACTACAACAGTCCCGCTTATGAAAGCTGGGGAACTAACGAGCTTTACTTTAGGCGGGAAGGGAATAAGGTAAAGATATTCAAAGAGATCTTTTATAGAGATAGATATGTGACGAAATAAATTAATAGTTCTGGCGATCAAAATAGAACGTCAAGAGACAGGGTGTGTTAAATGTAATTCCGACAGAAGAGAAGAAAAGAAAAGTTTGAAACTAATTATCTAGTAATATCAAATCGTTGTAGTGATTAAATTCGCCAAATGATTGGCACTGTTAGGCATAGCTAGGTTTGCCGCGGCAGTTTTCATGGTGGCCAGGTCGGCGGGCTGGTTAATCAGTAATTGCAGAACCTCAGCCTGAAGTTGGGGTGCAGTCAAATCCTTTTGTTGCAATAGGTGGGCGGCTCCGGCGCTGGCAAAAACCCGGGCATTGTAGGTTTGATGGTCGTCAGCGGCGAAAGGGTAGGGGATCAGGATGGCAGGCGTGTGGGAGATGGCGAGTTCGGTTAAAGTGCCAGCGCCCGATCGTCCAATGACCAAATCTGCCCGATGAAACAGCCCGGCCATGTTGGTGTAGAACGGTAAGGGAAAATAGTGAGGATGCTCCAGACTTTTCGCCTCGGGATCATTGTCTCCGGTTTGATGCACGATCCAGATGCCTGCGTCCAACCACGCGGGGGCACATTCTCGCACTAGTTTGTTCACGGCTACCGCGCCCTGACTGCCGCCCACGATCGCTAGCAACGGCACATCGGCTGGAATCGGTAAATCTGTGAGTTCCGGCGGCGGCGTTTGCAAAAATTGGGCACGCACGGGAGTCCCCACATAAATCGTTTGTTTGGCCCGCGGCAGGAATTGAGCTGCATCGGCAAACCCGATCGCCACCGCATCGCACCAGGGACTCAGGAAGCGCGTCACCTTTCCGGGCAAAGCATTGGATTCATGGAGTAGGACGGGGATGCTCAACGATCGCGCCGCGATCACTGCTGGAGCCGCAATGTAGCCGCCAGTCGTAAACACACCATCAAATTTGCCCTGTTGCAATAACGATCGCACCTGAAACAGTGAGCGGGCAAACTTTGCCAACACTCCCACTACCGCGAATCCACGTTTTTGAAACCCCTCAACATCGACAAAATGCAGCGGATATTGGGCTGGTACCAGTTGCTTTTCCAGGCGATCGGGCACTCCCAGCCACTCAATCTCGTATTCTGCGAGCTGTTCCGCCACAGCCAAGGCCGGGAATACGTGCCCTCCAGTGCCACTCGCCGCAATCAACAGCCGTTTTGAGGTGTTCACAACCCAACCCTATGCCAAACACGGTAGAAGTGATTACAGTATCAATGAGTGGGCAGAAAGTCCACTAAGAATCGGCCTTCGTTAACTTAAGATAATGAACGTGCCTGCAACAGCAAAGCGTCAGTAGGCTAGTTCTTGAAAGTTATTGCTATCCCTTATCGTTACTATGTCAAAGTTTTTCAGCGATCGCCCAAACTCTCTGCGCTCCACCCGCTCTGGTAAGCAATCCAAACTTTATCGCTGGCAGCCGTGGCTGGTAACGGCAGGATTTATGGTTAGCCTCATTGTGACGATGGGGCAGGCAGTCCAGGCACAGCAAAAACCAGCCAATGCCCCGCCCCAGATCAAAGCCCTGTTTACAGGAATTGATGCAGCAGCGAATAGTCAAAATGCACGCTCAGTGGTGGAATTTTTTAGTCCCAACTTCACTCATTCCGATGGGCTAAACCGCCAAACGTTACAAGAGTCGTTAGCGGCGCTTTGGAAGCGTTATCCGAATCTAAACTACCGGACTGAGTTAAAGTCTTGGCGGCGGGATGGCGGCGCGATTGTTGTAGATACCCTGACCTACATTACGGGTGTGAAGAAGGAGGGCGATCGGGAATTTAAGTTGAACTCGCAACTGGAAGCGCGGCAGCGGGTGGAAAATCAAAAGATTGTGAACCAGGAAGTTTTGAATGAGCGCAGCCAAATCACCAGCGGCAGCAATCCGCCGACGCTGAAAATCAATTTGCCGGAACAGGTGCGCGGTGGGCAGGAGTTTACCTTTGATGCGATCGTGCAAGAACCATTAGGCGATGATTTGTTGATGGGTACAGCTTTAGAAGAAGCCATCAAACCGGAAGGATTTATCAAAACTACGACGGCCAACCTGGAACCTTTACCTTCGGGTGGCATTTTCAAAGTCGGACGTGCGCCCAACAATGCCGAGCAACACTGGTTATCTGCGGTGGTTGTTCGGCATGATGGCATCACCATGGTGACACAACGCCTGCGTATCCAACCCAAATAGACTGACAGCCTCTCGTATAGAACACGGTTATTAACCGGGATGAGCAAAACTATGTCACAAGCTTTATGGCATCTGGGAAGCAGAACTTTCAGGTTTTGCTGTCTAGTTTGTCTTTGCGTGGTGCTGACGATCGGCTGTAGTCGTTCTGGGCTGGAGCAAGTAACTACTAGTAAGGGGCGAGTGGTGATTGGTACGACGGCGGTCATCAGCACACTTGATCCGGCGGATGCCAACACGATTTTTACCAATAACCTGTTGTATAACCTGGGCGATCGCCTCTACACCTACAAGTCCGGCACCGCTGAATTAGAACCGCAACTGGCAACGGCGCTACCTACTATCAGTTCCGACGGCTTAACGTATACGATTCCGCTGCGGCAGGGAGTCCTGTTTCATGATGGTGCGCCATTCAATGCAGCAGCGATGGCTTTTTCCCTGCAACGGTTCATCCAGAATGGAGGAACACCCTCGTATCTGATGGCAGATGTGGACAGCATCAAGGCCACTGGCGAGTACGAACTCACCATCCGGTTGAAAAAGCCGTTTGCGGCCTTTCCCTCGCTGCTAGCATTTTCAGGACTGTGCGCTGTGTCGCCACAGGCTTACGAGATTAAAGAGGGTGCTTTCAAAGCCAGTGAGTTTATTGGCACTGGTCCCTATCGATTAGTGAGTTATGGCACGGATCAAATTCGACTCGATCCATTTGAGTCGTATTGGGGCACTCAACCCGCAAACGCGGGCATTGATATTCAGTTTTTCTCCAGTCCGGCCAATCTCTACAATGCTTTTCGTACAGGCGCGGTTGATCTGGCGTACCAGAATCTAGCGATCGACCAGATTCGCAACCTCCAGGATGGGGCCGCCAGCAACGGTTGGCAAGTATTAGAAAATAATAGTGGCGGGATTGATTACCTCACCTTGAACCTGAATTCTCCCCCGTTGGACAAGTTGGAAGTGCGGCAGGTGATCGCGGCTTTGATGGACCGAGCCATTTTGCAAGACCGCGTTTTCATGGGCCAAATTGATCCCCTTTACAGTCTGATTCCCGCCATCCTGGATACGCATCAACCGGTGTTTCAAACGGCGTTTGGTCGTAGTTCAGAGGCAGCCGATCGCAGTGCTGCCAAAGCCAAAGCGTTGCTGGCTCAAGCTGGCTATTCTGAAACGAATCCTTTGAAGCTGGAATTCTGGTATCGCTCAAATTTGGTGAATGATCAGCTCGCTGCAATTACTTTAAAGGCGATCGCCCAGCGACAACTGGGGAACATCATGCAATTTCAATTGAACGGAGTTGAGTCTACAACCGCTTACCGCAACCTAGACAAAGGCGCTTATCCCATTTTTCTGCTCGACTGGGCACCCGACTTTCTCGACCCCGACAATTACATTCAGCCGTTTATGGAATGCGCCAAAGGTTCGCCCGCAACTGGTTGTGAAGATGGTTCCAGCTTTTTGCAAGGCTCGTTTTACTACAGCGATCGAGCCAATCAACTCATCGCCCAAAGCCGGGAAGCCCAAAGTTCCGAGCGGCGGAACCAAATTTTTGCGGATCTGCAAACTCTCTTAGTCGAAGACGTGCCCTTTATTCCTCTCTGGGAAAGCAAAGAATTCCTGTTCGCTCAAAAAAACATTCGGGGAGCAATTCTTCAAGTGACTCAAAAAGTCCCGTTCTGGACACTCAAAAAGTCGTAAAGCTTCTTACCACTGGGGTTCTAGTCATCACCCTCCAGCCCTACTCGTATATCTTGCCACTGTAAATGAACTCAGCAAAATTATGCCAGGCTGGCTCCTCCGGCATTGTATCTGCATCTGCTGCCCAGGCCAACGCTGCCTCAAAGAACCGTTCTATTGTCGTGTTTTCCCATCCATGCGCCTCTGGTTCGTAGGGGCTGCTGGGATTTCTATGCTCTTCTTGGATGGAAGCTTCTCGATCCCTGATTAGCGCTGCAATAAAGGCAAGGAATGTTTTCTTATCTCGGACATTTTCCAAACAACGAATTAATGCGCATTCATCCTGATTCATAGTTGCGATCGTATCGCGATCAACTACATTATGGTGTCTGTTTTAATCATTTGGACCCCGCGGGCGGGGGCAAGAGTGACCCCGCGACGGCGAGGATATTCTGGTTGGGGATCGACCAGCGCAAGGGTGTAGCGGCGCAAAATGTTAGACAGTACCAGTTTCAATTCGAATTGGGCAAAGGCTTCCCCGATGCAGCGACGGGCACCATTACCAAAAGGAATGAACTCGTAGGCGGAGTATTGCCGTTCCAGAAAGCGTTCTGGCCGAAATTGTTTGGGGTCGGGGTAAAGGTCTTCGCGCTGATGGATCAGGTACATGCACCCAACCACGGCCATCCCCGGCTCAAGTTTGTGCCCCAGCAATTCGGTTGATTCCTGTACCACGCGCGGGAATGTCAACATGGCAACGGGATGAATGCGGAGAACTTCGTTGCAAACTGCCGTCAGGTAAGGGAGCCGCAGCACACTTAAAGGGTCATTGGGGTCAGTGTTATCGAGTTCATGCAATAACTTTTCGCGCACGTGAGGGAGGTGATGTACCCAATACAACCCCCAAGACATGGCTGTTGCGGTCGTTTCGTGGCCGGCAAACATCAAGGTCACGAGTTCATCTCGCAATTCTTGATCCGTCATGGGTTGGCCCGTTTCGTCGGTGGCGGACATCAGCATCGCCATAATATCAATCCGATCGCTCGTCGGATTTGTCCGTCGATCGCGAATTTCGGCGTAGATCAAATCATCCAACCGTTGGCGATCGCGCAGAAACTTACCCCAGGGACTCCAGTCACCCCAATCTCGTTGCAGAGATTTGAAGAAAAGCAGGCTGGACGATAGGGGCGAGCGAAACACATCTGCTAACGTTGCCAGTTGCTGTTTCAGTTGGTCGCAGCGTTCCCCTTCGTACACGCCAAATACCGCTTGCATAATCACCTGCAACGAGATTTCTTGCATGGCACTGCGAGCCGAGAAGGGCTGATTCAAGGGAACTTTGCCAAATGTCTCAGCAGCCAGTTTGATCATTAACTCACCGTATGTTTTCATGCGATCGCCATGAAAAGGGGGAATTAACAACTGCCGCCGTTTACGGTGCCGATCGCCATCCAGCAAAATCACGGAGTAATCTCCTAACAGTGGACTCAAGATCGTGTTCCAACTGCCCAGCGCGGCGTAGGTTTTGCGATCATTCGTCAAAATTTCCTGGACAGCGGCAGGGTGGTTGACAAATATTAACGTGCCACCAAAGCCTGTCACTTGTGCGGTAAAAATATCTGGATGCTCACGGACAGCGTGTTCCATGTAGTCAATGGGGTCGGCAATCCAGCGAAATCGTTGGATGAAGGCAGGGGTGCTGAGGGGATTGGGGGCTTGAAGCGCGACATTCATAGGTGTGTCAGGTAGAAGCAGAATTTAGATCTAAATTCTAGCGATCGCGAGCCTAACTTCGCCTCGAGTTGGGATGGGTGCCAGAATCGATAGATCGATGCATCGTTTTCACCCACTCCACACTTTAAGGTAAGGTAGCTGAGATTAAAGCGTATGCAAGGCCAACCCCCCTATGTCTCGATCGAGTTCTCTGCGCTATTATGTCCTCACTCGGTTGCTGTTAGCGCCTGTGCTGTTGTGGCTGATTGCCACCCTCGTTTTTCTCTTGCTGCGAGCCACTCCCGGTGATCCGGTGGATGCTTTACTAGGGCCGCGGGCACCCCAAGCCGCCAAAGATGCTTTACGGGAACAGTTGGGATTGAATAAATCTTTAATTGAGCAATATCTTCATTACCTGGGGTCTTTGCTGCGATTAGATTTGGGCAACTCGTTGATTAGCAAAGATCAATCGGTGTGGGAGATTATTCAAAAGTTTTTCCCAGCGACGGTGGAACTGGCGGTTTACAGTATGGCGATCGCGCTCCTGGTGGGCATTGCCATTGGCATTCTCACCGCGTCTCGGCCCAATACGCCCCTGGATGCCGCCGGTCGGTTGTTTGGCATTCTCACCTACTCGGTGCCCATGTTCTGGTTTGGGATGGTGTTGCAACTCATTTTTGCCGTGCAATTGGGCTGGTTTCCCCTGGGCACGCGCTTTCCCGTCACCGTTACGCCGCCAAATTCCGTGACTGGTTTATACACGATCGATAGTTTGCTCCAGGGCAACTTAGCTCAGTTTTTCACCGCCCTTTACTACCTCACCCTGCCTTGCCTGACCCTGGGCTTACTGATTAGTGGCATTTTTGCACGGATTGTGCGGGTGAACTTGAAGCAAACCCTCCAATCCGATTATGTGGAAGCGGCATGGGCCCGGGGCATTCCAGAGTCTCGCATCTTAATGTCTCATGCGTTAAAAAATGCCTTGATCCCCGTGATTACTATCCTCGGTTTAACCTTCGCGGCCTTGCTGGGTGGCGCAATTTTAACCGAAGTGACATTTTCCTGGCCGGGATTAGCAAATCGCTTGTTTCGAGCCATTTCGCAGCGAGATTACCCAACCGTTCAAGGGATTGTAGTGTTTTTTGCAGCGATCGTGGCGATCGTGAGCATCTTCATCGACATCATAAATGCTTACATTGACCCACGAATTCGTTATTAGAAGCGCTATCATACGTTAATCCGTTTCAGACACTTGCAACGCTTCAGGAATCAGAAAATTTGACCACAACCCTAGTCGAACTAGCAATCGCCCCTGTGAGCCTGACCGTCCTCAGTAACGGACTCACCGTCATTCATCAGCAAACATTTGCCACTTCAGTTGCATCGGTTGATGTGTGGGTCAAGGCTGGAGCTGTTCGCGAACCAGATGAGTGGATGGGGATCGCTCACTTTTTGGAGCACATGATTTTTAAGGGCAGCGATCGCATTTTGCCAGGGGTTTTCGATCGAGAAGTGGAGTATCGCGGTGGAGTTACCAATGCCGCCACCAGCTACGACTACGCGCACTACTTCATTACAACAGCAGTGCAATACCTGGATGACACCTTGCCCTACCTGGCCGAGATTCTGCTCAATGCAGCGATTCCCGATGATGAGTTCGAGCGAGAACGCGCTGTTGTCTTGGAAGAGTTGCGGCAATCCTACGACAACCCCGACTGCCTTGCTTTCCAAATTTTGAGCGAGATGGTTTACCAGCAACATCCCTACGGGCGACCTATTTTGGGGGTTGAAGAAACGCTTCAGCAGCAAACACCCGAGATGATGCGAGCCTTTCATCGCTCCTACTACCAACCGGAAAATATGACGGTGGTCGTTGTGGGCAATCTGACTCAAACTGAAGCCTTGCGGCTGGTTGAGCAGAACTTTTCAACCTTTCCATCGCCCAGTTTTTGCCCACGATCGTTCCAGGAAGCAGAACCACCCATCACCCAAATTCGCCGTCAGGAACTCTGCCTCCCCCGGTTAGAACAGGCTCGATTGCTGATGGCCTGGATCGGGCCAGGATTGGATACATCGGTGCAAAGTCTGGATGCACAATTGCATGATGCTTACAGCTTAGACTTGATCTCAGTTCTATTAGCGGAAGGGCGCACATCTCGCCTCATTTGGGAACTGCGAGAAGAACGCAACCTGGTGCAAGGAATTGGGAGCAGTTTCTCTTTACAGCGAGATTCTGGCCTGTTCACCATCACCGCTTGGCTAGATCCAGACAATTTAGAACGAGTGGAAGCGATCATTTGCGATCGGCTCTCTGAATTGGCGGCGGCTCCCGTCACGGAGGCGGAATTGGAGCGATGCAAACGCCTGTTGTGTAACGACTACGCCTTTTCCACCGAAACCCCAGGGCAATTAGCTGGACTGTATGGGTACTACAGTTTATTCACCCATCCAGCCATTGTTATGTCTTATCCAGAGCGCATTCGAGCCATACAACCCCATGATGTTCAGCGACTGGCAGGGCAGTATCTATCTCCTTATCACTATGCCGCTATGATGATGCGTCCGCTGGCAGACTAGGTAAAGCTTATGTTGCTCAATTCCATTTCTACCCAACCACTCCACCGCACGACCCTCCGTAATGGCATTGTGGTTCTGGTGACAGAAAACCCCACCGCCGACATTATTGCAGCCCGGTTATTTATTCGAACTGGGAGTCGCTGGGAGCAACCCTCGCAGGCTGGACTGGTGCATCTCATTTCAGCCGTGTTGACCAAGGGCACTGAAACTCGATCGTCTCTCGAAATTGCCGAACAGGTTGAATCAGTCGGCGCAAGCCTCAGTACCGATTCCACGACTGATTATTTTTTAGTCAGCCTCAAATCTGTTTCAGCCGATTTTGGAGATGTTCTAGAGTTGGCCGCAGAACTGCTGCGATCGCCCACCTTTCCAGCGCAGGAATTAGAACTAGAACGCCGCCTTACCTTTCAGGCCATTCGCTCGCAACAAGAGCAACCCTTCACTGTTGCTTTCGATCAACTACGGCGCATTATGTATGGTCGCCATCCCTACGCCCAATCCGGTTTGGGCACTGAGGAAACCGTCGCTAGCCTGACCCGTGAGGATTTACTCACCTTCCATCAACAGCACTTTCGCCCAGATAATTTGGTGGTTAGCCTGTCGGGGCGGATTGGCCTGGAGAACGCGATCGCGCTCATCGAAAAAATCTTCGGCGACTGGCAAGCGCCACCATCCCCCCTGCCATCCTTGCAATTGCCAGAAGTCATTGCTCAACCAATATGCAGCGCAACTTCGCAAGACACGCAACAGTCGATCGTGATGCTAGGATATCTCGCCCCTTCCGTTGTAGACAGTTTAGCAACTGCCGCTCAACAACAACTTGGAGAGAATAATTCGGACTATGCCGCCTTGAAATTAATGAACACTTACCTGGGGAACGGGCTTTCCAGTCGTTTGTTCGTTGAGCTGCGCGAGAAGCGTGGTTTAGCCTACGAAGTATCAGCGTTTTACACGACCCGTTTAGATAAAGCCCAATTTGTGGCCTACATGGGCACCGCTCCCGAAAATACTGAAATCGCCCTGGATGGCCTGCGAGCTGAAGTCGATCGCCTGACGACCCTCCCCCTCTCGCTCGACGAACTGCAAGCGGCCAAAAATAAAATGTTGGGCCAATATGCCCTGGGCAAACAAACCAATGCTCAGATCGCTCAAACATATGGATGGTATGAAACCCTGGGGTTAGGGATTGATTTCGATCGCGTCTTTCAAACTCAAATCTCAAATACTACGAGCGAGCAAGTTCAGCAAGCGGCTCAAAAATATCTGACTCAACCCTATGTTTCACTTGTCGGTCCCGCTGGTGCAGTTGAAGAACTGGCTGCTCATTTTTAACTTCTTAGAGAGTTCGATGAATATACTGGCGTTCAGTGGGCAGCTGAAATCGTAAAGACAGGGTGAATACCGAGTGCATTTGATACGTTCGAAAGCTACTGTTGATGAGTGAAAGTGTCTAGTCAGGCATCTCAAAATCGATACAGTGGGAGGCAACCCTATGGAACTCAGTAATCTGAGCACAGAATATCTCTCTCAATCGGATGTTCCTGATTTCAGTCCAGATGCTGCTGTTGTTTCCCGCGAGACAGTCATTCCTTCTGGTGCAACGCCATCAATCAATGCACCTGAGGCAACCCTCGCAGTCCAGCGATTGTTTCAGCAGGCTGAGCAGCAATTGAACCTGAGCTGCGATCGATATCAGACAACCCAATACGAGGTAGCCCTGGAAGCGGCTCGTGCAGCCTATGCAACTTATTTGGAACTCTCCCATGTTCAAGGGCAAAGTAAAGCCTTGGGCTACGTCGGGCTAATCTTTTACAGTCTCAAGCATTACAGCAAAGCGATCGAGCATTGCCAGAGAGCGCTGGCGCTTGCCAGTCAAGCCCAAGATTTTCGAGGGGCGGTTAAAATCCTCAGCACAATGGGCAATGCCTATCGTCACTTAAAGGATGCCGATCGAGCCATTGAATATCAGTTGCAAAGCCTCCGACTGGCGAAGGAAGTGAGCGATCGCCATAGTGAAATGGCTGCTTTAAATAATCTAGGCTTAGCATACAAAGCTGCTGGCAAATATGAAGCTGCTATTCGATATGAAGAGCTGAGCTTAGAGATTGCCCGTGAGCTGAACGAGCGGCACCTGGAAGAACAAATTCTCAAGAATCTCGGCAATGCCAGTTACTCCCTGGGTAATTATGCCAAAGCGATCGCCTACTACGAGCAGCGATTAGCTCTGGCCGAAGAGTTGGGAGATTGTCGGCTCAAAATTCAAATTCTTCGTAGTCTCGGCAATGCTTATTATGCAATGGGTGATTATTCTCGCTCAATTGCGTGTGGCAAACATCGCTTGAACCTGTGCCAGCAGTTGCAAGATTTGCGGGGAGCAGAACAGTCTTTAGGTGGGATTGCCATTGCCTATGACTCCATGGGGAATTATGTGGAAGCGATCGAGTACTATCAGCAACGACTCGAAATTGCGCTTCAACTTCAAGATTGGCGAATTGAGGAACAGGTGATCGGGAGTCTCAAAGTTGCCTATTATGCCCTAGGTGATTACTTGAAAGCAGCAGAATTTGCTAATCAGCGTCGCAATCCGCTACCGACTTAACCCAGCCTTGCCCCCTTGGTTGGCCGCCATCGGTTATTTCCCCAGCGTCACTTTTCGATGTTCTCCCCATTTCCACAGGCAGCCAGAGACGAAATTAGTTGTCACATGCGCAACCATCGGAACTAGAAGATTATGCGTTAACACAGCACTCCCTCCCAGTAACCCACCGATCATTGTCGCCCAAACGACATACGGCCACTGTTGGAAGTTGCTGAGGTGGAGCACACCAAAACAAAGGCTTGAAAAAAAAATGGCCGTGAGATCATAGCCAAAGGCTGGCAACATCACCCCGCGAAACAGTAGCTCTTCACTCAATCCGGGGAGTAAGCCCAACCAGATCAGGTCAGGAAATACTAGAGGCTTCAGGACGGTCTCCAGATAGTAATCGGCACTTCTGCGGTAGGCTGGCCAGATGTAGTACACGGCTGAGCTAGCGATCGTGATTAATAGCCCCAGTCCTACCCCCAATCCTCCGTCTACTACGGACCAACGGATTGACAGTAACGAGGTTGAACTCAGGTGCAACCAGAGCTTACTCACCAGCATCAATACAACGGCAGTGAAGCCCATTGCGATTAACACTTGCATGCGTGTGAGCGGAGTGAATTCAGGATCATCTGGAGAAGAGTTCGGCACAGTAATAGTCATTTTGAATATGCTTCATCATACGCCTACGCTTGCTCTCAGTTACGACTTTGGTTTAGTTGGTAGTTCGCGAAATTGTTTGAGCGCGGCGAAGGTTTTTGTGTCTTGATGTGCATTACTCCAAGGGGGGTAAGGGTGAAGCGACTGATCGTAACGAATTGGGATTGAGTCCTGCACGATGAGCGACCAACACACCGATCGCTTCTAGATAGGAGTTGACCCGTATCGCCGGAATTCCCAGAAACTCTGGTGGCACCTGTATGGTGGTTTTGTTTTCCTGCACAGCCAAAATCAGGGGAGTAGAGGGGCGCGATCGCTGCCCAAAACTCATGGCCGCACTGCCTCCAAATGCCGTTGCTGGCAGGATCACCGCATCGACCTGGGCGGCTGTGACTGTCGTGGGGGAGGCCGCAGGGGGTGAAGCAAATTGTGGTGCTCGACTCAACCCGACTAGAACACAGGGCAAAAAGGTATAGCCGAGTTCTTCCGCTGCTGATCGCGGTGAAATCGAGGGATCAAGGGGTAGGGGA
>Ga0224722_1000219_pt1 | contig 33009 bp, 23 predicted proteins | sample Balambano_FR1_Me_FD_161646 | JGI IMG/M metagenome (GOLD analysis project Ga0224722, IMG submission 161646) | Freshwater sediment microbial communities from Lake Towuti, South Sulawesi, Indonesia - Balambano_FR1_MetaG | ecosystem: Environmental > Aquatic > Freshwater > Lake > Sediment | place... | reverse complement strand
TTACAGCGCACCGAGCGCCAAAACGTGTGGCAACAGTTCTGCGAGTGGATCACCAGCACCAACAACCGCCTGTACATTGGCTGGTTTGGAGTGTTGATGGTACCTACCCTGTTAGCCGCCACCATCTGCTTCATCATCGCCTTCATCGCCGCCCCCCCCGTGGACATCGATGGCATCCGTGAGCCCGTCGCCGGTTCATTGATGTACGGCAACAACATCATCTCCGGTGCAGTTGTGCCCTCCTCCAACGCGATTGGCTTGCACTTCTACCCCATCTGGGAAGCAGCCTCCCTCGATGAATGGTTGTACAACGGCGGTCCTTACCAACTCGTCGTCCTGCACTTCTTGATTGGCGTCTTCTGCTACATGGGTCGCGAATGGGAACTGTCCTACCGCTTAGGCATGCGTCCCTGGATCTGCGTCGCCTACTCTGCCCCCGTAGCTGCTGCCACCGCCGTCTTCTTGATCTACCCCATCGGTCAAGGTTCCTTCTCCGATGGCATGCCTCTGGGCATCTCCGGCACCTTCAACTTCATGTTCGTGTTCCAAGCAGAGCACAACATCCTGATGCACCCCTTCCACATGCTGGGTGTTGCCGGTGTGTTCGGCGGTAGCTTGTTCAGCGCCATGCACGGTTCCTTGGTGACCTCCTCCTTAGTGCGTGAGACCACCGAGACTGAATCTCAGAACTACGGCTACAAATTTGGGCAAGAAGAAGAAACCTACAACATTGTGGCTGCCCACGGCTACTTCGGTCGGTTGATCTTCCAATACGCGAGCTTCAACAATTCTCGTTCTTTGCACTTTTTCTTGGGTGCATGGCCTGTGATTGGCATCTGGTTCACCTCCTTGGGCATCAGCACCATGGCGTTTAACCTGAATGGGTTCAACTTCAACCAGTCCATCATCGACTCTCAAGGTCGTGTGGTGTCCACTTGGGCTGACGTGCTCAACCGTGCCAACTTGGGGATGGAAGTGATGCACGAGCGTAATGCTCACAACTTCCCGCTCGATTTGGCTGCTGGTGAGGCGACTCCTGTGGCTCTGACTGCGCCTGCTATCAATGGTTAGTTGCTGAGTTCGTCTTAGCTTGAGCCTTTGATGGATGGAAGCCCTCTCCCAAGCGGAGGGGGCTTTTTGATTTACTGTCGGTGTCCAGTTGAGAGTAAACAGAACTTGCGAACTTCAGATGCAATTCAGCTCGCAACTGCAATACAAAGAGGGGTTACGTTTTTCTTGACTAATGATGTCTGTCTAGCTGATATTTCAGAGTTGGAAATTCTGGTTTTGGACACTCTTTAGATTAGGTCTTAGCAGAAGGTATCACCATAAATAGCGATATTCAGTGTACTCAAGTTATGAATTGAGCAAATTCTCGACAAATTGAAACAGATCCTCTTCTGATCGCCCTTCCTGCTGGAGATCCTTTAAATCCAGTAACCCTTTTGCCAGAGCTTGAGCCTGTTTTTTGTAAGTATTGTGAGCCGTGACCAAATCGATAAAGATCTCTTGTTCAATTTGCAGGCGACTGGCATCTTCGGCGATCGGAGAGGCATACTCGGTTGAATCCACATCGTACTTGAGCAGAAAAATGAGAGCATTGCTGAGTTCTTTCAACGTTTGCTGAAGTTTGCGAGTGTCCAAATCAAGGCGATCGAATCCAACTTGACCTTCAATTTTTAACTCGACGATCGGTTGCGGATCGAGCTGAAGTTTACCAGATTGAATGTGTTGCTGAACCAGGGTGATCGCAGTTGCTTCCACTTCTTCCAGGCTTTCCTGGGCGCGGGTGGTGAGCTTGAGGCGGGCGATCGGGCGCTGATAATAATCTTGCTTTAACTTGGCTTGAATTCCTGTGGCATCGATCGTCACCAAATAAGCACCTCGCGTAAAGCTACTTTCTTCCACGTTATTAGCTTCGATCGAACCAGGGTTAAACACCCAGCCTTCTTCAGCATAGTTCTTGTGTATGTGTCCTAGTGCTAGATAGTTAACACCAGCAGTTTTTAAGGGGAGCAGATCGGTGTAGCGTAAGGCTCCTTGATAGCGGGCGATTTGCCCTTCTAAGCCATGATGGAACAACATCACGGTTTGCCCAGAGTGAGATGGCAATTGTTGAATAGCATTGGCAAGCTGGGCGATCGCAGTGGGGGCAGAGGCTCCGTACCATTGAGAACCAATCACTCGTACACCACAGGGCAAATCGATATAGCCACCGCGTTTATCGTCTGCATTCCAAACGTTGAACACCGTCTCTCCGGTTTCAGCGGCTTCTGGTTCCAGCAAAATTAAGCCGTACCATTCGGCGAGGTAGCGCAACCAACTGGTTTTGATGCCGTAGGGGCAGTTGTCGTGGTTGCCCTCGATCGCGATGACTGGAATTCCTGCCGCATGCAAATCTTGCAGACAAAGTTTGGCGTGATTCAAAATGTTGGGCTGGAGGTTGCGATGCTCAAACAAATCGCCGGCAATAACGACAAAATCCACCTGTTCTGCGATCGCGTACCGCTGCAACACATCCCGAAAGGCTTTGAAAAAATCTAAGGTGCGTTCTTTGCTGTCGTAGCGATCGAATCCCAGATGCACATCCGCTACGTGTAGAAATTTGGGCATGATTGTTATCCTTTATCCCTGTCCGTTTTGCCGCTGTTCCAACACAGCAATCATGTGGGCCAGACTTTCTGCCTGCGATCGCGATGTTTCTGCCTGCTGCCGCATAATCTCGACATTTTAATGTCACCAGTGTGCCCAAGAGGTTAGCCCGATTTTTGAATTTAGGAGTTTGCACCCGACGGATTGATACAATTTGGGGTTGTAACCCGGTTTGCCCGTATGACTGAACCAACCACTCCAGATACCCTTGGCGCAGATGCGATCGATGTAGCGATCGCCCAAGGAATTGATTTTGATGGTACACCAATACCATCTGCAAAACTCGACCTTTACACAAAAGTCATGGCGTTAGAAGCCGGACGGCAACGGAGCGGTGTGAGCAACACGATGCGATCGCGGATTGTCCGCATCGGCGCAAAACACATTCCCCAGGCTGAATTGAACCAAATGTTGCTGGATGCCGATTTCGCACCGTTGAAAGATAAGGAAATTGCTTTCTATTACAGCGGAAAGTAATCAACAAAAATTCTGATTTCAAATTTTTGTTGATTCCCTATTTGGAGCTGCCGTACTTCATTTGCCACGAAATAAGGCCAACGAAAGCACCAAAAGTAAATTGGGCGAGGTCAGAGTCCGTCTATGTGGACTCTGACCTTGCCCAACACCTTAGTCGCGGCTAGGTGGTTATAACTTTTCGTGAGAACTATGGACTCGTCCGCACCAATTGCAAGTCGAAAGATTGGCCACTACCGCTACATCGATATCCTGGTTGCGTGTTGACGTTTTGCCAGCGTGCAGTTCCTCTAGCACCATTGAGTTGCAAAGCTAGACTGCCTTTGTACCAATGGTTCTGAGCTTGATTGCGTTCCTCAAAATACCCCTGAATCCTAACGTTTGGCGTATTACAACCTGATACGTTTCTCACCCAAAAATATCCCTCATAAGGAATGCTTTTGTAAGTTGTGTTGTATCGAATTACCCGATTATCCCCTCCATAGCATGCAGTGGCAGTTGGCACTTGAAAAGTCGTTTGACCAGATAAGCTACTAAATATTTCGCCTCGTGCAACAGCTGGAGAAACTAGACCTAAAACACCGATCGCAATAAGTGAAAACTTTTTCATGACTTTTCTCAGGAAGAACTGCTGTTCTTAGCTACATTGGGTGCCATTCATTTTTCTGAGGAAGTTGGTTGACTAAATCATGAATTAGTGTTGGAGGCATTAAAATCGATCAATAGTTTCAAATTGTTGTTGAGCGATCGCGCGGGCCGCTTCGCCACAGGTGCGAGGAGTCGGGAAAATTTTGCCTGGATTAGCGATATTTTGTGGATCAAAAGCACGACGAACCCACTGCATCGTTTCCAGATCAGCAGGGGTAAACATTTCTGGCATATAGCAACGTTTGTCCGCCCCGATGCCATGTTCACCGGAGATGCTACCACCGATCTTGACGCACAACTTCAAGATCTCGCCACCTAATTCTTCCACTGTTTCCAACGCACCAGGCACCGCATTATCAAACAAGATTAAAGGATGCAAGTTTCCATCGCCCGCATGAAATACGTTGGCGACTTTGTAACCGAATTTTTGTCCCAATGACTCAATTTCCTGCAAGACATACTCCAGCTTGGTGCGTGGAATCACGCCATCTTGCACGTAGTAATCGGGAGACATCCGCCCCATGGCGGCAAATGCGGCTTTGCGACCCTTCCACATCGTTAGCCGCTGTTCCGGATCGGTTGCCACAGTCACATGGCGTGCCCCGTTTTGCTCACAAATCGCCGCGATGCGTTGCATGTTTTCTTCCACTTCGATCGCCAAACCATCTACTTCTACCAGCAAAATAGCGGCGGCATCACGGGGATAACAATTCGTTGCCACCACATCTTCCACCGCGTTGATGCTCATGTTGTCCATCATTTCCATGCCGCTGGGAATGATGCCGGCACTGATGATGTCCGAGACCGTCGCACCTGCCGCTTCCACACTGGTGAAGTCGGCCAACAACACATGAATCGATTCGGGCACTTTCACCAGCCGCAGCGTGATTTCAGTCGCAATGCCGAGTGTTCCTTCTGAGCCGACGAACAACCCGGTTAGATCGTATCCTGGCATTTCGGGCACCGTGCCACCCACATCGACAACGGCCCCATCTGGTAAAACCAGTTTCAACCCCAGCACATGATTCGTCGTGACACCATATTTGAGGCAATGCACGCCACCGGAGTTTTCTGCCACATTGCCGCCGATCGAGCAAATGATCTGACTGGAAGGGTCCGGCGCATAGAAAAATCCGGCTCCGCTCACAGCTTGCGTCACCCAGTTGTTAATTACTCCTGGTTGCACCACCACCCGCTGATTCTCCAGATCGATATCCAGGATTTGCTTCATCATGGCCGTGACGATCAGCACGCAATCATCCACAGGCAACGCTCCGCCGGAAAGTCCTGTACCAGAACCTCTGGCAACAAAGGGCACCTGATCAGCGGCGCACACTTTGACGATGCCTGCAACTTCTTCAGTTGTACGCGGCAGTACAACGATCGCGGGACGATTGCGGTAACTGGTCAAGCCGTCACATTCGTAGACCAGCAATTCTTCTTTACGCCGAATGACATTACTCTGACCGACGATCGCCGCAAATTCGCGGATGATGGGTTGCCAATCGCGTGTTGTGTCTCGGTCTTGAGCCAGCATGGGGAGTCCTGGTAGCGTTTACGATCATTTTATAGTGAAGGGAGTCGGGAATGGGGATTGGGGAGTTGGGAGTCGGGAAGGGATTTGTACGAGAGGACTGAATTGGGGTAAGGCGTTTAAGGAGGATAGGCGAAATGGTTGACTTGTCATCGGAGCGGAGTTTGCAACGGGATGAGGTTCATCTGATGCCACCGTTGGAGAGCGGCGATCGATTGAATCGGTATGAGTTTGAGCGGCGCTATCAGCATGATCAGCACGTCAAAAAGGCGGAATTAATTGAAGGAGTGGTTTACGTGGCATCACCGTTACGCTTTGAGCGTCATGCCGAACCGCATGGCAATTTGATTGGTTGGATGTGGACTTATAAAACGGCAACTCCCGGTGTGCGGTTGGGAATTGAACCAACGATTCGGTTGGATGAGGACAATCAGCCACAACCCGATGGGGTGTTACTGTTGCCTGCAAGTGCTGGTGGGATGGCTCGCTTGACGGCAGACGATTATGTTGAGGGGGCACCAGAGTTTGTGGCGGAGGTGGCGGCGAGTAGTGCCGCGATCGACCTGAATGCCAAACTCAACGCTTATCGACGGAATGGGGTCAGGGAGTATTTGGTGTGGCAGATTTTTGAGAATCAGTTGAGCTGGTTCATTTTGCAAGGGGGAGAATATGTTCCGCTCATGGCAGATGAGGATGGAACGATGAAAAGCCAAGTGTTTCCAGGTTTATGGTTGGCGGTTCCAGCCTTATTGCAGGGCGAGATGGCGCAGGTGTTGCAGGTGTTGCAGGCGGGGATCGGTGCGGCAGAACACGCGGCATTTGTGCAGCAGTTGAAGGATGGGCGTGGGGCTGAGGGAATGGGGAGTGGAGAATAGGCGATCGTAACGAATGATGGGGGTTTAGAATTGCATCCGGTGTACTCCTTAAAATGAAAAAAGGAAAAGGATTTGAGCCGGGAGGAGGCGGGATGGACATCGCGACAGTCAACCCAGCGACTGAAGAAGTCATCAAAACATTTGAGCCATTATCAGATTCTGAGCTTGCCGATCGCGTGGGGTTAGCACAGGAAACCTTTTTGCAATACCGAGAAACCAGTTTTGCCGAGCGATCGCGATGGCTAATGAATGCAGCGGAAATTCTGGAGGCGGAGAAAGAGGCATTTGGCAAAATCATGACCCTGGAAATGGGCAAGCCGCTAAAAGCCGCGATCGCCGAAGTAGAGAAATGTGCCTTAGTGTGCCGCTTCTACGCGGATCATGGAGCGGAATTTTTGCAAGATGTTCCGGCTGAAACTGATGCCAGTCAGAGCTTTGTGCGCTATCAACCGCTGGGTATTATTTTGGCTGTGATGCCGTGGAATTTTCCCTTCTGGCAGGTGTTTCGGTTTGCGGCCCCGGCGTTGATGGCAGGCAATGTCGGACTGCTCAAACATGCCTCCAATGTGCCACAATCGGCGATCGCGATCGAAGACATTCTGCTGCGATCCGGATTTCCTGAGGGTTCCTTCCAAACCTTGCTGATTGAGGCAGGACGAGTCGCACCATTGCTGGCAGATTGGCGCATTAAGGCAGCAACACTAACGGGCAGTGAACCGGCTGGAGCCAGTTTAGCCGCAACTGCTGGGAAGGAAATCAAAAAAGTGGTGTTGGAACTGGGTGGCAGCGATCCGTTTATTGTCATGCCGAGTGCAGATTTGGATGCAGCCGCCTCAACTGCCGTCACTGCGCGGATGATTAACAATGGTCAATCTTGTATTGCTGCCAAACGATTTATTATGGCAGATGCGATCGCAGACGAGTTTGAGCAAAAGCTGATTACGAAATATCAGGAGTTAAAAGTCGGCGATCCGATGTTATCGGATACAGACATTGGCCCACTCGCAACTCCGGCAATTCTGCAAGACATCACGCAACAGGTGGAAGCAATCACCGCAGAAGGCGCAAAAGTTTTAACTGGCGGCAAACCCCTCGATCGCCCTGGTAACTACTTCCCACCGACTATCGTCACTAACATTCCTGAAACCAGCAAACTTGGTCAGGAGGAGTTTTTCGGTCCTGTTGCCCTGCTCTTTCGCGTCCACGACATTGATGCCGCAATTCACCTGGCGAACAGCACCATTTTTGGATTAGGTTCTAGCGCCTGGACAAACGACCCCACAGAACAAGAACGCTTTATCAATGAAATAGATGCTGGCAGTGTGTTCATCAATGGCATGGTGAAATCTGACCCCCGCTTACCGTTTGGTGGCATCAAGCGATCGGGCTTTGGACGAGAGCTGGGAATTCAAGGCATTCACGAATTTGTCAACATCAAGACTGTTTGGGTGAAGTAGAAGTCATTTGCCAAAATCGATAACCCTGCCAAATCAGAAAGCCAATGAGGGGAATGATGAAGACGATCGCCAGTTTCGGCAAGATTAGCGCCAAGATAGAGAGGACTATCGCCCCAACAAATTCTAGGGTGGCGATAATAAAATTACCAAAACCACCTGTCGTCAGAGTTGAAGTGATGCGAGAACCACCCGCAACCGTTTTTGCCGCAGCCGCCGCACCACCACCAGCGACGATCGCCAAACTCCACTGCCAAAATGGATCGAGATGACTAGTAAACGCCGCCGTAATTAGCGTGCCAGCAATAATCGACGCAGGCAACATAATCAGATCAAGGGCATGATCTAGCCAGGGAATGTAGAACGCCAGCACTTCCAACAGCAATCCGACTGCAAGAGCTTCCAAGGCAGGAAAAGAATTCAGCCATTCCATTTCTGGTGTAACCGGAAAATGCCCAAAGACAGCCGCAATGCTTAGGGCAAGGAACGGTACTAGCAGCCGAAATCCTGCTGCTGCGCTTAAACCGATACCAATCAATATGCTGGTTAAAGTTTCCATCGTGGAGAAGATGAGAGAGATTGTCTCATCCTAAGATGACTCTTTCATCTTCTCAAGTTTCCTAAACACAGCCGAGTCTGGTTTCTACGGTTGTTTCAGGGGAGTTTCCCGATGGCGATTTAGCAGCCACCTTCTTCCATCGCTCGAATGAGGTCGCTCCGGATCCAACCTTGCGCACCAGAGGGGAATTTAACGTAGCGCCAAAGATAGCCATCGCTGCCGGTTTTTTGCGTCAAAAGTTGTACCACATCACCTTCCACACCAAAGTGTGGTGAGGATGCAGAGGTGGAAGGAGCCGATCGCACATTAATCCGATCGCCTGGTTTGCCGCCCAAAACAACATACTTCGCCATCCCTTCGGTGTAGCGCACAAAGTCACCCCGTACCCAGCCTTTGGCACCAGAGGTAAACTTCACATAATTCCACATATATCGATCTTTGCCCAGTTGAAGTCGTGTGACTTCGACCCGATCGCCCGCCAAGCCATAGTGAGGGGATGAGGCGTTAGTGCTGGGAGTCGATCGCACATTAATGCGACTATTGGAATTTTGAGCAATTAAGGTTGCCGGACGTGCAAACGATGGCAGTGCCACACTCAATGAAGCGATGGTTGCAACGGCAATAGACCACAAAACACGATGCGTTTTCATAGTGACGATTCTCAGGAAGTAACGATTCTCAGGAATAGCAACAACTTTCAGGATTGTTAATAGTGACTCCAAGCGAGCGATCGGATATTCCTGAAAAGGGAGAAACATAACTTTAATCAGAGAGCTTAGAACAAAATCCTTCTTCAACTGCTGGTTCTGAGTAGGCTTTCCGACTTACTTCTGCCACATTTCACATGGCGATGGCTATGAAAATAGGGATGCTCAAGTGAACATCCCTTAGGATCATGGATTAAATAAAGTGGCATAGCCGTCTCGGCTGTGAGTGACAGGCAGGATGCCTATTCCACAAAATTTGCTAATTTATTTAATTCTCATTCCTTAGAGACTAAACAGCCGTCAGGCTATGGCTTGCTGCTTTCACTCACCAAGGTGTAAGCGTAGTTCTATACTTTGGCTTCTGCTGTAGCTTCTGCGCTGGGTGCTTGAAACGCTTTTTCGAGTCGCATCACCCGTTTCGCTTGAACAGATAGAGCTGTGGAATCCAACAGGTTTGCGATCAACGCATCTGTAGAAAACAACCCGGCACCATTGATGGTGAAGAACAAGAAGCAAGCGGCGTAGATAGCAGAAAGTTCCAGGTAAGGGATACTGAAACCGGCCACAAGGACATGATGGTACATGGCAACGCACATGGTACTGAATAAGCCCAAAGCAGCGGGGCGCGTCAGCAATCCGATCGCCAGTAGCGGGGCACCAACCGTCTCAGTCAAGGCGGCCACGTAGCTAAAGAAGAGCGGGAAGGGCAGCCCAATCACCTGCACATACGCCTCAGCAAAACTCTGAATGTTAGAAAACTTGTCCAAACCGTTATGAATCATCATGATGCCTAAAACTAGACGCAGGATAGCCCATGAGGTTTGGGACCAGAAGTGAGGCGTAGTATTGGGCTTAAGGATTTTGGTTAGCAGCGGGTTCACGTTCATGAGGAGAATGCTCGACAGAATAAGTGATGTATCATTAGGAAATTTAACGCATTTAATTAAGAAAAGTAAACTTCCTTATAGGTAGATTTCCGAAGTTGCAAAGTGCGGCAATGTGAACTCGCCTAATTGAGGTGCCAGTGCGGCTAATTGAGCGCATGAAGTATTCGATACAAAGTTTTACTTGACGTTGTATTCCTTATCATTCAGCAAACTGGCTGCTGGAAGGCATTGGAGCGATCGATAGCAACAATGTTCATTCGGCTGACTAATTTCTTGGATCAGTGGCTCTAAGCATTGAGATATACTCACCGCAACAGAAATTTTATGCGCGTTTGAAAACACGCCGCTTCACCCTCCTCCGTTCGTCCCAGGTGTGTGGGTTTGAGTGTTTGGAATTGGAGTGAATTGGAGTCTTCAATTCGTTCAATCGACCTCAGTTGAATATTAGACCTTGGTTTCCATTTCCTCCCGCCTCAATTGATTGGCTGTATTGACCAACTTTTTGCAATTTGGAGGTTTGACATGAACGCTTTACTACTCTGGCCCTTGATGCCGAACTCGTTTTGGTCCTACCAGGAAACATTAGATATGACTGGATTGCGGGCAACAAACCCGCCCTTAGGATTGATTACGGTCGCAGCAATGTTGCCGCCTGAATGGAATCTTCGTTTTTACGATCGCAATGTCCGTTGCGAAACCGATGCAGATTGGGCCTGGTGCGATCTGGTCATCATTTCCGCCATGATTATTCAACGGCAAGACTTCCGCGAGTTGATTCAAAAAGCCTTATCCTTGGGCAAAAAAGTCGCGGTCGGTGGACCTTATCCTACGTCCTATCCAGAAGTGGCGCTGGAGGCCGGGGCGCATTACCTGATTTTGGATGAAGGGGAATGCACCATTCCGATGTTTTTGGAAGCGCTGGAAAATGGTGCAGAACAAGGAGTTTTTCGATCGGCAGAGAAACCTGATGTCACCCAAACCCCGATCGCCCGCTATGACTTGCTCGATCTGGATGCGTATCTTGCCATCACCGTACAGTTTTCGCGCGGCTGCCCATTCCAGTGCGAGTTTTGCGACATCATTAACCTCTATGGCCGTAAACCTCGCACCAAAACCCCAGAGCAAATGTTGCGAGAATTTGAAACCCTCTACAATCTGGGTTGGCGACGCTACATTTTTGTCGTAGATGACAACTTCATCGGTAATACGCGCAACGCTAAGGTCTTTTTGCGAGAACTGATCCCCTGGATGGAAGCCCATCACTATCCCTTTAAACTGATCACAGAAGCATCACTGAATTTAGCCGAAGACGATGAACTGATTGAGTTGATGGTGAAAGCAGGTTTTATGCTCGTGTTTATGGGGATTGAAACACCTGATGTTGATAGTTTGAAGGGTATCAACAAAATTCAAAACACGCGGCAATCTCTGATTGATTCCTGTCACAAAATTACTCGTGCTGGCTTGCAAATCATGTCTGGTTTCATCATGGGCTTTGATAATGAGAAGCCGGGGGCGGGCGCTCGCATCCGAGACTTCATTCAAGATACAGGGATTCCGCAGGGGCAGTTCAGTCTCCTCCAAGCACTGCAAAATACAGCCATGTGGAATCGCTTGAAGCAGGAGGGCCGCTTAAAAGATGGGTTGGGGACTTTCCATCAGGGAGCTATTATGAACTTTGAGCCAACGCGCCCTGTAGAAGAAATCACCCGTGAATATATTGATGCGTTCTGGGAAATCTACTCGCCAGAGCTATATTTGCAACGCACTTTTCGGCATTTCATGATGATGAACGGCTGGCGCGGCCAGAGCGATCGCCCCATCACTCGCGAGGAATGGCGACTCTTCTGGAAATTGGTGTGGCGGCAGGGTGTCGTACGCTCAGTGCGATTCCGCTTTTGGTGGCAGTTAATGGTAGTGGCAATTCGGAAGCGGCGCCTACTACCGGAATACTTGGCGACCCTTGGCATTGGTGAGCATTTCTTCAATTACCGCTATGAAGTGAGGGCGCAGTTGGAGCATCAACTAGAAATGCTGAAGCAGAGTCAAGCGAAAGTTTTGGATGCGGAGAGCGATCAGCGGGAGATAACGGGCGATCGAGCCTTTGAAACCGCTTCCCGTTGAACTAAGTAACTTGGTGCAATTAAACAGTTAACCCCTGTAGTCCCCCTTATCAAGGGGGACGATGACAGCCGGGGTTTAATTACGCCTACCTAATTATCCAAACACTGCTGTGGGGATGTTTTATGAAACATCCCCACCTATCCCTGCAAGCTGCAACAAAGGCAATGGTCTATTTGTTGGGTTGGGGGGTCATTCGCAGGTAGGGCTTAACTTCCGTGACTCCTTTGGGAAACTTCTGCTTCGCTTCTTCTGTTGGAATCGACGGTACAACCACCACATCATCCCCATCCTTCCAGTTCACCGGAGTTGCAACACCGTAGTTATCGGTTAATTGCAAAGAGTCGATGACGCGCAAGATTTCTTCAAAGTTGCGTCCAGTACTGGGGGGATAGGTGATGGTGAGGCGCAGTTTGTGTTGGGGATCAATAACAAACACCGTACGCACAGTGACTTTGGCATTGGCGTTAGGGTGAATCATGCCGTACAGATCAGACACTGATTTGTCAGCATCGGCAATGATGGGATAATTCACCGTGGTATTTTGGGTCTCGTTGATGTCGCTGATCCAACCCGAATGGGAGTTGGCATCATCGACGCTGAGAGCGATGACTTTTGCATTCCGCTTGTCAAATTCGGGCTTGAGTTTAGAAACTTCACCCAGTTCAGTCGTACAAACGGGAGTGTAATCAGCCGGGTGAGAGAACAACACAACCCAGCTATCGCCAGCCCATTCGTAAAAGTCAATTTCCCCTTCAGAGGTTTGTTGTTTGAAGTTAGGAACGGTATCGCCTAGTTGGAGAGTCATATATGGAAGCTTCCTTGCAAATTCCAAAAATTACGATCGAACAACCTATCGATCATGCCATAAAACTCCTGTTTCCCGGTCGGAGTTTAGATCTTATTCAAGATCATTGAACTTTCATCTGGCCAGATGTTGAGCTGGATCAAAAATCCATCTTTAAAGTATCAGTTGGACACTTGTTGAGATTGCAAATTATCGTTGCGGGCACTTTATTTTGTCAGAGATGCCTGAAGAGACTTGAGCTAGGATAAATTACGCTCAGGCACGATCGCTCAAAAAACCTACAACGGACTACGCCTAAATTCATGGATTCTAAAGCACTGTTGATTGTAAATGATGAACCCCTCCCCTTGCGGCAATGCTTGAGATACTTGCAAGCGGCTGGTAAGTTACAGGGATTTATCGGAGATATCTTGCGCCAGTATGTGCTGGAGCGGGAACTGGATACTCGCGAAGACCTGGATGTGAACCCAGCCATGGTAGAACAAGCAGTTGTAGATTTTCGGTTGCAAAATGAATTAACTGAGCCACAAGCTTTTCAAGACTGGTTGGCACGTAACGGGAGCAGTTATGAAGTGTTCCATAAACAAATTCTGAGCAGCTTTAAACTGGAAAAGTTGAAAGCTCAAATTGCGGAAGCTCGTTTGCAGGAGTATTTTATTGAACGCAAGCTGATGCTCGATCGGGTGGTATTATCTCGCATTGTGGTGGACAGTAAGGAACTGGCCGAAGAACTACACAGCCAAATTTCGGAAGGAGCCAGCTTTGAACAACTGGCGCAGGAGTATTCCAAGTCGGATGAGCGAGTTGCCAACGGCATGATGGGCCCAGTTAGCCGCGGCACAATGCCCGATGGGTTGAGAGCTGCGATCGACTCTGCCAATCCGGGCACATTAGTCGGTCCGATGCAAATCGAAAATTACTGGGCACTCTTCCGGGTAGAACAATTTCTTCCCGCTACCCTGGAAGACAACCAACTGAAGCAAGCCATACAGAATGAACTCTTCGATCGCTGGATCGCCGAAAAAATCCAAACCATGACGGTGAAACTCCAGGTGACAGAATAGTTCTCTGACTCTGCGCCCTCTGTTTGAACGTGTTTCTTTTTTCCCTAATTCTCCCCTTAATCGGTAATTCGCCCAAAGGTTTTCCATGCTTGCCAACGATCGCACCATCGAACTTCCCTGGAACACACCGCCCTTGAGCTTGCTGAGTCCAGATCAGCAGGTTCAGTTCAAGCAGCAGGTTGAAGTGCGGCGTTACAACCTGGGTGAAATTGTTTGGTCAACTGAGCAACCGGGCACGCAACTCTTAGTTTTGGCAGGAAAAGTGCGGCTAGTGCCGGAAGATGGCCAATCGGTTTTACTAAAACCCGAAGATTGGGTTGGCGATTTGTTGAACTTGAACGGCCCCTGGAAGGCGCGAGTGGCGGACAGGGAAGCGATCGTGGCCGTGTGGGAGACCCAATTGTGGCAAGCAGTTGGGTCGCCAGAGCTAGAGCGTTATTGGATCGCTCAAAAAGCGCGGTTCCTGCCAAAGTCTACTGAAACGCCTCAACCCATTTCTGGGTTTCCATTTGTCGCTGGGGTTAACACGGCGGCGGCCAGTCTCACAATGGTGGCCACTCACTTGCAAAACTCTACTCAACTGGAATGGGTTCAGCGGCAATTGCGAGGTCAACGTCCACCTGATGTGGTTGACGCAGCGGAAAAGTTAGGGCTGCAGTTGCGACATATCGAAGTCGCCTGGTCTGAATTGCGAAAAGTTGGTTTGCCTGCCTTGATGCTATGGCAGGGTTTACCCAGTCAGGATGGGGGAATAACTCGCAATGGGACAAGCAATTCACCGCATTGGGTGGTGTTGTATGGGATGAAGGGCGATCGAGTAATTATTGCCGACCCCCTAAACCCTAACCAAAGCTGTGAAAGCATTCCCCAATCATTGGTTGAGCCAACCTGGAGTGGTGAACTTTGGCAAGTTGAGCCAATTCAAAAGCAAGAGCGATTTAACCTGGGCTGGTTTTTACCTGCCGTTTGGAAATACCGCGCTCTGCTGAGCGAAGTGCTGTTGGCTTCGTTTTCCCTGCAAATTTTGGGGTTGGCGGCTCCCATCATCACCCAAGTTGTGATCGATAAAGTGATGGTGCAGGGCAGCCTTTCGACTCTGGATGTGATGGCATTTGCCTTGTTAGCCGTTGCCTTTTTCGAAGCAATTTTAGGAACATTGCGGCTATTTGTGTTTACTCACACAGCGCGTCGCTTGGATCTCAGTCTCTCGGCCCAACTGTTCCGTCACCTGATGCGATTGCCTCTCTCGTACTTTGAGTCGCGGCGCGTTGGAGACACAGTCGCACGGGTGCAAGAACTGGAAAACATCCGGCAATTTTTAACCGGAACAGCCATGACAGTGATCTTGGATGCCATCTTTGCGGTGGTTTATCTGACGATCATGTTTTATTACAGCCCCACTTTGACGTGGGTATCTCTGGCTGTTTTGCCGCTATTTGCATTACTTACTCTGATCTCAACGCCAATTCTGCGCCGCTGGCTCGACGAGACCTTTAATCGCAGTGCCGATAGTCAATCCTTCCTGGTCGAAACGGTGACTGGAATTCACTCAGTCAAGGCTCATACGGCAGAGCAAGTCTCTCGCGATCGCTGGGAAGGCTTATTTGCTCGCTTTGTCCGGACTGGCTTCCGGGCTTCTACTACTTCTAATATCAGCAACAATATTGCTAACTTTCTCACCAGTCTTTCATCACTGCTGATTCTCTGGTTTGGTGCCCGCTTAGTGATTGAGCAGAAGCTGACGATCGGCCAACTGGTTGCCTTTCAAATGCTATCAGGACGAATGACAGGACCACTTCTGCGTCTAATTCAACTCTGGCAAAACCTGCAACAGGTCTTGCTGTCGGTCGATCGAATTGGCGATATCCTCAACACTGCACCTGAAGCAGAAGTGGGCAGCGGGCTGGTTCTTCCACCCCTGAAAGGGCAGGTCGAATTTGACCAAGTCTTTTTTCGCTATAAACCCAACCAGGAGCCAGTTTTGCGTGGTATTTCCTTCACGGTCGAACCCGGTATGTTAGTTGGGGTTGTGGGGCGGAGTGGTTCTGGCAAGAGTACACTTTCCAAAATGATTCAACGCCTTTACCCAGTTGAGTCAGGACGAATCTTGATTGACGGATTTGATATTCGCACGGCTGACTTAGGCTCGTTGCGGCAGCAAATCGGTGTCGTATTACAAGAAGACTTCATGTTTAACGGCACCATCTATGACAACATCAGCCTGGGTAATCCTGATGTCACCCCAGAGCAGGTCATCGAGGCCGCCCGATTAGCCGCAGCCCATGATTTTGTGAGTGAACTCACCCACGGCTACGAAACCAATATTGGTGAACGGGGTACGTCACTTTCAGGTGGGCAACGGCAGCGGCTAGCCCTCTCTCGCCTATTCATTTCAAATGCGCCAATTTTAGTCTTAGATGAAGCCACCAGCGCTCTAGATAGTGAAACAGAACAACAAGTTCTCCAAAGTCTTCAAAAAGTCTCAGCGAACCGCACAGTATTCCTGATCGCTCATCGATTTGCTCCTTTGAAAAAGGCCGACCTCATCCTGGTATTAGAAAAGGGGGTGCTGGTTGAAAAGGGTACTCATGATGAACTACTGCGGAGTAAGGGACTGTACTGGTCGCTTTACCAACGGCAACAGGCGGCTGTGTAATTGTACGGGGAGGCGATCGCGATCGTACCTGACATCCCTGGGAAAGCCGTAAGATTACGGTAGGAATTTCGGCTTCTACCGCAAAATAGCTCAAGTCTGTCAGCCATTTAACCGTTTTTGTAAACTTATATTAGGCATGTCAGCGAATTTCTACCCACAGGGCATCATAGCAGTGCCATTCTATCGGGTCATAAGCAGCCATGCCGGACAGTATAGGTAATACCCTTAACGACGCTCAATCCATCATCATTGGTACTACCGCAAAAAGGTTTTCAGATTCAGTTGAATTCGGCGATCAAGATTACTTTCGCTTCACTCTTGCCCGCGCGAGCAGCTTTAGCCTGTCCCTCTCCGGTTTGGGGGCCAATGCGGACGTTGAGTTACTAGATAACTTAGGAAACGCTATTACTAACAACACTGTCTTGTTGCGGTCAACCAATGAGGGTACCCTTCCAGACACGATCAATACAATTCTCGATGCAGGGACTTATTACATCCGCGTCTTTCCTGGGCCACCAGCCGACCCTAGCAATCCACCCAGCACCACCCCCAGTACAAACTACAACCTCGATGTCCGAGCAGATAACGGCATCAGTAACGATATCGTTTGGCGCAACTACGCCCCTGGGGTTGGCATCAATGGATACTGGCGATTTGATGGCTCTACATTCCAATCTGCTGTTGCGGTAAACCCCGTTACTGATACCAACTGGGTCATATCTGGAACGGGTGATTTTAACGGCGACGGTTTCTCCGATTTAGTCTGGCGCTACAATGGCAACGTCCCTGGGCAAACCGGATTAAATGGCATTTGGCTATTAGATAGTAATGGCGCTCTAACGTCGTTTTTCGCCCTGAATACCGTGCCAGATTTGAACTGGCAAATCCGCGGTGTTGGGAACTTTGATAATGGAGTCGGCAAACCTGATATTTTTTGGCAGAACTCTGCCACAGGAGAAATTGCCGTATGGTATCTTGATGATGCCTTCAGCGTAACCTCTGTTGCTACTGCACCAACCTTTCTGCCCAGTTTTTGGCAGATTCAAGCACTTGGAGACTTTAACGCGGATGGAAATACGGATCTAATTTGGCGAGTGGTGGGTGGAGAAAATCCTTTCATTAACTACATCTCCTACTCAACGGGTGGATTTGCGTTTGAGAATCTTCAAGATTTTCTGCCAGAGCCTAATGCCAGCAAGCAGATACAGGGAGCTGGAGACTTCAATGGCGATGGGTTCTCTGACTTACTGTGGCGCAACTATTCAACGGGGGAAAATGAGATTTGGCTGCTGGAGCGGACGAGTCTGGTTTCAGTGGTACCAATTCCAACCGTTTCAGATTTGAGTTGGCGGGCGTTAACTCCGTTTACTCGCACTGAGCCACTGTCACTTTTAGATTTGTCGGGCAGTCAGCGTGATTTCTCATTAGGAGCGTTAAACGGTAACGGTGTTTATCGAGACGCGATCGGAGTTGGTGATAGTGATGATTATTACCGGTTTTCGTTGGGTAGCCGAACTCGCCTTGATCTCGCGTTAAATGGCATTGGTTCCAATGCTTTGCAGAGTAACTTGAATGTTCAAATTCTGAGTGCCACGGGTACCCCCGTTGCCGAGAGTTCAAATTCTGGTAACGCCTCTGAGTCGATTACATCGCTCGATCTCAATCCTGGGTCATACCTGATTCGGGTGTTTGCTGGAGAAGCGGGAGCAAGCTCTGCGTACGATTTGGAACTGGCTGTGAATAACCTGCCAGTATTGGTATCGAGTGGGCCAATTAATGTCAATGAGGGGCAGTTGATAACACTGAGTCGATCGGCACTGTTAGTCACAGATGAAAACGATCCACCAGAACGCTTGATTTACAGCTTAATCACGCCTCCGGCCCTGCAAAACGGCAGTCTGCTACTGAATGGGCAAGCGCTGATTGCTAATAGTACCTTCACTCAGGCCGACGTTAATACAGGTCGTCTGGTCTATCAACAAAATGGGGCTGAATTACCTGTAGATACATTTGTCTTTGCCGTTTCCGATGGGCGCGGTGGTACCATCCCGGCCACGACATTCACAGTGAATGCCACCCCGGTCAATGATCCACCACAACTGTTGTCACTGAATTCTTTGACGGTAATTGAAGATCAATTGGTCACGTTGAGTAATACCTCACTGCTAGTTACCGATGTAGAACAAACTGCCGCACAGATTATCTATACCCTCAACAGCTTACCGACTACGGGCACCCTATCTCGATTGGAAGGGAGTTTGGTGGGCCCGTTGACTTTGGGCAGCACCTTTACTCAGGCAGATATTAATGCGAATCGCATTGGTTTCCGACAAAATGGCTCTGAAGTGCCGACCGACTCGTTCACTTTTGTGGCCACAGATGGGGCGGGTGGATTCCTGAATCCCCGTACTCAGACCCTGGCGATCAATACTGCGCCTGTTAATGATCCACCCGTGCTGGTCACAAATGTTCCGCTTACCGTGAGCCAAGCGGGGCCAGGATTCATTACTTCTGCACTGCTTAGAGCAACCGATGCTGAGTTGCTGTCGCCCGTTCAGCAAGATCAAATTCGGTATACTGTCACCAATTTGCCGACTTCTGGCACTTTATTCTTTAACAGCGTTGCGCAGTCATCTCCGTTTACCTTCAGTCAAGCGGATTTGAATGCTGGCACGGCCTTGTCTTACGCGCAAGGTGGTAATCCCAACAATAGCGATCGCTTCACCTTCCAAATTTCTGATGGCTCGGCAACCGTTCCCACCACCGGAAACTTTACTTATGAAATCTTCATTCAGCGAGTGAGTGGACCGCCGGTATTGGCAACGCCCAGCCCACGGATCACTTTGGATGAGGGAGATTCAGCAGTCATCAATACAGCCATTCTGCAAGTTACCGATCCTGATAGTGCCCCCTTCTTGATTACGTATACGTTGGGGGCGGCTCCGGCATCGGGTAGCCTGTTACGATCGGGAACTGCGCTGACAGCGGGTCAAACCTTTACACAACAGGATATTGACAACGATCGCATCCGTTATCAGCACAATGGCAGCGAGCAACCTGCCTCCGATCGCTTCACTTTTACTTTCAGAGATGAGACGGGTGCTGGTCCCGCCACGACTCAAACCTTCAACATCAGTGTCACGCCGGTGAATGACGCGCCCACGTTGCTCACCACAAATCCGCAACTCACAGTGACAGAAGGGTTTGCGGTGGACATCACCCAAACATTATTGAACGCCACCGATCCAGATAACTTGGCGCAAGGCATCACGTACACCGTCATTGATAGCCCTACGGGTGGCACCGTTCTCCGCTCTGGCACTCAAGTCAATAGCTTTACTCAAGCCGATATCAACGCAGGCCAAATCAAGTACATCCAGAATGGCTCTGAATCGACCTCAGATAGCTTCAGTTTTGTGGTCAGTGATTTAGGTGGTGCTGTCGGAGAAACGGGAACCGTTAATATCAACGTCATCCCCTTCAATGATGCGCCCGGAATTGCGTTAATCAATCCTCTAACAATTGCTGAGGGCGGCTCACAAGCGATCGATGGCTCGTTCCTAGCGATCACTGATGTTGATGGTCCTGGCCCTATCACTTACACACTTGGTTCATTACCCACAAATGGCATTCTGACCCGCGGCAATGTGACGCTCAGTGTTGGTGGTACCTTCACTCAAGCAGATGTCACGAATGGGCAACTGTTCTACGTTAACAATGGCAATGAAAGCACCAGCGATCGCTTCACGTTCACAGCCTCGGATGGAGCCACGATCGGAGCAGGCGCACCTGGATTAGTTGCTCTCACCACCTTTACGATCAACGTCACGCCCGTTAATGATCCACCTGGTATCTCACTAAATACTGGCCTGACCTTATCAGAGGGCAGTTTATCAACGCTCAGTAGTGTTGCATTGCGAGCCACTGACCCCGACAACCTGGCTCCTCAACTGGTTTATAACGTCCTGTCTGGTCCCTCCAGTGGCACCTTACTTAGTGCCGGTGTGGCAGTGTCATCCTTCACCCAAGGTCAACTGGATGGCAATATCATCAGCTATCGCCAAAACGGCAGTGAGGTAACACTTGATTCCTTCACGTTTGAAGTCTTAGACGGTGCTGGTGGAACATCAGGCGTTCAAACCTTCAATATTTCTGTGATTCCAGTAAATGATGCTCCAACACTGGTCGCGAACACTGGCATCATCGTTGATGAGGGTGGCACGATTACCCTCTCTGACACAGTACTTCTGGCATTTGATCCAGATGGCCCCAGTGAGAGTGTAATTTTCACCCTCAGTGCAGCACCTACCCGTGGTTCTGTGATTCGACAAGGAGTCACCCTCACGAGTGGCCAAACCTTTACTCAGATCGACATTAGTAGCGGGTTAGTGAGTTACATCGACAGCGGCCGCGATCCAGTCACGAACGATCGCTTCACCTTCACGGCTTCCGATGGCTCAACTGGTCTCTTGCCGCTGAACAACTTCAGCATCACGGTGAACCCCATCAATGATGCACCCATCATCACAGCGCCTACTGTTGCTCTGGCCACAGAAGATGTCACCTTTACTTTCAGTGGCACTAGCGGCTTGAGTGTGGGCGATATTGATGGCGGCCCGACCTATAACGTTCAGTTGTCTGCATTATCTGGCGGCACCATCAACCTTGGCTCCACTGGTGGACTGACTGGATTAACGGGAAATAGTTCTAGTGCTGTCAGCTTTACGGCTCCATTGGGTAACGTCAACTCGGCCATTCGTAACTTGCGCTACCGAGGTACCCAAGACTTCAACGGCACTGAGTTGCTTGTCATCAGTGTGAATGATGGCAATAGTGGCGGTTTAACAGAGCGCACCGTCACCTTAAATGTGGCTCCGGTCAATGATGGCCCAACCCTGACGGCCTCCACCACTAGCCTTAGCTTGCTAGAGGATCAAACGCCATCCCCCACCTTCAGCTTTACTGTGAATGATGTGGATGCAGGCGATAGTCCGTTGAGCGTTGTACTACGAGCGACCAACGGCAGCATTAGTGTGAATGATCCTGGCTCTCTGGCCTTTGATTCGGCGGGTGCTAATGGAACCAGTGTGGTGATCTTCACAGGAACATTGCTGGATGTGCAAACGGCGCTTTCCACTGTGGCGTATCAAAGCAATCCCAACTACTTCGGCAACGATCGCATCACCGTTAGTGTGGATGATCAGGGAGCAACGGGCGCGCCAGGAACCACTCCTTCTGTGGTCAGCCGAACCATCAACGTTAGTGTCACCTCGGTCAATGACCAACCGACTTTCACCGTCACTGGTAACTCAGTGATTAATGTGAACGAAGACTCGCTGCAACAAGTCGTGCCTTTTGCTTCCAGTATCTTCACCGGGGCGGCCAACGAAACGCAGGGTCTCTCATTCTCGATCGTGCCCAGTTCCCCAACTGATGCGGCTCTCCTGCCCAACCTGTTTACGGCCACGCCCGCTATTAATGCCACCTCTGGTAACCTTACCTTTACCCCCAGAGCCAATGCCAACGGCACAGTGACACTGCAAGCCTTCCTGGTGGATAGTGGCGGAACGGCAAACGGCGGTCAAAATACCTCTGCCCCGTTCACCTTCGTGATTGAAGTGAATCAGGTCAATGATGCGCCGACCTTCAACCGGGGCACCGTACCCAATGTTACTGAGGACTCCGGCCCAATCACGCTCAACAACTGGGCGACGAATATTTCGGTTGGGCCATCTACGGCGGCGGCCAACGAAAGTACGCAGGTTCCCAGCTTCATCTTTGAAACCAGCAATCCATCACTGTTTTCGGCTGGGCCGGAAGTGGTGAATCTGGTTGGTAATACTGCCGCACTGACCTTTACCCCCGCCCCGGATGCTAATGGCGTTGCCACGGTCACGGTGCGTTTGCGGGATGATGGCGGTACCGAGAATGGTGGGCAGGATACCTCTGCGCCGCAGTCCTTCACGATTAATGTCCTGTCTCGAAATGATGCGCCGACCTTCAACTTGGTGCAAAACGAGATTACGGTGCTGGAAGATGATGTTCAGCAAAGTGTGCAGATTGCCGACACGATCGTGGTGGGGCCATTCAACGAGTTAACCCAAACGGCGACCTTCACAATTACCAGCAACAGCAACCCCAGTTTGTTCCAATCGGCAGCGGGTGGCATTGCCCCAGTGATTGATCCGCAGGGTTTCCTGACCTTCAAGACCGCAGCCAATGCCTTTGGTTCGGCGATTCTGGTGGGTCGGTTGGTGGATAACGGCGGCACTGCCAATGGTGGTACCAACCAGTCCGCTCCCTTCACGTTGACGATTAATGCGACTGGGGTGAATGATGCGCCTAGCTTTGTTGTGGGTGCGAACCAGAGCGTGAATGAGGATGCGGCTACTCAAAACATTGCCAACTGGGCTAGAAATATTAGCCCTGGTCCCGGTGAGACGAGTCAGACGGTGAGCTTTGGTGTTGAAACCAACAATCCTGGTCTGTTTGCAGTAGGTGGCCAACCCACGATCGACCCCACTGGCCGCTTAACCTATACTCCAGCAGCCGATGCATTTGGGACAGCGATCGTCACTGTGTCTCTGGTGGATAACGGCGGCACCGCGAATGGTGGCATTGATACCTCTGCCCCGCAAACCTTCACAATCACTGTGAATCCGGTGAACGATGCGCCCACGTTTAGTGCGTTGCCCGGAATCCAAACAACTCAAGAAGACCAACCCATCATTTTTAGTGGCGGAACGGCGATTCAGTTTACAGATATTGATTCCGGCAACAATCCAATCGAGGTGCGTTTGACCGTCCGCAATGGCACAGTCCTCTTGCCTTCAACAACTGGCTTAAATGTCAGCAGTGGGGCGAATGGCAGCAGCACGGTCACTTTCACAGGCACGATCGCCGACTTCACAGCCGCCTTCGGTAGCGTGGTTTACACTCCCAACCGCTTCTTTAACGGAACGGATGGTCTGACGGTTGTGGTGAACGATCGCGGTAACTTCGGTAGTGGTGGGGCAAAATCTATTACAGGCACCATCCCACTCACGATTACTGCTGTGAACAATCCACCGGAACTGCTCACGCTCGGCCAACTGACCGTCGATGAAGGCGGCAACGGCACCATCAGCAACACCCTCCTCCGGACAACCGACGTAGATAACACCACCGCTCAAATCATCTACACCCTGGTGGATGCTCCCGATACTGGTTCGCTGCGGTTGTCAACCGGTGGCAACAACTTCACCACGATCGGCCTTAACGGCACCTTTACCCAAAGTGACATTGATGCTGGACGGTTGAACTACATCCAAAACGGCTCTGAAACTGAAACCGATAATTTTGTGTTCCAGGTTTCCGATGGTCAAATTCCGTTACCAGACGCAACGTTCAACATCCGCGTTATTCCAGTGGATGATCCTCCTGTTCTAGTGTTGAACTTGGGGGCAACGGTAAACGAAAGTCAAGTTGGTGATGTTCAAACAGTGACGATCGACGGCAGTGTGCTGCAATACACCGACAATGACGATCCCAGCACGGGCATTGTTTACACGCTCACTAGCTTGCCCAGAGTCGGTCTCCTGCGCTTGGGTGGTAGTGATCTGACGACAGGTTCAACCTTTACTCAGGCTGATTTGAACAATGGTGGGTTGTCCTATGAGCAAAATGGCAGTGAAAGTACGAGCGATAGCTTCAACTTCCAGGTTGGCGATGGAACGACGCTGCTGCAAGGGGCATTTAACATCACAATTGTTCCGGTCAATGATCCACCGCGTTTTACGACACAGGGACCGTTGAGCGTGAATGAGGGCGCAACCGCACCAATTTCCAGTTCTGTGTTGAATACGATCGACCCTGATACGCCAAGCAACCAGCTTGTATATACGGTGACGGGCGGACCTGGTTTTGGAAATCTCTTACGCAACAACTCATCCACGATTTTAGTGGGACAAACCTTCACTCAAGCAGAAGTGAATTTGGGTGCCATTAGTTACCGCAACAACGGTAGCGAAGTGACCTCTGATGCCTTCTTCTTTACCGTGAGCGATGGTGCGGGATCGGATTCTGGCATCCTCAACATCAACGTTACACCTGTGAATGATCCGCCGACGATCGTCCGCAGTGGTTCCTTATCCTTAAGTGCGGCTTCTCCCGCTGGAACTGTCCGCTTCTTGAACAGTGGTCAACTGTTTGCAACAGATGTGGATAACCCAGATGCGGCAGATATACGATTTAGAATCACGTCATTGCCCGATCCAACTATTGGACAATTACTCCTGAGCAATACAGTCATGACTCTAGGTCAGTTCTTCACGCAAGCAGACATAAACCAAAATCGAGTGAGTTACCGCTATCTGGGCAACGGCACCAGTGATGGCTTCCAATACACGGTGGAAGATGTCAATGGGGCAACGGGCGGTAGTCGCTTCTTCCGGGTCACGTTCACGAATCCCTAGTTTGCTTGGAGCAACCAGTTAGATCAACTAGAACACCCTCAACAATCGAGGGTGTTTTCCCGTTCCCAGGGCGTAATTTGACCGTTAAAGTCGCGCCATTCCTGATGTTTAAGCTTCAGGTAAGACTGGACAAACGCCGCTCCCAGCGATCGGGCAAAGATCTCACTTGTTTCTAGTTCGCGCAAAGCATCCAGCAGGTTGGTTGGCAAGGACTTGACAGTGTCAGGAGGCAGGGGATCGGTATAGCTGTTGTTATCGCAACGGGGGCCAGGGTCGCGTTTTTGGGCCATGCCGTCTAGTCCCGTCGCAATTAGGGCCGCGGGTAACAAATAAGGGTTCGCCGAACCATCCGCAAGGCGAAGTTCAAAACGGCCCGGCTCCGGAATGCGAATTGTGTGGGTGCGGTTGTTACCGCTATAACTGACCGTACTGGGCGACCAGGTGGCTCCAGAAAGCGTCACGGGGGCATTGATGCGTTTATAGGAATTGACAGTAGGGTTGGTGAAAGCACAGAGCGCCTCGGCAGAGTGGAGAACTCCGCCAATGAATTGATAGGCCAGCGGTGAGAGTCCTAATTCGCCTTCAATGTCATGAAACAGGTTGGTGGCGCCAGTGCTGTCCCAAACAGAGAGATGAGTATGGCAGCCATTTCCCGTCAGATGCGGGAACGGTTTGGGCATGAAGGTGGCTCGCAGGCCATGCTTTTCGGCGATCGCTTTCACCATGTATTTGAAAAAAGCATGGCGATCGGCAGTCACCAAGGCATCATCATAAGTCCAGTTCATTTCAAACTGCCCGTTGGCATCCTCGTGATCGTTCTGGTAAGCGCCCCAACCCAACGCCAGCATCGCGTCGCAAATCTCGGCAATTACATCAAATCGGCGCATTAGGGCTTGCTGGTCATAGCAGGGTTTAGCTTGGCGATCGTGCGGGTCAGATAATGCCTCCCCATCGGGAGACAGCAAAAAGTACTCGCACTCCACTCCAGTTTTGACGCTGTATCCCAACTCGTGCGCTTGTTGCAGTACCTGTTTCAATACTAGCCGCGGGGTTTGCGCAATGGCTGTGCCTGCTGGAGTAGCCAGGTCTGCGGGCATCCACGCGACTTCGGGCTTCCACGGTAATTGAAACAGGCTGCGAGTGTCTGGCAACGCAAACATATCGGCATCCGCTGGCGTCATATCCAGCCAGGTGGCAAATCCAGCAAATCCGGCTCCTGTTGCGGCCATCGCATCGATCGCTGCCGCTGGCACTAACTTTGCCCGCTGCGTCCCAAACAAATCCGTAAATGAGATCAGGAAGTAACGAATGTCTTTCGCACGGGCAAATTCAGAGAGGGCAGTTGTCATGGGGATATTCCTGGAGTTGAGTTAACATTGGAGCCAGTTTTGCAAGGTCTGCCGAATGAAGGCAGCATCGTCAGGGTTTTGATAGGGATTTCCGGCCCGATGCCCCCAAATTGAGGGAATGGGACAGTACATGGCGTGAGGCATGAGCGCGGCTTCGGCGGCGCAGTCTGCTGGAGTGAAATACAGATCAGTAGTGGCAGGCATGACTAAGACTCTTGCCTGGATGGATTGGAGCGCCCGTGGGTAGTTTCCCTGGTAGATGGAATTTTGACTGATGTCGCACCGTAACCAGGTATCCAGCATGGCGAGCAGATTGCGCGGATCGCGTTTGCGATAGTTCTGCTCCCAGCCTCGCCAGAGGTAATCTTCCAGAGAGTCGTAGCCCAGTTTTAGATAAATTTGCTCGCGGTAAAATGTCTGGGAGGCGGCCCAACTGGCATAGATGCGGGCAAAGGTGTGAAAGCCGCGATCGGGAACTCCATCAAAGTCCATTCCATTCCAGGTGGGGTCGGCCATGAGTGCCGATCGCAAACTTTCCAGAAAAATGCGGTTATGGTCTGTGGTTTTGGCCGTACCACACAGGGCAACCAGACGCTGAACGCGATCGGGATAGAGTGCCCCCCAGTGATAGGCTTGCTGCGCTCCCATCGACCAGCCATACACCAATGCCAATTGCTCAATCCCAAACACTTCCCGGAGTAAGCGCTCTTGGGCCGTCACATTATCTAAATGGGTAAAATAAATCTCTCCCTGCGGCCTTTCCCCCACATTCCTCAGACTGGGAGACGTGGACAGCCCATTGCCGAACATGTTGGGAATCACGATAAACCAGCGGGTGGGATCAAGGATGCCATCAGGTTGAATTAGCCACTCAATGTCTGTGTGCTGGGCCCCGTAGGAGGTGGGGTAGAGAACCACATTGGTGCGATCGTCCGCCAGTTTGCCGTAGGTCTGGTAAACGATTTGAGCCTGAGGCAGCATCACCCCACACTGTAACGGGAAATTTTCCACCGTCCAGCAGTGCGCCTGCCTACTCATGCCACACGGCCAAAGCGAGTCGCAATTTCGCGGTTAGCTGCCACATATCCCGGTGCAACGTACTTAAGTTTGTCAGCAAGTTTTTCGTGAGCTTGGGGCAGGGCATGAAAGGGAATCGAGGCATAAAGGTGATGTTCTGCGTGGAAGGGCATATTCCACATCAAGAGCCGCAGGGGGAGCGTTGTCAGCGTCGTGCGCGTGTTCGTCAAGGGATTATCATCTTCGGTGCAGCCACGATGCTCAGCAATAAGAATGAATCGCAGAAGTGGCTGACCGACGATGAGCGGCAGTAACCAGTAGGTGATGAACCAGGGCTGCCCAACGGCGATCGACAACCCAATGCCCGCTCCATAAACGGCTAATTGCCAGCGCACTGAACGACTGACCTCAGCCCGTGCCGAGTCCGAAATGTACGGATAGCCCGCAAATTGCCCAAAAGCACATCGCCCATGCGTTCGCAGCTTTCCCAACCACCAGGGAATTCCGCTCATCTGCCAGAGGTAGGCTGGCCAACTGGTGGGAGTGGCTTCCTCCAGTTCCGGGTCTTTCCCAGGGATCTGAGTGTAGCGGTGATGCCACTTGTGATAGCGCCGGTAGAAGGTGCTGTTGTAAAAAGATAAAGCCCCTGCCAACCATGCCACGGCATCATTTAGTTTCTGACTGGCAAATGCCGTGCGATGGGCACATTCATGCATGGGGGCAAACATCGAAGCCAAACTAAAGCCGTACACAATCAAGGCGGGAATAGCAATCCACCACCGCCCCTCATTCATACTCCAGATAGCTCCACTGATCCCCGTCACGGCGAGATGCTTGCCCAACTGCTGCCAACCCGCCCAATTCGATCGCTCATTCAGGGCAGTTAACTCCTGCACTGACAAAACCGTACTTGGCTTAACATGCCAGGGTGCAGCAGTGTCAGAAACTGGTAATTCAGATAGTTCCAACTTGGGCACTTCTAACGAAACAGAAGCAGCAACCCGATCCGGCGTAGACATAAAGAACCTATCTAGTACAACAGAAAAGATGGAACCCATGTAGCATTCCGTGTACTGGTATATCTCTCCCGTTTCCTCGATCGTTGTAGCAAAGGATACAGTCTGGTTTTGCTAAGCTGAGATGCCGTCAAGTCATTGATGAAAAGGCCGTATCATACGTGGGTGGAACTTTACACAAGCAGACATTTCACATGTAGGGTGTCTACAGACGATAAGGTACTTTTCAGGTAAGCGGGTAACGCGATTCGAACGCGCGACATCAACCTTGGCAAGGTTGCGCTCTACCACTGAGCTATACCCGCGAATTTCGCGATTCTTAATATCGCAGAAGATGAGTCAGTCTGTCAAGCGTTTTTGCTCATTGATTTTGGCCTCTGTGTCCAGTTGAATCAGGAAACGGTTGATTTCAAAGGGATGAGATTGTATGGATGTGATTCGGTTGACGGAAATTCGGGCGTATGGCTACACGGGGGCACTGCCAGAGGAGCAAGTTTTAGGGCAGTGGTTTGAGGTGGATGTGTGCCTGTGGCTGGATCTGACCGTCGCCGGACAGAGCGATCGCCTCACCGATACATTGGATTACGGCGCAGTGGTGCAAACAGTTCAACATCTAGTCAAAACGGCCAAGTTTGCGTTGTTGGAGCGATTAGCTGAGGCAATTGCTCAGGCCATTTTGCATCCAGCTGACTCCACTTTGATGCCGGTTCAGCAGGTGCAGGTTGCGCTTACGAAACTGACAGCTCCCATTCCCGATTTTGCGGGCAAAGTGACGATCGAAATTTTGCGCCAACGTAGCTGACCCACAGAAGCCCCACACAGTTGCTACTTAACACAACCGATGGGGCTAGAGACGCAGTTAGGAGGTATCTCGTTCTATAAACTAGCTAGAGAATTAAGGGATCACCGATCTTTTAATAAGTTCTTAAACTCCTCCCCAGATTAGGTTACCCCCTCCTCCAGATTGACTTCACTGCACCCAAAATGACGGCTGTTGTAGAAGCGGATACTTGTGGAAAATCATTTGCACATTTAGAGTGGATTCACCTGCATAACTCTGATCTGCTATTGAGTATCATTGTCAGATTATTACCTCTGGAGGATAAGATGAATTGCTCCTTACTCAGTGTCCCTGGCTTGCGGTTTTTGCCTCCTCGGTGTCTGGCTGCGATCGCGGCGATGGTCACAGTTGGTTTTACTCAGGCGGCTGAAGCGGCAGTGTTGCGTTTAGGGCCGTTGACCTTTAGCGAAGCGGGTGGAGATTTTGTTTTAGTCAATGGCCAACTAACCGCTGGGACACTCACTGCCACTGAATTTGTGCTGCAACAGGAGGTTTTTGGTCCTAATATCAACCTGTTTATTGCGATCGATGGGTTTAGATCGGCCTGTCCAGTGCGTGGTGGCTGCATCTTTTCCGTTCTATCTTTGGTTACGAACCGTACAAACACTCCCTGGGTCTTTTTTGACAAAGAATTGCAGGAAGTTTATGGAGTAGCTAGTCCCGAAGAAGACGGACTATCGTTTGGCCAGGGAATTAATCAGGTGCGTCCGTTTGGGTCCGATCGCTTTGCCCGGGTCGATGAAGTAACGGATGTGCGAGATTTTATTAATTTTTCAGCTGGAACGGTTGCGCCAGGGGATACCGCTGCTTTTCGCTATGTTATTTCCGACACAACGCCGATCAATCGCTTTTTTCTGCTGCAACGTCCGAATTTTCAAACAGGTGGCGGCGGGTTCGTGAATCCAACTCCGATCGTCACGTTGCCCACTCCCATTCCATCGCCTGTGCTGAGCGTGGAAACTGTTCCATCTCCGATCGTGCTGCCCCCACCCCGGGGCGGCGAAGTCAATCCTGTACCGGAACCAGATCATTCCGCTGCGGTGCCGGAGCCTTCGACCGTGTTGGGCGTGGCGTTGTTTGGGGCGATCGTGGCGCGCCTCCGCCAACAGCGTTCCCAGTAGTAGTTACTCCCCGTCCGCCTCGTTGGACTGTTTAAAGGGTAGAGCGTTATTGATAACATCCATTTCTTGCTGTTCCAGGTCGTTTACTTCCTGGATGTAAGACCGCAGTATTTGAGTCAACCGGGGATGGTAGAAACGATGCAGGCTGTAGTTAGGCATGGCAGGAAACCCACGCCGTTTTTTGTGTCGTCCCCCCGCACCCGGATCAAAAATTTGAATGCCGTGGTTGATAGCCCACTCGATCGGCGTGTAGTAGCAAGCATCAAAATGCAAACAATCAATTTCCTGGGACGAGCCCCAGTAACGCCCATACAGATTTTGGCCTTTGGTTAAACAAAATGACATGCCAACGGGTTGACGCGAATCTTGTTCAGCATAGGCAGCGACAAACAGCACCCGATCGGCATAGTTAGGATAGAGTTGCTCAAAAAATTTGCGGGTTAAATACTTGCTGCCCCACCAGCCAAACTTATCGCAGGTGTCGCTGTAGTAGTGGTACATCAGCGGAAACAGCGCTTTCGGAATTTCCTCTCCCTGCAATGTTTTGAGGGTGAGGCCAGCGGTGCCAACCGCTTTGCGCTCCCGTTTAATGTTCCGTCGCTGGTTGGCGTTGAAGGCATTCAAATAATCATCAAAGCTCTGATAGCCGCGATTCTGCCAGACGTAGCTGTGGTGCAGCCAGGTGGTAAATCCGTGCTGCTCCATTTTGGTTTTCCAAACAGGATCAGCGTAGAGAAAGTTGCAGCCGGAAATGTGGTTGCGATCGCAAAAATGGTCGATTGCGCTCACCATGAGTTCGGTCAAATAGTCTTCATCTTCGCCAGGGGCAATTAAAAAGCGATACCCTTCTGCTGGGGTAAATGGAGACATGCCCAGCAGTTTGGGATAGTACTCAATGCCAAGGCGAGTGGCCAAGTCGGCCCATTGATGATCAAAGACGAATTCGCCGTAGCTATGGCCTTTGACGTAAAGGGGAGCGGCGGCAACCAGAGAGCGATCGCGCCAAACGGTGAGATGGTATGGCATCCAACCAGCACGAGCTGTGGCACTGCCGGACGTTTCCATGTTGTGCAGCCATTCCCACTCAAAAAATGGAGTGTTCAGCGGCATTGCCAACGCATCCCATTCAGCTTGGGGCACTTCAGCAATGTGGTTTATCCAGGCAACAGAGTAGGAGGTTTTGTTGAGTTGATCGACCATAGCCAAGCATCGAAGACTTCATATAGCCTAATACAGTCGCTTTGTTCTGGCTTGTGATTTGTCAGAATTCCAGACTCAAATCAGGCATGGCAAATGCGATATCTTAAGAAAACTTCCTGTTCCACCGATCGCACCGACAGTAGTTCCAACCGGGGCGCGATCGCTTCAAGGAATCCGTTACCTGCTACTGGAGTTGGTGCTATCCGTCCACCGAGGATAAGCGGGCAAATCGTTAGATACAGTTCGTCAATTTGGCCGGCCTCCACTAGCGATGCCACTAGCTCACCGCCCCCCAACACCGCCAGCCGATCGATTCCTAGCTGCAACAATTCTTGCAGGGTGGGCTGCCAGCAAGCCGGAGGAGCAAACTCCATGCTCAGGATGTGGTCAAACTGCGGTTGTCCTTGCCAGGGTTGGGCACCTGCGGCACTGGTTAATAACCACCGGGGCAACGATTGCTGGAAAAAGCGTAAGTTTGGATTGAGATCTCCAGATGCCGAGCAAACGATGTGAATGGGTTGGGGCGATCGCTGCTGGGTTTGTCGTTGTTGCCGTAGGTCGGGAGCCGTGATGGGTAGGGATGTCTCGTAGGCTCTTAACGTACCAGCCCCAAACAGGACGGCATCACAATCGGCGATTTGAGTTTCGAGGTGGCGCTGATCGGCAGGAGACCCAAACCGGGCAGCAGCCCCCGTCCGGTCGGCAATTTTGCCGTCTGCACTCATGGCCAGCACGACTTTGGTAAAAGGGCGATCGCGGTTCACAGAGATTTTGTCTGAATAAGTCAATATACATGCAATCTTTATACAGGTTTTGTGGCGTTTACCTAGCTCCTTTCGTAGCTTGGAAGTAGCAGGATAAAAACGCTTCCCTTTACGCCGCTTCCACCTTATGGGCAAATCAGGTTCATCTTCCTTTCGTCGTGTTTTGCTATGCCGAATTTTGCTCCTAAGCATTCCAATTTTGCTGGCGGGAGAATATATGGTATATCGCAAAGTTCGCTCCAGTGTGTTGACAACAGCTCGCTATACGTTGATGGAAAGTGCCGCGCAGGAAGCAAAGAACATCCAGGCGGCAACAGCAATGATGAGATCGAGTGTGTTGGTGTCGAGCCAGCTTGCCATGGCCACATCCGTTCAACCGGGAACTACTCAACAATTTGTGAACCGGGTCAAAACTTCATTGCCAGAACAGGTGGAGTGTGTGCAACTGACTGATGCGACAACAGCACAAATTTTAGGCAGTACGTGTGGTGCCAGAGCGATCGCGCCTGGTGTGAATCAGCAACTGGACAGCCAACAACCCCAGGCAGCCCTCGACCCGCTGGATGTTTTGATTTCTGCAAACTTGACAACTGCTTCACGCGAATCAGCCCTTCAGCCAGTGAAGCAATTAGAGCTTGTGTTTAGCGCTCCCATGTATAGCGCAGACGGGCAGTTAGCCTACATTCTCAGTGCCAAAGCCAGTTTGCAGCAACAAGCATTTGGGCCGACAATATCTTGGCAGGGCTACACTGTTGTGTTGAATCAAGATGGGATTGTCCTGGCGCATCCGCTGGTGGATCGCATTGGGC
>Ga0224722_1000218_pt1 | contig 33078 bp, 27 predicted proteins | sample Balambano_FR1_Me_FD_161646 | JGI IMG/M metagenome (GOLD analysis project Ga0224722, IMG submission 161646) | Freshwater sediment microbial communities from Lake Towuti, South Sulawesi, Indonesia - Balambano_FR1_MetaG | ecosystem: Environmental > Aquatic > Freshwater > Lake > Sediment | place... | reverse complement strand
CCTGTGGGTAATTCCCAGATACGCAGAGTATTATCCGAACTACCACTGACCAGGGTTTGTCCGTTGGGGTTAAGCGCCAGCGTATTAACTTTGCTGGTATGGCTGCTCAATGTTTCCGTGGCGGTCACTCGTTGGATGGGGGATTGTGCTTGTTGAGAGTGCCAGAAACCGTAGCTGCCCAAGCCCAAGGCTAAAACTGCAATTCCGCCCCACAACCAACGCTGTTGAGCAGAGGAAAACGTTGCCGATGTTTTGGGTTGGGCAACCGTACTAACCCCAATTGATGTAGCGGGAGCAGCGAGGGGAATATCGCTAATGTGGGGAGAAGGTACAGGTAACGGTGTTGCGGAAGTTATCGAGGAGGCTTGAGAAAAATGAGCGATCGCCGCCAAAATTTCTTGAGTATGCTTGGGCCGATCTGCAACTTTGACAGCGGTGAGCCAGTCAATCAAGTCTGCTAACTGGGGAGAGACATGGGGCGCATATTGCCGCCAACAGAATTCATTATTTAACGGATCATAAACACTGGGATCAGTTGGTGACTTGCCCGTTAACAGATAAATAAACGTGCGTCCCAATGCAAAAAAATCGGATTGAGGCACAGCCTGTCCCTGTTCTTGTTCGGGTGGTGTATAGCCCGCAGAACTAATCTTGGTAACACCGCTGGATGCTGCCCCCAATTGCGCTAGATAGGTATAAGTCATTTCTCTGGCTGCTCCAAAATCAACCAGCACCAGTTGTCCGTTCGATCGCAACATAATATTTTCGGGTTTAATGTCGCGATGGAAATAATTACTTTGATGTACCAGATCAAGTACGGTGGTAATTTGTTGCAGCCATTTCAGCGCTTGTTGTTCTCCAATCGGATGGTTCCCCTGCTGCTTCATCCATTCCTGCAAATTGGGCCCATCAATCTTCTCCATGATGATGCAATGTAAGGGCTGTGAGCTTTCTCTGGCAAAAAACTGGAAATAGCCTTGAGGTTCAATATGAGGAATACCAGGATGATGCAAGTGTCCCAGGACGATCGCTTCTTGCTGAAAGAGTTCAACTGCTTTCTGATTGCCGCTGTAATGTTCCTTTAGGACTTTAAGAATCTTGGGAAGACTGCGTTCATAAGCCTCATACACCTTGCCAAAACCACTCTTATCGCTGATCAGGCGCAGCACCCGATACCGTCCTTGCAACACCAGCTCAGAACCGCAACTTTGACAGAAACGGTTACTGTCATTGCCAGTGTGATCAGGTTCAAGGCAGTAGGGATTGATACAGAGGCTCATAGGGAAAACAGGAGGGAGAGGAAGATGCAGAAGGAGCGATCGCCTATGACAACAACTAGATACAGGATAGAAGTCAGTGGAGGGGAGGGATGAAGGGGTGGAGGTGGGGTAGAGGAGTAGGAGGGGAGTGGGGAGATGCAATCGGATTCACTTTCTATCATTGCAGCCTCATGTCAGTTCCGCTAGATGGCATCTATACTCAAAATCACCCTACGATTCTGAAGGTTCTATGCAAAATCGATCGCTCTCTGATTTCTCAACGATTGCCCAACGCGATTGGGTTTGGCGAGGTTGGCGCATCCGCTACAGCTTCATCCGGGCTGCTGAGGTCAACGAATTTTCTTTGCCGATTGTGTTACTGCATGGATTTGGTGCCTCTTCCACCCAATGGGCTGCAAATTTAAGTGTTCTCAGTCAGCATCATACAGTCTATGCCCTGGATTTTTTGGGGTTTGGGGCCTCTGAAAAGGCAGCAACCTCCTATCGACTGCAACTGTGGGCTGAGCAGGTTTATGAGTTCTGGCGCAGTTTTATCGGACAACCGATCGCCCTCATCGGACATTCACTCGGATCGGTGGTGGCTTTAATGGCAGCATCTGCCCATCCTGAGATGATACGCGGTTTAGCCATGTTGACCCTACCCCTCGATCGCGAAGAAGTGATTGCAGAACCCGTGTTTGCAGTAGCTAGTACCGTCGAGCGATTGTTTGCTAATCCCTTAGTTCTGGGGCCAGCCTTTCGGATCTTGCGCCAACCGCGAGTTTTGCGGACAGTGCTAAAAACTGCTTATGCCAATCCCACCTTTGTCACTGAGGAATTAGTCGCCTCCTTCGCCCAACCTGCCTTAGAACGTGGCTCAGAGAAAGTATTCTTTCGCCTGGCCAAAGGTCGCACCCTGCCAGACTACAGCCCCAATATTAGACCCCTATTGGCTCAACTACAAAGACCGATGCTATTGCTGTGGGGACAACAAGACCGAATTGTCCCGATCGCCCAGAGCAAAAAATTACCAGCACTCAATCCTGACTTGCAATTGGTAGAGCTACCCAATGCCGGACATTGTCTGTATGACGAATGTGCAGAGCGAGTTAATCTAGAACTCTTAAACTGGATCGAGACGCGATTAGTTTAGGATCAGCATGAAAATTTTTGCAGTGCGGCTCAATCCCGATGAAGATTTGAAGCAGAGTTTGAAAGTGTTTGTCCACGCTCATAACATCCAAGCAGGTTTTATATTAACCGCGATCGGCAGCTTAAAACAGGCTCAACTTCGCTTTGCCAATCAACCTCAAAGTATTGTCCTGGCCGGCAAATTTGAGATTTTGTCTCTGGCAGGAACCCTCTCTATTCATGGGTTGCACCTGCATATGGCGATCGCCGACACCACCGGAAAAACCATCGGCGGGCATTTGGATCAAGGCAACCTGATTTATACCACCGCAGAAATTGTTTTAGGCGAAATAGAGGATCTGACTTTTCGCCGCGATCGCGATGACCAAACCGGATTTCAGGAGTTAAGCATCTTGCCTCGCCTGTAAGATGCTGAGCACAGCATTTTGGACTCGATGTCTACATGGTTGCGGTTATGCTTCTGGGACGGGTCTTTGAGGGCAGCGACCTTATCCCGCTTGCTGGGCTCGTCGTCTACCAGATCGGCGATATCGCCATATTCGGCAATGAAGCGATCAACGGTGAGGGTTTGCGCTGGGGTGTAGCTCATGGCTTCTGGTATTTAGGGGGTAGGTGGTCATGATTGTTCGGGTATGATCGCTTCAACGGCTACTTCCGAAAAGTCGATCCCGCGATAAACTTGCTCAATGGGGAAATTCAGATCGACCGATTGCAATTCCACCACGTCCCCAGCCCGATAATTGACAATCTCCCACCGTCCGTCACTGCCTTTGCGGTATAGATCGATCGCGATTTCTTGCGAACTGACCAATACGTAATCTCGCAATTGCGGATTCTGGCGATAGCGAAAAAACTTGTTTCCTCGGTCGTAAGCCTCTGTACTCTCGGACAAAACTTCAACAATTAAACAGGGATAAGTAATGTATTGAGTTGTAGTTTCATCTCGGCGATCGCAACTCACACTAGCATCAGGATAGGTGTAATCACTTGTTTCCACAAGATTAACCCGACAATCGGAGTTAAATACCCGACAATTGCCATCGGACAGGTGATTATCTAGTAAAGCCGCAACCTTTAAAGCAATCCGGCTATGATTTTGGGTTCCCCCGCTCATAGCGTAGACTTCGCCATTAATATACTCGTGGCGACATAACTGTTGTTCTTCCCAAGCAAAATATTCAACGGGTGTCAACTTGGGTGATCGACTCGGAATTGAAATCATTTTTTATCTCCGATAGTCTGTGTATTCTACTTGTGGCTCCTCGTTACTAGGGGCTGAAAGGTGTGATATTTAGGGATTCCAGAAATTCTAGCCTCAGAATTTCGCTGGGGTGGATGGTGGGGAGACGGTTAGTATCCATGACAAATTGGTGACTGGGAATCTAGTGGTAGTCTACGATTTCAACTGGATCGGCGTTGTTTTCATCTGTCCAAACAAAACAAATTCGCCATTGATTATTAATACAGATGCTACATTGACCCTCGTGGCCGCCCACCATTTTTCTAATCAATTTCCTGGTGGAACTTGCAAATCTTTGGAGACGGTTACTTGGTTTTACGTTTCGCAGCCTTTTGCTGGTTAGTTACTTTAACATATAGCTTAAACAATAATCCTGAGGGGTTTGATCATTGCCCCATCACGCAATGACAACCCTGAGGCGCAACGATGCGCCCTTAATTATAGCCATGAGACTCTAAGGAATTGCGAATTCAACCGTTTGAGAGTTGCCTTTGCAGTGCTGCTGCACGTTGCATCATGGCTCTCAGAAGGAGTCCAGGAAAACAAGGCAGAACTGTTATATTGTCTACAGTTTTTCCAAGCTCTCATCCTACCTATTTGATTTGCCCAGCCATGTGACCCCTCCCAACCTCCCCTTGCTCTATCCATTACGCAAAAGTCTCTGAAGCCCTAATTATGACTGGATCAATGCTTGAAAATGAGCAGGCTAAAGTCTTTGAGCCATGAGGATTTTGGCAAGATCTGCGTAATGGGTAGCCTTTTGGGAGAAGGGGTTGGGGGATGAGGGCAGCACTGTTGATGAATAATGCGGGCTAAGCACCACCCCACCCAGCTACCCTCACACCCTATTACCTATCCATATCCATCCGACTCCGCAGGTAATCCGCCAGCAACCCTCGCAACACCTCAAAACCTGCCCTATTCGCAGCAATCTGTTCTGCATTGGCCGCGATCTGGTCTGCATTGGCATTCAGCCGACGGTCAAACTCCTCCCAGCTTGCTTGCAAGTCCTGTCGAAAATCTTCTTGCCGTTGCCGGAGTTGGTCAATGCTGAGCAGAATTGTTTGAGCCAGAGCTTCTAATCGGTCAATTCGAGTTGGGCCAGTCGTCATTACAGCACCACCTTGAAATCGAAAATGAGCGTGCCATATTGTAGTAAGCTTTTTGCGGGGCGATCGCCCCCCTTCCCCAGTCCTCCTGCAAGGATGAACGCCCTCCAACCAATTTCAGGTTTTCCACCTCTGCCTCAACAATTCCCTACATCTGCGACTTCTCCTGTATTGAAACTAATATTTTGCTCGAAAAGAAAAATTAGTAGATCTGTCCCCCTATCCCCACCGAGATCTTCGACTTCTTCTATGCCACTCACAGTTATCGTCTTTGGGAGAACAGAAGTCGAAGATCTTTCTCCCAAAGTTGCCCGACCCACCTGCATAGGTCGCAATAACAGTGAACTATGTCCGCTGTAGATGTCCCTTACAACGATTCTAAGTCCCCAACCATGAAACCCCATCCCCTGCTCTCGCTCTTGTCTCCTGTGCTGCTGTTGACGGCGGCTGTGCCCGCCATCGTGTTGCTGCCAGCCCCCACCCTGGCTCAAACGGATAGCACCACTAGCCGCCGTGCCGAATCCATTGAACTCAACAATCGCGGACGACAACTCCTATCGCTGGGACGCGCTCAGGAAGCACTGCCTCTCTTTGAACAGGCACTGGTGATTGTCCGAGACATCGGAGAACGGCAGGGCGAAGGCGTTATCCTCAATAACATTGGCTTGGTGTATCGCAACCTAGGGCAATATGAGCGGGCACTGGAGTTCTTTGAGCAAGCCTTAGCCATCCGCACCGAAGTGGGCGATCGCCCTGGCGAAGGCACCACCCTCAACAACATTGGCGCGGTGTATCGCAACCTGGGGCAATATGAGCGGGCACTGGAGTTCTATGAGCAAGCCTTAGCTATCCGCACCAAAGTGGGCGATCGCCCCCGCCCCAAGGCTTGGGAAGGCGATCGCCTCTCTTCTAATTGCTCACCAATTTAATGTTCTAGATTGTACTCTCTCCATTAGCTCTGTTGTGAGGCATGAAGGTAAGCCTAATGATATTTCCTTTTAATTCGAAGAACCGGCGCACCGCCTTGCTTTTTCCATTTCTACCAGCAGTCGTCCTTTCTACAACGCTTCTGCAACTCACTGAACAAGCTAATTCTTATGATGCTTCCAAACAATACCCAAATAGTACGGCGCATCACCTCTATGCGAACTATAGAACTGCTACTTCAGAGAATAGTAGTGATGAGCTAGAGGACTTAGAAAGCCTACTCGCAATCTATCGCGCACTCGAAAATCGAGTTGGTGAGGCAAGCACCCTCCACGCAATTGGCCGTTTACATCAGCAAAGGGGAGCTAGGGATGATGCAGAAATTGCATATGAGCAAGCACTGAGTTTGTATCAAGGAATTGGCGATCGCATAGGTGAGGCAACCATACTTGTAGATATTGTTTCAATAGATGCCTTCTCCCCAGATAATCCTGATCGCAGCATCGAGTATTTACAAAGAGCAGCACTAATTTATCAAGAGTCAGACAATGAAGCAGAAAGCGCAGAGGCCTTGTATGTGATTGGTCAATTTTCTAGAAATCTTGTTAAGCAGTTTTCAGAACCACGATCAGCAACTGTGCAAGAGCGAAATGAGATAGCTTATCGCTTAGCTATAGAAACTTTCCAAGAAGCTTTGAATATATACAGGACACTTGGAGCAAGACAAATAGAGAGTGATATCTTGTTTGATCTAGGAGAAGTATACCGTAGAACCAATGATTACTCTAGAGCATTGGAATCCTATGAGGAAACCTTACAAATTCGTCAAGAAATAGGTGAACCTGAAAGCGAAGAAATTATTCTTTATAGAATTGGCCAAATGCACTATTCACTAGGGCAGTATGAGCAAGCTATAGCAGCCTACCATTCAGGTTTAGAAATCTGTAAAAATTTAGGAGAAAACTGCTTCGAATATAGTCAAAGTCATTCTGGTACATTTGACTTCAATACAGAGATTGGAGACTTGTATAACAGAATAGGAGAAGCATATTTTAACTTAGAGCAGTATGAGCTTGCGTTAGGAAATTTTCAAGAAGCTGTAGAATCTTTTCAAAAAAGTAGGATTTCTGCAAATGATTCAGAGGGAAAATTAGATTTTGACAGTATTTATAGCAACATATTTTTAAGTGATCTAACCATTCCTGAATTAATGTTCGAAGATAACTATGACTCTAGTAACATTATTAACTTTCTGACTAAGGGGCAAGGAATTATTAGTATGGTCAATCTTGCTCTTGCCTATGAAAGGCTTGGCCGTGACACCCAAGCCTTTCAGATATTAAATTTCATTACTCGCGAAGAAAACATTACCTGGATCTGCGAGGGGTATGGTGATGGAGCTCGAGACCATGAAACATTGGTTGACACTATACGTGCTGATGCCTTGCAAATTGAATCTTCTGACACAGAGGGTACTAGATGTCTGACTGGATTTGGGACAGCCCATGCATTACAAGCCAGCATTTTTTACGAGAGAAAAGAATACTCTTTAGCTGTTAATTATTATAGTAAAGCAATAGAATATTTTGAAAATCTTAATGATTCTTTCAATGTATCGTTGATATTAAACAATCTGGGAGTTGTCTACCGAGATTTAGGAAATTACTCTCAGGCTTTGTCTTCCTATGAAGAAGCACTAGAACTACGTCAAAATATAGGTGATAAACCTGGTGAAGCTACAACATTAAATAACATAGGAGAACTCTATATAAGTCGAGGCAGATATTCTCAAGCATTGGAATACTATCAAGCCGCTTTAGAAATTTTTGAGGCTGAAAACAATGAACGAGGAATGGCTGCAACTTACCATAATCTTGGTGGACTTTACGATGAAATAAATCAGCATACCCTTGCATTAGATTTTTACTACCAGGCATTAAATTTACGTCGTCGAATAAATGATAAACAAGGGATTGGACAGACCTTCAATAACATTGGCTTGGTTCTTGAAGAAGAAGAAAACTTTACAGGAGCCTTGGATGCTTACCAGCAAGCTCTCATAGCGCGTCAGCAAACGGGGAACACCATTGGAGAGGCAACAACACTTAACAACATTGCATTGCTTAATACTAAGATAGGGCAACCTGAACGAGGATTAGAATTTATTACTCAGGCATTAAACATCATCCAACAAGCAGACGACCCGGCGAGAGAAGGTAACATGTTGGATAGCCTGGGCACGATTTACCGAGAACTTGGAAGATATGAAGATGCCATGCAGGCATATCAGCAAGCTTTATCACTGTTAAGATTGGCTGAAAGCCGTTCGATTGAGCGAGCAACTCTTAGCCATATTGGTAATCTTTTAGAACTGCAAGGACAACCTGAATTAGCCATCGTTTTCTATAAGCAGTCTGTAAATTTAACTGAAGAAATTCGAGCAGATATCCGTCCTTTGCCCCAAGAATTTCGACAGTCCTATACAGATTCTGTTGCTGACACTTATCGACGTTTGGCAGATCTGCTGCTGCAAGCCGATCGCGTCCTCGAAGCCCAGCGGGTGCTAGACCTGTTGCGGGTGCAAGAACTGGATGAGTATTTGCAGGATGTGCAGCGGAATGCTCAAACCGAAACAGGCGCGCCCCTGCGCCCCGAAGAGCAGGAAGCCTTGCAGCGGTTTTTGGCAAATCGGGATCAACTCGTAGCCCTGGGGCGAGAACTGCGGGAACTGGAAGCCATCGACCGCGCCAGCCGGACTCCCGAACAGGCAGAACGGATTCATCAACTGCGTCAGCTCCAGCAAGACAGTCGCACGGTTTTTAACCGTCTGATTGACTCGCCTGACGTGCAAGCCATTGTCGCCCAACTGCGAAATACCACCGGGGCTGCCAATGTCGAACTGGCGGAGTTGAATGCCCTGCGGGACAACCTGCGGCGACTGGAGCAAAACACCGTTGCCCTCTATCCCCTGGTGTTGGACGATCGCCTGGAACTGGTAGTCGTTACCCCCGATGCTCCGCCTGTGAGCCGCACCGTGGAGGTGCGTCGGGAAGACCTGAACCGGGTTATTGCCAACTTCCGTTCTGCCTTACAAGATCCCAGTCAAGATGCCGTCACCCCTGCCCAGCAGCTTTACGACTGGCTGGTTCGCCCCATCGCAGCTGACCTGGCACAAGCCAACGCCGAGGTGATTCTCTACTCTCCCGATAGCCAGTTGCGCTACATTCCCTTGGCAGCCCTCCACGATGGCGACCAGTGGCTCACCCAGCGCTGGCAGGTCAACAACATTGTCGCCGCCAGCCTGGCTGACCTCGACAACCAGTCCTTCCAGGATGGGCTGAGTATTCTAGCTGCCGCTTTCACCGAAGGGCAGTATCAAATCCCCATCAGCACGCGCACCCTCTCCTTTGGTGGACTGGAATTTGCCGGACGGGAGGTGGAAAACCTGGCGCAACTGATTCCTGGAACGGAAAAGCGCCTCAACAAGGAATTTGATCAATCCCTGGTGCTGGAGATGAACGACTTCAACATCATTCACCTCGCCACCCATGCCACCTTCAACCCTGGTCCCCCCGAAGACTCCTTCATTGTGTTTGGGGATGGCAGCCACGCCACCCTCCGCAGCATCGGCAGTTGGGACTTCCCCGATGTAGAACTGGTGGTGCTGAGCGCCTGCGAAACGGCATTGGGCGATGTGCTTCTGGGTGACGACGAAGCCAACGGGGCAGAAATTCTCGGACTGGGCTATCTCATGCAGCAAGCCGGAGCAGAAGCGGCGATCGCCTCCCTCTGGGCAGTCAACGATGGCGGCACACAGGTCTTGATGGATGCCTTCTACGCTGCGCTCAACAATGGCTACTCCAAAGCCGAAGCCTTACAGCGGGCGCAGATCGCGCTCATTACCAGCGATGAAACGGTGCTGGGAGGGGAGCGGGGCGATGGTGCATATCTCGAAATCACTGATCTGCGAACGGGACAACCCCTGGAGCAAAGCACTGACCTGGCGCATCCCTACTACTGGGCACCCTTCATTCTCATCGGCAATGGGTTATAAATTTGGGGTTGCTGATTTGAAGTATGAATTTTGATTTGAGAGCCGCGCTCCGCGCGGCTCTCAAATCAAAATTCATATCCGGATTCAGCAACGCCATAAATTTTAGGGAAGCAGAAAAATAGGGGAGCAGAAAAACGATGGCTTGCCCATCGAACTGCATTTCCTGGTTTGCATACCTATGCCGACGCTGCGACTACCTGTTTTGTAGAAGCCCTCCGTTACAAGGATACTCACTATGAACACACCCTTTTCTCGTCGCATGTCATTGCTGCTGGGGAGTCTGCTCCTGACGCTCATGGTGGGTGGCAAGATGTCTATTCCGTTGCCATTCACCCATCCAGCATCGCACTCCGCCACAGCCCAAGCCCAGACAACCCCTGCTTCCTCCGAGCGTCAGTTTCGGGTGCTGTCTCTGGAGGAACTACCGTCACTGAACCTATCGCCTCAACTCGAAGCGTTTATCCCAGAGGCACTAGCCGCCCAGGGACTCTCCACCCATCCCCAAGACATACGGGGCACTATTGGTGAGGACGACCGAATCGAACTGCTGAGTCGGCGCTATCCCTGGTCAGCAATCGGGCGTATCGTTTCAGAAGACACCCGTGGCAGCCGGAGCATTTGTTCTGGAACACTGATTGCATCAGATATTGTGCTAACCAATGCTCACTGTGTCATGAATGATGAAACAGGAGAACTACACCTCTCCATTCAGTTTCAGCCCAATTTGGTGAATAATGCCGTGCAAGATCTGGCGGATGTCGCGAATGTTGAAGCTGTATTTTTTGAGACCACCCGTGAAGCGATCGCCGCTCCTCCTGATGCCAATGACTGGGCGTTTTTGTTACTAGACCAACCCCTGGGCGATCGCTACGGCACGATTCCCTGGATGCCGCTGCCAATAGAAGAACTGGTGAAAGACTATGCTAAGCAGGTGGTGATGGTCGGGTATTCCGTTGATTATCCCAGAGAGCGTCCCAGCACTAGTGCCGGGGTGCATCTGGGATGCAGCATTTTGGGGCTTTATGAAGGCAGCATTACCCATGATTGTGATACTTTCGGCGGCTCATCCGGTGGTCCCATCCTGGCCTGGATTGATGAACAGGCTTATATCGTCGGGGTCAATGCCGCTGAAGCAATTGACCGCGATTCTGTGATCGATACCTTTATCGACGGTGCTGGCAATGAGCGTTCTGTCTATGAGGGCATCATTAACTTCGGCGTTGAGATTCCTCGCATTGTTGAGTTTGTTGAGCAGCATGGTGCCGAGGCTACCCGGTAGGGGATGGCGGTAGTCAGGCGATTCTGGTTGCTGAACGCATCGGCGGTTCCTGCCAGAAAGCGATAATTAGGAGGAATGGTGTTGCTGAATGGAGGTATGTTTTTGAATGCAAAACCGAAGGTTTCCCATTCAAAAACATACCCTGAATCAGCAATGCCAGAGGAATGAGTATTGAGGGGAGGCTCCATGAATCATCCGGCTGCATCTGAGACTTCGACAATACCCTGGCTGGAAAATGGCGATCGCCTCACCCGCCATGAATTTGAGCGTCGCTATCAGCAGATGCCTCCTGAAAAAAAAGCCGAACTGATTGAAGGAGTGGTGTATATGCCTGCGGCCTTGCGCTATCGTCGTCATGGTCGGCCCCATGCCCTGATTATGGGATGGTTGCTGACCTACGAAGCCAGTACACCCGGTGTAGAAGCCGCAGACAACCCGACCGTGCGCCTGGATGCAGACAATGAACCCCAACCCGATGCTCTGTTGCGAATCACGGAAGCCTGCAGGGGGCGATCGCGCATTAGCGAGGATGATTACGTCGAAGGGGCACCAGAGTTAATTGTGGAGATTACGGCAAGTTCCGCCTCTTACGATTTGTATGACAAGCTCAACGCCTATCGTCGCAATGGGGTGCAGGACTACCTGGTCTGGCTGGTGCAGGATCAAGAGTTTCGCTGGTATGAGTTTCAGGACGGTCGCTATGCACTGCAAACTCCCAATTCGGAAGGGGTGTTGATTAGCCGTCAATTCCCTGGATTATGGCTGGCGGTGGAGCCATTACTGTCTGGCAATCTCGCCCAAGTCTTGCACGTCCTCCAACAGGGGATAGCGACCTCAGACCACGGGCAGTTTGTCCATCAGCTTCAGTCGTCTTGAGGGTTTCAAACCTTTCCAAAATTGGGGGCTTGGGCGATCGCCCGCAACACCCCCAATACCCGATCCAGATGGTAGCCGCCGCCTCGATCTCCACCTGAACGGGTTCTTCCAAGCGCACCTGATAGGGATAGCGATAAAACCAGGCTAGATGCAGCAGCGGAGAGATCACCATTAACTTGATCAACCCTTCTGACAGTTACCCCTGACGCAGTTGATCAAAATAGTCTTGCTGAACCTGATCTAGAAAATGTGCATCCTCTGCACTCAAATCTGGATGAACTCCCTGCCATTCGCCGAAAAACTAGGGATTTTCTGCCAACCGTAACGATTTGGCTTCAAGGATTTCTGGTAACGTCAGATGTCCGATGGCGATCGCATTGCTCATGGGCAGAGGGTCCAGCATCCAAAGGTATATCGACCATCCTAAACCAGAACACCTGCCATCTCTCGCATCCGAATACCCTGGCACGCCGCAGTGCCGAGTTCCATGCCGAAACCCAACCCGGCACCATTGAAGCGATTCAGCAACAGATTCCAGGCGATGCCGCCCTGGTCGAACTGGTGCGCTACGAGCCATTCAACGCGGCGGCTTCTCAGCAAGAACGGTGGGGAGCGCCCCGCTATGCCGCCTACGTGCTGTTGCCCTCTGGCGAAATTCTGACGGTAGATCTGGGCGACGCGGCAGCACTGGAGGCACAGGTGTTTGCCTTCCGCGAGGCACTCCGCAACCCCAACTCCAATATCCACCCCCTCGCCCGTGAACTGGATGCCCATGTGGCGAATCCTGACTACGGCGCAACGGCGATCGCGGTGGACTCCCGTGGACTGTCCCCTGTCGCAGACCCAGGTAGGGCGATCGCCCTACCTCATTGCCTCGCTCTGCCTTCTGTCCTCCAGAAGAAGAGCAGGATAACCCACAAATTCACTCCATGCATACTAAAAATAACTGTGAACTCAGTACACTCTAGAAAAACCCTTAATTCCTTGACCAAGCTCCAAATCCCATGAAGCTTTTTCTTCTCCTGAATATCCTTGCTCCATTTTTGGTGCTGCCTGTAGTGGTTCCTACTGCTGTGGTGATACCGGAGAGGGCGATCGAAATGCGTAAGTCCTACTATTAGAGCAGTATCAACAAGCCCTCACTGTTCTACGTGAGGTTGGCGATCGCAATTCCAATCAGTTTAAGTCCAGTTCGTTGTTGAATGTGTGGATCAGTATTGTGAACCAACTGAAATTTCAAGCTTCTGCGATCACCTCACTTTTACTAGTTTTGCTGTTTAATGTCAATGCTGAGCAAACTTTAGCGATAGAGAGGCAGCAGAATCCAGTTGAGCCGAATGCGATCGCCGCTCCATCCCTCATGGCTCAGGCTGTAACCCCATCGAATCCCTCACCCGAACAAACGGACACTTCGGCAGAACAACTCGAACTTGATCCACAAATCATTGAAGACAGTCCTGTGTTGCAGCGCTGGTTGGAGGAGATTCCCAATGTCCTCTTGGATATTCGAGAAGATCCTAGCTTTCGGACTCGCATTCGTTTGGGTTACTCGTATTTTCCTGCGGAGTCGGAAGGCGGCATCATTGTAGGAGTGGAAGATGTTTTTCTAGGGCAGACTGGTCTGACAGTGAGTGCCAGTTACCATGAGGCTTTTGCCTCGGAGGAGCAGAGCATTGGGGCTGATTTACGATACTACCTTCTGCCGTTGGGCAATTCGTTGCAAGTGGCTCCTGTCGTAGGTTATCGTCATCTAGAAACTTCAGAATATACGACGGATGGACTCAATTTGGGTGTGCGATTGCTGTGGGTGCTCTCTCGTCCTGGAGCAGCAGATATTAGCTTTACCCAAAGCTGGGTCAATCCCGGAGCCTCTGAGGAAGTCAGTATCAGTCTGCTCTCTTTCGGCTATGCGGTGACAAGAGATATTCGGCTCTCTACTGACTGGCAATGGCAAATTGCAGATGAGCAGCAGGATCGACGATTTGGCATTGTTTTAGAATGGCTTCCTTAAAATCTGGTAGCCTGACAATGGGTTCTGACATTTGGGGAGCAGATAGAAACCACAGAGGCACAGAGGACACAAAGGTAAATTTGTATTGAGTGCTCGATACCTGGATTAACAAGAATTGGACTGCCATATTTCGGTTTCCTGCTCCCATTCTCCGTGCTCTCTGTGCCTCTGTGGTTCATTGCCTGTTCTTGCTCTCTCCTAACCACAGATGCCTTGTTTGATAGAACAAACTGTTTGTGTGGTATCCCTTGAAGACTCGATCGAACTACTGGAAACTTCTGCCCTATCTTCGTCCCCATTGGCGCACGATCGCCCAAGCCCTCACCTGTACCTTGGGCTTTACGGTCTTCTGGCCCATCCTGGCCCGTCTAGCGGGAGAAGTCGCCAACCTGATTGGACAGGGAAAAGTGGTGGCGATCGCTCAATTGGCTGCGGTCAGTGCCGTGGTCTTTATTATTCGCGGCGTAATGCAGTTTGGTCAGGATGCGCTGATGGCCAAAGCAGCTTTCGCGATCGCCTTCGACTTGCGGCAACGGACCTATGCTCATCTGCAATCCCTCAGCCTGAGTTATTTTGAAAACAGCCAGACCGGGGATTTGAGTTATCGTCTGACCGAGGATATCGATCGCATCGGGGAAGTGGTCAACAAAGTCTTTCATCAGTTTGTGCCCTGCATCCTGCAACTGATTGTGGTGCTGGGCTATATGGTCTATTTGAACTGGCAGTTGACTCTCGCTACATTTCTGGTGGCTCCCCTGATGGCGTTGTTGATTGGGGGATTTGGTCAACAGCTTTTGATCTACTCGCGGCGCAGTCAGAGTCGGATGTCTGACCTATCGGCGCTCTTGACCGAAGCATTGAGCGGTATTCGGTTGGTCAAAGCCTTTGCGGCTGAGGACTATGAGATTGAGCGCTTTAGTCAGGAAGCAGAACGCAATCGATTGGCCAAATATTCCACCGAGCGTCTAAAAGCGATTCAGTTTCCGGTGGTGGGCTTTCTGGAGGCGATGAGTGTCCTGTTGCTGTTTCTGTTGGGTGGTTGGCAAATTGCTCAGGATAACTTGACCGGAGCCGAATTTGTCAGTTACATCGCCGCTGTCGCTCTGTTGATTGATCCGATTTCCATTACTACCAGCAACTACAACGAGTTTAAACAGGGCGAAGCCTCCGTCGATCGCATTTTTGAACTATTCGCCATTCAACCCACGGTAGTCGAGCAACCAGGAGCGATCGCCCTGCCTGCCGTCACGGGTAAGGTAGAATATCGTCAAGTCAGCTTCAGTTACACCGCAGGTCAACCTGTGCTACGAGGACTCAACCTGCTGGTGCAACCCGGAGAAGTCATTGCGTTAGTAGGCGCATCGGGAGCCGGAAAGACAACTCTGGTCAACCTCCTGCCCCGATTTTACGATCCGCAAGTTGGGCAAATTTTGATTGATGGCATGGATATTCGAGAAGTGACATTTCACAGCCTGAGGCGACAGATTGGCATTGTCCCGCAAGAGACGATTTTGTTTTCCGGCACGATCGCCCAAAATATCGCCTTTGGTCAATCCCAGTTTGATTTATCAGAGGTCAAAACCGCTGCGAAAGTCGCTAACGCCGATCAATTCATCAGCCAATTTCCTCAAGGCTATCAAACCTGGGTGGGAGAACGCGGCGTTAATCTCTCAGGAGGGCAGCGTCAACGAATTGCGATTGCCCGCGCCGTTTTGCTCAATCCCCGCATTCTGATTCTAGATGAAGCCACCTCTGCCTTAGATTCTGAATCAGAAGCCTTAGTCCAAGAAGCACTGGAGCGCCTGATGCGAGGACGGACTGTCTTTATCATTGCTCACCGTCTAGCAACGGTACGCCACGCCGATTGCATTGTGGTGATGGAACAGGGGCAGATTATTGAATTGGGCAGCCACGCGGAATTATTGGACAGGGGCGAACGCTATGCCCGATTTTATGCTCAGCAATTTAAGTGATTTTTTGGTGTTGCAGAGTGAAGTTGATTGATTGGGAAACCTGGCATCCATAAAACCTGGAGATATTATTCAATTTTTCTTGCATCAATAATTTTCTGCTCCATTCACAGTTTGGAGTGCGTACACTGTTTGCCATACTTCGACTGTTCTTTGCCCAATTTCGCTGTCAACTGTTTCACCACTATCCGTCACAAGTCGAATACTGACATTTGTGGAAACCTCTACTGATACCATTTTGGGTGATATGTGCATGATTTCAATTGCCAGAACGGTTAGCTGGTCAAGCATTCTGCAATCCAAAATCGGAAATCTATAATCCAAAATGGTATGACAACGCACAGGTCGCTAAAATACCCAGCATTACCTTCAGTTTTGAGCCAAGTACATTCGTACAGTATACGTTCGATTTGACCAATGCTACCGATGGAGAAGCTTTTCACACGGCTACAAATTGAGTTTGAATGGATCGCCGTACAAGTTGAAACCTGCCCAAAATGTAGGGGCTGTGGTATCAACACCAAAACTGCCAGAAAGACTACCTTGCAAACACTCTAACTGAACTTTCTGCAATGCGCGATCGCGTGGATATTGACTTAAGTAGTAATAGAAACGAGTCATGAACGCGATCGCAACATTATCATAAACCTCCCATAACGATCCCAAAACACTTTCGGTGCCAGAGCGCCAAAGCGTTTCTGGTAGACTAATAATCCAACGCCCTGGCAAAATGAAGTGATCGGCTGACCAACACGAAGATAATGTTGCATGGAGCAGATGAGTCAAATCCATTCTCGAAAATTCTCGCAGACTCAAGATTTCTTGTCCTTCGCCGTTGATCAAGACTAAACCTGACTGATCAGGACTATCGAGCGCAAAAACGCCGTGACATGCCACATGGAATAGTGTGGATCGAGAAAGATAATTTTCAATCGCTGTTTTATTCACTTCCTCATCCACTAAAGGGATAGTAGTAATTTTGCGTTTAGCAAGCCCTTGCTGAATCTGTTGCAACTCTCGCAGTACACCTGGCAACGGGGAAAACTGTGAATTACCTTTAGAAACCCCAACTACTAAAGCTCTATTTTTATCCATTGTTGGTCGAGGAAAGGGCTTACGAAGTTGTGACTCATAGTTAATGCACAGTGCAAACCGCTCAATTAGATATTGCTCCTGATATCGGATTGCTGCAAACGGAAATCCATGTAGAATGTCGTCGGGAACAATTGTTAACGCTTGAGTTTGCTTTGGAAGTGTTTCCAAGATAGCGGGAAGATTGAGTAGTTCTGCAACCTGCTCTGAAAGAGTAGTGATGTGCTCAGAAAATTCGATTTCTTCATCTTCAGGAACATCACCAATGGAGCGTCTTGGTTGAATTTGTTTAGCGTGCCTATACCATTGTTGCACCTGCGTTCGTAGAGCAAGGCGAGTAGTCGGAACAAGCCAAAAGTCGAGCAGCAATCGACCAGAGCGGACGACTAAAATCCGATCAGGAAGAACCAGAAAAGAAAGCGTGATTCGTCGTCTCGGATGAGCTAAGAGACGATGCCATAGTGAAGACGGAGGAAACAGCGGAGCGGCGGCTGGGTCAGATTGAATCACCTGTTTGGCAAGCGCATTTTTGTATCGATCGAGGTGATTCAACAGCGCATTCAGCCATCGCATTAATTGTACTCGCTTGATCCACCGAACTCCCCAAAAGCTTTTGTCCAAACTCGCTTGAAGAGCTTGTAGCTGATTGATTTGGGTCGCGATATACTCTTCCTCAGCAGTCCACTTGTTTAACCGATACATTGTTTGCTCTTCTGGAGAAAGAGAGTTTGTTAGTTCTTCAAGCAAGCGATCTGTATCTGCGGTAAGTTTGTCTCGTTCTCCAGGTTCAACCTTTAATCGAGTTTGACACCAACCAAGTAATTGCTGGACTTGCCATAACTCGGGTTTGAGTTTCTTTTCTGTTAGGATTGGACGGACTTCTTCGAGAATCGCTGCCGCTTGCTGAATACAGCGAGGAGGAGGGCTGCTGGGGTGTCGCTCCTCGAACTCGATGCCTTGATAGTAAGTCAGCATTGCTTCCAAGACACGAATCCGAGATTGAATTAGGGACGAATCAGTATGCTGAAAGGCTCTCTGAATCAGTACTAGAAGCTGCTCTGCGTGATCTAAATTAAACCGACTCAACTGCCATTGGAACATAAGCGATCGCGACTCGAACCAAGTCAAATAATTTGATGACTGGGGAATCTCAAGCTGTTTAACCGTTGGCTCCTGTACAGTTGGCTTCATCAATGATTCCTGCCGCATTCCTGAAAGGGAAATCCCTACTGGACATCCGGTTGCCAAGGATTGTCCACGCGCTTTTGCAAGCTGAAGGAGTAGACGAGCTTGAGCTGCAAGTCCCGTTTCTTCGATTGCCAAAGCATCCACTTCAGCTTCAATCAGGTATTGTTGAGCTGTGCGAGTTTGATTGAGCAAAATCAGCACATGCGCTAAATTCAAGGTCGAGCGTAAGATGGCTTGTTGAGCACGAATTTCTCGACAACGGGTTAGAACTTGTTTGAACTGGGCGATCGCGTTACCAAATTCACCTTTCAGTAGATAAAGCTTTCCCTTGAGTTCTTGGTGGTAAATTATCGCTTCTGGATAGGATGAGTCGGGTACCAACATTTCAAGATAGGATTGTGCAAGTGCCAGTTCACCTTGTTCTAAATAGGCAGCCGCCTTCGCTGATTTGAGCGGCGCTATTGTTTGTTGAGCTAACGAAGTAGCGGTTTCGGCTTGGGCGATCTCTAATCCGCGATCAAGCATCAGCATCGCGTTACTGTATTGTCCCAGTGCAGATAACAGTCGTCCCATTGCCAAATAGGCCTCTGCAAACAGGATCAATCGTTCTGGCTCTGTTGCCTTTTCCCAATGACAGTTCTTCTCCCACTGCTCTAAGCCTGCGAGGGAAATTTCGATCGCGTAGATATCACCGATTCGAGCCGTCATACTGCGGAACAAATCCCGCACCCGGTAGAGTTCGCCACGCTCCAGAAACAATTGAATGCGGCGTAATCGAGCATAGTCCGCCAAATGCATGTAGTCGGCTTGCTCATAAAGCCCAATCGCAGCTTGGAGCAAATCATCGGCTGGTTGAAATACTCCGAGTATCCCTGCCAATTCAGCAAGGCTTTGCATGACTTTGACATCTGCGTCCCAGGTTTCAGGACTGGATAAGCGACCAACTAAAATCGCTACCAGTTGATCATAGGCGGCGAGGAGATCGCCTTGAAGCCACTTTGTCTGAGCCGTTTCAAGGGCGATCTTTAGCTCATTAAACGAAACAACTGCCAAGTTTTAACGCTCCTATTTTTTGTTTGGATCGGCTGCAATCACAATATAGTAAGGTTTCTGCTCCTTTTTGGACGGAGGACATTGAGTTGAGTCTTGTTGAGACTGCTGCGAGTCATCAGTAGGACGACAATCTTCTTCTGCAACTTTTTCTCCAGGGAATATAATTGGATTTCGGAATTTTGTAGAGTTTGTTGACTCTGGTGATGCTGAACCATCATCAAGATTTCTGCTACTTCTTCCAGCATCGTCTATTCCCGCTTCATGGAGGGGAGTCTCTCCAACCTCACCAAGAGTTACCTTGAAAGCTCTAGCCCCGGAACGATTGCCCATTGTTTGGACATCGATTGGAACTGTCCAATCCATATTGTTCAAGCCAGGGCTGTCCTGTACATAAACATCTGAGCCATCTTTGCTGACATGGTGCTTGAACTGAGTATTTTCTATTCTTTGGGTAACTTCATTGTAAAAGTCTGATCGATAGTCTTTTCCTTTGGTTGCAGCAATCTCAATCCGCTCGACTTTCGCTCGACCTAAGCGGATTTCTGCAATCGCCTTTTGCACCATCAGCTTGGGTTGCTTTCCATGAAGTTTGACCAACTTTTTGATTTGTCGCAGAGCTTGCAAATCGTCTTTCGATTCCAACAAACGATTCACCCGCTTAATTCCATCATCAAGATGCTTTTTGAAGGGGACACTGATTGGATCGATCGCAATCTTGTCAGCAACAGCGCGATAGCCTCCCTGATTGAACTGCTCATCTAACGTAGCGGATAGAGGATCGTCTACAGAACCAGCCTTGGAATAAAGTTGCTTGAGTTTGCCACTAGTTAACTGTGCTTGGACTTCTTGATCGTCTATCCAAGCCAACCAAAAATTGCGCGGATTTTCACCCTCAAAGTCACCCACGTGCATTTCAAGCGGTGGCTTTTTATCGCCACCACCACCGCCGCCACTGCTCGATATTTTCATCCAGTTCTGAGCACCATCCTGCTTCACCCAGTAAGTCCCATTCGATGATTTCAGAACGGTTTGAACATCGGGTGTTTCTTCTAGCACGACTTCTATCGGTCGTTGGTCGCGACTAAGACGCTGCCCTAAGCTGTAACCTTTGTCGATATCGCGACCTGTAAATCCCGCTTCAAATCCATTCCCCACTTTGTTCGCTGCAAAGTTACCGAAGGGAGTGTCTCCAATTTCAGTTTCAATCTGCAAGCGATCGCGATTCTGCGAGACTTTCCGCGTAAAAGGTTGATTATTCGGATTATTCAGTTCTGCATCTGGACTACGGAACTTAGTGCCAGACTTCGCTTGAGCCTGGTTAATACTGAGGTTTGGGGTTGGATTTTCAAGGTTGTAAAGGGTCTCATTCAGTGTCTTCAGTTCTGTCTTCCCATTCGCAGATTTGATCGAGCCGTAGTTGAGATCTGATCTCAGTGTAATATCATCTATGGAACGAACTGGAGGAAGAGGGTTGCGTTCTTTGAACAAATTCGTATTTGCTAAAGAAACACCGCCGCTTAAATACCAATTGGGGCTACCAAACATCTGGAATCTCTTCGATGTCAGTAACGGCAAGGTCTCGGTCTTAGTTCCCTTTTCTCCAGGTTGGAGAAAGTTGATCTGCTCCCACTGGCGGAATTTAAGTTGATCACCTTGATCTTTCGCCCAGTCCACAAACCAATTATCTCGCTTCACTGAAACAGACCGCAAAAAGTCTAAAGCCCCGCCCTGTTCGGCTTGATTCAACCAACTAATAATCATGCTCCACTTCATGATTTGGTTCAATCGCTCATACTGTGGTTCGTAACGAGCAACCTCTTCGTAATGGTCATTCCACCAGCTTAGGAAACTTTCAGAAGCAGCATTCGCAGTAAATTCTTCTCCAAGATTGAGGGGATCAGAGGAAGCTGCATAAATGCGAGTTGCATTTCGAGCAAAGAGTAATTCTTTCCCTTCGTTTGTGACCTGAAATCCTCGGTCTTGGGTTCCAAACCAAAGACGGGTACTGGGTAATTTCTCAAGTTCTGCTTGGTAGATTGAGGAGATCTTGAGCTTTGTTTGCGGTAGAAAATCAGGCACGGCTTGAGAAGGTGTACTGTCGAGATAATTAAATCCCCACAGCTTTGCCAACAAGTCTGTATAAAAGAGAACCATACCGACTTCTGTCCCTTTCAAGTCGCCATCGTAGCGAGCCGATTGAAACCCACCTGTCGTCTCTGATCGCAGGAAAGTATCAATTTCATCAAATTTCTGCTTGACTTTCTGTTGGATAACTTGATTGATTTCCTGATTTTTTTGCTGAATTAGATCAGCTTTTATTTGCTCAAACTCTTGTTTCTTCTGCTGAATCAGCGCATCAATCTCGGATTTACCGAGTATTTGTAACTGCTGAGCTTTGGTCTGAATCTCCTGGTTTGCTTGAGTGCTGAATGCAGTCAAAGCAGTATCAATCTCTTTTTCTGCGTCTGATTGAAGAGCCTCAATTTCTGGCTGGAGTTGCACCTTAATTTCCTGTCGCAGAGCTTCTTGATTCTGCTGAGATTGATTAAACTGCTTGAGCTTATCAATCAATCTAAGGTAAGGAATAACGTCTCGATCAGAGAGGGCTTTGTTTGTTTGCTCAATTTCTGCATCGCTGATGAGTGGAGTGTCATTCTGTTTGAATAAACTCAACACGAGTTTTGCTTGCTTGAGCTTTGCTTGTAGAGCAGGATAGTCGTAGTCCGGGTCAAGGGAAAATCCGCTCCCACCCACTAGCTTTAGCTTACGGTGCTCATCTTCTGCCTGTTGTTTCAGCTTGTTGTGTTCCCACTCAGGAGCCGCTGCAATCTTTTGATTCCACCTTGCATTAAATGCTTCTAGTTGAGAGTGAATCTTTTGTTCTGACTGCCAAAGAGTTGCTATATCTTCTACCCGAATCCCTTGGGCGGCGCGACTTTTCAACTTTCTTCCGCCTAAAACTAGCCTGTTATCTGAGCGTTGAGCAAAGGTCACATCGTCGATCTGCTCCATAAATTGCTCTAAATCGGAGATACTGCCAATTGTTGCCTCTTGATAACCCGCCTCAGTCGTAAAGAGCTTCTGTCCCTCGATCGCGTCTTGCTGAGTTAGTTGGGCAGAAGTTTGATCTGGGGCGACTTCATATTCAAACGGAACCAGTGTAGTCGGAATTTTGCCCAAATCTTTGCGATGTCGATCCACAATATGAGCTAAGTCATCATCCTGTTCCTCTGCTAATCGTCCTTTCGGAATCAGAGCAATCACTTTCCCGTTGCCAATATACAGCGATCGCGTTTCGCCATATTCCAGATTTGAGACGGGCTTGGTAAACCCATAGCGAACGGTTGGAAGATCATATGTTGCCTGGTTCGTCACTTGGGTAGAAAGCCCCGCGCCAGAAAGCGCTGTAAGCAATAACCAATCTCGGAGCTGATCAAGTTTCTGACGATCCGTAAGCCGCTGAAATCCTTCTGTATCCGTTTCAAATTCAACCGACTTCGCTTGATTGAGCGGAAAATTCTGATTCAGTGTTCTTATGACTGGAGCCGCAGTCGTCGCATGAGTTTGAGTCAGAACATTTCCAATTGTTACAGGTGCAGCAACGATAGCTAAAAGGCTGAGGATATTGACAGCTTGTTTCATGGCTTTTCTCCGGGAACGGTACGACTGGCAGCACGATAGCGATCAATCCGGGCTTGAACAGCAGAATCTGACGGTTGCTCTTGCTGAGCAAACCAGCGGACAAACGATTCAGCATACAAATCCATCACTTGCTGATTGCGATCGTCTTTTCCGCTGAGAGGTGCATTGGCAAAAAATATTTCCGCATTTTCAACCACCGCCAAATCGTCTTGCTGCTGTTGTGCCGTTAGAATTCGTTGATAGGCAGAATCTCGCGTCTCCATGACAAAGCGATCGCGCCCCGCAACCCCCAACGCAATTAGCAGCAGCAGCCCCGCAACTCCAACCTGTAACTTCAATCGTAATGGCGATGGGTTTAACACCTGCCTGAGCATGAATGAGGAGGAGCGCAGCCCATGATAAAAAGAGGTAGTCATAAAAATCCTTCAGGTTTTGTAGAATTTTCGGGATCTGATATGGATATATCTCTCGGTTTGGATGCACTTATGCAACGCTCCAAAATATCCACTAATAAGCGTTTAACGTTGATTTCCGAAATCTTTTAGGCTTATTATCATTTCTTAAGCTTAGGCTTATTATTATTTCTTAAGCTACAGAGAAAAGCCACAGTCTTATATGACCCGACATCTCTACGCACTTCTCGTTGGGATCGATGCCTACGACGACCCGCTCACTCCTCTAAAAGGCTGTGTGAATGACACCAATGCATTTGCAGCCTATTTGCAGGATTGGAGCACTCGCTGTGGCGTACAAGTCCACACACAACTGCTGCAAAATCAAGATGCGATTCGTCAAGCAATTATTGATGCGTTTCGCAGTCATCTTGGTCAAGCAAAAGCGGGAGATACGGCGCTATTCTACTACGCAGGACATGGCTCGCAGGAAGATACCCCAGAGGAATTTTGGCATCTAGAACCTGATCGACTTGATGAAACCCTCGTTTGCTGGGATAGTCGATTGCCAGGAGGCTGGGATTTAGCTGATAAAGAATTATCAAGATTGATTGCAGAAATTGCCGTCCACCCAGTTCACATCAGCATCATTCTGGATTGTTGTCATGCCGGATCAGGTACGCGAGACGAAATTCCATCCATGGTTCGACGAGCTTTCAAGGACGCGCGATCGCGTCCAGGGATCAGTTTTATTGACCCCCCACAAACTCGCGATGTGACAGATGCTCCTCCTGTCCCAAGGCAGCACATTCTACTCGCCGCTTGCTGTGACTTTGAAGAGGCAAAAGAGTACTGCAAAGATGGAGAGTTTCACGGAATCTTTAGTTTTTTTCTATTGGAATCGCTAAAGCAGTCCGCTGATGGCATCACTTATCGCGATTTAATCAAGCGGACAAAAGATCGAGTACAAAGCTACTTTCCCGATCAGTCACCTCGCTGGGAGGCAACAGACATTGATATTGACCAACCTTTTCTAGGTGGCGAAACCGTAAAGCGTTCTCCTTACTTTACGGTAAGTTATCATCCTGAGTTTGGCTGGATCATTGACGGTGGAGCAATTCATGGCATTTCTGTCCAAGACTCACAGCCGCCGCAACTGACTCTGTTTCCCTTTGACTGTCCGCCAGAGCAACTGATGTCGCAAACAAATAGCATTGGGATGGCGGAAGTGAGAACTGTCTTACCTCATGTCAGTCAGGTGCATTTACAAGGTATTGAGACGCTTACCCCCGACTTAACGTTTAAAGCGATCGCTCGGTTTGCACCTGCTGCAATCGCGGTTTGTTTCAAAGGCGAACCTGCAGGACTTGATCAAATCCGCCAAGCCATTCAAGATCCTGAACTTGATAAACACGCCTTTGTTGAGGAGCAATACGCGCCAGAATTTCACGTAGAAGCGCACCGGAATCAATATAGTATCCTTCGAGTCAAGGACCAGCGCTTAGTCAGTCCGCCCATTCAGGACTACACCCCAGAAAGTGCAATTCAGGTGATGCAGCAGTTAGAACAAATTTCTCGTTGGACGGCGATCGCACGACGCGCTAACCCTGATAGTCGTATTCCACCAGATGCTATCCGGCTCGAACTTCATCAAGAAAATGGCATCCTCTCTAGTGCACAGATTCACCTACAGTATCAACAAATGCAAAATGGGAAATGGAAACAACCTGCATTTCAAATAAAGTTGACAAATACGAGTGAAGAGACGTTATATTGTGCCTTGCTAAACCTGAGCGATTGCTACGCAGTCACAGCGAGATTTTTTGAAGAGGCTGGTGGAGTGTGGCTGCGTCCCGGTGAAGAAGCTTGGGCAAAGGGTAGAAAGTGGTTTTACTCCAAAGTGGATAAAGACCTGTTAAAACAAGGCATTAGTCAATCTACAGACATTCTGAAGCTGATTGTCAGCACAGCATGGTTCGATGTCACCCTGCTGGAACAAGATCAACTGGGCACACCATTCCTACCTATTCGTTCCAGATGCCTTCCAGAAGAAGATTGGGCAACTCAACAGGTTACAGTCATCACAACACACCCCATTACGTGATGAAGTTTTCTGTTATGGTCGCTTCTCCCAGCCGAATCGCGACCCCAAATCGTTCATTTGCTTTGCAAACTTTCTTTTGTTCCAGCCAACGACTTGCGGCATTTGCTTGCTTTTGCCTTTGAGTGGCCCCAGCGTCATCTAGAATCAGAAGCTGGAGACCATCAGGTAGGCAAGCATCCGCATCTTCTTGGGGAACTGAAAGTCGGACTGTAACATTCAGATCCTGCGTTTTGGTTGTCATAACCTGAATCTGTAAGTCAATCGCTTGGCCCTCCAATTCAACCTGCTTCATTCGGCTAATCAGTTGTCCAGTCGTTGCACGGCTTCGAACTGACCGTGTAGCAGGCTCTCGCCATCCCAACTCGACCGTATTTTCTAACCATTGCCGCACTCGATTGAGCTTACCCGACTCGATCCAATCGAGATACAAGATCAAATCATCGAGCGATCGCAGTTCTGTCAAGGGAGTTTCTGAAGAAGTCGTGATCACTGGATCGATCGGAAGAAATCCCAGTAATGCTGCTTGATCGGGTTGTTGATCAACCTGCACTGCAACATAGCCAACGGTATCAGAATGCACATCCCAAGTCAAGGCAACACTGGTTGCATCAGCCAAGACAGCACAGCATTCTAACCGACCGATACCAGGAAGTATTAAATCTGTCGCATTAAACAAAACTTGCGTATTTGCTTGCCAGCTATCACTTTGGTCTAGGTCAGTATCAATATTCAGCCATTGCAAGTATGTGTGAACTGCATAAATTGCCAGGGTGTTGAGATAGACTTGTCTCCCTTTAGCTGGGGTGAGTTGCCGTGCCGCAAAAGATTTTGCCAACTCATGCATTGGGAGACTGATTGCGACTATAATGGGTGGGTGAATCTCGTTCATGGTTCGTCCGATAATTCTTGAATAATTTTATTCAACAGCTTCCTACAGGCATATTTCCAATGAGAAACCAGCGTTTGGTGGGGTATTTGTAATTCCTCTGAAAGTGACGTTTGGGTGGCAGGCGGGTCTTGTAAGCACAACCGCATCGCCAAGAATTGGGCGTTGCAGCGAGGTTTCCCCTTTGGATGACAACGTTGCAATCGCTGATCAGGATCTTGTTTAATGTACGTGGCTATTTTTTGAGCAAGGTTCCGTCTCTCTTCAGTTTGAGCTTCTTGGATTTGGCGATCAATAAGACTTAAAAACGAATTACCCATTTGGTCTTCAGGCTTAGCCAATCGATCTACCATTGTATCCGACCCACCATCATTTTCTCTTGAATGCGGTGGATCGATTGGGATAAACCCAACCTTTATCTTTTCTGAACCAAGCTTAATATACTTTTCATCTGGAGAATAGAGATCATGAATCCGCCAGTATAAGTAACCGTTGAGCCAGTGCTTCAAATTCTCAGCAACATTTTTATCATCCGCGTAGAACTTATCAATATTCCTACAAACCCATTCCCAAGTCAGATTCAACGCTTCTGGATAATCCTGATGCGATGATTTAAGGATACCTGGAAGCTTTTGCAGTTTTCTCAGCAGGGCATTCAGCGCCATCCGGCGCTTTTCGGCAGACTTTGCCTGGCGCACCGCTTCAATCAATGCTCGGAGTTGCTCATCATCAAGGTCGTTCATAAGCTATTGGCATTTTGGGTCAATGTGACGATATTGTCGTTTGTCCTTGCGATTCAATCTGAGCATATTACCCACCTAAACTACTACCCTCCCAAGCTCCTGTAGGATTATGGTCAGGAATATATTAGAAGCTACAGAATTAATTCCGTCCAAGTTATTAGACCCTGAGCCAGGAGGCTTAACAGGTTTCACTAGTTGTCCTATACTCAGAAGAACCTTCCTGTATAACATACATCGCACTCTTCCAAACTTATGCAGAATTTGGAAGTTGCACAAATCGCCTGATGAATATATTCCCCATCAGTTTGGAACGGTATGATTTTGCGGCTCAAACGCAGCAATCGATTGGTCAACGGTAACTACTCAGGCTAAAAAAAGTGGATCTTTGAGCAAGGGACAGAGAAGAATGATTTATTGTATAAGACATTGGTAAGAAATTAGGTCAAGCGATTCGAGTCAGAACAACACCAAGCGATGTATCAGCCGAGAGGAAATCCGTGCAGTATATAGGCAAGGAGAAGAGGCCATCATCGTCTTGGTGGCAGGCTTGCTAAAGCGGATCGAGCAACTCGAAGCTCGAGTTGCCGAACTGGAAGGTCGCATCAGCAAAACCAGTCGCAACAGCAGCAAACCACCCTCAGGCGATGGCTTTGGCAAGCGAACCAAGAACTTGCGGCACATGAGCGACAAGCCCAGTGGTGGACAACCAGAGCATCCAGGAGAGACCCTGGAGTGGAGCAGCGAACCAGATTTTGTTAATGTGCATCCGGTGGAGGTGTGTTCAGCGTGTGGCACATCGCTCGGTGCTGTGCCAGTCGAGCCGGTATTGTCGCGTCAAGTCCACGACATTCCACCTGTTGAACTATTGGTCAGCGAGCCTCAAGTGGAAGTGAAAAGCTGTCGGTGCTGTAGACAATTGAATCAAGGTCAGTTTCCAGCAGAAGCAAGTAACGTTGTGCAGGCTGGAGCACGGCTAAAGGGGATAATGGTGTATCTGATGGCAGGACAACTGTTACCTTCCCAGTTGACATGTGAGTTATTAGAACAGATGATGGGGGTCTCGGTTTCACAAGGCACACTCTACAATACTCGAGAACAATGTTTTGAAGCGCTAGAGCCGATCGAACAAGAGATTCATCAAGCCCTCAAAAACGAAGAAGTCGTTCACTTTGATGAGACAGGGATGCGAGTCAACCAACGCCTATGGTGGTTACATGTGTATTGAACGATTGAATAATACCTTCAGGCAACGCATTTCTAGACTCGTCAGAAGTAGCTTATCGTTCTCCAAAAAGCTGGATAATCATGTAGGTGCAATTTGGTACTTCATCCACGACTACAACCTCCAGCTAGCAATGCATTGAACCTGATCACTACTTCCAAATCACCACCGCGGCTTTAGCCGCTCCATTCACGTTAACATGTTCTCAAGCTTTGAATTTGCGAAACGCCAGAGTAACGTTGTGACCACCGAAGCCAAACGAATTGGAGAGCGCCACCTCCACAGGTAAATTGCGGCTGTGATTCGCTATGTAATCCAGATCGCAAGCCGGATCGGGATGTTGTAAATTGATCGTCGGTGGCACTTTGTCGTTGGCCACCGCCATGGCAGTGGCTACCGCTTCAATGCCACCGGAGCCACCGAGTAAATGTCCAGTCATGGACTTGGTTGAACTGATTGCCACTCGATGGGCGTGTTCTCCCAGGGCTGTTTTGATGGCTGCTGTTTCGGTTGAGTCGTTGGCCGGAGTGCTGGTGCCATGAGCATTGATGTAGCTGACTTGAGATGGCACAATGCCAGCGTCTTTCAAAGTGAGTTGCATGGCTCTGGCAGCTCCGCCCCCACCAGGAACCGGAGACGTGATGTGATAGGCATCGCAAGTCATGCCATAGCCAACAATTTCGGCATAAATTTTGGCACCCCGACTCAAAGCATGTTCTAATTCTTCCAGGATGAGAATTCCAGCTCCTTCGCCCATGACAAACCCATCGCGATCGCGATCAAATGGTCGGCAAGCATGGGTTGGATCGTCATTTCGAGTTGAGAGGGCCCGGGCGGCGGCAAAACCAGCAAAGGACAACGGCGTGACAGCAGCTTCCGTGCCGCCACTGATCATAGCTTGGGCATAGCCGCGTTGCACCAGTCGAAAAGCATCCCCGATCGCATTGGAACCCGCTGCACAAGCGGTTACCGCACAGGAATTAGGGCCTTTGGCTCCCGTATGAATGGCAGTTAGACCTGCGGCCATATTGGCAATCATCATTGGCACCATGAAAGGGCTACAGCGATCGGGGCCCTTGCTGAGGTAGATCTCCTGTTGATCTTCCATCACTTTGAGTCCACCAATCCCTGTGCCAATCATGACTCCCACCTGTTCCGCATTGAGATCAGTGATGATAAAGTTAGCATCTGCTAAAGCTTGTTTACTGGCAGCAACAGCGAATTGGGCAAACCGATCCATGCGCTTAGCTTCCTTGCGATCCAAATAGTCATGGGGGTCAAATCCCTTGACTTCCCCTGCAATTTGGCAAGCATGGCGGGAGGGATCAAACAGGGTGATCCGATCAATGCCATTGCGTCCGCTTAACAACCCTTCCCAATACTCGGTTAAGGTATTGCCAATGGGGGTGATGGCACCCAGACCAGTCACTACAACTCGCTTTAATTCAGAATTAGAACTTGTCATCACAATCATGTCGGGGGTATAAAAACCCGGAACGCAACAATCAGAGTGCAGGAATAGAGAATTTACAAGAGATGACGTAAATATCTCCTCATCCTTTGCTTCTAAGAGATTGAACTTATGCAGGAACCTTGGAGTTAATGTAATCTACAGCAGCTTGAACAGTGGCGATGTTTTCCGCTGCTTCATCTGGAATTTCAATATCAAATTCTTCTTCCAAAGCCATGACCAATTCCACCGTATCCAGAGAATCAGCCCCTAAATCATTAGCAAAGCTGGCATCTGGCTTGACTTCGGTTTCATCGACACCTAATTGTTCGGAAACAATTTTTTGCACTTTCTGAAAAATTTCCTCTTGACTCATAATGATTCCTTCCTATGGGGATGTAGCAGCTATCTTGAATTAATTAACTCACATCAGTTGCAGTGTCTACAAAAAACGTAGACACTTTTAGGGTGCTGCCACGGCCTAAAGCCACTGGGCTTTTGGCATTTCTCCATATTACCCCGTAGAGAGATCAGTTGAGAAATTTTAGTTGATATCAGAGAGTTTGATTCGGGGATCGACTGCTTTCAGCAATAGGTCAGCCAGTAAGTTGCCTAGAATCAGCATAATTGCACCCATCATCAAACTAGCCATCACAAGATAAAGATCTTGGGCCGTTACAGCTTGCAAGATCAGGCGACCTAGCCCTGGCCAGTTAAAAAACTGTTCCGTGATAAAAGCTCCTCCCAGAAGACTGGCGAACTCAAATCCCAAGAGGGTAATGAGGGGATTAACCGCATTGCGGAGGGCGTGAACATAGACGACGCGATTTTCTGGTAGTCCTTTGGCGCGTGCTGTTTGAATGTAGTCTTGACGCAGCACATCCAGCAATTCACCCCGCATGATGCGCTGTAGGCCAGCAAACCCCGTAATACTCAAGGCTAGAGTAGGGAGGATGAGATGCCAACCGATGTCCAAAACTCTACCGATGGGGCTGAGATCGGCATGATTGATGCTGGTCATGCCACCCACTGGAAATAACGGCGAGGTAATTTGAGCGAAAAACAGCAAAAGTAACCCGGTAATCAGCGTAGGAAAGCCTTGGCCAAGATAGCTAATCACCCGCAGGAGGCGATCGCTCCATTGGTTCTGGCGGACTGCACCAACGATCCCCAAGGGAATGGCGATCGCCCACGTCACCAGCATGGAGGAGCAGGACAGCAACAATGTGGCGGGAATGCGCTCCCACAGCAACGAGGTGACAGACCGCTGGTAGGCAAAACTGTAACCAAAGTCACCCCTCGTCACAATCTGAGTCAGCCAGCGTAAGTATTGTTGCAGGGGAGGTTGATCCAGACCAAACCGTTGCTCTAGAGCGTTGAGAGTTTCTTCGGAGATTTGCGGATTTTGGCGGAGGATATCAAGGTAATCTCCGGGAGCCAGTTGGATGATAAAAAAGCTGAGAGTTGAGGCCAAGAGCAAGGTCAACAGGGCTTGCAGGAGACGCTTGACGATATAGCCAAAGGTTTCTCCGGTAAAAAATCCCAACACGCTATCCAAAATCGACAGGATGCGTTGTTGAGCAGCGACGACTCTAGTTGAAGTCATAGGTGAGGCAGCAGTTAGAGCGAATTTTGTATTAATACTGTATCAAGGTAATGACTGGCACCTCTGCGGGCAAGTGCCGCCTGCCCTCTAAAGCCACCAGTTCAATCACAAAGGCAAAACCGACCAGATGTCCCCCCGTTTGTTGCACCAGTTGCGCTGCTGCCGCTGCTGTCCCCCCTGTGGCAATTAAGTCATCCACAATTAAATAGTTGGCTCCGGGATGTCCGGCATCTTGATGCATTTGCAGGCGATCGCTGCCATATTCCAACTGATACTCGACAGTATAAACCGGGGCTGGTAATTTACCAGGTTTCCGAATGGGAATGAAGCCGACTCCCAGGCGATAGGCCAGGGCAGTGCCAAAGATAAATCCCCGCGATTCCATACCAACCACATAATCGATCGTCAACCCTGCACACTTCTCAGCCAAACTGTCGATGGCATAGCGCAAGCCATTGGCATCTTGCAGCAGAGTGGTAATGTCTCGAAACAAGATGCCTGGTTTGGGAAAGTCTGGAATATCACGAATGAGCGCCTGCAAATCCATACAGTTGAGGGAGAAATATCTTAGAAATCCTACCACTGTCGTTGCCGAATGACTGCAATCATTTTGGCAACTTCAGCTTCAAAGGTTCAATTCAGGCTCCAAGGTTTGAGATTCAGGGTCTACTCATTGAGTCATGGCAATTGTCTCCTATTGGACTTACGCAGTTGGGGGATTTGTGGGGCGCGAAGCGCCCCACAAATCCCCCAACTATCTCGGTTTTTCAGATGCAGTGCGTAAGTCCTGTCCTATTAACTCAATGAGTGCTGGTGTTGAGGGCTGAGGGTGAATGGTATGCTCATTTGCGCCGCTGAGTACCAGGAACTACGTTTCTTCCTTCTCATCGGATACTGGGTTTAAGAATAGTGCTGGTACATCAACTAGGATATCTGGAAATGCCAGGGGTGCAATGCGATCACCACCTGTGAACACCTGTTCTCTCTGATAAACGCCTGCGACGGGTTGCCGTAACATAATTACTTGTTTTTGTTTGAGATGAATGATCCAATATTCAGGAATCCCAGCGCTAGCATAGATCTTCGCTTTACGATTGCGATCGTAATAAAAGGTAGAATCGGAAATTTCGATCAAGAAATAAATATCTACAGGTTCAGGATGGCGATCGCGATAGCGATGGTCAAGACGAACGATGGCAAAATCGGGTTCCGGCTCCGAGTCAGGAGCAAGGGTAATAGGGAGTTGCACGCGCACTTTAGCGCGTTTAGCAAAACAAGCTTTGAGGTAATCAGCCCCTTCATCAGCGGTAGAAGCATGGGGTGGATCTTGAGGAACCATTTGAATGATTTGCCCATTGATCAGTTCGACACGATCGCCAGAGGTCAGAATTCCTGCCGCAATCATGCGGTGGTAGTCGTTGACAGTCCACCGTTTGAGGGCAAGTTCAGATGCGTTTACTGAATTTTGTAGCATGGGGTGAGGCGATCGTTTACTACTTGTTTATTTTAGGGGGTTTCAATCCTTGAAAGGGATTTAGGTTGGTCGCGACTATCTTTTCAAGTTGCTGCATTTAACTGGAACGAGTTTCAATCCCTGAAAGGGATTTAGGTTGGTCGCGACCAGTGGGCTTACTGCCCTCCGGAATGGACCCAATCGTTTCAATCCCTGAAAGGGATTTAGGTTGGTCGCGACCTTCCTCAAAAAAAGGAATCTGGGCGGGAGGAGAGTTTCAATCCCTGAAACTCGATGTTCAAGTTTTCCCTGGGAGAAAAGCTTTTCAACAGTGGAATGAGGGTTCTAGCACCTTGTCCAAGTAGAATCA